>Ga0334899_1001323_pt1 | contig 24170 bp, 21 predicted proteins | sample GraSluR3_MG_FD_207219 | JGI IMG/M metagenome (GOLD analysis project Ga0334899, IMG submission 207219) | Sludge microbial communities from methane-producing bioreactor in Wageningen University, Netherlands - Granular Sludge_8_08-R3 | ecosystem: Engineered > Bioreactor > Anaerobic > Unclassified ...
AAAGAGCAACGTACGGCAAAACAGCCTGAGACAACTTGAAAAAAGACGAGCTTACACACTCTTGGTAGCAAGAGTAGTTTGGCCATGTCCGTAAATTATGCTGCTTCATGGATTGTTGTCTGAAATCCCTCATGGTTTTGGTTGTGTTCATGATCATTCGTCTGTCAAAGATGATAATGCATATCAATGCATATCTTGATGTATTTTTATGAATCAAATTGGAATTTTGAAATTGCCTCAAGAATCAAGCATTTTGTATCTGACTCTAATGATGGGATTAAAAACCCAGCAAAAAAATTCTATGAAGCGGTTACAAAAATTGGAGATTGGTGTGAGTCTCAGGGGTGCGAGCCGATGACGTTAGGGCTTCGTACACTATTGGATCATATGAATTCTCAGACATATCCTGGACTGGGTAGTTTGAAGAAGTTATCGATAATGCATCATTTTGAATTGATGGGCAAGTTTCTTGATGGACATTGTAAATGAAGTGTTGTATAGACTGTTTTTCAGACATCGAAATCCGCTCAATCATCGAGAGCAAGAAAACAAAGGGAGACTGCGATTTTTGTGGTCATTCGAATACTTTAGTATATGAAATTTCAGAGGATCCCTCCATCACACAGCTATTTGATGGGTTATTGGATGCTTATACTCCGGAAAGTGAGTTGCCGGCAACATTTCCAAAGGAAAGCATTAAGCAGCTGTATGACTTCCTAGCAGATGATTGGGGTATTTTTTCAGTTCCTCGCGATGTGATTCAGATGTTGATTATGTCCATATGTCAAGAGAGATACAGCGAAGATCCTGCTCTATTTGAAGCACCAGTAGGAATTCTAGAGAGCAATGATCAATCTTATCTATTGCAGAACTCGTTGTTGAAAACTTTTAAATGGAAGGACTTTGTAAAAGAGATCAAGCAAAGCAATAGATTTCATACGGATTACATCCATAAGGATATTCTCAAACAATTTCTCTATTGTGTGAAGATAAAGCTTAGTAAAGGTGCCACCTTCTATAGAGCTCGATTTTGTCCAAATACCACTGGTGTTCCGATTGGAGAAATGGGAGCTCCTCCGTCTGAAATCGCTTCAGCTGGGCGAGCAAATTCTAGAGGCGTCAGCAGATTGTATTTATCTGACAGAATTGCGACAACCTTGTATGAAATTCGAGCTGGAGTTTATGACTACGTCACTATAGGAGAATTCAAGCTTAAAAAAGATATTGAGGTCATTGATTTGGCACAGATTGACAAAATTAGTCCGTTTGTTGCGAATTCAGCAGTAGATATTGATTTTGTGATGCATGCGATTAATTTAGAGGCTTTGAGAATGATTGCCCAAGAAATTGCAAAACCTTTAAGACGCCATGACAGTCAACTTGATTACCTACCAACTCAGTACATTAGTGATTTTATAAAGAGCTTAGGGTTCGATGGAATTCAATTCAATAGTACAATGAATAAAGAGGGCTTCAATCTGGCTATCTTTGATGAAACGCTATTTGAATGTAAGAAAACCACGGTGTATGATATCAAGACAATACAGTATGAATTTGAGAGAATCCAGGTAGGCTAGCTAGCTTCAATTTTCTCCTTGACAGAATCAAGAATCTCCTTTCATAATAACTTAAACGCATAAGTAGGAGATATACATGATCTGTACCGGTAATGAATACATCGCGATTGCAGAGATAGAAGAGAATGCTGACATACTCAGCATCAATGTGCTCTCGATGGCACATCGTGGCATGATTGAATTCCGTGGAAAGGAAGAGCCCTTCTTGCACCTTGGGCTTTCTGTTGATGATGCAGAAGCCGTCTTCTCGCTTGCCTCCTTAGATCGCTATTGGATTCCCACCTTTACAAGTGAAACTCCTGCGTATCAAGCAACGTATCAGGTACTCTCTCCAAAGGACCAAAAAGGGTTCGTACAGGTCCTGACTGTCCACAATACGGGTGAGCAGCCCCTTAAGGCTGCTGTTCATCTCTGTGGTTCTATTGCTGAGGTGCTGCATACGGTCAATGAGAGTAAAAGGTTTGAAGGGAGCATGCATGCCTATCGGACAACCTGGTCTGATTGTCCCTGTTTTGACATCCGCAGTGCTTTTCCTGTTCTTGCGCTCGCCCCGATCAGTTCAGAACCAAGTACTTGGACCTATAGTGGTGGAAGTTCAATCTCCTTTACCATGGAAGCAACATTCTCTGTGGACGCTTGCGCACAGAAGCAGTTTGCGCTCTACTGGGGCGTGGGGTATGAGGAAGTCTCAGCGGTCACCTGTGCACGGGAGTTCTCCCGTCAAGGTGTAGCGGCACTGTATACAGAACAAACCTCCTACCTCGATTCAATCATCAAGCACACCGGTGATGCAAAGATGGATGAAACGCTTTTTCGTAATCTGCTCTTTGCCATTCATTATGCGACAGGAAAGACGATTGACAGCGAAGAGCTTGTTCTGGTGACCAGCAGAAGCCCTCGCTACTACGTCAGCGCAGCTTATTGGGACCGAGACTCATTGTTGTGGGCGTTCCCTGCCATCTTGGAAGTTGACCAGGAACTCGCAAGGGCGATGCTTGAGCATGTCGCTACCAGGCAGAAAAGGAATGTCGGCATCCATAGTAGATATATTGATGGAACTATACTGGAGGCAGGCTTTGAGCTTGATGAACTTTGTGCACCCATTCTCGCCATCGATGCCTACTACCGAAAGACAGCCCAGCCTATCTTGGAGGATGCAAACGTTGCTTCACTCATTGATCTGATCATCTGCAAGTTGGAAAAAGAGAAAACAACGACAGGGCTCTATAAAACCTTTCTGCAACCCACTGATGATATGCATGTCTATCCCCTGCTTACCTATAACAATGCTTTGGTGCATGCCGTCTATGCAATATTGGCCTCATGGAATTGGAGGGGGAGAAGAGGTCAGTGGGTCCAGAAGCAGGATTATGTGAAACAAGCAATCGAAAAGCACCTGGTCAAGGAGCATCAGAATAAAAAACAATACATTTGGTCAACCGACGAGAAGGGGAATTATGACATCTATGATGAACCACCTGGAAGCCTTCTGCTGCTCCCACTCTTTGGCATAGGTTCTTTCTCAGATGAAATATACCGCAATACCGTCGCTACCATAACCGACCCTGCATATGAGTATTCATTCGCAGGAACAACCTTTGCTGCGATAGGGTGTCCGCATGCACCTCATCCCTGGATATTGAGTCTGGCGAACGAAGTCAGGACCATGCACTCAGAAACTGCAATCCAAAAGCTTCTGGATGCACCGATGGACCATGGCATCGCCTGTGAAAGCATTGATGAACACACAGGGTATGCTACCACAGGGCAGGCTTTTGCCACCTGTGCTGGATATCTTGCGTATGTCCTCATCGAGGAGATGAAAGCACGTGGAACGTGGAAAACATAACATCTATCGGCCTTATCAGATAGAAACAGAGATTTCAGATCAGAATGAAGCATTCTGTCACAGCATCTTCTACCAAGGCAATGGAAGATTCGGCTTGCGTGCGACGTTGTGCGGCGACAGGTATACGAGTGAGAACCACGGAGTCTACAAGGCTCGGGGGTTTGAGTACATCAAGGGCAATATCACCGATATGGTGAACCTACCCGACGCCTTGCGTCTTGAGATAGCCGTTGATTCACAACGGTTGTGTGCCGCCGGCAGCAAGCAGGTGCTGGACATGGAGCGTGGGCTTGTAACACGATTCTGGGACACTGAGAACTTCACCGCCAGCTATGAGAGGGTTGTTTCTTTCAGGAATAAGGACGCAGTCGGTCATCGGTTCACCCTCAAGGCAAAAAGAAGACTCTCCTTGTTTGCTGATGATGCAATTGACGCTTCGGTACAGAATCTACCCATCAATGATGATCAGACTGTCCGTAATGAAGAACGTCTTGTATTGCTGAAGCAGTGTCTCTTTGTGTGGGAAGAAGGAACTCAGCTCATGCGTGGAAGTACCGTGCACGGCAGTCTTGAGGTTTCCTATGCCAAACGCTTTGCGTGTTCTGTTGCGGGAAGCGAGGTTGACGAGCATAAGTACTATGAAACGATGCTGAAAGAGGGGGAGTCCTTCGTTTTGGAATCGGTGGTCAGCCTGGAAGGCGTGCGACGAGACGATTACTGTTTTGCCCAGCTTTTGGCAGAAACCGAAGAAGATCTCAAAATCTTCTACAGCGAGCACGACATCGTCCTCAAAGGACCTGAAAAAGACCAATGTGCCATTCGTTGGGCGCTCTTCATGCTCAAGCAGAACGAACCGGAAAACGGTTGCTCGATCGGAGCGCGAGGTCTTACCCATGGTCGGTATAAAGGCTGTTACTTCTGGGATACTGAGATTTTCATACTTCCCTACTATCTCTATACCAATCCGTCGATAGCCAAGAACATCTTATCCTACCGTGTCCAGACTTTCGAGCAAGCGTTGGCAAATGCTGCGTCCTTGAACCTGAAGGGGGCACGATATCCATGGATGAGCTCTCTTGACGGCTCTGAGCAGTGTGAATCGTGGGATACCGGCAAGTGTGAAGTACACGTTACTGCCGATATCGTCTGGGCGATGCATCAGTATGTACTCGCAACTGAAGACTATCGGTTTGAGCGTGAAGTGCTCAGTGAGATATACCTGCAAACGGCTCGTTTCTGGGCATCGAGATGTACCTATGTCGAGCAGACCGACCGGTATGAAATGCTCTTCGTCAAAGGACCGAACGAGTACGGTGGTGTGACGAAAAACAACAGTTTTACTACCGCGATGGCTCTGCATACCATCAAGCTGGCGCTTGATGCAGAAAAAAAAGGGTATTTTGTACTCGATGTAGCAGAGCGCAACCTGTTTGAGGCCATTTGCGCCAAAGCAGTCATCCCGTACAGCGAGCAGGCAGGGACCTATCTGGAGGATGATTTGTTTGAGTTGCAGGAGAGCTTCGACTTGAAAGAGCATAAACAAGGGTTTCGGGCGTTGTACCATACGATCTGTTTCGACCGCCTGCAACGGTACAAGGTGGTCAAGCAGCCCGACGTCTTGTTGCTTTTTCTGTTGTTGCCTGAGTATTTCACCAAGCGCCAGGCGCTCAATGCTTGGGCGCTCTATGAACCGATAACCAGTCATGATTCAACCTTGAGTTGGGCGATGCACTCCTTGATCGCCTATAATTTAGGATTCAAAGAGAAAGCAGAGCAGTATCTACGACAGTCTCTGTTTCTCGACCTGGAGGAGTTGATGGAGAACACCACCGATGAGGGCGTGCACGTCGGGGCCCTTGGTGCTTCGCTGCAGGCAATCTTGATGGGCGTGATGGGCTTGCGCTTCGGTAAGGATGTTTCCGTCAATCCTTGCTTGCCAAACTCGTGGCAAGAGCTGTCGTGCAAGGTTGTCTACAAAGGTGAGCGTTATCGGGTGATGTGTACGAAAGACTCTCATTGTTTGGAAAAGATTTCATTGACAAATGCGTGAATGAGCACGATACTTAAACGCATAAGTGAGGTAATGCATGGCCACAAAACGAACAAATATGAAGGATATTGCTCGGGAAGCTGGAGTTTCGACAGCGACGGTCTCCTACATCATCAATAAACGTTCAGACCAAGTCATTGCCCCGCAAACCGTCAAGAAAGTGGAAGAAGCCATCAAGCGGCTGGGCTATGTGCCCAACCTTGGGGCGAGAGCCTTGGCCTCCAAGCACTCACATTTGCTTGGACTGTTGATTCCCCAGACCGAGCAGGAGACGAAGCTGATGTTCTCCAATGCGTTTTATGGGACGTTCCTCTCAAACTTCGAGTATGAGGCGAGAAAGAAGGGGTACAACATCCTCATCAGTGGAACCTCGGCCGAAGAGAGCTATCTGGATGTGGCAAGAAAACGAAGTCTTGACGGGATTGTAATCGTCGGCGTTGAGCTTGAGTCGGACATCAAGGGTCTGAAGAAGAATGGAATCCCTGCAGTTCTGGTCGACTCCTATGGCATGGACAAGGATCTTAGTTCGGTGACCATAGATGATGAGAACGGTGGGTTTCTTGCAACCAAGTACTTGATCGGGATGGGACACAGCAATATTGGCTTTGCAAGCGGTTACCTTACCAAGGAGGGCGTCAACACCGAGCGCTACAAGGGCTATGAACGTGCTCTTGCAAGTCATGGGTTGCCGCTTGATGGCAGACTCGTATATTCGGGTACGATTTCCTATGAGTATGGCTTTGAGTTGGGTCTGGCCTTATCCTCATCCTCCGATAGACCCTCCGCTGTCTTTGCCACGGCAGATATTTTGGCCTTCGGCCTGATCAAGGGATTGAAGAAAGGAGGCCTGAAGGTGCCGAGGGATATTTCAGTGGTTGGCTTCGACGATGGCTTTTTGGCTAGCAACATGGAACCTGCACTTACCACGGTTCGTCAGGATGTAGACAGCAAAGCGCGTATCGCAGCCCAGTTGGTTATTGATGCCATAGAAGGGAAGGGAACTTGCTCGAATATTGTATTGCCGGTTTCTCTCGTGCAGCGGGAATCGGTTCGTAGCGTGGTGTTAGATTGATAATCCGAAGCCGTGCGGGGCTTCGGATCATCGAAATGAGTCATACTGGTGTATCACTGCAAATCCAATTGTAGTGAGTTCGAAGTGGTTTGTACAGACAATACAAGAGAATGTCTGTATTAGGAGGTTTGTTGTAATGAAAACAACGAGAAACGTACTCTCACTCGCTCTTGTTCTGATTCTCGTGATGCTCCCTGCATTTTCGGCAGGATCAAAAGAGACTACCCTTGGCACTGTTACCTTGAAGCTGGAACAGTTTTCCGGTTCAGAGGCGACACTTTCAGGAGCAGCTTTGAAGAACATGATTGCTGAGTTTGAAAAACAGAATCCCACCATCAAGGTTCAGTTGCAGACCATCGGGTACGATGACTATTTCACCCAGCTTCAAAGCAAGGTGGTTGGCGGCAATGCAGCGGATGTGTTTGAGCTCAACTACGAGAACTTTGTAGCCTATGCAAGCGAAGGAGCCCTTGCTGATGTGACGAAGCTGCTTGGTGATACCAGCGGGTTCAACAAGACGGCACTCAATGCCTTTAATTATCAGGGTGTACAATATGGCGTACCGAACTCCTTCAGCAATGTAGTGCTCTTCTATAACAAGGCCCTTTTTGATAGGGCTGACCTGGCTTATCCCACCTCTGAATGGACATGGAAGGACGTAGAAGCTGCCTCGAAGAAGATCATGGCCTTAGACAAGAATATTTGGGGTTTCTATAGGCCCTTGTCGTTCCATGAATTCTACAAAGGTGCTGCACAGAACGGCGGCTCTCTGATGAATGCTGAAAGAACTGCGTTCACCGTCAACCTTCCTCAAAACGTAGAGGCAGCGTCCCTTATGGCAGGTTGGCAGACTGATTCGAAGATCATGCCTACCGAAGCGGACATGGCGGGCATGGGTGATTGGGACCTCTTCAAGAGTGGTCGTCTGGGTATGTTGGTAACCGGCATTTGGGCCTTTGGTGACTTTACTGCAAACTGCCCCTTTGAGTGGGACATCGCCATCGAGCCGGGCAATGTTCAGAAGGCAACACACTTCTTCTCCAACTCGTACGTCGTAAGTGCAACGAGCAAGTATCCGTCTGAATCGGCCTCTCTTGCGCGGTTCCTTGCAGGAAGCAAAGAAGCGACGAAGCTCAGAGTTGAAGCTTCTTGGGAGCTTCCTCCTGTAACATATCCTGAGATCATCGAAAGCTATCTTTCCATCACTCCTCCTGAGAACAGACAAGCGGTCTTCGCCTCGCTTGACTATCTGGTAACCCCGCCGGTGAGTGCTCAACAGGCTCAGATGCAGGCGATCATCCAAAGCTACCTCGATCAGATAGCCTTTGGAAGAATGAGTGCCAAGGCAGCCCTTGATGCATGTCAGAAAGAACTTGAAGCCAAGATTTCTCTCTAGTCGAATTTGAGGCATGGCCGAACAGGCCATGCCTGGGAGGTTTTTATGAGTATCCAGGGCAGAAGGGGAATCAGAGTTGCGCTTCCCTATCTTCTTCCAAGCCTCTTTGGTGCCCTTCTTTTCGCCATACTTCCGATAGTCATATCGCTCTTCTTGAGTGTTACCAGCTGGTCGGGTATGTCCAGAGTCAGCCTGACTGATGGGTTTTTGAAGTTTGTTGCAAAGAATTTCGTAGGTTTGGATAATGCAAAGGCTATTCTTTCAGATGGGGAGTTTTACCGAGCCTTGTCCCACAATCTGTATTTTATCGCTCTGTATCTTCCTTTGATGCTCATCCTTTCCATGACGTGTGCCTTGATCATCAACGCACCGAAGAAAGGGGCCAATGTCTATCGGGTTGTTTACTACCTTCCTGTGCTTACCAGCTGGGTTGCCGGTTCGTTGATATGGAAATGGCTTCTCAGCCCGGTATATGGTCCGATCAACAATGCGCTTGAGCTTTTCGGGATTCAAGGGCCGATGTGGTTGCAAAGCGAAATCTGGGCAATGCCTTCCATCGTCTTGGCGTCAATTTGGAAAGACATGGGTTTTTATGCGATGATCTTGTTCGGTGGATTGAAGAGTATCAACACACAGTATTATGAAGCGGCTCATATTGATGGGGCGTCAAAGGTCCAATCGTTCATGCACATTACGTTGCCGCTACTCTCCTCGGTGCTCTTTTATGTCTCGATGCTCTCGATGATCAATGCTTTTCAGCTCTTTCCTCAGGTCATGGTCATGACCAAGGACGGAAACGCCGGGCCGAATGGTGCGACGATGGTTATGGTTGAGAGAATCTACAAGTATGCGTTTCGATACGGGAAGATGGGGTATGCCTCAGCATATTCCTGGATTCTCTTCGTGATTATTCTCTTCTGTACGTACATCCAGAAGCGGGGTGAGAAAAGGTGGGTGCGTTATGACGTATAAGAATGCAATAAAAACAGCCTTCTATCACCTGGTCGCAATTTGCTTGGGCGTTGTTGCCGTCGTTCCTTTTCTTTGGATGATCTCTACCTCACTTAAGAGCGGTGGCGCTCTGTTGGCTGTGCCGATAGAGTGGGTTCCCAAGAATCCTACGCTCCAAGCTTATGAGAAGCTCTTTGCCCTTACCGGAATGCTTCGCTCAATCGGCAATTCGTTGGTGGTGACCGCCTCGGCAGTGGTGGTGGCGATTCTTTCCTCCTCCATGGCAGCCTTTGCTTTCTCAAAGATTCGTTTCAAGGGCAGTGGTGTCCTCTTCATGATCTTTCTCGCCTCGATGATGCTTCCTAGTCATGTTCTTTTCATCCCCCTGTATCTGATCATGAACGACCTGGGTTTGGTTGATACCTTGTTTGCCCTGATTCTTCCCTACTCATTCAAGGCTTTTGCGGTGTTCATGCTCCGTCAGCAGATGATGAACATCAGCGATGCCTACCTTGACGCTGCAGCGATCGACGGGGCTTCACTGTTCAGGTCCTTTATCACGATTTTCCTGCCTCTGTGTAAGACTGCACTTGCCACATTGGCGATCATCATCGCGATGGAGGCTTGGAATGATTATCTTTTGCCCTTGGTGCTCATGACGAGCCCTAAAAATTATACGCTTCCCATCATACTCAACGCCCTTTCAGGGCAGTTCAAAACTTCGTACGACCTCTTGATGGCAGGATCCTTGATTTCTGTCATCCCGCTTTTGATCATCTATATTGGTGCTCAGCGGTATTTCGCCAGTGGTCTTCAAATTGGAGGAGTGAAAGGATGAAAACAATTTTTTTGGATGCTTGTCCATCCAATTTTGTGCTGAAAGAAGATACAAGCGGGTTGCACCTTCAGTTCAAGGGTGCTCATCTTTGGGGTGCCGGTGAGCATTTTGACCGGGTTGCAATTCTCAACCACAGCAGAAAAAACGAGGTGAAGGAAGTTTTTACGCATCAAGGGTCGCAGACCTATCTCCCTCAGCCCATACTTGTATCGGATGAACTGGCTCTCTTGGTGCAGACCGATCATGTCTTTACCAGCGAGAGCAAAGAGCAGAAGGGTACTATAGAACTTGCTGTGCAAGGCGAGTTCTCCCCCGATGATACGCTTGTAATCGCCGTCGGGACACCGAAGCAGACGCTTGCGAAATTACTCTCGTACCTTGGAGGGGTTGCTCTTCCTCCTGCATGGGTGTTTGGAGAGTGGGCGAGTGCGAATCGCTGGCACAGTGAACACGATGTATTGGAGGCCTTGGATGCAGCTTCTATGCATGGGTTTCCTATTTCTGTATTGGTAGTGGAAGCCTGGAGTGATGAGTCGACGTTCTATACCTTCAACGAGGAACCGTCTCTGTGGCCTGATCCGAAGAAGCTGATACAGACGATGCACGAAAGAGGGGTGCATCTTCTTTTGTGGCAATGTCCTGTGTTCAAGGCTTTGGAAGCGGGCAGGCATGATGAGCGACATGAACAGGATCTTGCCTACATACGAGAGCATAATCTTGCCGTGTTGAACACGGATGGCACGCCATACACAATCCCCGAAGGTCATTGGTTCGCCGGTTCGATGGTGCCGGACTTCACCAACCCACAGACGAGAGCTTGGTGGTTCTCAAAACGGCAGTACTTGCTCGACATGGGGGTTTCGGGGTTCAAGACCGATGGTGGAGAGTGCATTCTCTTTGATGATGTGCTCTTTTATGACGGTTCCACCGGAAAAAAGATGCGTAATCGATATCCTCAGAGTTATGTTGATGCCTATCAAGAATTCATTGGACAAAAGCGGGTTACGTTCAGCAGGGCTGGCTATCTTGGCGCTCAACGGTCGATGTTGTATTGGGCCGGTGACCAGCTTTCAGAGTGGTCGGAACTGCAGGCGGTATTGAAGGCCGGTTTGAGCTCTGCAATCTCGGGAATTTTCTGGTGGGGCTTCGATATTGCCGGCTTTGCCGGTCCGATGCCCTCAAAGGAACTGTACATCAGAAGCTATGAGCTTGGTTCATTGGTTCCTCTCATGCAGTGGCACTCAGAGCCGGTGGGAGGACAGTTTTCTGAACTTCTCAAAAGTGAGGATCTGATCAACGACCGCAGTCCATGGCATATGGGGGCAAGATACTCAGAAGACTTGCTTGATATCTGCAAACGCTACAGCATCATGCGCAACGCCTTGCAATGGTATCTTGTCAGGGAGGCTCAAGTGTCCGAACAGAAGCTCCAGCCGATGATGAGACCTCTGTTTTATGAGTACGGCTCTCTCTATAGTGATGTAGAAGACCAGTATCTTCTCGGCTCTTCTCTCTTGATCGCCCCGATTCTGCTTGAGGGACAAACACGTCGTTCCGTCCTCATCCCCGAGGGCCTTTGGTACGACCTCTTTACTCAAGAGACCATCGAAGGCCCCTGTACGATAGAGCGAGAGTATTCTCTTGATCAAATCGGGTTATTCCTCAATACCAAGGATCCTGAGTTCTCCCGCTTGAAGGAGTCCTTTGAGTCCTTGTGTGTATGACTTGTACGCTATTGAATGAGGGGTAGGGTTTACCCCTCATCTGAAAACCGTGAGAGATGTTCTCATGAAAACAACCAGAATAAAATAGGCAGTGAAAAAAGTTGTAGCTTTTGTTCAGCTTAAAAATCGTGTTTACGATACCTCTGCCTGAAAGTAGCGAAACAAAGATCTATAGCAGAGAAATTTCTTGTTAGCTTTAATCCAGTATTACATACACAATTGTCTAAAAATCTTGACATGAGCAATGGAGAGTTTGACATTCATAAACCAACCAAAGAAGAGCAAAGAAATATTCTTTGGCTTGATGTTTCTATCAGTTGCGCATCTCATTAAATGAAGAAGGTAAGATAGATACAGGTTTGCGAAAAAAATTTGTAGAGGAAATTATTCCAAGAATATTACACATATTTTAGACAAAAGTATCTGATACCCTCCAAAAAACAGGATTGCCACAATTGAATCTTCCTTTGTTTAGAACTTGTCGATAGAATTAATGATAAAAGATACATGAGGCTTGCCTTGTTGCTATGCTTTATCTTTAGATATATTAGTTTTAGTAGATATTCCCATTCTCCCTAAAGGAAGCCCATACAGTTTCAAAGAAATTGGATTCATTCGGAATAGGTCGTGGTTCTCTCCATATGATACGGCAATCAAGTGATGATTGTACCACCTCTTGGATATTGGTGTTTTTTTCATCAGAAAGCAGGAATTGCAGTTCTTTTGGAAAATAATCATACATGAGCGTTCCCTGACTGTTGTAATAGAGCGCTCCTCCTCGGCTGATTCCTACGTGTTCAGCATAGTCTATGAATGCAGAAAGATATATTAATTGGGTATGTAGGATTGTTCTAAAACGATAGAGCAACTCAAGATCCGATGTCTTGTTGAGGGAAATTCCTTGAGGGAACAACTTCAATTGGTTGCTTACGGCAGACAGGTGTCGATTCATACTTGAGCTTTCTCTAAAAGCAGATGCTATGTCGCTCATTGTAGAAGTATACATTGTGAACAGGTTTGGAAGAGTGGCCGTCTTTTGAACTTCGACACAAGATACTAGATTCAGTTCTTCACTGATAATTACTTCAGCTTCTTTTGAGGCGGTGGGTTTCCCTTGACGTGTACTAGCAATATATTCTGCTGCACGAAGAGACCCTACTTGACTTTCATTCAAGGCGGAACCGCCAGGGCGATAGATTCCATGAGTTCCACTTGCTTCTCCTGCTGCGAAAACACCTGTAATATTTGTTTCCCACCAGAGGTTTACCGCAAGGCCCCCGTTATTGTGTTGAGCACAGAATGCAATTTCAAGAGGTTCTTTGCTAAGGTCAATTCCTTTGTCAGCATATAAATCGATTGCAGGTTTATTGAGCTTTAAGAGTCGTTCATAGGGAGTCCCAAAACAAATCTCTGCTGCTTGAAGATACTCTTTGCTCTCTTGTGGTAGAAGAGCAAAGTCAAGGGCTTTCTGTTTCCTAGGGTTGGACTGAAAGTCTAGGAATACTTTTCTTCCTTTTTTATGTTCAAGGAACACAAGGACATCTATCAAGGAAGATCCGTCCTTTATCTTTCTCACATCAAAGGGCCATTGATATCCTTTCATAAAAACTTTGTGCAGGAGCCTATTTTCATCAGGGATATAGTCATACAAAAATTCCCGTTCATCAGTTCCTTCGCAATTTGTTGAAATGAATCTGGGAAGAACCTGCATATATGAACCAGAAACATTCCATCTTGGAGAAACTGATGCCAACCCATACTGCCATTCCGTTACATTTCTTCCCGCTACGCCTTCTGCAAACGCAAGACCGGACCCTCCAAAGTGATTAACAGGATATACGCTATTGTGGTAAATACCTGCAGGACCTCCAGTGGCAAATATCACATTTTTAGCGTTGTAATAGATGAATTCAATGGAATTCTCAGATAATCGGTCCAAGTCCAAACACAGGATTCCAAATACCTTTTGCTCGACTACCACCAGTTTGGTCGCCAATCTTCGATCATGGATGGGAATTCCTTTGTTTAAGACGGAAGCTTCTAACTTCTCGGTCATTATCTTAGAAGTATAGGGGCCAACACTGGTTCCTCTGGAATATGGATCATGATCGGTTTTGTATCCGATATATTCCCCATATCGGTTTTTGGGAAATGGAACCCCTAGTCCTATGAGTTTGAAAAAGGAAGGAGCGGAAAGGGCCGCTTCACACAGAGCAAGATCTCCATCCATGGCACCTCCCTCGAAAAAGGTTTGTGCCAATTGACGGGAACTGTCACCTTCCAGAGTGGAGAACGATAACTTGTAATATGTTTGTTTATCAGACCCCGAATTTCTCGAGGTTCCCCATAATCGATTCTCAGTTACGATGATTATATCTTTCTGTCCAAATGACCAGAGACTGTCAGCAGCATTATAACCTGCTGCTCCACTGCCGATAATAACAGTATTACAAGGTATTGTTTCTCTTAAAATTGCTTTCATTATCGATTTTTATCCTAATTATTATAAAGATTTAATATGAAAACCGCCGTCAATATCGATGTAATTACCGGTTGAATAACTGAATCCATCGCTTACAAGAAATGAAACAGTGTGTGCAACATCCTGTGGAGTACCCCATCGAGCAATCGGGAATTTACCATCTTGGAACATGGTATTGTATTTTTCGGTGACAGCACTGGTCATATCAGTTTTTATAACACCTGGGCGAACCTCGTGTACAAGAATACCTTCACAAGCTAAACGGTCAGCATACACAGTGGTTAGCATCGATACTCCTGCTTTTGATATGCAATACTCGGCACGAGTTGGAGAAGATACAACAGCAGAGCATGATGATATATTTACGATAGTACCCCTCCGGCTGAAAAGAGCAGTCTGTGCAATCATTTGATTTGCTACGATTTGAGTCATGAACATAGTGGATTTAGTATTTGTCTTCATGACAACATCATAGCTTTCTTCAGTCATTTTCAGAATGTCATTTCGCTCCGGTGGAGCGATCCCTGCATTATTTATCAAAACATCAACACGATTAAATGTTTCTAGGGTCGTTTCTAAGAGTCTTTGTCTATCATCACGATTTGTAATATCTCCTTGTACACAGATGTAAGGTACCTCGATACTATCAAGGGCTTCTTTGCACTCTTTGTTATCTCTTCGCGAGAAGACAACTAAATTGTATCCATCTAAACCTAATTGTAAGGAGATTGCCAGACCGATACCTCTACTTCCACCAGTAATTATTGCGGTTTTTCGAACATTGTTCATGAATTAAAATCCCCTGCTTTTTCTTGAGCCCAATGATCAACAATTACCTGTGGAGCATACACAAACATCAGTTGTAGAACATCTTCTCCAATGTTTTGCAGTGAATGATTTTGATTCTTGTCAATAAAGACATAATCTCCCGATTGCATTATCCTGCTTTCTTCATCGATAGTTATACGTCCTATTCCTTCAAGAATTGTGTATGTTTCGACTGTTTCATGATTATGCATAGGTATATATCCTCCTGGGAATATTTCTACATATCCTTGACAGAATAATTCTCCAGAAATACTCCCGTTCTGTCCAATCATAACACGAGTTTTTCTACCGGTTGGAAACTCCATGTAATCAATCTTCTTCATATTTCTAATATTCATTTCATATTCCTTCTTATTAAAAAATTGAGGGTAAAAACATGCTAATTTGAGGAATAAACGTTACTAGCATTAGGATGCAAATTAGAATCAGCCATATTGGGACCATTGGCTTAACCACTTTCGTAATAGGTGTTTTTGTAAGACTTGAGGATACGAATAGGGTAACACCAACAGGAGGTGTCGACATACCTATGGCCAGGTTGATAGTAGTAATAATACCAAAATGTACAGGATCAATACCAAGTTTGATAATTACCGGAAGCAGGATGGGTACAATAAGGATTATTGCAGGGGTTGCATCAAGAATTGCCCCTAATACCAACAAGATGAGATTTATGAGTAAGAGAATTATGATTTTGCTCTCGGAAATATTGAGCATTGCTGTTGCCATTTTTGATATTATCTGTTCAGAGGTAAGTCCCCATGCAAGAACATTAGTTGTTGCAATACAGAACATTATTGCAGCCGTAGTTTTTGCACTCTGTGCTACAACATCGATTATGATTTTTCTATCCAATCCTTTATAGACGAATTTTCCAACAATCATGGCATATACAACGGCAACGACAGATGCTTCAGTTGCTGTGAAGAATCCACCTAGTATCCCACCCATGATGATAACTACTAGAAATAGAGCCCAAATAGAATTAAGAAAGGCTAATCCAAAAGATTTGAAAGAAGATTTCTTTCCAGCTGGAGAGTTATGAATATGGGCATAGATGAAACAATGAAGGATGATTCCAAGGCCAAGAAGTAAGCCTGGGATATAACCTGCAAGGAAGAGATCTCCGACAGAAACATTCGCTGCGGTAGCGTATACGACCATAACGATGCTCGGAGGAACAACAATGCCTAAAGGTCCGCTGGTAGCAATGATAGCCGTTGAAAAACTTTTGTCATATTTCTTCTCAACCATGGCAGGGAATAACACTGCGCCGATTGCTGCACTCGCTGCTGCTCCAGAACCCGACACAGCTCCAAACATCATGCAGGCCACAACACATACCATTGCCAAGCCGCCTTTAATGCGTCCTACAAGCTCGGATGAAAGGTCAATTAGTTTTACTGATATGCCACCTTTGTCCATAAGATTACCAGCAAGGATAAAAAATGGAATTGCCATTAATGAAAAGGAATCAGTTTGTGTAAACATTCTTTGAGCTACAATTTGCAAAGGAACTCCTGCAACTATTAGCCCTCCTAATGCTGCCAAGCCGACTGCATATGCGATTGGAACAGTAAGTAAGCAAAGAACCGCTAAGATAATAAATGATATTCCCATTATGCAACCTCTTCTTGGTTATTTAATAAGATTTTTACATCGTCTATGGTATTTTCAATAAGATGGATAATCGATAAGACTCCGTTCAGTGGTAGTACAAAATAGGGAATTGACATGGTGATACCGAGCGCTGGTGTTTTTTGGCTATAAACCATATGAACGAGCTTAAAGCCGTAGACTACCAAGACGACTGAGAAAATAACCAAAGCAACATTTACAATAATATTTACTACTTGAACCCACCGTCCTTTGATCAATACAGTTAGGATATCCATCTTGAAATGCCCACTTTCGGAAACGACAAGAGCTCCCCCAATAAAGGTCATCCAAACAAATAGATATCTCGATAACTCCTCAGTCCATGAAAGAGGTTGTTTCAGAACGAGCCTGAATACCACTTGAAGAAATGATGAGCATACCATTCCGAGCATTAAAACAATGATTAGAACCAATTCGGTTTTTTTTATGATTTCTGTCGCTCTATTCATATTCTACATCCTACTAAGATCCCTACTCTATGGAATTACAGAGTAGGGAATTAGATTTACTTATAACTTTGCACTTTATTGATAAGATCCTGCCCGATAATTTCTGTATAGCTTTTCCAAACTGATTTTGCAGCAGCTTGGAATGTTGATTTATCAACCTCGTTAAACTGTACGCCAGCAGCTTTCAATCGTTCATAGAACTTTTTGTCAGATTCCAGCCACAGCTTTCTTTCTTCTTGTTCCATCTCTGCAGCAGCTTGCCAGATTGCATCCTGTATATCTTTTGGAAGAGACTCGAGATAACTCTTCTTCATGATGATTACATCCGGGGTCATGATGTGCTGAGTATAGGAGAAATATTTGGCAACTTCAAAGTGCTTCATACCATCATAGACAGCAAATGCGTTTTCAGCTCCATCAATCACGCCGGTTTGAAGTGCTGTATAGATGTCTCCCATCGGCATCGGGGTTCCCGTAGCCCCAAAGGCCGCCATGGATGACATATAGATATTGTTCTCTGGGACCCGAAGTAAAAGGCCCTTGGTGTCGGCAGTTGAGTAAATCGGACGTGTCTTGTTGTAGATGCTTCTACTTCCAGCATCGAACCAAGCTAATGCAATAAAATCTTCAGAGGGGAAAATTTCATTATTGAAATATTCTCCGACCTCTCCATCAACAACTCTTAGCATATGTTCAGTACTGTCAAACATATACGGGAGACCGAAAACTTGGATTTTTGGAAAATATGCAGAAAGATCGGTTGCCATGCATTTTGTCATCTGCAACGTGCCCATCTTGATACCTTCAAGCATATCTCTATGATTCCCAAGTGCTGAGTTTGGAAAAACCTGTACTTCTACTCTTCCGTCAGTTAGTTCAGCCAATCGTTTTGCAAAAAAATAGTATGACTGTGTTTGAGGGTGCTCTTCAGCTTGAGTATCTCCCAGTTTAAGAACAATTTTTCCATCTTTTCCTTTTGTTTCACCTTGTCCGCCTGAAAAAAGTGGAGTCACAATCAATGTAAACACCAATGCCAACAATAACAGTTTTTTCATCTTTTCCTCCCTGTTAATTCTCGTTCCAGAAATCTAAAATGTCTTCCTTCATTACAGAAGGGTTAGCTACTAAGTCTGTATAATTCTTAAAAGAAACTGCACCTTGGTGAACAAGTAAGTCCAAGCCCTCAACCCCAATAAATCCGTTATCTTTAGCCTTTAGTATGAATTGGGTTTCTCTTGGAAAATAAATAGCATCAAAAAAAATAGTATTTTGAGTTACATTGTTAAAAGGGAATATCTCATGCAGATCCCCTTTTCCTGACATCCCATTCGGAGTCCCATTTGCTATAAGATCACACGTAGGAAGAAAGGGTTTCCAGAGTTCTGGAATCCAGTCAACGAGAGTAATCTGTACATCAGGAATTTGAGAGAGAAGTCTTGTCTTGAAGGTATTGAAGCTATCGATGAATGTTATTTCTTCAAATCGATTAGCTACATAAATCTCCTTGACTCCTTGAATCGCAGCTTGGGCGATAGCGGCCTTACTGAAGCCTCCACAGCCGAGGATGAAGGCCTTTTTGATGGGTTTTTTTGAGGTATTGGCTTGCTCGATTGCTCTCCAGAACCCTATGCTGTCAGTATTTGATCCGATGAGTCTCCCGTTTTTTTGCACTGCACAGTTTATCGCTCCAATTATTTTTGCTTCTTGAGTCAATTCATCCATATACTCGACTGCAATTTCTTTTACAGGCATTGTAAACACATATCCTGTAAAACCCAATTTCCTGAGCACAGGAAAGATTTCAGGGAAATCTGATAGATTAGATTTTAAGGCAAGAAATACTTTATCTAATGCAAATCGTTCAAAGTTGGAGTTCATTATGACAGGAGACATTGCATGTTTGATGGGATCGCCTAAAATCGCATACAATTCTGTGTGTCCGCTCACTGTTTTTTTCATGTTATTTAGCCTCCGCTAATAATACCGAATCACGAATAACCACCTTTGTATTGAAAATCAGATTGGGTTCGTTTCGTTTTTTTGGATTCTCAATTTGTGTAACTAGTAGCTTTACTGCTGCTTTTCCCATTTCGGAGAATGGTTGTTCGATGGTTGTCAATGATGGGTAAAAAATCTCTGATACTTTTAGATTATCGAAGCCAATTACCGAAACATCTTCAGGAACACGCAATTTGCAGTCGTGTAGTGCTTTAAGAAGATCTATTGCTAATGGATCACTTGCGCAAAAAATTGCTTTGGGAACAAATCCTGATTTAATTTTTTCTTTTGCGATATCGCTTACAATCTTCTTTGTTCCCTCAAATCCGGGCCAAACCATGTCTTCGGAATACACAATAGAATGTTTTTGTAATCCCTTTCTATATCCGGCTAATCGTTCTTGATAAAGTTCTAAGTTGTTTGTACCTGCAACGAAGACAATCTCCCTATGTCCTTGTGAGACTAAGAAATCAACTGCTTTTTCTGCTCCTTCTGTATTATCTACGATTACAGAGTCTGTATTGTCTGGTGAATTTCTCATGATGCAGACACAGGGGTAATTCATGCTTTTGAGGTGGTCGATTGCTTTATTGTTCAATCCTTTTCTTAACGATGTGGAAAAAAGAAATCCATCTACAAATCGAGATTGCAATTGGTGAACATATTCGAGAACTAAATCGGGATCATCAAAAGTATTACATAAAAGTAATGAATAGCCTAAGGCTCTGGCTTGCTTTTCTACTGCTACAGCTAGAGATGGATAGAGTAGGTTTTCAATGTCTGGAATCAGATACGCAAGTGTATTACTTCCCTTTGTTTTCAGGCTTCTTGCTAGGTAGTTTGGTGAGTAATGCAATTCTTCGGCTATATGTTTGATTCTATCTTTAGTTTTTTGTCCTATATGAGCACTATCTGCTAGAGCACGAGATACTGTGCTAACCGATACTCCAGCTTTGTTGGCTACATCTTTTAAAGTAGACATGTAATCTTTACTCCTTAGTTATGCAATCGTTTGCATTGATGCAGAATAACCATTCCACACGTTAAAAACAAAATTAAACATGTAACAAATAAGTTATGCAATCGTTTGCATAAAAACTTTAAAATATATTATAATTGATTAATAATTTGAAGCTACTCATATTTGTATCATGGATATTCTGGTTTGTCTAATAATTTTTTCAATTTTTTTGCACACTGTCTCGAATATGATTTCTCCGAATCATTTGAGACATGAGTTTATCCTGTTTCACCAGGGCTATGGCTTAATGAGTTGATAAATAGAAAGACAATCTCCTAAGCAGAGAGAAAGGGCCTTTAGGGGCCCCTTCTCCAAGATGTGTTAGATAATATACTATTACTTTAAAATAGGTTGCTTTAACTCTTCCCCTTTTTCTCCTTCATAGCATAATCCCCAGCCGGAGAATACTGCAATAACGAGGGTAACAAATAATGTCATAGGGTAGATAAGTCCAATGGCTATCGACACTGGGCTAACACCACTGAGGGCAACAGAGATAAACACGAAAACACTTAAGAATGGAATCACTACCGGTAAACTATTCACAAAACCATCGAGTAGGTTGGCTCTCCTGTAAGGATGAATTCCCTTTCGGTTTCCAATTTCATTTACTACCGGCCCAAATGTAAGTATTGATGCGCTGGTGACACCACCAAAAATCATTGTAGTGAGACAGGCTCCTAACCCGATAGCAATTTCAGTTCCACGAACAGTTTTACCCATTCTGCTATTCAAGATGGATTCTACCAATAAATCTAGTGCACCAGCAGCTTGAAGCACTCCCATTATGCCAAACACAGAAATAACCAATGTAACAGTACTCATTATACTTTCGACACCGGTAGGAAGGAATCCTGTTACGTGGTTTCCAAGCTCTCCTGAAGAAGCAAATAGACTATCCCAAGTAAAAATTCCTGTCACCAGACCTGTGATGATACCTGTTACCAAACCCACTGAAATTGCTTTAAATAGATCCCGGCTGACCACAGCTACAATTAACAGTAATGTCACTGGAATAAGCATGAATAGACGGATGGGATCTCCCATTGCACCAACATTTGCATCAACTGTTCCTCCAGTTCCTCCAACTAGTAAATAGATGATAAATGCTGCAATGGCTGCGACAAGGGAATATTTGAATCGGCTAGCTACTACACCAGCTATCTCTGCGGTTCGAATCTTGTCGTTATACGTCTGTGTTGAGGCAGAGGCTATGGTTGTGTCTGAGATAGGGGCTAGATTGTCACCAAAGATACATCCGCTGGTGATAGCTCCAGCAAGGAATGCAGGGTTCGCACCAAGAGCAATTCCTGAACCAAAGAAAATTGGAAAAGCCGCAAACATCGTACCTATTGAAGATCCTGTTGCTGTCGAGATTATACATGTTGCAAGGAAAGTAAAAGCTACAAAAAAGCCTCCTTTCATACCAATTTTGTTGGCAACCCAAACAAAACCTTCAGAAGCACTACTGTCTTTCATCATCTGTGAGAACATTCCGATGATGAATAGAATGATGACTATTGTGACCGAATTTGGGCTTGATATTCCTTGAATAACAGCGTCCCAGTACTTTTTGTAGTTTTTTGCAAAAGGAGCCCCTATCAGCAGCCCTAGGAAACCACCCATTGCCAATGCATGCATGTCATATGACAAGTAGACCAGAAACAGTAAAATACAAAAAATAAAGAACACAGCCAATGGCACAAACGAAAAGCGCCATCCCCCTTTGAATTCCAACACTCCCTTTTTCTCCATACTACACTCCCTTTTGTTTTCCTAAGGCAATTAGAGCCTCATTGATTCTTCTGCAAGCTGTTATAGCTTTCTCATCGTCTAAAAAACAGCCTGTCACAATGCGAATATATCCTTCGCCCTGCTCTCCATAAGGAGTTCCTTCATTCACAAGAATTTTTGCATTCTCCAATATATAGGACACTACTTCAGCGGAGGATCCCAATCGTGAAACATCTATCCAGGTAAGGAACCCACTTTCACTTTTTGTGACTTTGATTTTAGGATTATCTTTAAATACCTCGTGAACTAAATCTCTTCTACGAGCTAATCTAATATGAACGTCTTCTAAGAATTCTTGATCATCCAATGCAACGATTGCTCCAATTGAAGTTACTGTTGCAGCAGCACCCAATACGTTTACCGCTCCGCCGTATAGAACATCCATGATTGCATCATCTGCATATATATAACCAATCCTAAATCCACTAAGTCCAAAACCTTTTGAAATTGAGCAGACTGTTACTGTGCGCTTCCACATTCCCTCAAGTGTGGCAGGTGCAACAAAATCTATGTCATCATATATATGATCTTCAAATGCCTGATCACATACGAGAATCAGATCATGTTTTATCACAAATTCAGCAATAGCCTTTAATGTTTCCTTTCGAAATACCGTAGTGGTTGGATTGTTAGGATGACAGAGTAGCAACATTTTGGTTTTACTTGTCACTCGTGCTTCCAATTCATCTACAGATAGTTGCCAGTTATTGCTCGCATAGAGTGGTACAGGAACCGTTACGCCTCCTAACAGCTTGGGATTGAGGAAATTACTTGGATAACTGGGATCCGGAACGAGCACTTCATCCCCAGGCTTGATAAAGGGCATCATCGCATAAAGCAAACCAGAGTCAGAGCCTGGTGTCACAATAATATTTCTGCTTGGGTTGAGCACTAGACCCGTTTTTCTCTGAATTTTTCGAGCAATTGCTTCACGGAGTTCAAATTTCCCAATCGGCATCGAATAGTGAGAAGGAAATCCTTCTTCTAAAGATTCAATCATAGCTCGTTTTACGGAATCTGGAATCGAAGGATCGGGAAAGAAAGGGTCTGCCCAAGCCATGATATCAACACCTTGCTTAATGAGTTCTCCAACGCCTTCTCCTACATCCGCTTTGGTTACTGTCTCAAACAGACCTCCCTTTAAAGAGGCGAATTGGTTGTTCATTTTTTCTTTTATTGTATTCATGCTTTACTCGCAACGGCTTCAATTTCAACTAACGCATCTTTAGGTAGGTTTGCTACTTCAAATGCAGCTCGTGCAGGAGAATCTTTGGGGAAATATGTAGCATACACTTCATTCATTGCTGCAAAATCAGTGATATTCTTAAGATAAACTGTTGTTTTTAAAACCTTCTCCATTGAACTGCCTCCTTGTTCCAAGATGGCACCAAGATTTTTAAGGCATTGATGAGTTTGTCCTGCAATATCTTCGGATGAAAATTTTCCAGTTTCAACATCAATAGGAAGTTGACCGGAGACAAATATAAGAGTTTCTGTGGCTGTCGCTTGGGAATAAGGTCCAACAGCAGCAGGTGCTTTTGTAGTGTGAATAATTGACTTCATTTGATACCTCACTTAATGCAAATTTATTTGCATGATAAAAGAGTTTTATCAAATTGTCAAAGAAAATCTATTTTACTTTTCTTAGATAACGATATATTGTGGCTTCTGAAACCTGAAGTATACGCGCAATGCTGGTAACAGCACCTTTTAACAGAAATACTCCTCGTTCATTCAAATCAGCAATTATTTCCATGCGTGCCTTTTGTGACATAGCTTCCACACTTCCTCCACGTTCTTTCAAAAGAGTTAAAGCGGTTTCAACTGGAATATCATGTACTGAATGTCGAAGTTTCTCATCAAAATTTGTTTCTTGAGTGTTGTTTAACACTACAGGGATACGAGACTTCACGAGTTCTTCTACAGCTTTTGTAACCATATGTATTGCTGTCTGATCAGTGTTAATGCAAAACAATCCTATCAATCTTCCTTCATTCTTAATGTAATAAGTACCAGAATTTAGAAATCTTCCACTTTCATTTGTGCTTGTATATGCGGGTGTATAATCACGCCTTTCATATTCCTTACTTTTAATAATGCGGAGAACTAGGTCTGTTGCGGAATCTCCCTTGTTTCTCCCGCTTATATGATTATTCTCAATTGCAATGATTGATTGTTCCAATCGCGATACATCATGTAATACAAATTCCGTATCAGGCATCAGTTGTGCGAGGAATTTCATCAAGGGGATATAGCTCTCAAGGATTATCTTGTCTTCTGTTACAGTTTGCATGGCTAATAGATTACTTAAATACTAATAGTAAATCAATTGGAACATCAGAAATTAAAAATCTGACTGTCTCGGATATGAATTCTCCCAATCATTTCTCAAATGATTTTTGCCTGTCTGTTTGAGATATGTGGTTTAATGAGAGGAAGACCAGGGGAGAGGATCCCTGAAGGAGAAAATGAAGAGGAAGCC
>Ga0334899_1001332_pt1 | contig 23993 bp, 21 predicted proteins | sample GraSluR3_MG_FD_207219 | JGI IMG/M metagenome (GOLD analysis project Ga0334899, IMG submission 207219) | Sludge microbial communities from methane-producing bioreactor in Wageningen University, Netherlands - Granular Sludge_8_08-R3 | ecosystem: Engineered > Bioreactor > Anaerobic > Unclassified ...
AAGAAAGTGATCCTGGCGCTAATCCACGATGAGCCTGAAAATGAGGAGGCTCGGGAGGAATTGGAAGACGAGATCGCCGTTCTCGATCGGAGATATTACGCCTTGCTCCGGGCCGGTGATGACGACGGTGAGGAGGAGGAGAGCTAATGGCCCCCGACATGCCCGTTCCCGCGCCAGTCCCCGCCGCTCCCACGGGTTTCTGGGCCAACAATTCTTGCCGATGGACCTTGCATATCAACGTCGCCTTCCTCGTTGCCAGCCTCGTGATCGTGTATTTGATTCATACTTGGAGGCAGGAACGAGGATGCGCGTGCAAGCTGAAGGCGTTGGAGGAGGAGGGCCAGCGAAGAGCAGGCTGACCGACCCCGCATGTTGGATCATCGGGCCGGAGGAGTGGCTCCCTCTCCACGGAAGAAGGGGACCGTCCCGCCCCTATATCCTACATTTCTTTTATTATGTTTAAATCTGATTCTCTTTAGACTGTACCCCCCGCCCCCTCCGAGTAGGGTATCATTTTAAAAACTCGCTTATTCCGCAGACTTATAGATTAGGTCTACATCGCCGCGTAACCGTATACTTCACGGGAAAATAATCTATTCATACGACAGAGCTTATAATAATTAGCATAAAACCAGAATCTAGCGCCGTTGTGATGAGGTCCGGAAAAGCCGAAAATCCATATATACCATTATCATCTTTTTGAATCTGTAGGCCGGATTATCACGGGCATTTTGCATCGAAAAACGAAACCCTTTTCAAAAGTAGTTATGTGACTATCTCGCCTATAAGGTTGAAGTAAAGTCACATAACTAACGAGAGGGCTGGGGAGACGGCCCCCTCGAATAGTTCTGTGATATCTCACATCCAAATCAGAAGAATATCACAGAACCATTAAAGGAAGAGGGCCAGAGGGAGAAGGGGGGTGAGGATCGCCCCGCTCTGCCAGACCGACGCCACCAGAGCCCCCGCGCTGGACGATCGCCGGCCCGGAGATAGTCCAGGACCTCCGGAGAGAGAGGCCCCAGGATCGCACCAGAGCTTTTCAAATCGAGGTCAAATAAAAATAGCTATAGGCCTTCCCCCCCCCTGGCTTCGATAACAGATGGGATGGGAAGAATCCCCCCTCCCCCGCGTTCACCACGGCCCGTAGATCTCCACATGATTACCGATTTGACGGGGAGAGTAATACCCCTCCTGATGCAAGAAGCCAATAATACTTTATGTACCAAGATAAATATGAGCGTGCAATAATGGAGACACGAATATTATGCCTGAGAATGCTGTATTAGGTGCATGGTTGGATGCACAAGAGTATCAAGTTCCCCTTAATTCACACGGAAAGATCATCGATTTTCTTGAGCCTGACAAGATGAGAGTTAATAATCCTGAGGAGAGAATAAGGCAAAAAGCCGTACAATTCTTGCATTATGAGTTAGGATATCCTAAAGAACTCATTGCACTTGAAAGGACCATAAATATTGGAAGAGATAGACCACGAGTGGATATAGCTGTTTATTATGATGAGGAAGCAAAAGCTACGAACGACCAAGGACGGATAATCCTTATAGGTGAGACAAAATCTCCCACCCAAGACGCTCCAGACGGCCAGGGGATATCCTATATTTCGGCCACATCTGCTCAAGGGGGCTTTTGGACTAACGGTAATAGTATATTTTTCTATAGAAAAGTTACCTCAACAGGTAAAATAAAGGATTGGCCAGGGATACCCCGCCACGGTTTTGCATGGGATAGTATAGGAAGACATAAAAAGGAAGATTTAAAAATACCACATGATTTAAAGCTCACTTTCAAACGTTGCCATAACGCCATTTATCGAACTGGAATTTCTTCTGAAGATGTCGCGTTAGACATGATTCGTATTATTTTGGCGAAAATTGAAGATGAATCCTCTACCAGAGAAGAATGCGATTTTCATATAACTCCTGAGGAGTACGAGAACCCGAATTTAAGGAGAAATGCCTGTAATAGAATTAGAAGGTTATTTTCCTCATATAAAGAAAGACATCCCGATGTCTTTTCTTCTAATGAAGAGATCACAGCTTCAGATGATCAACTATCCATTGTAATATCACAACTTCAGGGGAGCAATTTCTTAGATGCTCCATATGATGTAATTGGAACAGCATATGAGGTATATGTTGCGACCCATCTGAAGGGGGAACGTGGTCAATACTTCACCAATAGACTGGTTGTTAACATGATGGTTAAGATGCTCGACCCCAGTAGCAAGGACATTATTCTTGATCCCGCTTGTGGATCGGGCGGGTTTCTTATAGCAGCTATGAATTATATATTTAATGTAATAGATGGTGAAAGGCGAGGCCAAACTGCAAAAGATATTCTAAAACGAAATGTTGTTCATCAACTATATGGGGTAGACATATCTCCAAAACTGGTGAAGGTAGCCAAAGCCAATATGTTATTAGGAAAAGACGGCCATAGTGGTATAGAACAAGGGAATAGTTTGGACGATGTAAATAAGCTATCAGCTAATTTTAGAGAGAAAGCCGGGCTTGGAAACCCAACAATCATTCTCACCAATCCTCCATTTGGGTCCGGTCACGATCTAAGGATTAAAGATCCTGCGATACTGAGACAATATGATACAGGGCATAATTTTGACATGATAAATGGAATTTTAATCTTAGAAGACAGCTTGAATAATCGACAGGGGGTACCACCCGAAGTATTGTTTTTAGAGAGATGTATAAAATGGTTGAGACCTGGGGGGAAGCTTGGCATCGTGATGGCTAAAGGGCAATTAGACAACCGCGAAGCGTTTGCAATAAGGCATTACGTGTTATCTAATTGTCAGATATTGGCCGTTGTGAATCTTCATGGTGATACTTTCGAGCCGTTTAACGGATCAAAAGCATCTGTACTCTTTTTGCAAAAATCTGCTGGTCCAGTACCAACTGATTATCGGATTTTCATGGCAATATCCAATAAAATCGGGCAAACCAGCAGAGGTGAGCCGATTTTGAAGAGAGATACAGAAGGAAAAGAAATCATAGCGGATAATCATCAATTACTTGATGAAGATCTATCAGAAATAGCTGAGAATTACCACCGTTTCCTGGTTGGCGAGCTTCAAGAAAGCGCATTTCATTTCTCAATTTCAAACCTAGAAATTGATAAAGATAGTTTGTCACTAAATCCTGTTCGTTATCTACCCGCGCACAATGCTGCATTAAATCATGTCCTGAGCTTAGGTGAAATAGAGGATTTTGAGGTGAGAAGGCTAGGAGATATTGCACGTGTTTTTAATGGTCCACGATTTAAACGCCCTTATGCAGATTTTGGGGTTACCGAAGGACCTACTATAAGGAAATATTTTACAGGCACTGCGCTAACACAACTAAACTCGGATAACATAAAATATCTGGATAGCAGTAAAGCAAACAGACAAACGCGAAGACATTTAGAGGATCTCACCATCCATAAAGGGTATATATTAATATCAGATTCGGGCACTTTAGGACGAGTAACTTATGCATTAAACCAACACGATGGTCATGTAGCAACAAATAATTTGATTCGAGTTGTAATTGAGGATTCTAATCTGAGAGGGTATATATACCAATTCCTTAGAAGTGAGATTGGTCAGAGTTTAATGCTTAAGAATGCCTACGGAACAAATCAGGAACATCTTGAACCAGATGATATTTCTGAAATACCGATCCCCATTCCAAAAGACGAGAAGGTTATTGAAGATATAGGCAAAAAAGTGATTGAATCAATCGAGATGCTTGAGAAATCTATTGAACATAATAATTCCTCCAATCAAATGATGCTTAATTTGATTAAGATTTGAATTATAATATTTTAGGTGCGACCACAATATGTTAGGTGCAGTGAGAGTATATGCGCGAAGAGGGTATTGGTAAAGCTTTGTTTCTTCGTGTCCGTTTCTAAATTATAACTTCAAAAATATATAAAAATACAATAGCCGCTATATCACGCCTTTGACTCCTCAACTTCATATATGAACTTCTGACCAAAAGGTAAATAAATCGTAATATATCCCTTGGTCTCGTCGTATATCTCTGACAGATATTTACCCTGGAACCCCTGGAATTGCACAAGGCTAGAGACGTGGTCCAACGCTCCCGCCACTCCCATGGCGTTGAAATGTAGGATCACCTTTCCATTTTCTCCTTTCAGTACGTAGTTGTTCATCTTCAAACCTAATCCAACTCCTCGAATAGTTCTTTTATATCGTCTCTATACGGAGGGATTTAAGCCCCTTAAAGGCTTTCCCGTAACAGAACCCCCACCAGCCCCGCCGAGACCCCCGCCTCCTCAGCCACCTTCGCCACGATCTCCCCGGAGTCTAGCCCCTCGCCCCGGAGCTCCCCCGCCCTCTGGAGGATCGCCCCCTCGTCAACGGTGTAGTACTCGTCTATGTCGGTCCTATGGCCCCATACACGCCCCGGAAAGACCTTCACCCCCTGGACCTCCAGGAGGCACCTAGTAGGCTTAGAAAGCTTTGCGTAGCGCGACGGAGGGATCTCGATAGCCTTCAGTCGGGGGCATCTTTTCATCAGCTCGAAAAGAACGACGGCGGGGAGGGGGAAAGCCAGATGGACGACCCTCTCTCTTGGATCAAGTTTCGCTATCTCCTCCTTTGAGTTTACGATACGGATCTTCATGGGGGTTTGCACGCTCCACAGGGTACGTATCCCGCCCCCCTGGCCTCCTGGGAGCTGGAGAACCAGATCTCGTTATGGGAGGCTATCGACCTCCCCCACTTGCAAGACGGATAATGATACTTATCCGACCTCACAGAACCCACGAATTGCCCCGTGGTGGTGGTATCCGGGGCGGGGGATAGTTCGGGCTGAGGTATCCCCTCCTCCCACCACGACGCCGGGTCAAATTCGTTATTGGTGAAGTCCTTAACTACGGCATGGCCGGCATCCACCAGAAGCCGGTTGAAGGGGTGGGTGGTGTTGATCGTCCCGTCCAGGTCCTCCAGGTAGACCACGGCGATGAGACGGCCATAAGGGTCCCGCCCGTCCCTCGATTTGTCATCGATATCCAGCCAGACCCTTTGGCCCAACAAGATCTCTGTGGCGAAGACCTTCGCCGGCTCCCCTTCTGGCGTGCTCATCTCCGGGGAGTCCACATCCGCCAGCCTCACCCGCTCGATCTCGTAGATGATCCGGGGGTCGGTCTTATCGATTCGAAGGTCGAAGGTGTCGCCGTCGACGACGTTGGTAACTATCCCGCTCGCCTCGTCCGGAGCTCCTAAAGCCAGAAACGGCAAAAGAGACGCCAGCGCCAATAGGATCAAAAACGGTCTCAGTCTCGTTATCATCTCCTCCTTCGGCGTTAGAGACTGTAGCTATAGGCGAAAAATGTTTCGACGCTCAGGACCTCGTTTCCGGCCCCCTGGTGAAAGGGAGATACAGGCAATGAAGGGGGTGTTAAAGCTCACCTGGGGGCTTCCGGCGAGGTCCTGGAGCGGGGCATTGGAATAAGTAGCGTATCCACCTCCGGAGGGGCATCTTTAATATATCGAGCGTCATAAAGCAGAGATCGTAAGAAACAATGGAGGCTGAGGCTGAAATGAAAGAAGAGGCCAAAGCAGCCTCCGGTCGCCCGCCAAGACTACCGGAGGTTGCCGATACCGCTCAAGATAGTAGTAACGCCGCTGCGAAGATAAATCTTTCTGTCGAAGAGGAGCTCGCCCTCCTCAAAGACCGGAACCGCCAGCTAGAAACCGAGAACGCTATTTTCCGGGAGAGGGAGGCCGTCCACCTCAAGGACGACGCCGAGACGTTTAACGCCGTTCTTGAAGCCCTCCGGGCCATTCAGCCAGGAAGGGAGACGGCTCGATTCTTGAAAGACTCCGAAGAGAGGATCCTCGCCGCCGCCCCCGAAGATAAGCCGCTCGTCATCAACGCCAGAATCAAAGCCGCCGCGGCCATGATCCGGAACTCACCGCCGGCGGTGTCGGTGTCAATGGGAGGGGGGCAATACCATTACAACACCCGGACCCGGACCGAGAACCGCGCCCTCGCCCTCGTCGATCACCTGAAACACACCGGGAAAGCCGCTCTGAAGATGCCAGAGGCCCGGACCGTATTGGAGACCCATGAAGGCCGGAAGCTGGACCGTAAGGCCGTCTGGAGAGCTTTGCGCTTCGCACAGGGCTTCTTACGGGCTTCGATAGATACCGTGGGAGGAGTCGGTCGTCTCGTTCTGGACGGTCCTCTTGGGGTTCCAGCTCATCAAGTCCACAGGGCTGTCCTGGACGAGGGGGAGGAGTCACGTGTCACCCCGCCACGGCCCCGGAGGTGGCGCGTCCCCTGGGATGGGGTGGATTGAGGGGCATGGCCCCGGCCCGTATCGTATGCGATTAGGATTTATAGGCTAAAAATAACACGCTTTCCCGGTCGTCGTATGTAGTCGTCGTCGTATGTAGTCGTAAATCCGTTTATTCGTCGTTTTTATATTCATCTCTTTATGGTTCCGTTCTCGTCGTCGTCGCGTTCTCGGAGCCGTGACAGCCCGCTACGCCGGAGAGTCATATAACTAACGTGTCTTAAGCACCTTAAGAATCTCATTCAAGAGTTTGGTTTGTTCTTTTAACTCATTTGATATCTCATTCAGTATCGGCTCGATATCAGCAAAAAATCTGATGGGCTCCGGAGCCTTGAGGTCGGATTTATAAGGTTCAGGGAACTTGACCGGAATATAATTGAATTCCGGTATTTTATCAGGATCGAATGCCATAGTTTTGGAATAATCTCATCGTATTAAAAAAGTTTCGGTGTATCCTTTATAGTAAGCGATTCGCCACAGCCTGAGATCCTGCCCCGGTCCTTAGCCGGAGAAGGTCAGATAGCATCTGCAGAACGGATCTGAAGGATAGGAGAGCCCGTTCCAAAAAACAGCATCGATCGCCGCCGTGACGCCCGACAGCGCCCGATGGGATGGCCTCACCCTCCTATCGCCGGCCGTCCTCCAGGTCTTACGCTGTCGCCCCGAGGCAGCCGCCGCCTCCAGCAACTAACGCCGGAGTCCGAGATCCCGCCTCTTTAATTCCCGCGCCTTCGCCGTCGCCTCCTCCAGGCTCATCTTCCGGGGGGAGCCGATGTAGACGTTTTTCACCTTTCCCCCCACCTTCCAGGACGCAAAATAGTAGCGGTATTTCTTCTCCCCCTTCGCGGTGGTCTTCACCACGTCGCCGAGGTAGACCGTCACCGCCTCCAGCCTGGCCTCCTCCAGGGCCTCCAGGGCCTCCCCCTCCAGCCTCTCGGCTTCCCTCTCCCTCTCCCTCGCCGCCGGGTCAAGTTCCGGGGTCGCCGCCCGGATATTTCGGGCTTCTCTCCTCCGGTCCCTCGCCTCTTCTCTCAGCTCTTTTGCTTTCCGGCCGCTGGTGGTTCGGTGAATGCTCTTCATGGCATGTAGTTATGTGACTATCCCATATATGTCTTGTGGCGATAGTCACATAACTAAGGGAGGGAGGAGGTGTAGATAGCAAGTCTTGAGCTCCCGGTCATTCACTAATCCTGCCTCCGGTCGGTGCTAGGTCTCTGAGCCTCTGGATGCTTTCCATAGTCTCATCGGCCTCTTTCTTTCTTTCCTCCTCCAACCGCTTCACGATTTCATCGATGGGGGTGATCAGGGTATAGGACTTGTGAGGTCGACCCTTCCCTTCGCCTCTTCTTACATCGCGCTCGCTGACCCAATTCTCACGCCGGAGTGTTCTCATGGCTATGCTAACCTCGGGCTGTCGAATATTGCAGCCGCGCTCGATCTCCCTCGATGTCGATTCTCCAGCCGCGGCCAGAAATGTGATAAGTTTCGCAACGTTCCGTTGAACCCCGAGGCCATGAAGAAGATGTACAAATTCCAGGTTGTCGTTGTCCAACACTCTAATGGCTCCCTCTCTCATGATGGTCTTATATATATCTCAAATATAAATAATTGCTGTATTTGATGCCTTCGCCCCGCTCGATCTTGCCGAGTATCTCGCTGGCGGGGATCACATCTCGTTGGCTCGGCTCGGTGTCAGGTTCCATAGCTCACCCCTCCAGTAGCTCCTCAATCCTCTCCCTCAGATCGGGTAGATATCGTCGCGCCTTCTTACCGCCCCGGTGAACACTTTTGGCCTTTATACCCGCTCTCCCCAAAAGAGTCCCGAGCCGCTTCGAGTCCATCCCCACCTTCTCGGCTACCTCTGACGCAAGGGGCTCTCTTCCAGACTTCAACTCATCGAGGATATACGCCATCGCAGAGGCTACAGGATCTCCTGAGGTGCTAAGGAGGTGCTCTGAAAGGGCGGTTGGGTCCTTTGAGGTGCTCGAAGGGTGCTCAGTAGGTGCTCCTCTATGAGGTGCCTCAAGTGTTCGAGTAGGTGCTCTTGAGGTGCTATCCGGAGATATTGGGCGGCGCTCAGGAGGTGCTCTTGAGGTGCTATCAGCCAGTTCCTCCTTCACAATCCCTCTTATCAGGGTCTCGATAGAGGTCTTTTCATGGCGAATACAAAAGTATTCACTGAGCACCTCTCTTATGAGCTCCGCCTCGGTTACGCCCATCTTGTTGGCGGTGTCCATGATTATCAGGTCTAGGTCTTCAGGTAGTCTAACGGTTCTTGGCTTCATGAGCACCTCTCCAATTACAAAAGTGTTCACGAAGGTTAAAAGCTCTTCGCATTAGTTATGTGACCATATGGTTGATTTATAGCGTTAGAGTCACATAACTAAGCCGGAGGGTGCTTATTTTGCCCCGCCCACCTGTATTTTTCATAGCTAAAATACGTTTATAAAAAAGGATGAATAATGTCGCCTGGTGTCGGCTAGAAGGGGCGGGGAGAGGCGCTCCCGGCGGAGATGGTCACATAACTAACCGCCTCGGGCTACGACCTCCCCCTCCAGGCCTGCAAGCCTCCGCTCCAGTTTAGCTATCATCTCTCCCCACCCCCGCCGCGAAGTTGAAGAGCACAGCTTCAAGTTCTGGATCCATCGGCGGCCTCTCCTCGCCCTCGTCGCGGTTTGCCAGCCAGACCACGTAGTCCCTTAGGGTCCGGATCGTCGCCGGCCCCCTTCTCAGCTTCAAGGGCTCGAATCCGCCGTTCAATGCCCGCCTTCATCGATCACGCCGCCCCCCGCGCCATCATGATCTGGATGCACAGATCTTTCACCATCGCCGCCGCCTGGCCGTGTCCCTCCGTCTCGGCTCTGGACCACAAGGTCCTAGACTTCGAAGTATAGCTCCTCATGTGGAGGGTTGCCGCCCGGGAGGTAGAGTCCACCACCACCTGGGAGACGGCCCGATGCCCCCCCCCCGGAACGGCGACTTTCTAGCCTCGCGGCCAAAACGGCTCCGAGGAGACGGGTCTGGAGGGTCATCCCCCTACACCAAAATCGTGATTTTTATATAATATCATGAATACCCTTTCAATCCATCGAAACCAAGTTTCTTATTTCATTATCAAATAAGAAACTATATGTACTATCGAGGCGCTAGATAGCGATATGCAGGTTCCGAAATTGATAAATAAGGCCGATTTTGCCCTACTCCTAGAACATTTGACGACAGAGAGGGACGTTTTACTGGTAAAAATGCTCTTCGGGACAGGGTGTAGGATCGGCGAGCTGGTGGGGTCTCGGGTCGGAGACCTGGACCTCGAGGAGGGCATACTTCACCTCGACGCCACCAGGACGAAGACCAAGGAATACCGTGAGGTGCTAATTCCGGGGAATCTCCTCCCGGAGATCAGGAGTTGGATCTCAGGGAAGAGTCCCGGTGAGTGGCTATTCCCGGGTCAGAAGGAAGATAGTCACATAACTCCTCGACGGGTTCAGCAGATAGTCTCAAAGGCGGCAGACGCTGCCGGCATCCAGCGGGTCTATGGACTGAGCAAAGATGGGCGGAGGCTGAATATCACGAGCCCGCACGTGCTCCGCCACCTCCATGCGGTGGAGGCCCTATCCAACGGGGTACCCTTGAACGCCCTGCAGGATCAGCTCGGGCATAGCGCGTTACAGACTACAGCGGTATATCTGAGGGCAGGGCTAGAGCACCGACGGCGGGGATATTCGGGGTTTGGGGCGGATATCCCTACCGGGGACACTGGAGCGGTCACCGAAGAGGTCCGGTCGGAGCATCGAGAAGAGAACTGACGCCCTGAATGGGAGGCCAGAAGGGGGGCGGCGGCGGTGGAGAAAGCACGATATATGGAGAGACCGCCGCCTCCAGGGGTGGAAGTCTACACCCCTGCGCAGGTAACCATTATGGCAATGGGTAGCATTCACCCGCTGTTATAAAAGCGTTGCGATGACCTTGCGGGTCTGTTGCTATCGATTTTCCGGCGATATATCCAGCAAGATGTTTACGGGAACACGCGAAATTTAGCACGGGGAAAAAGCAGTAGCAACCGCCGCTTTTTTTATATATCCATGTTACGCCACCGGATGCCGATTTTCCGATCAGTCTCTTGGTCCGATTTTCAACAAAATGTCAAGTTTCGATAAATCGGCAATAATACTAAAAATACCAGATTCTTTGCACAACAGGTTGTATATATGCCGTAGATATAGAACAAAATTGTATGAAAAGAAATCCGTAAAATAATCGATAGTGTTATATACTTATATCCCAAAACAACCGTTTGTGACCGCAGCGAACGCGAAAAAACCACACGGTGACAAAAATGATCTATAAAAAAGCAGATGGAACCCGGAAAATAACGACCTCGATCCGAATATCTCAACACGTCCTGGACAAATACCGAAAGACCGCTGATAGCCTTGACATCCCCGGTACGTATTTTTTGGGCATGATTATGGCTATAGGTCACGCGAAATTTTTAGAAGACCCCCGCAGCGTCATGGACGTATTGGCGATGGAAGAGGCGGCGATGGAAAATGTTTGAAAGTGAGATGCCGGGGGCGGCAACCCCCGAAACCAAATTATCGGCGATGTTCCAGGGTCCAGAGACGCTGTTAAAGTATATAACTCCTTCTATCGTCAGTGGGAGGGCCTAAAATGGGCGCCCTGGGACGTCCCGCAGCCCACCTCCTGGGCCTCGGGTGTAGGTTCACTATAATCCCCCCGGCGGGCCACAAGCACACCCTGAAGGATGGGACGGAGAAGGTCTACACCGGAAAGAACCCACAAGGCAAAAACTGGGCAAAAGATGGCGGTTCCAACTATGCCGAACACGATGTCAAATTAGAAAAAAACATCGGCAAAGGCTGGAACCACGGCCTCGTCTGCGGAACCGGGGGAGTGATCGTCTTCGACGGCGACGACGCCGAGAGGCTCCGGGAGCTGGGGATCCTTCAGAAGATCCCCCCCACCATCCAGGTGGAGAGCCGACCAGGCCACCGCCACCACCATCTTCTATGTCCCGAGCTGAAGAAGAAATTCGTCATCTATGACCCCATCCTTACAGAAGAAAAGGTGGACGAGAAGACGGGGAAGGTGATGGTACAGCGGGTCCATCTTGGGGAGGTCCTGGGCCCAGGAGGCCATGCAGTTTTGCCCGAGAGCACCCACCCCACCGGCTCAGTCTACCATCTGGTGGAAGACGGCCCCCAGGAGATGGCGGATATCACCCTGGACCAGCTGAAGGAGATCGTAAGCGGCCTCGAATTTACCTCCGACCCCAACAGACACATCTCGTTTGAAGAGGCGACAGGAACCGGGACCTCACACAAGGCAAAAACGGAAAACGCTAGCAAGAAGGGCAAAACCCCCAGAAAGTCGAGGAAAACCGCCACCACCTCTCTCTCGGACCAGCTGGACGTGACCGCCGTCTTAGCGGCTTATAGCTGGACGCCGAAGAGGAGCGAGGGCGATCAGGCCAAAGGCGAGCCACCGGGCCACTCCTCCGAGAGCGGTGATTGCTTCCAGATCAATCTCCAAACTGGGCAATGGCACTGTAAGCAATGCGAAGCGGGAGGCGATCTGGCTTCCCTGGTAGCGGTAATGGCGGGGATCATCCCATGCACCGGCCACGCCGATCTAAAAAATAAGGCGGTCTTCGCCGAGGTGCTTGCCGAATGTGAGGAGCAGGGGTGGATAGCGAAAAAGATAGAACTTCACCCTATCGAAGCCCTTCGCTTGATACTCGCCGACTGCGACGGAGCGGTGCGAAATGATGGTGTGGGTCTGTCAAAAAGGGATGCAGAAGATCTTACCGATATTATCAAGCGAATCGAAGACGGGGAGACCAATTTTTCTAAGGAGGAACATTGGACAGTATACAATAAAATGAAGAAGTACCGCAACACCCAACTCTCAGGTTACACTCTGATCAAACCGTCGAAGAAGGGAGAAGATAGCGATTCGATGGCCACAATAATGGTGGAGCTTGCAATTAAGAGCGGCGCATCATTTTGGCAAACCCCTGAGGCTGAGGGTTTCATAACCATGCAAGTGAACACCCACTTCGAGCACCACCCACTAAAGTCGAGCCGTGTTAAGGATTTCCTGAGCGAGTTGCTATACGGACACGACGGGCGAGCGGCTACTCGGAATGGGATCACCGACGCCGTTAATACCCTCTCCGCACGGGCCAGATTCGAGGGAGAGGTCCATGAGGTATTTACAAGAGTCGCGGGACACCATCATAAAATTTTCATCGATCTCGGGGACGCTGACTGGCGGGCGGTCGAAATATCCGCCGAGGGGTGGCGGATCATCCCATCCGGGGAGATCCCCGTAAAATTCCGACGGGCCAAGGGGACCCTACCTCTCCCATCGCCGATCACCGGCGGTACATTGGATGACCTGCGGCGCGTTCTTAATGTTCCTGTCGGGAGCCCTTGGACCCTCCTCCGATCCTGGATTTTGCAGGCGCTCAGGCCAAAAGGACCGTATCCGGTTCTGATAGTAGACGGTGAGCAGGGCTCAGGAAAATCGTGGTTAGGCCGGATTCTTCGGCACGTGATAGACCCCAATTCAGCCCCCCTCCGTAGACCGCCGCGGAACGATCACGAGCTTATGATAGCAGCCACAAACGCTCACATCCTGGCATTTGACAACCTCTCCACAATCCCGCCATGGTTGGCCGATGCGTTTTGCGTGGTTTCAACGGGTGGGGGGATGAGTGTCCGACGCCTGTATACCGATGATGAGGAGGAAATATTCAACGTGCAGCGCCCTATTATCCTCAATAGCATTGCAGAGCTGACCACACGCGGGGACCTTCTGGACCGGGCAATTCTCATACACCTCCCCAGGATCACAGATGAAAAAAGAAAATCCGAGGAGGAGATTTTTGCGGAGCTGGATAGTATCGGTCCAGGGGTCCTAGGAGCAATTTTTGATATCATCGCCGGCGGTTTACGGGAGCTTCCAAACGTAAGACTCGACACCCTCCCGCGGATGGCGGATTTTGCGAAGTGGGCTACCGCCTGCGAAATCGCCACGGGGCAGAAACCGGGCGAATTCATAGAAGTGTTCAACGAGAACCAGGACAAGGCGAAGGCGGAGCTTATCGAAAATGATACATTCTCCGCCGCTTTAGTAGCGCTGGTGAACGCCGCTCCCGCCGGAGAGTTGGAAATCACCTCCACCCTCCTCCTCACGACCCTTGAGGCCAGGTGCACTATCATGTCCAACCGCGATCGCCCCGACGGGTGGCCTAGATCCGGGAAGGGGGTCAGAGCGAAAATTCGACGCATCGCCCCGGGACTGCGAGCTGTGGGGATTGACGTCTCCGAGGGCCGTGATAAGAGACAGCGATCTCTCATTTTCAGGAGGCGAACATAATGACCGCGCTACATTTGTCACAAAATATCACAAATGACGATTACAGCGCACACAGTGCAGCCGGCGAGATATTGTGCAAAAGCTATGTGTCACCAACACCATTCAAAAAAACAATACCTAGCGATACAGTATTAATAAATCGGGTGACACTTGTGACACATAGGGTGACACATGCGACGAGAAATATAAAAACAGCGGGAGCCTCATTTTCGCGGATCGATGACACTTATGACACTTGTTTTTCAATTGATTATCGAGGGGGGGGGGGGGGGGGAAGAGAGAGGGAAGAGAGAGAAGAGAGAGGGGGGGGGAAGAGAGAGGGAAAAGAGAGAGAAGAGAGAGGGGGTCTGAGATGCAATTAGGCGTTTATATGTGTCATAAGTGTCATCGATGCTACAAAATACACCGCCCGATATTTTTATTTCCGCTGACGCATGTGTCATCTAAGTGTCATCTAAGTGTCACCGGTGCCACGCCAAATTGCCCCTTTGCACCGCCCGATATTTTTATTTCCGCTGACGCATGTGTCATCACGGAGACGAATAATCGTCGGATATCTCGACGTGCCTGGGAGGCGGGACGGCCGGAGGCGGTGATATGAGCCCGCTCCAGGCGGATCTGTCCTCTTTTGCTGAAGGGGGGTATGTTCTGCCCTCTTCTGAATCAAACCCTGCCTACGAGCTCCTGGGCTCAGGTCCCGGCTTCTGCCCGAGCTGCCGGCGGTGGCTTGGTGACGCCGGTATCTACTCTGTGGAGTGGCGGGGGCGGGTCTGCTGGTCCTGCCTTCAGCAAAATGCGAGACCGCCAAAGGTACCCTCGACCGCGCCGTCGCATAGTGATATTGCGGCATCGGTGATCCCGGAGAGGCCGGACTACAGCACTCTTCCGACCTACGAGGAAATGAAGCTCATCCCCTGGCAGGAGTACCGCCCCGGTGTACTCGACGAGGCCCGGCTGCTCATCGCTTCGATCGATCTCCGAGATGAGGGGATTTCCAAGGAGTCGATCATCGCGGCACTGGAGAGGATCGTGGGGAGACCGCCGCCTCTTGATATCGTGAGGAATAGCATGTGCGCGGTGAAGGCGGTTATTGCCGCTGATGAGGCGGTGAGGAGGTGACCCCCAAACACCCTCATCGGAAAGGATTCCGCCCGGGTAAGGAAAGACCGCTCCCCGCCCCTGAAATCCTCTACCCTAAATGGGCCGCTGATATCATCGATGCGCTGATGGTAGAGGACCGGAAGAGGTTTGAGGAAGATCCTGCTCTGCCAGCATTCCTCCGCCCCTACGTGGTCGGCGAATTCTGGCCAGTAATCTTCCCCGCCGATATGGATGTCGTCGTCACCAGAATCCCCGGAGCGCCCGTGAGTGCCCGGGGTCGTATCCCAAACCCAACGCGACTAGTCAATGAGGCCGACCGTGCGGTGATGGAGGAGCTTGCCGGCGGGGACGGTGTTGCGTATCTTGTGGATTTCGATAAACATCCATCCTATCAAGGCCCCGGCCGGTCAGGGGGTTTAGGTATTGATCCTGACCACGTTGATACTCTGGATATCGACCCTCGTCGCCGGAGGCGGTAAAGTGTTTTCCCAGCGCGATCCCTATCTGAGGAAGGAGAAGCCCGTCGTTAACCCGGGGGCTAGCAAGACCGAGAGCCTCCCTGAGTTGCTGAACCGGGGCCACCAGCTCCTCCTGCAACTGGACAGAGAGCATGAGAGGATTCGCCACGAAGTCCAAACTGCCCTCCGGCCGGTCCCACAGGCATGGAAGGGGGCGAGGTTGGCGAAAGGCGACTATGACGCCGCCTATGCCGAGCTGATGGCCCTGTCCAAGAGGATCAACACGCTCCTGGCTGAGGAACATCCGGAGTTTTTGCAGTGTAACCCTGAGCCTGCGGCGAGCTTTGGGCTGGTTCAGGGTGGCGGTCAGCAGAAGCGACGGGAACGGAACAGGGACGATCCGCCGGCGAGGGGACCGAGCTATCGATGACTTCACCGGCGAGGGGACCGAGCTTTCGATGACTTCACCGGCGAGATTTTGGGCGGCTCGCCCTCTCCCCCTTTCCTCGTCGGATTATATACTGTATAGGCGTTTATGGCCCGCCTCCTCTACCCGTACGTCTACCAGTCGTGAAAATTTTCACGAAAATGAGGCATGGTAGCCGGTATACGTATCATTTCTGTTAGAACCGCGAGCCTCTGACGCATTTCTGATGCTAAGCCGGCTGCACCGATTGAGAATTATCAGAAAATGGCCCTGGTTATATTCAAAAAGAATAGCTAGCAGTGTTTTTGTACTGCTGGCCATCTTCATATTTCCCGGTAGGAACACTACCGCCGTTGATGGTACAAGCCCGTTGGTACAAGCCGTTGGTGCGCCCCTCTCCACTCCCCATTCCCATAAAAACGCTATGCAGTTATGTATTTTGATATAACTCTAGGATACGGTAGGATGCTACCGCCTACAACCCCCCCTGCAAACCAACGGAGTACCAGCTCTCGGCGCGTTTTGTGGTATATGGAACATCGGAATATATTTATATCATGACATATACCTTAGTCAGTAATCATGCCTACTAAAAACGTGATCGTACGGTGCGCAGCTTGCGGGGCAACCTGGTGTTCTTCAGCTCGGAGCCCCCGATGCGCCTCTCGGAGCTGTCGAAGTAGCAATGTTAAGCGCCTCACCGTAGCCGAGGTCGAGGTCGCGATCGAAGATCTCCTGGACTGTCTCAATGAATTTGATAAAGACACCTACTACGCCCTTGTGCAACTCGACAACGAGCAATATCAGAAGCTCCCCGCGGATTTCGACCTCTCGGAGATCCTGACCGAGGCGATAGATGCGGGCGAGGAGGACGAAGAGCCCGAAGACGACGAAGACGAGGAGGTCGAAGAGTCTCCCAAGGAGAAGGCCCTGGCGGTGGTTCGTGAGGAGCGGGCGTGTAAGAAAGTGATCCTGGCGCTAATCCACGATGAGCCTGAAAATGAGGAGGCTCGGGAGGAATTGGAAGACGAGATCGCCGTTCTCGATCGGAGATATTACGCCTTGCTCCGGGCCGGTGATGACGACGGTGAGGAGGAGGAGAGCTAATGGCCCCCGACATGCCCGTTCCCGCGCCAGTCCCCGCCGCTCCCACGGGTTTCTGGGCCAACAATTCTTGCCGATGGACCTTGCATATCAACGTCGCCTTCCTCGTTGCCAGCCTCGTGATCGTGTATTTGATTCATACTTGGAGGCAGGAACGAGGATGCGCGTGCAAGCTGAAGGCGTTGGAGGAGGAGGGCCAGCGAAGAGCAGGCTGACCGACCCCGCATGTTGGATCATCGGGCCGGAGGAGTGGCTCCCTCTCCACGGAAGAAGGGGACCGTCCCGCCCCTATATCCTACATTTCTTTTATTATGTTTAAATCTGATTCTCTTTAGACTGTACCCCCCGCCCCCTCCGAGTAGGGTATCATTTTAAAAACTCGCTTATTCCGCAGACTTATAGATTAGGTCTACATCGCCGCGTAACCGTATACTTCACGGGAAAATAATCTATTCATACGACAGAGCTTATAATAATTAGCATAAAACCAGAATCTAGCGCCGTTGTGATGAGGTCCGGAAAAGCCGAAAATCCATATATACCATTATCATCTTTTTGAATCTGTAGGCCGGATTATCACGGGCATTTTGCATCGAAAAACGAAACCCTTTTCAAAAGTAGTTATGTGACTATCTCGCCTATAAGGTTGAAGTAAAGTCACATAACTAACGAGAGGGCTGGGGAGACGGCCCCCTCGAATAGTTCTGTGATATCTCACATCCAAATCAGAAGAATATCACAGAACCATTAAAGGAAGAGGGCCAGAGGGAGAAGGGGGGTGAGGATCGCCCCGCTCTGCCAGACCGACGCCACCAGAGCCCCCGCGCTGGACGATCGCCGGCCCGGAGATAGTCCAGGACCTCCGGAGAGAGAGGCCCCAGGATCGCACCAGAGCTTTTCAAATCGAGGTCAAATAAAAATAGCTATAGGCCTTCCCCCCCCCTGGCTTCGATAACAGATGGGATGGGAAGAATCCCCCCTCCCCCGCGTTCACCACGGCCCGTAGATCTCCACATGATTACCGATTTGACGGGGAGAGTAATACCCCTCCTGATGCAAGAAGCCAATAATACTTTATGTACCAAGATAAATATGAGCGTGCAATAATGGAGACACGAATATTATGCCTGAGAATGCTGTATTAGGTGCATGGTTGGATGCACAAGAGTATCAAGTTCCCCTTAATTCACACGGAAAGATCATCGATTTTCTTGAGCCTGACAAGATGAGAGTTAATAATCCTGAGGAGAGAATAAGGCAAAAAGCCGTACAATTCTTGCATTATGAGTTAGGATATCCTAAAGAACTCATTGCACTTGAAAGGACCATAAATATTGGAAGAGATAGACCACGAGTGGATATAGCTGTTTATTATGATGAGGAAGCAAAAGCTACGAACGACCAAGGACGGATAATCCTTATAGGTGAGACAAAATCTCCCACCCAAGACGCTCCAGACGGCCAGGGGATATCCTATATTTCGGCCACATCTGCTCAAGGGGGCTTTTGGACTAACGGTAATAGTATATTTTTCTATAGAAAAGTTACCTCAACAGGTAAAATAAAGGATTGGCCAGGGATACCCCGCCACGGTTTTGCATGGGATAGTATAGGAAGACATAAAAAGGAAGATTTAAAAATACCACATGATTTAAAGCTCACTTTCAAACGTTGCCATAACGCCATTTATCGAACTGGAATTTCTTCTGAAGATGTCGCGTTAGACATGATTCGTATTATTTTGGCGAAAATTGAAGATGAATCCTCTACCAGAGAAGAATGCGATTTTCATATAACTCCTGAGGAGTACGAGAACCCGAATTTAAGGAGAAATGCCTGTAATAGAATTAGAAGGTTATTTTCCTCATATAAAGAAAGACATCCCGATGTCTTTTCTTCTAATGAAGAGATCACAGCTTCAGATGATCAACTATCCATTGTAATATCACAACTTCAGGGGAGCAATTTCTTAGATGCTCCATATGATGTAATTGGAACAGCATATGAGGTATATGTTGCGACCCATCTGAAGGGGGAACGTGGTCAATACTTCACCAATAGACTGGTTGTTAACATGATGGTTAAGATGCTCGACCCCAGTAGCAAGGACATTATTCTTGATCCCGCTTGTGGATCGGGCGGGTTTCTTATAGCAGCTATGAATTATATATTTAATGTAATAGATGGTGAAAGGCGAGGCCAAACTGCAAAAGATATTCTAAAACGAAATGTTGTTCATCAACTATATGGGGTAGACATATCTCCAAAACTGGTGAAGGTAGCCAAAGCCAATATGTTATTAGGAAAAGACGGCCATAGTGGTATAGAACAAGGGAATAGTTTGGACGATGTAAATAAGCTATCAGCTAATTTTAGAGAGAAAGCCGGGCTTGGAAACCCAACAATCATTCTCACCAATCCTCCATTTGGGTCCGGTCACGATCTAAGGATTAAAGATCCTGCGATACTGAGACAATATGATACAGGGCATAATTTTGACATGATAAATGGAATTTTAATCTTAGAAGACAGCTTGAATAATCGACAGGGGGTACCACCCGAAGTATTGTTTTTAGAGAGATGTATAAAATGGTTGAGACCTGGGGGGAAGCTTGGCATCGTGATGGCTAAAGGGCAATTAGACAACCGCGAAGCGTTTGCAATAAGGCATTACGTGTTATCTAATTGTCAGATATTGGCCGTTGTGAATCTTCATGGTGATACTTTCGAGCCGTTTAACGGATCAAAAGCATCTGTACTCTTTTTGCAAAAATCTGCTGGTCCAGTACCAACTGATTATCGGATTTTCATGGCAATATCCAATAAAATCGGGCAAACCAGCAGAGGTGAGCCGATTTTGAAGAGAGATACAGAAGGAAAAGAAATCATAGCGGATAATCATCAATTACTTGATGAAGATCTATCAGAAATAGCTGAGAATTACCACCGTTTCCTGGTTGGCGAGCTTCAAGAAAGCGCATTTCATTTCTCAATTTCAAACCTAGAAATTGATAAAGATAGTTTGTCACTAAATCCTGTTCGTTATCTACCCGCGCACAATGCTGCATTAAATCATGTCCTGAGCTTAGGTGAAATAGAGGATTTTGAGGTGAGAAGGCTAGGAGATATTGCACGTGTTTTTAATGGTCCACGATTTAAACGCCCTTATGCAGATTTTGGGGTTACCGAAGGACCTACTATAAGGAAATATTTTACAGGCACTGCGCTAACACAACTAAACTCGGATAACATAAAATATCTGGATAGCAGTAAAGCAAACAGACAAACGCGAAGACATTTAGAGGATCTCACCATCCATAAAGGGTATATATTAATATCAGATTCGGGCACTTTAGGACGAGTAACTTATGCATTAAACCAACACGATGGTCATGTAGCAACAAATAATTTGATTCGAGTTGTAATTGAGGATTCTAATCTGAGAGGGTATATATACCAATTCCTTAGAAGTGAGATTGGTCAGAGTTTAATGCTTAAGAATGCCTACGGAACAAATCAGGAACATCTTGAACCAGATGATATTTCTGAAATACCGATCCCCATTCCAAAAGACGAGAAGGTTATTGAAGATATAGGCAAAAAAGTGATTGAATCAATCGAGATGCTTGAGAAATCTATTGAACATAATAATTCCTCCAATCAAATGATGCTTAATTTGATTAAGATTTGAATTATAATATTTTAGGTGCGACCACAATATGTTAGGTGCAGTGAGAGTATATGCGCGAAGAGGGTATTGGTAAAGCTTTGTTTCTTCGTGTCCGTTTCTAAATTATAACTTCAAAAATATATAAAAATACAATAGCCGCTATATCACGCCTTTGACTCCTCAACTTCATATATGAACTTCTGACCAAAAGGTAAATAAATCGTAATATATCCCTTGGTCTCGTCGTATATCTCTGACAGATATTTACCCTGGAACCCCTGGAATTGCACAAGGCTAGAGACGTGGTCCAACGCTCCCGCCACTCCCATGGCGTTGAAATGTAGGATCACCTTTCCATTTTCTCCTTTCAGTACGTAGTTGTTCATCTTCAAACCTAATCCAACTCCTCGAATAGTTCTTTTATATCGTCTCTATACGGAGGGATTTAAGCCCCTTAAAGGCTTTCCCGTAACAGAACCCCCACCAGCCCCGCCGAGACCCCCGCCTCCTCAGCCACCTTCGCCACGATCTCCCCGGAGTCTAGCCCCTCGCCCCGGAGCTCCCCCGCCCTCTGGAGGATCGCCCCCTCGTCAACGGTGTAGTACTCGTCTATGTCGGTCCTATGGCCCCATACACGCCCCGGAAAGACCTTCACCCCCTGGACCTCCAGGAGGCACCTAGTAGGCTTAGAAAGCTTTGCGTAGCGCGACGGAGGGATCTCGATAGCCTTCAGTCGGGGGCATCTTTTCATCAGCTCGAAAAGAACGACGGCGGGGAGGGGGAAAGCCAGATGGACGACCCTCTCTCTTGGATCAAGTTTCGCTATCTCCTCCTTTGAGTTTACGATACGGATCTTCATGGGGGTTTGCACGCTCCACAGGGTACGTATCCCGCCCCCCTGGCCTCCTGGGAGCTGGAGAACCAGATCTCGTTATGGGAGGCTATCGACCTCCCCCACTTGCAAGACGGATAATGATACTTATCCGACCTCACAGAACCCACGAATTGCCCCGTGGTGGTGGTATCCGGGGCGGGGGATAGTTCGGGCTGAGGTATCCCCTCCTCCCACCACGACGCCGGGTCAAATTCGTTATTGGTGAAGTCCTTAACTACGGCATGGCCGGCATCCACCAGAAGCCGGTTGAAGGGGTGGGTGGTGTTGATCGTCCCGTCCAGGTCCTCCAGGTAGACCACGGCGATGAGACGGCCATAAGGGTCCCGCCCGTCCCTCGATTTGTCATCGATATCCAGCCAGACCCTTTGGCCCAACAAGATCTCTGTGGCGAAGACCTTCGCCGGCTCCCCTTCTGGCGTGCTCATCTCCGGGGAGTCCACATCCGCCAGCCTCACCCGCTCGATCTCGTAGATGATCCGGGGGTCGGTCTTATCGATTCGAAGGTCGAAGGTGTCGCCGTCGACGACGTTGGTAACTATCCCGCTCGCCTCGTCCGGAGCTCCTAAAGCCAGAAACGGCAAAAGAGACGCCAGCGCCAATAGGATCAAAAACGGTCTCAGTCTCGTTATCATCTCCTCCTTCGGCGTTAGAGACTGTAGCTATAGGCGAAAAATGTTTCGACGCTCAGGACCTCGTTTCCGGCCCCCTGGTGAAAGGGAGATACAGGCAATGAAGGGGGTGTTAAAGCTCACCTGGGGGCTTCCGGCGAGGTCCTGGAGCGGGGCATTGGAATAAGTAGCGTATCCACCTCCGGAGGGGCATCTTTAATATATCGAGCGTCATAAAGCAGAGATCGTAAGAAACAATGGAGGCTGAGGCTGAAATGAAAGAAGAGGCCAAAGCAGCCTCCGGTCGCCCGCCAAGACTACCGGAGGTTGCCGATACCGCTCAAGATAGTAGTAACGCCGCTGCGAAGATAAATCTTTCTGTCGAAGAGGAGCTCGCCCTCCTCAAAGACCGGAACCGCCAGCTAGAAACCGAGAACGCTATTTTCCGGGAGAGGGAGGCCGTCCACCTCAAGGACGACGCCGAGACGTTTAACGCCGTTCTTGAAGCCCTCCGGGCCATTCAGCCAGGAAGGGAGACGGCTCGATTCTTGAAAGACTCCGAAGAGAGGATCCTCGCCGCCGCCCCCGAAGATAAGCCGCTCGTCATCAACGCCAGAATCAAAGCCGCCGCGGCCATGATCCGGAACTCACCGCCGGCGGTGTCGGTGTCAATGGGAGGGGGGCAATACCATTACAACACCCGGACCCGGACCGAGAACCGCGCCCTCGCCCTCGTCGATCACCTGAAACACACCGGGAAAGCCGCTCTGAAGATGCCAGAGGCCCGGACCGTATTGGAGACCCATGAAGGCCGGAAGCTGGACCGTAAGGCCGTCTGGAGAGCTTTGCGCTTCGCACAGGGCTTCTTACGGGCTTCGATAGATACCGTGGGAGGAGTCGGTCGTCTCGTTCTGGACGGTCCTCTTGGGGTTCCAGCTCATCAAGTCCACAGGGCTGTCCTGGACGAGGGGGAGGAGTCACGTGTCACCCCGCCACGGCCCCGGAGGTGGCGCGTCCCCTGGGATGGGGTGGATTGAGGGGCATGGCCCCGGCCCGTATCGTATGCGATTAGGATTTATAGGCTAAAAATAACACGCTTTCCCGGTCGTCGTATGTAGTCGTCGTCGTATGTAGTCGTAAATCCGTTTATTCGTCGTTTTTATATTCATCTCTTTATGGTTCCGTTCTCGTCGTCGTCGCGTTCTCGGAGCCGTGACAGCCCGCTACGCCGGAGAGTCATATAACTAACGTGTCTTAAGCACCTTAAGAATCTCATTCAAGAGTTTGGTTTGTTCTTTTAACTCATTTGATATCTCATTCAGTATCGGCTCGATATCAGCAAAAAATCTGATGGGCTCCGGAGCCTTGAGGTCGGATTTATAAGGTTCAGGGAACTTGACCGGAATATAATTGAATTCCGGTATTTTATCAGGATCGAATGCCATAGTTTTGGAATAATCTCATCGTATTAAAAAAGTTTCGGTGTATCCTTTATAGTAAGCGATTCGCCACAGCCTGAGATCCTGCCCCGGTCCTTAGCCGGAGAAGGTCAGATAGCATCTGCAGAACGGATCTGAAGGATAGGAGAGCCCGTTCCAAAAAACAGCATCGATCGCCGCCGTGACGCCCGACAGCGCCCGATGGGATGGCCTCACCCTCCTATCGCCGGCCGTCCTCCAGGTCTTACGCTGTCGCCCCGAGGCAGCCGCCGCCTCCAGCAACTAACGCCGGAGTCCGAGATCCCGCCTCTTTAATTCCCGCGCCTTCGCCGTCGCCTCCTCCAGGCTCATCTTCCGGGGGGAGCCGATGTAGACGTTTTTCACCTTTCCCCCCACCTTCCAGGACGCAAAATAGTAGCGGTATTTCTTCTCCCCCTTCGCGGTGGTCTTCACCACGTCGCCGAGGTAGACCGTCACCGCCTCCAGCCTGGCCTCCTCCAGGGCCTCCAGGGCCTCCCCCTCCAGCCTCTCGGCTT
>Ga0334899_1001336_pt1 | contig 23979 bp, 36 predicted proteins | sample GraSluR3_MG_FD_207219 | JGI IMG/M metagenome (GOLD analysis project Ga0334899, IMG submission 207219) | Sludge microbial communities from methane-producing bioreactor in Wageningen University, Netherlands - Granular Sludge_8_08-R3 | ecosystem: Engineered > Bioreactor > Anaerobic > Unclassified ...
TTGTTTGTGAGGCGGGCTCGAATTCACCTGACAAATAAAGCTTCTTAAGTCCTTCTAAAAATTTACCTTTAAAAATAGCAGATAAAATTTTCACATGAATGAAAAATTTCTTCTTGAATGACTTAAAGTGAGAATGATCTTTAGACAAACCACCGCCAACAAAAATGCAGTGAATATGGGGATGAAACATTAATGTTTGACTCCAAGTATGAAGCACTAATGAAAACCCGGGAATAACACCCAGTTTATCTTTGGATAAGTCAATCAGTGTTTTTGACGTGGCATCATACATCAAGTTATAAAGAAGTTTTTGATTGAAGTAAATAAGTTCACGTAGAGAATCCGGAACAGTAAAAACCAAGTGAAAATAATGAGAAGGCAATAAAGATTCTTGTTGTTTTTGAATCCAAAGTTCTTTAGAAAAACCTCCGCAAGTGGGGCAATGACGATTGGAACAAGAATTGGAAACTTGCTTTGAATGGCCACATTCGCATGTTAAAGAATGTGAACCAGCATTGCTAGTACGACACGAAGAAATAGCATTAATAGCTTTGACTTGTTGAAAAGAAGTATGATTGGAAGCGATATAATCCATTGCATTATAAGACAGAACAGCTTGGATTTTAGGCATCAAAAGTCACCTCGCTATCATAAGGACTGGAAACTGAAAGTACTCTTGAAGGTGCGAGATGAAGGTAGATCATAAAAGAACCCGACGAACAAGGGTGGCGTAGCCATTATTCCGTAGGAATAATTCCGAGTGGTTTTAATACTTGAATGACCTAACAAGGTTTTGATGGTAAACAAATCGGTACCTTTGATAAGTAAATGCGTGGCAAAAGAAGTTCGAAGGGAATGAAAGGTTGCAGGTTTAATAATACCAGCCTTTTTCTTAGATGCATTGAAAGTGACTTGAGCCGTTCTTGTGTGCAAAGCTCTAGACTTATCACGTGCAGAATAAAAGAGCCAATCATTGGGATGATATTCCTTAAAATATTGTCGAAGAAATAAAAGTGTTTTCTCGGATAACAAAGTATAGCGATCTTTGTCACCTTTACCGGAACGAACATGGATTTGCATATTTTCAGAATGAATATCTGAGACTTTAAGTGCAAGAACTTCACTAACTCTCAAGCCGGCAGAATAAGCCGTCATGAGAATGGCTTTATGTTTTAGATTTGTTGTTGCATCAAGAATGGCGTTAACTTCTGAAAAGGACAAAACCGAGGGTAACTTTTTCGAATTTTTGACACGAGGAATATCTTGCATGTTAAAAGGACGTTTCAGAACATGTGTAAAAAAAAGTTGTGTTGAAGAATAGACACTATTAACGTAAGATGTGGATACTTTACGACAGACAAGTGAATGTAGATATAGACGCAGATCTTCCTCAGTAATATCTGAAACAGGTTTGTTGGTAAGCGTAAGAAATCGATGAAGATACTTGGAATATGAGTGGATTGTACGAGGACTATAACCACGTAATTCCATTTCAAAAATTAATTGTGAAACATAAGATTGATACATAAAAAGCTCCTTTCAAAACAAAAAATAGTAACATCTTAGTTTACATGAAAGGATTAGTATAAAGATACAAAGTAATTAGAGAAAAGGTAAAAAGCTATCGCGTAGCGATTTAGTTCAACAAACGATTTAACAACACTGCGATTGCTAACTGAGTCAGGCCTGCATTAGGTGTTCGGCTAAAGCCTCACAACCATAAGCAGATCTTGTAAGCTCTTTGCATCATAAACCGAAGAACGGTAGCTGAAATTGTAATCTCTCTGTTTTTGGAGGTGGAAATGTGTAAGGATAATCATCATTATGTTCCGCAGTTTTATCTAAGAAAATTTTCTCATAACAATAGGAATATTGATATGTATATTAGTGATAAAAATAAATATATAAAAAATGCCAATATTAGTAAACAAGCTTCAAAGAAAAAGTTCTATGGAGAAACAGATGTTATCGAAAATGATTTAATGAATCTTGAACATAAAGTGTCTATTATAATAAATAAGATAATTGAATCAAAGAAATTTCCATCAAAGGAAACAGAAGAGTACAGTATTCTGATGATTTTTATATTGACATCTTCTGCAAGAGTACCTAGAGAAGCTGATAACATAAGCTCTATGATAGACAAGTTTTATAAAGAATTAATGATTAAAGATAATAGTATAGATATTGATGAGGGGGATTTAAATGATTTTATTATAAAGTCAGATGTCCCCAGTGTATTACCAATGCAAGTTGCTATTAAATCATATCCAGCAATAATCGATTTGAAACCTATTTTACTGATCAGTAATTGTGACAAACGTTTTATTACTTCGGATAACCCGGTTACTAAATATAATTTGTTTGCAGTTATTCGAGATTATGAAATGAGAGGCTATGGAATTACAAGTAGAGGATTGATGATTTTTTTACCATTAACTGATAAAATCTGCATGTTGCTTTATGATGAAGATGTTTATGAGATTACTGGTTTAAACGAAAATATTCTGTTTATTTGTAAAGGTAAGATTATAGATGAACTAAATAGATTAACTTATCTTGACTCTTATAGATTTCTATATTATAAATGTGATACAAATGAAAGATATATAAGCAAATTAGTAAATAATAATAAGCCCACATTTTCGACTGATAATAACTTTTCTGTCATTCCTTCAAACATAGGTGAAGTGATAGGATTTCATTCTCATGCTACAAGAGATAGAATAAATATGAATTTTGTGAAATTAAAGAGTGAGTACATTAAATGTGAATTACCAAGTCATTTGGGTGGTCTTAATAGACCTAAAGCGGAGTTGTTGATGAAGGTTGTCGAGAATTATAACTTCAGCTAACACACAGATTACCGTAACAATCAGTAAATCGGAGAATATATACGCAACGGTAATCATGCGGTCCGTTAAAGGACACCCATAATCTGTGTATGAATGGAGAAAAGAGATATATGAAATTAATCATTGGGGCGGGAAGAACTAGATATGATGGTTGGGTTGCAACACAAGAAGATGAACTAAATGTTCTAGCATATAGAGATTGGAAGAAGTTTTGTGATGAAGAAAGTTTAGATGCGATATTGGCAGAGCATGTATGGGAACATATGACATTTGAGGAAGGAGTAATTGCAGCGAAGAATGTCTATGAATTTCTAAAGCCAGGTGGATATATTAGATGTGCGGTACCAGATGGGAATTTTAATAACGAATGGTACCAGAATATGGTTAAAATTGGTGGACTGGGACCTGAGGATCATCCAGCATATACACATAAGATTATGTATGATTACAAAAAATTCATTAAAGTGTTTAAAGAAGCAGGATTCAAGGTGGAATTATTGGAATATTGTGATGATGATGGAAGATTTCATTATAGATATTGGAATGCTGAAGATGGATATATTGGAAGATCATATAGATATGATTCAAGGAATAATGATAAAGAAATTAAAATGGTATCGATAATAATTGATGCATATAAAGAAATAAAAATTTAGTTGCTATAAATGGACAATTAAAGCCTCCGCTAAAAGCGTATATCCATCATTGTCAAGAAATCGGAGGATGTCCATGTCGTTTATACGCAAAAAGTTATGTGAAATTTATTACTTCATATTTGAAAGAGAGTTAAAATAAAATGAAAGAGATCCTTATCAGAAAAAGAAAAAGTACATCTAAGCTTATAATTGTAACAAGTATATTATCAGTTGTTTTTTATTTATTAATGGATTGGCAATGGTTGAATAATAATAATTATTCATTGCACGAATTAATGGCATTACCGTATCAATTGTTTTTATTCTTGATTCCCTTATTGTTATTACCTTGGATATATTATTCAATTCGAACCTTGAGTGAATTAGAATTGAAGGGATTGTTGAGTAAACATACGTTAATGAACATATTAACTACGTTACTTGTTGTTTTGATTATTGCTTTTCAAATCACGAGGTTTTATGGAGTATATACAAGTGGAGTATTTCAAGTTGAATCAAAATGGAGAGATGGGGAAAAGTATTATATCGTGTTAGAAGATAAAAACGTGCGAATTACAAGAAATGAGTATAACCTAATTAATGAAGATGCTATGTACTTAGTAGCATATGAATGGAATAGGCTAAGACCAACAATCGGACGTCTAGAAACTATAGAACTAATAGAAATGAAAGTTGCTGATTAGTTTTAGTAATAAACTTCACATAACGCTAACTGCGAAGACGTTATGTGATATTGCACACTCGTCTTATAAATAGAAAATTTTTATGGTTGAAGTTTATTGGTTGTGTCATGTATACTTGCTCGCAAGGAGAAGGTTGTATGGTTGCCAAAGGTTTCTTATGGACTAACCACTATATACTTAGCATTTGTTTTTTCTTGGGTTTTGGAACAGAACCAATACAATACTTTTTTGCTTTCCCGTTGTATTTACTTCTAGGTTCCGCTTTCATTTTTGAAGCAGTGAAACATAAGGACGAGAAATTTGAAAAATTTACTAAGACGCAATGGTTGTTTGTATAGGTGTAATTATTTTGTTTGCTATTGGTATTTATGCTTTGGTGCTATTCTTTTTAGAAATCAAGAAAAGAAATTTGTATAATTATACGAACAATAATTAAAGAAGTATGTTGTGAATAAAAATCATGGACAGAATGCGAGTAACATAAGGATTAGGAGAGGAAAGGTTTGGAAAAGAAAGTTGAAATTGAATTAATTATATTTGATATGGATGGGTTAATGTTTGACACTGAAAAGATATCGTATATTGCTTGGAATGAAGCCGCAAAGCAATATAATTATCAAATTAGTAGAGATTTATTTGAGAAAACTGTAGGGACAGATATTAATAAAACAAAGGAAATATACATTAAACATTTTGGTGACAGATTTCCATTTGATTTAATCAGGTCTGAAAGGGCTAAGATATCAGATGAAATTATTAAGACAAACGGTGTTCCGATAAAAAAAGGTTTTTGTGAGTTGATGAACCATTTAAATAACGGTAAGATAAAAAAAGCAGTTGCAACATCAACAAGTAGAAAAAGAGCATTAAATTTGCTAAGTCTAGTACAAATTGATGGTTTCTTTGATTACATATTATGCGGAGATGAGATAAAAAACTGCAAACCTAATCCAGAAATATTTTTAAAAGTTGCAGATAAATTAAAATGTACACCAAAAAAATGTTTAGTATTAGAGGATTCAGAGATAGGAATAATTGCAGCATATCAAGCAGGAATGATCCCTGTTATGGTTCCAGACTTGAAAGAGCCTAGTAAAGAAATTCAAAGTTTTATATTTAGTAGAATGGATAGCTTATTTGATGTGAAATCATTCCTTGAGGAAATACTCAAATAATATTGTTAAAATTAAGAAATGTATTGTTACCTAAGTAATAAAAGAAAGAAGGTGTTAGTATCATGGATGATTACACTAAGAAGTTTAAAATGGCTAAAAATGCAAGACTGATTAGCATAATCACTTATATTTCAACTGTTATACCGTTAATGTTTTTTGAAGATATAGGTATATTTTTATCACTCGGACTTTTAGTTATAGGGTTCATAATTGGTAGAGAATACCGATGTCCATACTGTAATCATATCTTTGATTTACGTGTCACGTCAAGGAAACTCAATCATTGTAATAGTTGTGGGGCTAAGTTATAGTGGTTCCTCAATAACATAACAAACGATTGAACAACACTACGATCGTTAACCGAGTCGCAACTGCATAAGGCGTTCGCAAGCTCACAGCCATGAGTTCATCCTGTAAGCTACCGAGCATCGTAAATCGGCGGTCCGTTAGTCGAAAGACTGTCCCTGGTATTATGTTGGCCCTAATGGAAGTTAGTCGCAAATGCTGACATGTATTTTGATTGATTTGATTTTATTATGGAGGAGTATGAATAATGAAAAAAATTATTATTAAGAAGATTGATGTTGGCAGTGTCGCAAAGCCATTATTTGTTATTGCATTGGTTATTTCAATAGTATTGGGTCTTGGATTAGCCTTATTTATCATACCGACAACAACAATAGAAACGTTGTCTGAGGATGGTGTGATTATTAGCGAGACTGTAAATAGAGTTCCAGGTGCTGCAAGTGCTATGTTCGGGGTAATAGTTGCGATGTTTGCTAATGTTATGGGAATATATGTACTATTTATCATTGGACTAATACTGTTTAACATATTCTGTAGATATACGGGAGGTATTGGTGTTCGTGTTGAGTTGCCGGAAGAGTCAATTGATTATGAGTAGCTTAATCAAAGTCAGAGATATTGGCAATCGATGGAATGGTCCTTCGACCAATACGCCATTTTCCACACGCAAAGGAGCAAGGATGCTGTACACGACGGCAACTGCGAAAACCTTAAGTGACAGTGTTAGTTCGGCGTAGAAAGGTTTATAATATTGAAAAATTTGAGTATACAAAAAAAATAATTTTACTATCCCTATTGAAGATGGCACTTGGAAGATTAAATCTATAGTAGGCCTAGATAGATACGGATTCTACAGGGCACCAGAGTATGAGTGCCAAAGGCTAATAAGCTTTCTAGATGAAAGATTATCAAATTAATAAATTGAGTCATTAAGAACGTCACTTAACATATGGTTTTCAATATTCCACCCACCAACCGAGGCGCGTTTGCATTAGCGGTTCAGCAACAGCTTCACACACATAAGCAAGTACTGTAGGTGGCTGAAACAATGAAAACCATTAAGTGCATATACGAATAAGGACTATACAATGGCATACGAAAGGAAATGTGATAGGATGAAAAAATATTTACTGATTTTTGTTGTTGGAATATTTACGTATTTTATTGTTAATGCATATACTGGTTTTTTTTCTCGGGATAACATATCAGAGGTTCAGAATTTGGAAGGTTATATCTATATCGAAGATAATGAACTTTATTTTGATTCTGTTGAAATAGTAACTGGAAATGATATGGATAGAATCAAAGAATTAAATTTGATAGAAGCAAATGATTATCCGAATGGATATTATATTTATAATCCAGAAACAGATGTCGCATCTTATGAGTTGACTGATGATACTCAGTATGTTTTCACGGATTCCAAGTTGTTGTTTGTTAAAGAAGCTGATAGCGATAGGATTTATGAAACAAGTGAAAAACAAGAATTTATAGAAGGGTCTTCTTATCAGAACATTTCCCTTGAACAACAAAGAATACCTTATTATATTGTTATTCAAGAGAATCAGGTTATTAGTATTCGAGAAGAATTCATTTATACTCAATGATTCAAAGTTGAATTGAAAGTTACTGGCGGCTTCTATTGATTTCATTGTCCAACAGCGATTTGGTGACAGGTCTTTTAACCGGAAGGATGGCACACGTCGCCAACTTACAGAACGTTATACGCAATTCGAGAAAAATTTTCTAACTGAGAAGAAGAAATGATAGGCTTTAAAAGGGAAAGCAATTTGATTATTTATTTTATAGAAGGAAACAATAATGTGTTTTCATCCGCTTTGCTACAGAAAACGATTTGAATATTTGATGAAACTTTATATAATGGTTGTGACTTTTAATTAAAAGGAGGTAAAACTATGACAAAAAGCAAATTGCTACGAATGGACAACATCGGCATTGTGGTAGAATCTCTTGATAAAGCCATCTCTTTTTTTACTGAGCTTGGTCTAAAGCTTGAAGGGCGAGCTATGGTCGAAGGTGAATGGGCTGGGCGTGTTACTGGACTCGGAAACCAAAGCGTTGAAGTCGCCATGATGGTTACTCCAGATGGGCACAGTCGGCTTGAGATCTCTCGTTTTATCACACCAGGAGTTGTTGCTGATCACCGAAACGCTCTAGTGAATACTCTGGGCTATCTACGCGCCATGTTCACGGTGAGTGACATTAACGAGACAATTGAGCGTCTTCAAAAACAGGGAGCAGAAATCGTTGGTGACGTGGTCAACTACCAAGATATATATATACTGTGCTATATTCGTGGTCCTGAAGGACTTCTTATTGGACTAGCTGAGGAACTCGATAAGAAAACTTGAAAAATGAAATTTATCCCTAACGTTTTGTGAAAGTTAATCCATCGGTAGGGCAATTGAGAGGTTACAATGAAAATTAATAATGTTATTAAATTATTTATTGCAACAGTGACGCTCATATCAAGTAAATAGAAATAGTAGCTTTATACTATACAAGAATAATTTTGATGATCTAGAGATTAAGTATATAGTGGCTGGAGATATAGGAAACATTGAAGAATATGATGGGAATTTAATGAGTATTTATGGCACTAGGAATCGATTTAGAGAAGAGATTGTTGTTAATGAGGTTCAAGACGACACAGTATGTTTTTGGGGATATGTCGAAGATGATGATAATTTTGAACCTGGAATTATAACGATGTTTGATTCTAATGGAAATGAAGTTGGTTGTTCGATTGTTTATTAATTACTGAAGTTCATACAAGACGGTCCAGATTAAGATTCACATAGCAGACTGTTCCCAAAATGTGCAGGAGCAAGAAGGGTATCCACGCCGCCCTTTGGCGGAATCTTATACGCAACATTAAGCAGGTTTTTGAAAGGTTAGGAGAAGAGTTTATGACAAAAAAAGTAATTATTTCATTTATTGCAATCGTGCTGCTATTATCTTTAGCCGCTTATGACCGGTTGAATGGAGTGGTCTATGAATTGGAAGAAACAGTCATAGAAGATTGGAAGTTGAGTGGTGGTATTATTGAGCTTGAAGGACTCCGGAGAGAATATAGTATTGGAGATCTGACATATACTGGATCAGATCATGCAGAGATCCAGAAAATCACACTCGAAATAAAAACTAAGACGATTTTCGGATTACTTCCAGGAGAGACGTTATCTCTTTCATCAATAGGAGAATCTGAAACATGGAACATTGAGAAGGGGTTTAATTATGGTACAATAAGTGGTAATACACATAGCTTAAGTGTATTGAAATCATACTTCCTCACAGGAATAGAACTTCATGTTCAGACTGAAAGTATAAAAGGTATAGATGGACTTGTTGTGGAAGTGCCAATAAGGTGATTTACATTGTTGCATGGATATGTAACATAAGTTGACTCGATGTAGAATGGGGAGAATCTTCTTTGTTACGAGACTTAACATCAATCAATGTAGTTACAACATATATTTCCTTCTCTGCAATTATTTATTTAAGTTATTATGCAACTATAAGATCATAACAATATATGGACGCAATGACGATAAAAGCATATTTAATTACTGATAATTATGGAAAGAGTTGAAGTTGATTATAAACTGTCGCCAACTTACTCCACATAACAGACCATTTCCAACATCCACAAAAAGTTGGAAATGTACTCATCTGGAATAGAGGGAACATTAAATACAATTATTGCTTTTGCAAACAAATAGACAGTGCACATATATGTAAATTTTATAGGGAATATGAAGTATTGATGGCGAATGTTTGTTCTGATAAACTAAAGGGAAGGTGCTGCATTCGTTAAGACGGAACTGGCGGTTAGCCACTCTCCAACAGATTGGGGTGGTCATTATGGAAATATTAGATGTTGTTGCTCTAGTTAACGCAATTGTAACAATCGTTGCACGACTAGTATATATATTCAGTCAATATTCGTCTAATGATCGGCATAATAAAAAGTAACCGCCCTGTCCAAAGTTAGGTTACTTTTCAGTAAATAATTTTAGGGCTAACCGTCAGGCAGCACCTTTTTCTTCTTTAATTATATAACAATAAAGAAATTTTTTCAATATTTAGTGATAAAATAGGAAGTTGTTCTCAGACAGTCAAGTATAAATATATATAACACGCCAGTAGCCATAATGCATAGGAATATTCAGCTTTGTACATTCATATTTTTCGGACGGCACAATGTCTCCAGAAGAAATATTGAAAACTGCAAAAAATGCAGGAGTTTCAGTGTTAGCAATCACAGATCATGATGTATTAGACGGAAGTAGAGAATTATTACGCTTAGCTGAAGATTATGATATAAATTGTATTTCAGGAGTAGAACTTGATGTAGTGGAACAAGGGGTTAATTTTCATGTCTTAGCATATAATATAGATTTGAATAATCATCGTTATGATTGTGTGAAATTTCCGGAAATGAAAGAAGTATGCGATATCATACATAATGCTGGTGGAAAGGCGATTCTTGCTCATCCCGGCAGAATAATTAAAACAGATAAAAGTATTGAATTTAAAAATATATTAAAAAGTTTAATTAGCAAAGGAATTGATGGAATAGAATGTTACTATCCAAGCCATACAAAGGAAATAACTGATACATGTAAAGAAGTCTGTAGGCAGCATGATTTGATTAAAACCGCTGGTTCAGACTGCCATGGTGATTTCGAGGATACAATAATAGGGCAACTTAAAACAAAGATTGACGAAATCAATATTTTAAAGTTGATATAGGTTGTTTGGAGGATATCATGAAAAAAATATTTTTTATAGGAGCTGTAATTTCAATATTTATAATTACATTTGTCTTTATTATAAATTTGATATCTGGTGGAATGGTGACATATTTTTATAAAGAATTTGTTTTTTTTCAAAAATCAGATGAAGATAAAGTTTCAAAGAGATTTGATATGGATATAAGTCGAGTAACCCATGCTGGAAGAGACTATATATTCTACGGTAAAGATAAGGAAAATGGAGATGAGAAATACATTGTACTAGCTTTTGTGGATGGACAATATCATGAAGTTTTCGCATCAGAAGGAATTAATTTATATGATGCAATTGAATTGGCTGTTGAAAATGATTATGAAATCAATTGTTCAGAGTTGGTTTTGATGGATACGTTTAGAAATGATCTTGATGGAAATATTCTTGAGCATCTTGATTGGTTTGTCTATAGGGACAGTAAGAAAGGGTCACTTAGAATTGATTTTTTAACAGGAGAGATCAAAGATGATTGGCTCAACTCTGATTAATTAGAAGGCGGTCAAATTTAAGTGAGGAGGCGAGGAAAAAATATGAAGATACCTAGAATTATATATGTACTAATAATTATGTTGCTTATACTAAACGCTTGTTCAAATAATTCGTCAGTAGATGTAGGAAACGAAAAAGTGCCGGAAGGATTTACGAGTAGTGATCAGCAATTCCACAATATTGAATTTCGTAGCGATAAAATCTATGCTCTTTATGATTGGGAAAATCCTGAGGATGAAGATGATTGGTCAGATGCGTTATGGTGTTTTAGTCCTTATGAAGACGCTAAAATGATTGCAGAAGGAAAAGGTCTTGAATTTCGTGTAACGGAAGAAGGTAAATTAATTGCTGTGGAAGTTGATGGTAATATAGATATCTATGATGCAGAAGGAAATTTGATACACCGCATTTCTCATGAGGATGTGAATACGGAAGAATATACCAAGGTCCGTTTGGAACAATGGAATGATGCCGGAAGTGTTTTGTGGTGTTCATTGATGGAAACCTATGTAACAGTTGCTTATGTAGCGATTGACACGAATTCATGGGAAATCACCAAATACAATGATCGAACATTCGGCTCAGACGAATATGTATTAAACCCGAATACCGGGTGGGTTGCCTACAGCGATTATCCTGTAACTTTGGATATCATAGCCTTTGATGAATATATGGAAAGTGGTCAAATGACAATGTTATACATTTATAATTTGATAACGAAAGAGGAAAAAGTTATTGATTCAAGTGAGACAAATAAGTTCAAACCTAAATGGAGCAATAATAGTAATGAACTTGTATACTATATGGGCTATAAATCAAATTCTTATGATATTGAGGATGAATAGTGCATTAATCATCTGTTAAGACTAGGAGCAGCCAACAGGATCTAACAAACTGATAACATGAAGCTTTAATAGCAATAAATAAGGAGTTTATAATATGGATGAGAAGAATAATATAAATATTGATAAGAGTATAATTGGTATATTTGCATTGGGTTTGACTGTTTCATTACTTGTAGGTTTGCTTGCAAATAGTGAAATATTTGCTGTAGCAACATCGATTTGCTATGCTTCTGCAATTATTTCAAGTGCTCTGAGGAAGTAGTAAGCTATAGAAGGGGAATGATAGCTTGTTTTAGTGCTTCGCGCTGAAATCGTCTATATCGTAAAACGTAATCAGACAATGAAAAATTCGGTTTGTAAATGACAGGAGTACATATGAAGGGGAGATTTAAGCAGTATCTAATTAGTATTTTGATAATAATCGGTATGTTCTTATATTTGCTATACGGACAAGATGATTTAGTAAAACTGAACAAATTACATCATGTAAATAGAATGGTGGTTACAAATAATGAAACTGCTAGTAACTTTGAAATTTTTGATGATTCCTTACCAGAATATTTTGATCATATATATGATAAACCTGATAATGTCGTGTATGAAACAAAAGATTGGAGGGAAGCTAAATGGCAATGGAAAAGTGTTTTATATGTGAGAAACATAATGGTATGAATGATGCGGCGAGATTCCATATAATTACGACACCTTTGATAAGTGTCTATCATATGTTTCCAGAGAACGGAAGCGTATACCTTGGACATGTATTTATTGAAACAATAAGGCATATACCAAGTTTAGCAGAAATGACAATTGAAGAATCAAATGAAGTTGGAAGATTTCAGATGATAATAAGTAAAGTATTCAAGGAGTTTTTTGATGCAGAACATATATATTCTTTTGTGTTTGGAGATGGCGTACCCCATTTGCATATACACTTAATACCAAGGTATAAAGGAGCCCCAGAAGAATTTCGAGGAGTAAAGGTAGATGAATGGGCAGATGCTCCACACGGAGATGCAGAAGAAACGATTGTCTTTTGCAATAAAGTAACTGAAAAGATAAAAGAAATTGGTTTGAAGTTGTCCTAAAGCTTCCGGTATTAACTGCATTTAACAGATGGTTGGAATACGCCGGCAACTGCGGGAACTTTATCTGCAATACAATACTGATTTACTGAAGGAGCTGAAAGGTATGCGTCTATTTTCAAGGAATCGTTTGATAATTATAAGTTTGCTGTTTATTATAATGCTACTTGTTGTGAGCCTGTATACAGCCAATGCCAGATATACGGATGCGAAGAAGTATGTCGACAAAGATTTGATTTCATTGGTTACTAGATTTAGTCATTTGAACGAATCATTAGTTAATGACTATGAGTGGTATATAGATGAAGAGAATAATAAGCCCTTGTATCAATATGAGAGAGACTTGATTATTATTTTACAAGATCTTGAGCGCGTGTATTTAGCTTATGGTGAAAAGTTTAATAGTTCACAAATTCGTTCGGAATGGTTTTATTTAACGACAGACTTGCAACAAGAGATAGTGGCCGATGAGGCATATGATCTGTTCTTAGATATACATAAACAGATACAAAAATTGATCGATAAACATGGATTATCAGGCGATGAGTTAGAAGATTTAGACATGACCGGTGACGAAAGGTATGAGTATATTCATGACAGATGGTTGGAAGTCTTCGATGAAATAAGAGGATTATCATTTCATTACTAGAATGGAGAGGAAATAATGTCATGAAGAAAAAAGGTTTTTTAATACAACTTACTGTGATAATCATATGTATAATTGTGGTCGTTCTTGTAAGTAATTCGGATAAAGGTACAGAAAAAGACATATCGAATGAAATTATAGACAATAAAGCAACAATTAATAATGAAGCGAGAACTTTAGATTCTTATTCAAAGGAAGAAATAGAACAATATCCTGAACTACAGAACATATTCAATGATGTAAATAACTTTGATACTTCATCGACGTCCCATAATAATATTGAAGTAGCATATGGTGACGTGTATACATCTACTGTAATCACATCTTACGCTGATGTTATAGTTTATCGATCGTTACCAAGACTTGTATTTACAGTTTCGGATATTGGAACTGCAGGTAGTACAAACATTGATTGCGAATTAGATGTAATTGAATATGTAAGTGTAAACGGCGATGTGGATACTGGTTGGCAAAATGCAATTAGATATAAGAATATCTCAGGTGAAATATCCTGTGGAGATAATACTGCATTTACAAGTAGTATGAAATTATCTGGAGAAACAGCATTTGATCCAAAAAATATCATGCAAGTTATTTTTGGGGCAGATGAGTTCTATAACACGACTCGCTCAAGGGACTCTAAACGCGTATATAGAGCAGATATGGAAAAAGAAGAACTATATGATGAAAATCATTATTTGAATATTATGTCTAGCATAGCTACAGTTGATTCTAGAGAAACTGAAAATCTGTTAACAAAAGCAACTTCACAGTGGACTTTTGATGTATATTTTTATGTAGGATCATTAGCCCCTGAATACGATGATGTTGCAATAACATGTGATACAGAGTATTTAGTCAATATGAAATAGTGTCATTAGGAGGTCTATATGAATATTAAATCTGATAAGTTAATTGTACAAAAATTAAATGAGATAAGGTATTTTTTTGAATTTAACGCTGATCCGGAAATTGTTGCCAAATATTCGCGTTATTTTAAAGAGGGATACACTGGCTATGGCATCGATCAAAAAGTATTTGAAAACCAAAGAGATACATGGTTTAGAGAATGGGACTCTTTTACAATTGATGATTATTTGAGTTTAGGTGACCAGCTTATTTTATCCGGAAAATTTGAAGATATTTCGATTGCTATAGCATTTGTTTCTCTTAAAAAAGAACATTATTCAATGAATGTTTTCAATCATATGGAAAAATGGTTAGGAAGTTTCACAAATTGGGCAAATACGGATGTTATGTGTATGCTAGTTCTTTCCTATTTTGTAAATGAAAAAATAGTTAAGCCTGAAAATTTTATTGAATGGACGACTTCGCAATCGAAATGGACCAGACGTGCAGTTCCTGTTACTTTTTTTGAGGCAGTAAAAGCAGGAGAAGATCCAGCCCAGTATTTTATAATTATTGAATCAATTATGCTTGATGAGGAAGAGGATGTTCAGAAGGGAATAGGCACCTTTTTGAGAGAGTCTTGGAAGAAATGCCCACAAATTACAGAAGAGTTTCTCCTTAAATGGAAAGATTCTTGTGGTAGAAAAATAATTCAATATGCGACAGAAAAAATGGATAAGGAATATCGCAAAAAATTCAGAAGGAGCAAATAGGGTCGCACAATAGACCATTAAGAATGACCACAACGTCATACGAAACATCTACACTGTACAAAGGAAGGTTATTATGAACTTGAAGATTTATCTATTATTTTTGCTTGTAGTAATGTTAACAAATGGCTGTCAGAGCATAGAAGAGAGTGAAGAGTATAAGAAATTACAAATTATTAATAACGAAATGCAAGAAGAGATTAATCAACTTGAAAATGCTTTGAATGAAGTTAATGAATCTTTTATTAAACTTCAGAATGATACAGATCAAGAGAAAGCACTTCTAAAGAACAGTATAACCGAACTTGAGGAACAAATGGCTGAAGTTGAAACAAGACAGCGAAATAATGATAGATATAAAATTTTGGTTTCCGATATTGAACAGCATATTAATGATCATAATCTGAACTACTTTTTGCCTTCCAAACATGAAGTTGGTGATTTTATTCAAGGCATGAGAATAAAATCGATAGAGGCACAGAAAGAACTTTGGTATAAAGTTCAATTTGAAGGAGAAATTGAATTGACTGGTGATTTTTACATAACTGATTCAGATGATGAGTATTGGGGAAGAGAATTATTTTTCTTTAGGCCCAACAAAGAATCTCTAGATAAATTGCCTTGTATTTTCGGCAGACAAAGTGGAGCTTTTGTTTTAGACATACAAGATAGAGACGTTGAAGAGGTTAAAGCCAAAGAGGGACATGTAGTTTCGGTTACTATCGATAGCTATTGCGTAGATAATTTGCCGCACAACGTATACAATACGGCCGTTCTTGTCAACATTATTGACTAATAGCTCATATCCGGCGGAAAGTTTAGAAAAATAAGATTTTCCTCCAATGAATAATGCTGGTTTATTATCAGTTTTTTTAAAAGTGTAACTGATAGACCATATCTGTGATATATAATCGAAGGGAATAACGAATGATTAAAAGAAAAATTTTCTGTTTAATAGTACTCATTTTTGTGATTTTTATAAGTGCCTTTATGTATTCGCAATATAAAAAGAATAAGTTAATTGAAGGGAATATTGCTTTTTGGACGATGAACTATAACATTCATGGTTTATATGATTTGATTTCAGATTATGATAATGGATTACTAGATGAGGATTCATTAAAGGCTCACTACAACAATCTTGATATGATCAATGGTATTATGTCCTACAGTGTTGTCTATGAGGATAGCCTAATCATGGGAAATTTGATAGAAAATTATTCTCATGATGACATAAATGATCGTGTCATAGATGATTACAGAGAGTTATTAGCTTTTTTAGAAGAGACTGAAGAAGAACTAAAAATTATGGATGGTAATGCTAGGTTAAATGCTTATGATTTGTTTACAAGCGAAGAATTCAATATTGAATTCAAAAAGTATTTAGAAAGAGCAAATAATTAGGTAGAGATATAGTTTTATGGAAACTGCCATAATATAAAAGGAGGCTAGATTCATGACAGAATACTTAGATGGTGGTCGCGACAATATTATCAAGAATAATGACATTGTATACAGACCCTCTCACGAATGGACACCCAATGTCCATGATTTTCTGAGGTATTTGCATAAATGCGGATTTGTTAAGGTTCCACTTCCGCATGGGATCAATGAAGACGGGCAAGAGATGGTTTCGTTTGTTGATGGTGAGGTGTTTAATAACGAGTTATCACAAGATGCTAGATCGGATGATGCTTTGATTTCATTTGCAAAGTTTATTCGAAAATTCCATGATTTAGGTGCAGACTACATTGAATGCTTAAACGGTAATGAAAAGTGGATGCTTCCTGTGCAGACAGAGATAGAGACAATGTGTCACGGAGATTTGGCACCTTATAATACTGCTCTTGAAGGTAAGCGCGTGGTTGGGCTTATTGATTTTGATACATTGCATCCTGGTTCAAGAATATGGGACCTATCGTATGCTCTGTATAGATGGATCCCATTGATGTCACAAGATAATCCGGAGAACTTCGGAACCCGTTCGGATAAGTCTAGAAGAATTGAATTGTTCTTTGATACATATGGAACAGATGCAATAGATCGAGAGGGCGTTTTTGAGTGGGTCATAAGACGACTCGAATATTTGGTTTCTTATATGAAACAAGAAGCTTATAATGGAGATGAGACTTTTAAACAGCATATTAATGATGGACACATTAAAAGCTATTTGGAAGATGTGACATACATTAGTGAGCAGTGGCAAGACAAATCATAAATGATAAAAGAATTAAGTATTTTGAAAAGTGTAACAAATTATCAGGCTGGATTGTTATATATGTGTATGTTTGTATTTATTACTGGCTGTAATAAGGAGCTAAATTCAACGCTATCCATACTAAAAGCTTATATATAGGCTCTGCCTATATAAGAATAAAATAAATAAATAAAAAGTGAGGTAATTATAATGGAAACAGGATTTGCAGCAATGGGAATAATATTTTTTATTATATATGCAATTATAATATTGGCATATTTGGGGATAAGCATTTATTGTATTGTGTTGTTTATAAAGTTGGCGACACGTGGAATTAAAGCCCTGGATATTTATAATTCAAAGAATAGCAAGGGAGACATGTAATTATGAATACAAGTATTCTGGTAATAATTTATGGATTGATTTATATTCCGTTTATTGTGGTTGGATTTATAATTATGATACTTGCAATAAAATTGATGCGTAGAGGAATTGTGGCCTTGGATAATTATCTCGAAGAGAACCAATAATATCCATCACCTAACATTAATAAGTATTGCGGAGAAAATTTCGGAGGTGACTATGAATATAAGAAAAATAACAGGAGATAAAAAAGAATATATTGATTTATTATTGTTGGCAGATGAGCAAGAGAGCATGATAGATAACTATCTTGAACGTGGCGAAATGTTTGTTCTGGATGACAATGGAGTAAAGGGTGAATGCGTGATTACCAGAGAAGCAGATGGCGTTTATGAACTTAAGAATATTGCAGTTATGCCTGATTGTCAGCGAAAAGGTTATGGAAAAAGAATGATTGATTTTCTGTTTTCCCATTATCCGGATTGTAAAACCATGCTTGTCGGAACGGGTGATTGTCATTCGATTCTTTCTTTTTATAATATTTGCGGTTTTACAGAGTCACATAGAATAAAGAACTTTTTTATAGATAACTATGACCACTTAATATTTGAAGATGGAAAACAACTCGTTGATATGGTTTATCTGAAACGAGAAAGATGAAGGCCAGAAAATTTATGAAACATTTTAATATGTATATGAGGAGGCATGAAAATGACAAAATATGAAGAAGGAATGAAATTAATCGAAGAAACGTTTGGAAATGGTAAAGACAATGTGATTTCACTCGCTACGATTGCTAGAGAAGCTAATGCAGAGGGAAAGCCACGTCCTGTGGTGCGAAGTGTTGATGCGTATTACGAAGATGGAATATTCTATGTTGTTACACATGGAAAATCAAACAAAATGCTTCAAATAGAACAAAATCAAGAAGTTTCAATTTCAGGATGCATGGAGATGTTTACGGCGAATGGATTTGGTGAAAATCTTGGTTGGGTACTTGACCCAAAAAATGCCGAGATCAGGACCAAACTCCGTACAGCCTTTTCAAGTTGGTATGATATGGCCAATAATGAAAACGACAAAAATTGTTGTATTTTAGCAATTCATCTTAGTAAGGGGACTTTAAATATAAACCATTGGGAAAAATTATATCATATGGATTTTATCAATAAAACAGATATGGAGGATGGAGGTATAATTTAAGCGACATAGAACTATTTTAGACGGGAGAATTTCAAATGAATGACAAGCAACGCATCGAAAACTTTAACCGCATAAGAGAACAACTTGAAAGCCAGGGCTACTCTTCGGAACAATGTACAATTTCAATTGTAAAGGCAAATGTAATGGCCTTAGTTACTGCGGGTCCCCTAGCAATACTGTGTCTGGTACTGTTTTTCTATATAAATAATACTGGAGAAATCGAATTTTCAATAATGGGACTATTGTTTTTTTATGTACTGATTCTTATAAGTGTTTTTGTACATGAAGTTCAACATGGCCTGACATGGAGTCTGAGCTGTGAAAAAGGATGGAAAAGCATACATCTTGGGGTGATGTGGAAAAAACTTACGCCTTATTGCTCTTGCATGCAACCCCTGAGTTTCGAAAAGTATTTATTGGGAGGTCTTATGCCGTTTATAGTACTTGGGCTTGGGATATTTCTGGCTTCGATTATAACAAATAGCATATTTTTGCTCGCTCTAAGCATGTTTAATATCATTGCAGCAGGAGGAGACCTTACAATTGCGCTTATGCTTCTGAAACATAAAAATGCATTAATCATTGATCACCCGACTGAATGTGGATTTTGGGCCTTTAGTGAAGAATAATAAAGTTATAGTAATTGTATATTATTCTAAAGATAACAATACACGAACAGGAGCTAATATATTAGCTGAGAAAATCGGAGCAAAAGTTGTTGAACTAAAAGAAGTGAAAAAGGGGAATTTTATTCAAGCATTAATGCAAAAGGGGACAACATTAACAGGAAATCCATGGGATGAGGTGAAAAATGCTAAAAGGGTATACTTAATGTCACCAATATGGGCAAGTAATAGTGTGCCAGCAATGAATACGTTTTTGGAAAAAGCAGACTTTAAAGATAAAGAGATAATCATAATAACATTTCAGCAATTTAAAGACTTAAGAAAAAGTGAAGATGTCCATAAACATTTTAAAAATATTATTGAAATGAAAAAGGGAAAAGTATTGGAATGTCATGCTCTAATAGGCGGCAAGATGGGACATTTTGCAGGGGAAGATTATATTAGAATGCAGATGGATAAAATATAATTGTTAGTGGGGTAATACGATGAAGTGGATAGCAAATGTTATTTCGATAGCTAGAATATTCTTGATACTTACATTATTTCTTATAAGACCCTTAAGTGTAGGATTTTTTGTCATATATATTATCTGTGGGATTAGTGATATGCTTGATGGTTACGTTGCAAGGAAACTGGGCACACAGAGTAAGTTTGGAGAAAAACTTGACTCTGCAGCAGATTTGATTATGGTAACTGTATTAATCATTATTTTATATCCTATTATTAATATGCCTCTTACGATAACATATTGGATTGTTGGCATTGTAATAATACGAATTTTATCGATGATTATCGTATTTATAAAGTATAAAACGTTTGGAATCCTTCATACGATTGGAAATAAAGTTACCGGTCTTATGTTATTTTTATTTCCTATAATTATTCAATCGGAAGTGCTCATATATTTACTTTGTATAACGGCAAGTATTTCTGCAATAGAAGAACTGTTTATACACATACTGTCAAAAGAATTTAATGGAAATCAGAAAAGCATATTCCATTGATGTTAGGAGGAAAAATGTTTACAAAGTTAAAGAATTTTTTTGAAAGACCAAAGCCTTATGAAAGCAATGACACATATTTAAAGATATGGACAGATGAATATATTTCAAAGAATATGCTTGAAATCCATTTGAATCCGCAAATAGATGCTGCATCAAGAAACCTTGACTTTATAAATAAATCTGCTAATTGGATGATTTCAAAATTCGATTTGACAAAAGAAAAAAATGTTTTAGATTTAGGCTGCGGCCCTGGTTTATATTCAACAAAAATCGCTGAAGCAGGTGCCAACGTAACCGGCGTTGATGTATCGAAAAGATCCCTAGATTATGCCAATAAAAAGGCTCAGGAAAAATGTTTGAAGATCAATTACATCAATGAGAGTTATCTTGAATGGAAAACAGCAGAGAAATTCGATTTTGCCTATTTAATATATTTGGACTATCACGCATTAACAAAAGAGCAGAGAAAATGCCTATTGTCAAATATCAAAGGGTATTTAAAAAGCAATGGCTTATTTTTATTTGACATTCCAACAATCCATAATTTTAATAAGATTGAAGAAATGACGAATTGTATATTTCATGATATAGGTGGATTTTTAAGTCCAAATCCCTATTTTGAATTTGAACTTTTGTACAAGTATGAAGAAGAGGGATTAACATTTAAAAGGCATATAATCATTGAAGAAAAACATGAAAAAATAATTGAAATGTGGCATAAATATTTTACATATAAAGAAATCGAGGATGAATTAAGAAATGCAGGATTTGCAATAGTAGAAAAATATTCTACTGTCAAAGGAGATGTTTTTGGTGAAAATACAGATGAAATAACACTTGAGGTTCAGAATCAGCCAGGAGGAGGGAATTTATGAAGAAAATATATTTGAGCATATTTATTGTGGTATTACTAATAAGTTCATGTAGTAATAAAGAAGTAATGGATGAAAATACAGATGAAGAACTTTCTGAGGTGCTTATTGTGAATTTTTTGAATAAAATATACACAATAGATAATCCACTAGATTATGAAAATGAAATGGAAACGATGTTTAAGAATCTTTCAGAAGGTAAAGAAGATTTTCTTGGATATGATGAATTTTGCTCAGAAAATGGTTTGGCTTCAGTATTAGGAAACAGAATGCATGGCATGTATAGAGAGGTAGCTTTGGCAAAGAATTTTACAATGAGTCTACATGATTTAGAATATAATGTTACCTATAGAAAAGACGCTGACGGAAGTTTATTAAATCAATATAAGACGATAGTATATGATTATACAGCAACGTTATTATTGGAATACGAAGATGGAAAAACAGAATTAATTGAAGAAGAGGGTGGTATAAATGTAAAGTTTATAGATGGTGAGTGGAAAGTGGATGTGTTTAAGTTAAAAGTATTTAATGATATTTGGACACAACATATCAATAATGAAGGATAAGAAATAATTGGGCGACACTTTTGGAGGGGTTTATGAGATATAAAAGGATTTTCTTACTTTTTGGGATTTTTGCACTATTGTTGACAGCTTGTAATCAAGAGGACAATTCAGATGATGAAAAATATGAATTATTACAAGAAGATTATGAGGCTCTAGAATATGAAGTAACAATCCTTGAAGAGAATTTGAATGAACTAATCAAACGTGAAGATGAGAATAAGCGATTAATATCAAAATATGAGAAAAAAATTGAAAGATTGAATGAGAAACACAAGAAAGAAATATGGGAATTAGAAAATGAAACTTTTCGATATAAACAAGAAGCGACCTTTTGGGAAGAAGGCATAAATGCAGATTTTGAAGGTGAACCATATCTCGTATTTAAAGGAGAGTCAATCGCAGGTTTACATATAGGGGACACATTTAACGCAGTAATGAAAAAATTCGGAAATGAATTTGAAGTTGTATTTTCAGATGATGGTTTCGAACCGGTTGTAAAATTTGATGATTTTTCTGTTAGTGTCAGCGAAGGGAATTATTGTATCACTGAATTATATGTTTCTAGTGAAAAATATCAAACATCACTTGGTGTTAGTGTCGGAAATAATGCAATGGAGGTTATTGAAAAATATAAGAAATCATATAAATCAAATGAAGACGGATCCATCCATTCTGATTATCCTAAATGGATATTTGATTTAGGAGAAGATTATATTATTGAATTTTGGATTGATACAGATACGCTTACCAAAGACTCTGTCATAACAAGTATAAATTTAAGGAATTTATATCATGGAGAAGTATGATGAATATTATATGGGTAAGATTCTATAGGACATATGAATTATTGAAAACGAATGTTTGTTCTGGTATGCTAATTGCATTGCTTATACTAGGCAGTTTAGTTATTTATATAATGGTTAGAGATAATCACTATACATATTATTCGGAAGAAAAAATGCAGAATTCAAATCTGATTGTAACTGTGACAAATCAAAGTTTTGAAAAACCTAAAATCAATGCTATAGGTTATGTTGATGACGAAAAATTCTTTTCAGATACATTTAGAGTTGCTAATCAACATCGGGTGACTTATTTTTATAAAAGCCTAATTAACGGGCAATATAGTTTTAAAGTGGTCACAACTGATAATATCGTAAATTCTATTGATATAGACATAGATAACGATAAGAAATATGTGTATGTCTCTCTTTATGAAGATAATATTGATCTTAGAGTAACGGACACGTTGATGCTAATAGATTGATAGAAATAAATAAAAAGGCGGTATTTTGATAATATAGAAAGGAAGGTTTTATGAATAAGAAAATAATTGAGTTTCTAATCAAAGCCAAGAAAGCAACATATGCAGGAAAAGGTAATGAAAGTGATGCTTCAAGACCAAATTCTCATGATTTATTATATTGTGAGGGCGACATGAAGTATATAGATACCTATTTAGGAAGTCGTAGCTTTGTCGGTGAAGAGGCATTATGGCTAAATGATACACCTTTTTGGTCAATGAATTATATGGGAAGAATACTAGGTGAAGGTTTTGAAGGAGATTTTCTCAAGGAAGCTTTGCTACAAGTGCCAGAAGATATGCCATATAGGGGACCACTAGAGTATAGCAAGGATCGTTTTATATATAGATGTAAAGCAGATGGTGATTTTACTTGGTTTACAGGGCATGAAGAGATTCTAAAAGACGGAGTAAAGATATATGAATGTGTATTTCATGGCGGTGAAGTAATACAATAAGTTGGAGCAAAATAAATAGTGATTCATGTAAATAGGGTGAAATGGAGAAGGTGCATATGGATGAAAGAGCGTATCAATTAAAAGATAAGTGGTCTTATGTCAAGATTTCGGACACATTAAATAGAAAATATTCTGATTTAGCGATTTAACTTACAAAAGTTTCTTCGTAGTCGTATGGTGATTTCATGTTACAATGGTTATGTATTCGCACGG
>Ga0334899_1001355_pt1 | contig 23751 bp, 14 predicted proteins | sample GraSluR3_MG_FD_207219 | JGI IMG/M metagenome (GOLD analysis project Ga0334899, IMG submission 207219) | Sludge microbial communities from methane-producing bioreactor in Wageningen University, Netherlands - Granular Sludge_8_08-R3 | ecosystem: Engineered > Bioreactor > Anaerobic > Unclassified ...
ACGGGATGCCCGCAGAGTAAATCGTTTTTTCACCACACCAGAAACCCTAGACTCCAGACCCTAATCTAAGCGCGTCATTCTGAGATGATCCTGCTCAGAATCTCGCTCTTCTTGTGAGTGAGCGAACTCTCGATAATGCTCTTTATCGATGCTTCTTATTGGTCTCGCAAGGCAGAAACTGGTCTGTGAGAACAGACTGGCTTTCAGATCGCTTCCTCCCGAAGGCAGCCTTGCGTCCCCGGATGTTTTCCCGGGCATTGCGACCTGGCGAAGCCAGCCTTGCGTCCGCCGATGTTCCTCGCTCGGCGCCTTGCGTCAACAGACTGGCTTCTAAATTCCCGTCTTCTCGTGAGCGAAGCGGTTCTTAGGAAGAGATCCTGAACAGGAGCATTTCAGGATGACAAAGAAATGGATTGCAGCACAGCAACAGACGAGGAGAGATACTGAAGTGAGTGATTCTCAGTCAGCTTCGCCCTGCTAGAAATCTATCTCCACCTTCTCGATCTCTCCTTCTCGAATCAGCCTTGAGTATGGCTCGGATATTGTACCGCCGGAGATTTCTGTCTTTCTTCCCCCTCTGTCGAAAATCCTTATCTTCCATTGAGAAGGATTAATCTCATTTTTCTTATAGGTGTTCTTCTTTTCCGGGTTGAAGTAGGTTACCAGACATCGGCCGAGGAAGTTGAAAGAGACTTTTCCATCTTTGTCGAAAAGCCAGCCGGGAAGCAGCGGTCTTAACCTAAGTATCAGCCTATCATTCTCATACTCAAAGGGTCTTTCTCCCGCAAGCATTAGCTTCCAGATGCTCAAGAACTCCGCGGTAGATCCGCTCAATCTCGCGACGAATCCGGTTCCATGTATAGACTCATCCTGGTTTGCACTGCTCGCTATGAATGACGAGTTCTCCAGAGTGCTTCTTCCGTAGACTGCCGGTTTCATGAACGGTACAAGCACGTTTTTGAAATCCTCATAGAACTCCTCGTATAGGCCGCTTCTGAGCATTTCGAGAAGGTACTTGTATTCCATGTGAAGCCATATAGATTCGTTTTCCAGCCAACCGGGGGTGAAGGCTCTGGCCCTTCCTATCTCTATCGATTCTCCTCCCAAGGGGGCGTTGACTTTGTACATTTTCAGCTTCTTGTCATACAGCTCGCTCTCTCTGACTCTGGAGTACACCTCTTTCAGAAAGTGTCGATCATCGTGCGTCTTGAAGCCCCTGACAATCCCTTCCAGAAAGAGGGGCATTTTTTTCTGCCTGAATTGATCTACTTTCACATGCTTTGCCGATTCGTCTTCCGCCCTCTTGATGATCTCGAATTTCTCAGTTTCATAGAAGAAGTATGTCGGCATTATTCCATCGTTCTTCGCGGTCTCTTTATCAAGAGTCTTTCGCAGTTTGGCGTTGAATCCTTCGAGAGCCCTTGACATCTCAGAAGATCCTATGGAGACTTCCCGGCCTCCAAAACCCAGCTTCGTCTCTTCTCTGTACTTCTCTCTGATTTCGGAAATTCTCTCCCAGAAGCGAAAGTCTCTTCTGTCATCGCGTGAGGCCTCGTAGTCTTCAGTGGCCTCTACAAGTTCACCGATCAGTCTCATGACTTCTTCCGGTATTTTCAGAGTTTCGGACGGGAATTCCTTCAGCATATCCTCCAGGAAGCGAAAAAGCCTGGACAGTTCAAAGGCTTCCGCTACGGACGAACCAAACAAACCCGGCAGACCGTTTAGGGCGTCATACCAGCCGGGCTTACCTGCCTCCATCTCGATTCCGGCGCCGGCCGGGTCAAGCGTAGCGTACTTCACTGCCGCCAGGTTTATCAGCTTTTCGACAAGACTGGTCTTGTAGATCTCTCCTGTGCCGCATTGGCTTCTCATTACGTTTTTCGATTCTTCTCTAGACTCGATCATTCTTTTCTTATCCCCGTCTTCGGTTAGAGAAGTGTACTGCCTGACTTTGCCGGTGCTCTCGTCCACAAGTGTGTATCTGATGTTTCTGGGAAGAACGACAGTCGCGCTGTCGTAGTAGGTGTACTCGCGATCACAGAAGAGCAGTTCTCTCTTCTTTTCCGGGTAGATCTCAAGGAAGCTCTCGATAAGATCGAGATTGTATGTCCAGTGATCGGTCCAGAAGCCTTCGCCGTGCACCACATCTACTTCTTCTTCCGAGACCTCTATCACTTTTCTTAAGAGCTCCTCTTCAGAGATATCTAGCGCTATGCCCTTTCTCTCGATGAAACTAAGTATCATTCCTGGAGTAAAAGATTCTGAGCTCAGGAGGGCTTTCAGATCTCTGGCAGCCTCCGCGCCCTTCACCGCCTCGTTCAGAAAGCACAGTTTTTCTGTCTGCACTCTATACCTCACTCCGTTTATTATCAGAGGATTGTATCCGTCTGTCTGGAGAAGGTTTGTGAACATCTTTATGTTGTATGTTTCGACTTCGGGATTGAAAAAGACGTCTTCCCTTCTGTTCTGATTAACATCCCTGTAGTTGCCGTTCCCGCTGGAGAAGTATTCGGGAAGAAGAACGAAATAGTTGTAATCTCTCTCAGGATCGCCGTGTTTTCTGGAGTATATGTGATAGACCCTTTTTCCCGTTGCAAAGACAGTCGGATAACCGCCTCTCAAGATGTTGTCAAGATACGTCTGTTGACAGTACCGGTCGAAAAGCCTCGAAGAGGTATGCGTGAGTATATCCTCAGTCAATCTGTCTACTATTTCGGTTGACTCTCGGTACTTCGCCGACAGATACTCTTCATCCGAGAACTTCTTCCCGAATTCCCCCATTAACATAGTGTCCGGCGTATGCCCGGTAACGGAGTAAAGGACGGCTTCTTCTCCTCCTTCAAGCTCGAGTCGAGACGGCGCAAAGGCGCAAGGGATTCTGTTCGAGGTTATCTGATTCTTGCTCCTCATCCCGTCCAGCCCTTCCTGCGAGAAGACTTCGGGGAAATCCATGGATGTCCTCGTTCCAAATACAACATCGGGATCTACGACGGGAGATAGTATCTCTGCCTTTCCGCGAAGTTTCTGAACGGCGAGGTAGAAGTTGCCTTCTTCAAATTCCGAGACGCTCACAGTGTCCTCCACGGTAGACCGTAGTCTGAAGATCGGAATCTTGCTTTCGAGACCGTACACATCCATCCAGGCTCTGAGAGTGTTCCCAACGTGCTTTATGCCGTAATCGTTCATTCCGTACGGCAGCAGCGCTGAAAGGCCGTCGAGTATCTCGAGTCTGATAGAAGAGCCTGAGAGATTCTTGACCGTGACCTTTCTGATGAGAGCGGCCACTCTCTCCATGGGGAGTGTGTAATAGAGGACTCTGGTTTCGATTCTCGACCCGGGGCAAATCTCCCTCAGTTCCAGTTCGTTGAGACCTATGTGCATGCTCTGGACGGATTCGGTGCCGCTATGTGTTCTGAACGGCTCATACGATTTTTTACCGTCAACTCTCACGAAAGTCCTGAAGCCGGATCTCTCAACGTTCTGATACGCTCTAAAAGCCGGAAAGAATTCCATGATCGGGTGGTCCTTGTCCCTCAAGCCAAAGGATGTTATGCACTGCCCGCGGTTTACGTAGAATACCCAAAGCGGAATGCCCTTCTTGCCTGCGATGCCCGGCAGGAAACTCGAAAAGGGCTTCGAATGATTGTAATCCTCTATGACGAATCTCTCTCTTTCATCGAAGTGATATTTGTCTGTCTTGCTCACGGCCTCTGTCCCTCCTGGTGAAAACTGAATTGAACCTTCTGCTTCACGTTTTTCTTATATCCCTGACAGACTCTCTTTCAACGATTTTTGTGGGAAGTATCACGTTCCTGGGCAAACCCTGATTCTTTTCGGAAATCCTTTCAATAAGCAGCTGAGTAGCAACCCGTCCCATCTCCAGTCGCGGCTGAATAATCGTTGTCAGCCTCGGGTTAGTGTACTGGGCGAAAGGAGCATCGTCGAAGCCTACTATCGATACATCTTCTGGCAGTCTTACACCCTCGTCTTTCAACGCATCGATCGCCCCGAGTGCCGTCCAATCATTCACCGCGAATATTGCGGTGAAGTTCAGGCCCTTGGATTTCAGGTGATCTTTGACCCCGTTCCAGCCGTCTTCCGAGTTGTATCCTCTTGAATCCGCGAAGAAGACCTCGACGTCTTGCTTCGGCGATACTCTATTGAGAAACCTTCGTATTCCCCTTTCTCTGTCGATTGCCGCAGGTGACATTTCCGGTCCAGGTATGAAAAGGATCTTCCTGTGCCCATGCTCATACAGGTACTTCGCCCCGAGGTAGCCGCCGGCAACGTTGTCAACGTTTACTATGTCAAAATTGATTTCTTCCACGACGAAGTCCACGACTACTATCGGAACTCCGCTCTTCACAAAACGTCTTATGAGCTCTCCGCCTCCAAACAGCTCTCCGAGTATGACGCCGTCGACCTTTCTTCTGAAATACTGATCGAGAACCTGCTGTTCTATATCCACTTCCCATTTCGGGAGAGCGAGCATAACGTTAAAGCCTTTGCTGTAAGCGTATTCGTCAATGGCCATTACTATGTCGCTGTAGTGATATCCCCTGATGTCGGGAATCAGGACTCCTATCGTGTTGAGAAGTGTCGAGTTCTTCTCTTTGAATGAGAATGCCGGTCTGTAATTGAGTTCCTTGACAGCTTTGAGAACTTTCTTTCTCGTTTCCGGCGAAACGTTCTCACTCCCATTCAGAACCCGCGACACGGTCGCTATCGATACTTGTGAATGTTTTGCAACTTCCCGGATATTCGGCATTGCTTCACCTCAAACTATATTTTCTAAGCACTGATCAGCGTATTTGATAGAATCTCACATAGTCCACGTACATTCTTGCAGGAAAGGGCGTATCGAAATCTGGATATCCCGGCCATCTGCCTCCCACCGCAAGATTAAGGATTATAAAGAAATCACGGTCAAAGACCCAGAGATTTCCCCTGCTCTCTATCGTCTCTCTGCTTACCCTGTGATAGATCGACTCGTTTACGTACCATATAATCTCATCTTCATTCCAGATGATCCCAAACTTATAGAAATCCTGCGTGAAGGCCGGCAGTTCAGTCTGATTCAGCCTGTATTTGCCGCTGATGCCCCTGGAGCCGCTGAAATCAGGCCCGTGGGCCGTGCCGTAAACAGTCCATTTATCGTGGCCCAGAAACTCGACTATGTCGATTTCTCCGCACAGCGGCCAGCCCACGTACCTGAAGTTGTCGCCCAACATCCAGAAGGCAGGCCAAAGACCCTTTCCATAGGGGAACTTTATTCTTGCCTCGATCTTGCCGTACTGAACCGAGAATTTTCCTTCGGTCTTTATCCTTGTCGAAGTGTAGTTGAACAGGCGGCCCGCTTCCTCGATATCCTCTCTTCTCGCTTCGATAACGAGCATGCCGTTTTCGAGAGAGAGATTGTCTCTCTCTGTGTAATACTGGAGTTCGTCGTTTCCCCAGCCGTTTCTATTGCCTATGTCGAATCTCCACTTTCCACTGTCAAGCTCTGTGTTATCGAATTCATCTGACCATATCAGAACCCATTCCGGATCATTTATCATTTGCTGCGCCTCCGACGATTGAGTAGTAATGGCGAAAACCGAAGCGAAAGAAAAAAGGAAAATATGTAGAGAAACAATGACTTTGACTATTTCCGTTCTATTTGCCATGCAGATCACCTCCCGTTTTTCACAGTCTTACTTTGCCGGTAGATCTGATGTTTCTTGAGGATGCGCCGATCAGGAATTCGTACTCGCCCTGTTCGACGATCCATCTGTAACCGTCAAAAGAAGCGAGTTCTTCTTTGGACAGTCGTACTGTGAGCTTCTCTTCTTCTCCTGGCTGAAGCAAATCGGTCTTCCCAAAGCCTCTCAGCTCCAGTCTGGGTTTATCGATCTTTCCTTTGGGAGCCTTCACATATACCTGGAAGACTTCCTTTCCCGCCGTGCTTCCGGTGTTCTTTATAATCAGAGATATTATCACTTCTTCGCCTTCAAGGATGATCTCAGGATCACTGTACTCAAAATCGGTGTACGAGAGGCCGAAACCAAACTCGAATACAGGCTTCACCCTAAAAGTCTCATAGTATCTGTATCCAACGTATATCCCTTCGTCATAAGAGACCACAGACGGGTTGTCTGCCGGCTCTCCCGGGAAGGATCTTGAAGGGACGTCTTCATACGTTCGGGGAAAAGTAGTGGGCAGCTTGCCCGAAGGGTTTACGCTGCCGCAGATTACGTCGGCCAGTATTCTTCCGGCCTCCTGACCCGGCTGCCAGAGCAGAAGGATGCCGTCGAATAAGCCCGCCCAGCTTTCGACTTCAATTGGCGAACCTATGTTAAGGATCCCGATAACTCTCTTTCCCCTCTTTCTGAAGGCCTTCGATACACCGGCTATGAGTTTTGATTCGTCTTCGGTCAGATAGTAATCTCCCTTTTCGAGCCTTCTGTCCCTTCCTTCTCCGGAGATGCGAGATATTACCACGAGAGCGGCTTCATTTCTATTTGACAGCTCGTCAAGCGCGGCTTCATCAAACAGGTCTTCAGGAAGCCTGGGTCTTATCTCTTCATTCCACATACCGTAGCTTATACTGTAGTCGGCGCTCCTGAGCTCTTCGATCTTCCTTCTGTAGAACTCCGCCACTTCTTTATCCACTGCAAGACCTCTCTCTTCCATTCCCTCCAGCAGACTTACCGTATAGGCAGGGTGTGTCTCGCCGCTGCCGGTTCCTCCGCGTACCGTTTCAATCTGACCAGTTCCGAAGACGGCGAATGGGGCTCCTGCAGACAAGGGCAAAGCACTCTCGTTCTTCAAAAGAACTACTCCCTCGCAACCGGCTTCGTACGAGATAGCCGCATTAACGTCCAGATCCGGTGAATTCGAGTATTCGTAGCCGCTGAAAGCCGGAGTCCTGACCAGAATTCTCAGTATCGCCTTCACTCTTTCGTCGAGGGTATCAAGATCCAAGTCTCCGCTTTCGATTGCCAGGCGGATCTCCTCACATTCGCTCTTCCTTTGAGGAGAGTTCTGGAAGCTCTTTCCGGGCATGATCAGATCATTTCCCGCCTCGATCTGCTTTGCGGCATCGTCTCCCGCAAACCAGTCGGTCATCACAAAGCCCTCAAAGCCCCACTCTTCACGCAGAATCTCCATGAGAAGCCATCTGCTTTGCGAGGTGTATGAACCGTACAGTTTATTGTATGAGCTCATTAACGTCCACGGTTTCGCCTTTCTTATTGCTATCTCGAAAGGCTTTAGATAAATCTCCCTGAGCGCCCTTTCGGAGACGACGGTATCGACTGTCATCCTGTTCGTCTCCTGTTCGTTTGCGACAAAATGCTTTATGCAGGCACCAACGCCCTGCGACTGGACGCCCTCAATAAAGGAAGCAGCCATCTCGGCCGTAAGCAGCGGATCTTCGGAATAATACTCGAAGTTTCTCCCGCAGAGAGGATTCCTGTGGATATTTACTGCTGGCGCCAGCAAGAAATCGACGCCGTACTCCCTGACCTCTCTGCCCATCGCCTCTCCGACCTTTCTCAGCATCGTTCTGTTCCAGCTGGAAGCCAGCATAGTCTCGACGGGAAATGCCGTTGTATGATATTTCCCCGTATCGCCTTCACGATCATGGTGGATTCTCAGGCCGGCGGGGCCGTCGGCGAAGGAAGCTGCTGGTATCTTAAGTCTCTCTATCTCCACGGTCTCACCGGCAGCACCAGAGACCCTTCCCTTAGGGTTGTCTTTTCTGTCAAGCATCCCGACACCCACTACGAGGGATATCTTCTCTTCGAGCGTCATTTTTGAGACAAGTATTTCGACATCGGATTCTAGGTTCAACCTGAACACTCTCCTTCCAGGCAACTACTCGCCTGTGATTCCCGTTCGCTCAAGGCTTTCTACGAACTGCCTCTGCAGTATCAAATAGGTTATCAAAAGGGGCAGGATAGTTATTAATGTTGCGGACATTCTTATACCTTCATTTATCCTGTTTGCCGCGCTTCCGTCTGCCGAGGGGAACATCAGCGCAAACTTCGCGACGAAGTCTCTAAGAGCCAGAGGCAGCGTCTTGACTTCATTCCCCAGGAGCATGCCTGTCAGTAGAGTTTCGTTCCAGTACCAAACCAGAGAGAATATGAATGTAGTTACCAGCGCCGGCACGGACAAAGGTATCATTATCTTGTAGAATATCTGGAACGAGTTCGCTCCGTCTAACTCTGCGGCTTCGTCAAAGGTTCTTGGGAGCATGTTGAAGAAGTTGTAGTAAAGGAGTATGAAGATTGCGCTCCTTATGCCCTGTCCGGTGACTGCAGGCAAGAAGCTGACCAGAGGTGTTCCTACAAGCCTCAAACGGCTGAAAAGCATATACTTCGTGACAATCGTGACTTGAGTCGGAATAAGAAAGGACGCGAGAATGAGGAAAAGCCAGAGTCTCTTCAGCGGGAAATCAAATCGCGAAAGACCGTAAGCTATGAGCGCCGTCACCAGTGCCTGAAGAACAGACGGGACGACCGAAAGATAGACGCTGTTGAAGAGCGTCTTCGAAGCTTCAAGAACAGACCAGGACTTCTCGAAGTTCTCCATCGTGATTCTTGTTGGAAGCCAGGACACCGTTGGATTCACAAGGTCTTCGACCGTCATGAAGGATGTGGTGAACATATATAGCAAAGGATAAAGGTAGGCATATCCTATACTTATCAGAATGAAATATAATATGAATTTTGTTCCTATTCTCTTCATTTCTTTCCCTCCCTCGGTCTTAGGAGTAAGAATGTGATTCCTATCAGAAGCATTATCGAGACGAAGTAGATCCACGAAAGCGCCGCTGAATAAGAGTACGGCTTGTCGACGTCAAACATTCTCTGGGTTATGCTCGTGTTCACCGGATTGTTTGCGAAAGAAGCGAGATCGACGATAGTGTATATGGCGTTCACAAGCAAGAAGGGCTTGATGAGAGGAAGCGTCATCTTCCAGAAGATAATCCAGCCGTTAGCACCGTCGATCTTTGCCGCTTCGTAGATGCTTGTGTTGATCTTCTGCAAACCGGCAAGAAAGAAGATGATTTGCACGCCCGAGAACCAGAGTATCAAGATCAGATTGTTGAACATGTACAGGAACGGATAGCTGATTGTTCCGGGAAGAGCCGTGAAGAAGCTGTAGATGAAATATTTTCTCGGATCCACGATCTGGGCCGCGTTGTTTACCACCAGCTCGGAGATAACCGGTCCGCTGATAATCACAACGGGCAGGAAGTAAAGCAGTCTGAAGAAGGCTCTGGCCTTCAGCTTGTTGTTCAGCAGTACTGCGGCAACGAGAGAGAATATGAGGATCAATGGTGTCGACAGTCCTACGCTTATGATCGTATCCCAAAACTGAATCGGGAAGTTAGTATCTACCCTGAAAGCGTAGAGGTAGTGTTTGAGACCGGCGAAGGTCGAACTTATTCCGAAGACCGTGAAGTCCAGGTCGAAGAAGCTCAGATAGAGTGAATAGAAGAAGGGATAAGCAGTGAAAACTGCAAATCCAACAATCCACGGCATTATATAAAGATATCCTGTGAGCGCCTTTCGCTTCTCTTTAGATAATCTCATAGACCACCAACTCCGTAATTCACGTTGACTCTTTCGAAGCTCTTCCATGAACGAGGGTCGATCCCAACGATTTCCGATTCGTACCGGGATTCGGTGTAGTTGACGGCTATAGACAGTCCATTATCGTAGTCTACCCTTACGACGCCTGGCCCGAGGACTTCTCTGTCGACTATACGCGAACCTATGAGAGGATCAAGTGCCTCTTTCATTTCGAAATAGATTCTCATGATTTCTTCTTTCCAGTCTTCGAACTTCGTCGAGGGGTAATCCCAGAGTGGAGTGTTTTTCATCTCATAGTTGTCTACCCGGGTAACTACGAAAGATGGGTATGCCCCATATTCAATCGCCTTCAGCACATCGTTCCGAGAAAAGAAGCTGTTGTTCATGTAAGGTGTATAGTACTCCATTACTCCGCTAAGAACAATCTGCAAAAAAGGAACTGTGTCCGTCTGGAAGAGGTACTGGCTGTTGTTCATAGGAGTTTCCATGATTCCCGAAGCGTATCTCCAGGTGTAGCAGTTGGGGGAGTAGAGGTAGACGTTGACTCCGCTGCTCCTTGCATGCGCAAGCGTATTCTCGATTAGACTTTGAGCCTCGTTTCTGGGCAGCTCCTTGTTGAAGGTCATATCTCCGTAAAGCTTGCTTCCATACTCTTTAAGAGCGAGATTCGAGAAGCCGAGTTCCGCCAGTTCCGCGGCCTTCTCCTGTATATAATCGCTCGCAAGCTTCACGTTCGAATAGTAGAATCTGTGAAGCCAAAGATCTTTATTGTCGCGTTCTTCGAAGATCGATGACTGTGAGAGGTTTATCCCCACTTCTCTATTGATGTTAATCTGTCTATCGCTCACTTTCGTTACGTTATCAACCAGAATGAGTTCGTAACCTCTTTCGCGGCTATCTCTTGCGAGATCAATCAGGGCCTCCCTGCCGCCTATGGCGTTCTCGAAGGAGAGCCCCGAGATCTTGTTCCCGTGAACTCCCCCCTTCTGCCAACCTTCCATAAGAAGCCTGATTGAATTGACTTTCAGCTCTTGCAAGTCGCGGACTATTTCCATGGCCTCTTCGGCTGTCGTTGTGCTCATGATACCGTACCCGAGGAGTCCCTTCTCTATATCAGATGCGATTACTGTAACTGCTAGAGGCAGTTCCGACTCGCCGCGGGCCTCCTTATCCGCTGAATCACCGAAGAGCTCCTCCGAAAACTCCGTCCTATAGAACTTCGCCATCCCCACGTAATCTGCTTCTCTTCCTTCCAGAAAGAAGAGTCTGATCTCTGCATCGAAGCTGTTCTTTTCGCGCTGGACGACCTGCACTCCGGCGCCGCTTCTGCTGGTCGGCTGAAGATACCTCTGTCTGAAGATGAACTTCACGCCCGCACGATTATACTCGGAAAGAACTCCGGCCGGATAGGCGAACACCGAAGAGTATTCTGCCCCCGAGGTAATTACACCGAACAACGCGTTCTGCCTTACTCCGTGAACCACACCGTAGACGGGCATCAATACCGTGGGTTCCTCTCTAAGGAAATCGTTCGGCCTTCCGGCTCTTAGGTCATTCGGTATAGTCAGATTCTCTATACTGTAATCCTTTCCATAGACCCTCTTCTCAAACCAGTTCGAGTAGTTCGAGGCTTGAGAGAATCTCACTAGAGCCCCTGGACCATCTGGAACGAACATGTATCCGTCAATTTCATCTTCCACGCTGCTGGCAAAGAACGGAGCAAAGATAATCGATCCCAGCGAATAGCCACTTTCTTCGGAAACTTCATCAGAGTTCAACCTGAATACAACGCATTTGTCTTCGACTCTGATGGAAAAGCCGACAGAAATACCCAGATCTTCGAAGTCGACCCGGAAGGCTGCACCATCAGGTATTTGCGAAATACTCCTCTTTGCCAGTTTATCGGCGCTCCCCCTTACCGCCAGTATTCCTCTTTCGTTGTAATACTCTATCAGCAGGGCCGATCTTGCTATCCCCTTCCAGCTTACGTTGAGATCGTTGTAGGCGTTCTCGCCCTCGAGAACATCTCCCCAGACGTATCCCGTCCTCCTGTCGAGGACTCTAATCGAAGTGGTTTCATGGTTTATCCACAGTTCAATGCTTTCGCTTTCAGCCACTTTCGAGTAACCCAGAACGTCGAATTTCGAAGTGACCTGATCATATGTCTCGGGTTTCGTGAAACGGTTGGAGAGGAAGTCCCTGCCCGTTTCCCGGCCGGAGAGAATCGAAACAGCCAGAAAAGCCAGCAGAAAGAGAACCGGCTTCATAATTTGGTGAAGATTAGCGCGCACGGTAAAACGCCTCCTGAGCGATACTGTAAGCCGTATCTATAAGCTGATCCCAGAGCATGTAAACTATCGAGTAGACGAGAACCATTACGAATATCCAGCCCAGAGTCAGCATGAGGCTCTTAATAGTATTCTTGATGTCGTAGTCGTGGATCTCCTTGACGCCCGTAAAAAGAAGGATTGAGCTCCAGCCGATATTGATGTATGTCAGGAAGTCTATCAAGAACTTCTCATTGTATGTCAGAACATACGTCATGAGAATAACAAGCGGCTGAAAGAGGATGTAGGGCGCAAAAGAGTAGGCAGTGAAAATCACTACATCTTTGAACGTACCCCTTCCGTCGTTTATTGAGCTCACTAGATAGTTTGAGACAATCCAAAGTCCGGTGAAGCTCGAAGAGGTCAGGAGCACAAAGCCGACACTTCTGTCTGTCACGTTCAGATTGAAGATGAAGCTTCTTCCAAAGTAATCGAAAGCAATGACAGTGAAGAAGGCCACGTAAATGATCGCAGCAGATAGCACCGAACCATGGTTTCCGCTCTGCAAATAGTAGAAGCTGTCCAGCGGGTGGCGCAGCATGTTCTTTATATAGAGCAGGTCGTTCAGAAATCTCGAGCCGATATGAAGATGAAAACGCTTTCCGCGTCTTCGAAGCTGGCCTATCAAGGCCGACACAACAATGAGTAACAATAGTATGGGCAGGATTATATGCATATTACTCTGAACGAAAGCGTTTCTTAGCTCCCAGTAAGTATCCGAGTACTCTCTCTTCGCGTACGCTTCTTTGAAGTGAATGGCGGCCTTCTCGAATTCTCCAGACTGAAAGTAGGCCTTTCCCAGTCCGTAGTGAGCGATCTGAAGATAGCCGTCGTATGTCATTACCTTCCTCCAGGTCTCCTTGCTTTCGAGGTACTTCCCCTGAACGTAGAGATTAAGGGCCTCGTGAAGTATCTGGGCGTACTCTGTCGGGTTGAATACATGGACGAGACCGCTCTCCCCATCCAATACGTAGATCCTGTCTTCTTCGTCGCAGGCTATTCCCGAAGCTATAGAAAACAGACCGTATCTTTCCGACGATATCGCCCTTCCCCCAAACGAGAAGACTAGATTGCCCTCCGGATCGTACTCGTAGATCAGTCCGGTTTCCGTCAGGGCCAGAATCCGGCCGTCGCCGGTTATTGCTATGTCGGTGAAGTTCGGCTCATCGGTCATACGGCCTTCTCTCGAACTGGAAAGGATGTTGTTTCCGATTGTATTGTGCTTTTTGATCGCGTTTCCCCATTCATTCTGTGTAAGGGTGAATATCAGGCCTTTGTCATCTATGGCTATGTTTTCATAGGGCTTTGGAATCCTGCTTAAGAGCTTCGATTTCTGCTCGCTCGTATAGAAGAGATCAATGAACCTGTCCAGAAAGCCAAGCCCAACCCGGTTAGCTCCGAAGTACCCAAGGAACTCGCCGTTCCTGTCAAGCTGTATCACGCCCTCAAAGGTTCCCTCGCTGACAATGTAGAGATTTCCTCTCTTGTCGACCACGACCTTACTGGGGTTGTAATTGGCAAATTCTCCGAAGAGAAAGCTTTTTGGTCTTCCGATCCTCCCGACTTCCTTTCCGGTCTTGTCGAACAGGACCACTTCGGAAGTCCCGGGATCGGCAACATATATATACTCGTCACCGACGAAGACACCAGTTGGCCTCCAGAGACTGAAGTCGCCGACGGTGCTGATCTCTTCCGTCTCCAGGTCGAATACTACCACTCGGGCGTTGCCGGAGTCGGCTATATACATCTTTCCATCTTTGATAAACAGGTCTTCGGGATAATAAAGGTCGTAGTCCAGGAAAAGCACTTCGCTTACAACATAAGCGTCCTGGGTTATCTTCCACTCGTCGTTTCCCGAGAGTGTAAATGTCAAATATGCGCTATTCCAGCCGAAGATTCTGGCAGAACAGACAAACAATACTATTGCTACTGCTATGCGGATTAACCTGATTTTGTCGTTCACTCTGGTCTTTCCCTCTCTTTCAGATAATCCATTGGAATCTATTTCAAACCGCTGTTGGCCATGGTGTTCATCACCCTTGACTGCATGATGATGAAGAGAATCAGGTTTGGAATAAAAACTATCAGCCCCGCTGCGGCCGCAATACCCTGACCGGCGATGGTATTGCCTGCTACCTGAGTCAGGTTCGAAACGTAGAAGGCAAATGTTCTAAGATTCTCGTTGTTTATGTAGTAGACGGAGGCCTCCGCGCTGTTCCAGGCGATCTGGAAGGCTAGTATCCCAACCGTCGAAACGGCCGGCTTCAGAAGAGGCAGTACGATCTTCGTGATTATCTGGAAATCGTTCGCACCGTCTACAAACGCCGCTTCGAGCAAAGAATCGGGTATCTGGTCAATAAACTGCTTCATGAGAAATACTCCTACCGGCATAACCAGAAGCGACAGCACGTTTATTATGAACGTATCGATCAGGTTCAGCGACTGTACAATGAAATACCTGGGAATTATCACAGCTATTGGAACGAACATGAGAGCAAGATTGTTGATTGTGAAGAGGAGTTTCTTCGTTCTGAAACTCTTCTTTGAGAGCACATAACCTGCAAGGACCGAGATAATTACGGTCAGAACAACTGTGAGAAAGGCAGTTATCACACTGTTCAGGAAGTATCTGCTCACAGGTATGTTGGAACTTTCAGATAGAGAGAATAATTCGAAGAAGTTCGAGAAAGTGGGCCGGCTTACAAGAAATCTCGGTGGATAGAGAAACAGTTCATCGAGAGGCTTGAATGCCTGAGAGAATATGAAAATTATCGGCAGCACCATGAAAGACGAAATCGGAATCAGTATGAAGTAGAACTTCAGCTGACTCTTGTGGAAGTACCTCGGATTCGTCTTGGTTGTGAATCTCGCCATACTATCACCTCTCTATCTCTCACCGAAAAGCCGCCACGCAACTCTCGAAAAGAACCAGATTATCAGGAGCAGAACGACTGAAAGGGCTGCCGCATATCCCATTTCATATCTGTAAAAACCGTAGTCCTCTATGTGATTCACTATTAGCTGGCCTGCGTACTGGGGAGTCGGATTCGAACCCGAAAGGGCTACGCCGATCCCCGCGGAAGTAAAGGTATTGACTATCGACATTACAGCTCCGAAGAGCATCTGAGGTTTCATGGCCGGGATAGTTATGTAGATCACTTCCTGGAGTCTCGTTCGAATACCGTCTATGTAGGCGGCCTCGTAAAGGCTCTCGTCGACATTCAAAATACCGGCCAGCATAGCGAGAAAGCCTATTCCCATGCTGCTCCAGAGCGATACGACGATCATTATGTCCATTAAGTACTGGGGCGACTGAAGCCACTGCACCGCCTTGTCAATCAGTCCTAACCTCAAAAGAAGAGCGTTCATATAGCCCTGCTGATCTCCGTTGAAGAGGACCCGCCAGACCACGGCCATTGTCACCCCGGCCGTGAGAGACGGCGAGTAAATTATCAGCGCGAATATCGTTCTGGGAACCAGCGTGAGCTGCGCAACAAGCCACGCCAACGCAAAGGAAAAGAGGTATCCTCCGACTCCGACTATGAGAGCATATCGTATCGTATTCGGGAGGACCTTCTGCATGAAGACTTCATCTCTCGTAAGTAGAGTTATGTAATTCTGAATGCCAATCCATCTCGGAGCTTCGATAGCATTGAAATATGTGAAAGAGAAGTAGATCGACACTACAACGGGGAGAACTATAAATATCGTGAAGAGAATCAAATACGGCGAGAGCAGTATCCAGTGTCCGTTTTTCCGCTGACCTTTAGTCATTTTCCTCACCCCATAGTCCCCTTGATTTCTCGATAAGCTCATCAGCCTCTCGGCCAAGGGTTTCGATCAGGAAGTCTTCCATGGTTTCGTAGATCCTGTAGTCTCTCGTCTTTTCTCCCTCTATCAGATAGCCGAATTCTGTAAGTTTCCTCTCGAGCTCCCTGTTCACCAGAATTACTGATCTGTCTATCGAAGAACGCAAAGGCCGACCTTCAATAACGACTTTGTTCCAGACGTTGCTCACTTCCCTTTCAACCATGTATCCGCCCGGATGCCTCTGAACCTCGCCTATCCATCTCCACTGTTCCAGAATGGCCCTCTTGTGAAACTCATCGAAAAACTCGACTTCTCTGAAGGCCCCGATATTGGCGGTATTCCAGAGATAGGCCTGGCCGTATCGGGTGACAAGAGTCCGTGCGTACTTGAGCTGCGTCTCCTTTGAGAGCCACCACTTAAGGAAGACCCATGTCTTTTCTTTGTTCTGAGAGTCGCTGAAGATTATAGACGCTCTGTCACCAGCCACCTGATACCGCTTCACACTTCCTTCGGACGATTGGACGCCGGGAGAGGGCGCAATGTCCCAAAGACCATATATCTCATCGGCGGCATTCGAGAGTGCGACGTAGAGACCGAAATCTCCAATGCCAATCGGAATTCTTCCGTATCTGAAGTCGTTGTAGAAGCTTGCAACCTGTTCTGGAAGACCGAATATCGAGAAGATTTCCGTCATCAGTTCAAAGGCCTTCACTGAATTCTCCTCGTTCAAGGCAGTCGTTATCCCGTCTTTGGCGTAGAACCTCGCACCATTTTGAAAGAAGAAAGGAGCAGTTGTATTGAAATACTTTATAGTCTGCTCACACAAAGGAATGTAGAAGTTCATGCCCCTTCTCTGCAGTTCCGGCAATATCTTCTTCACATCATCCCAGGTATCTGGAACGGGAATCTCAAGGCTTTCAAGGATGTCCTTTCGGTAGAAGAGGACATAGAAGTTCTGTGTCTCGGTAATCCCATAAACCTCCCCCTCAACAACCATTGGCAGCAGGGTTTCGATATTCATGTTCTCAGACGCGAAATCGAAGAAGTCGTCAAAAGCCGAAAGAGGATACAAGGCGTTTCTTATTGCCAGCTCGAAAGGCAGCCAGCTGCTTATTCCAAGTGCGGCATCGGGAGTCTTACCCGATGAACTTGCAAGAATCAGTCTCTGCTCGTTCTGCATAACTGAAAGCACAACAGAAATACCGGTCTTCGGAGTGAAATCAGTGTCAATAAGATACTGAAGAGTCTCAACGTACTGAACCGGTCTATTCACCCATATCCTGAGATTCTCAGGCGCAGAGCCTTCGTAAATCGAATAAGCTTCATTCTTGTTCAGGAGAGAAAGCCTGAGCTTCTCTATCTCTTCGTAGGCTTTCACAAAGGCCAAGCTTGCAGCGCTTGAAAAGTTCTTGAACTCGCCTGCAAGGATGTATAGTTTGTCCAGTGACAGAGGCTGTTCCTTCAGTCTCATCGAGAGTTCGGACAGCCTCTGAACGGCCGAAGCGGCGCCCTCACTGAGTTCGTCCAGATAGAATGGCATCCTGTCCGAGTTCTTGAGTATTCTCCTTATGAGATCCGCAACGACTGCAAGTTCGGAGATCGAAGGCCTTCCCTTTTCACCAACTACTTCGATGAGGCTTTGAGAACGGGCCTCCAGCTCATCGGCTATTGCATCCAGATCTCTTATTACCTCGGGCATATACTTCTCTATGTTCCATGTCCTGTTTCTGTCGAGATTGTTTCCGACTAGCTTTCTTACGTCCAGAGCAATTTCTTGAATCTGCGCGACGCTTCTCTGCAGAAAGGCTATTGTATCTTCGTACATCCCCGTCGTCACTTCTAAGGAGATGTAGTTTGTTCCTTCGTTAAGGTAGAAATAATAAGGCTCTCCTTGTTCGCCGGCGATGACTTTGTCTTTCCAGGTTGCGTCGGTAGGCTCGAAGCGATACTGTGCAACTTCGGAAAAAGGAATGCGCCCGTTTATGTAGATTCTTCTGAATACCGGAATACCACGATTTTCAGACTGTTGGTATCTGAAAGCGAGGCCGTAAAAACCGGCCTTTTGAACGTAAGCAACCCAGGTAATCATCTGCCCGGAGTACTTGAAAGTGCTGCTGCTGACCACATTCACTTTCTTCTTAAGCACTTCATAGGGCGTTACAGAGGGTGTCTGGAGATTGACTATAGAAACGGCAAGATCGGATTTCCCGATCAGATTCTCGGCTTCGATAATAATGTTTTCATCTTCGATATCCTGCTCGTCCTTATAGCTCGAATCCCTCAAGTAATCTTCGTAATCAGGGGTCACGCTGAATGATTCATTGCGCAGAACATAGAGTTCATCTATATGAAAGCTGCTCCTGAGGTTTCTTATCAGCAGTGTATTCATTCCGGCCTTCATAGAGAACGCCACCGGTTCTCCGGAAACCCTCTTTGCATCTTTGAAGTAACTGTAGATAGGCTTGTCATAAATCCTTTGCTCAGGTACGATCTCGTTTCCGTATCTGTCAAGCGCCTTGGCTTCAAAATCGTAGTAACTCAAAGTGTCTAGAAGTATAAGGTGATTGTCATCGCCATTTACGGTCACCTCGAGAAATCCATTAGTATTCGTTTTCTCGGGATATGAAACGCGGCAAAAGAGAAGAAAATCACCGCTTCTATCGAGCTCAATCTCGAGAAGAATCTCATCGTCAACATCAAACTCATTATTGATCAGCTTTGTGCTCACCGGATCTTCTGTCCTATACATAAAAGCATTCTGAAAACCCTCAAGCAGGGTTTCGATCTCTGCGGCGCTCAAAACATGCGAGTCCACCCCTCTCTCCAATTTCAATCCCTGGTATTCCATGTACTGGTTCCTGCCAACCACATAGAATACGGAGATTATGGAAGGAGCGATGGCTACGACTGATATGGTCCAGATGAATAGCTTTTGCACACTCTCAATCCTCCGTGTGACTAACAGTGAAATTGACAAGCAAGAAAATCGATCTGCGGGTTGCGTATTACGGCACGAAATCGACTCGCCTCCCACAGATCGTAATCAGGGTTCTATCTGCCTTCAACCTGCTTCCTTATTTTAAGGAAGTTCTGTTCCGCTTGCATTAGCTTGGACTCGAAGATCTGCCACTTCTCTCTTATAAGCTGGTTTGCCTTCTCCTGGGTCTCGGCCGCGACTGCTTGCGGTTGAGTGGCTCCGCTTCTTATCCTTTCGTTTACCGGGAATATCACATCCCAGATGACTTCATACCATCCAGGAACCGTCTTCCACATGTCGATTCTCACAGTCTTGTCCAGGTTGTTGAGCATGAACTTCACTCCATCTGGAATCTTCATCTCTTCAAAGTAAGACAAGACATCGGGATGCATAGTAGCCGGAACAAACCAATCGATCAGCCTATCATTTTCTTCCAGGCTGTACATTTCAAGTCTCGCTATTACTCCTCTGGGATCGTATGTCAGGAAACGAGCAAAGAGAAACGCCTCTTCCGGATACTTCGTTGTGGAGGTCACGAAAGTGTAGTTTATGTGCACCGGGATTCTCATGCCTATCTCGGAGTTCTGCGGGAGCGGGTAGTAGTCGAAGTTCCAGGGCAGAGTTCTTATCCAGCTCCAGTCGTAAGTCGCCTCGAATCCGGCAAGAATCTTCGACTCTCTGAAAGCGTCTGCATCTCTTCCAAACTTCCTCTGATAATCGTCGAGCTCGCCCTGGTTTCTGAGTTCCTGGTTTATCAGGTCGTCCGAAACTAGACCGGGAACGGACTTTAACTCCTTCTGGAGCGTAATGGCCGGGATCCAGCCGCCTTTTACAAGATCGAACTCCATCTTTGCCGTGTCAAAACTCCAGAAAGTCGTCCTTTCACTTAGCACAGCGGCCATAAAGGTATCGAACTCCCATAGCTGGTTTATGCCGGAGTACTCTCTCGTTGTTGCCCTTCTCAGGTAGGTCTTGAATTCATTCACATTCCATTCGTAGCTTGGTTGGGGGAGATTCAGCTTCTCAAGAAGATCGAGATTGAGAATTATCGCTTCGAAGTGCAGCCTCTCTCCTAGAGCATAAACTTTTTCATTGTACTTGTACGCTTCTCGGACGCTTTCAGGAACAAATTCGATGTATGGATCGTCGACAAGAAAACTGTCCAGGGGATAGACCCAGCCCTGAGAAACCGGGTAGGAGAGCGGCTCCCACGACTGGGCCACTACATCGGGGAGCGGTTGCCTGGCAGCGACCTTTGCCGTGAGAAAGCCGTTTACATCCGGTTCGTTTGCCAGCACAATGACTTCGATATCTGGGTAGTACTTGTTGAACTCTTCAACGAGCTTCTTGTAGTTGTCTACGTCCCAGCTCCACACGGAAACTGAAATAGTTGCCTTTGAAAACAGAGAGCCTGCGAAAAGAAGTATCACAATCACCGAAATACAGAAGAGATTCTTCTTCACAAAAGTACACCTCCCGGGTTTTATTATGAAACAAGACCATCAGATGATGTAACTTGTTACAACAAAGACCTAAATATTGGGCAATCTCCAAGATTGCCCATAAGATACCTCTACTCTAATCGGAAAGGACCGGTCTTATAGAAACATTATCTAAGTAGATCGTAGTAGGAAATTCCTTTCCCAGTTCGATGCTGAGCGTGACTATAGGATCTCCATCTTCTGGATGAAGATAGTCGAACTCGAAAGTCTGCCACTCCTCTGTCAGGTTAAGAGTTTGCTCCATGTAAAGCCCGTAGGGCGCTCCGGTTTGCACCAGCTTGAAGAAAATGGGTCTGGACGAGTCCGCCTTCGCCATCACTGAAATCTTGTATGAACCGCCCTGTCTAATCCTTATCCACTGATTGAACTGAATATGCCATGACTCCACGCCGACATCTTCAAGGACAAGGTAGGCAACTCCTTCCTTCACACCATGCTCGGCCACCTTAGCTCCGCTTATGTTATACGTGCTCGCCTGCCATATCCACCACTCGAAGGGAAGGCTCGCCTGATCATTCGCGATTCCCAGGCTGAAATCACCGTTGCTTACAAGTTCTGCCGGTTCTTCCTCTTCGAAGAAGTAATCAATAGCCTCCGATTCGTCAACTGCCTCCTTCTCTTTCACAGGAATCTCCGACTTGTCAACGGGCTTTACGACGACATCTCTGAAGAAGATGGTCGTTGCCTGAGACTTTCCGAGTTCGAAACCGAACGTGACTACTTCGTCGGAAGTCCTTCCGTGGGTATAGTAGAACTCAAACGTCTGCCACTCTTCCCCAAGTGCAACGGTCTCTGCGAAGTAGTTGGTCCATGGCTCATGAGTCTGCAAAATCTTCGCATTGATAGACCTTGGTGTAACTGCTCGAGCTTTGAATGAGACAAGATAGCTTTGTTCGGGTACCAGCTTCGTCCACTGATTGAACTGGATATGCCATGGCTCGGGACCGGCATCTTCAATATTTATGAACACCGAGCCATCTTCAACACCAAAACTTGAGACTATTGCGCCGCTAACTCCAAATCTGCCGGCTTCCCAGAACCACCATTCGTAAGGACTGTTTCCCTGATCGTTAACTATCGGGGAGGTGAAATCACCGTTTCTTATCACACTTTCTCTGTGAAGATCTTCAGCAGCTACGGAGTTTGTCGACTCTGCAGATCCCGATAAGCCAACAAGCGGTAAAAAAACAAAGCAAAAAACTAAAGCAAACATAAGTATCGATTTCGACATTACTCTCACCCCTTTAAGTCAGATTTGACGGATTTCTATCTGTTTCCATGCACGGAAAAAGCCGAAATTTCCTAACTTGAATGCTTCCAATTTCCACAAGAGGTACTCTTTCTTCAGCACTATTCATAATCAATAAAAAAGGGAAGTCTGCATACAATGCTATAAAGCGAAGTTCGACTGAGAGTGTGTTGTGAAACTGCCCGTGAAACTTGATAAATCATATCACTGAAACTTGTTACATGCAAAGTCCGAGAATCGCTCTCCAGCAATTTCCTGCTCTGAGGATTCGGAATGAACTGCTCGGCCCGTTCATCTCGTGCCATCCACAAATCAGTTCTATAGCTAGATCTATCTTCTTAAGAATCGGATCTTATCTTCAGTACTAGATTTGGAAATCAGGTCATCGTGACTTCAATATGACGATAGAAGCGGATTCATCCGATAGTGATCTTCACAGTTCACGATCACTGCACTTGAAATATTTAATAAGATTTGAAGGAATAACGGCTTTTGCGGTTCCGAAAGCATTATATTCAGTCATGCTGAAGCAGGGACCGTCCTTTGTCCTTCCAGATCATAACAGTTGCAGGAATGCGAATAAGCCAGTCACCAATAGTGGCCAGTCTTTGCTTCGCAAAGGCCAGACTTGCCTTCTCGTTAGCGAAGCGGTTTTTACGATTACTTCGATATGTTTCTCAGCGTCATCTGGTCTCATGATATGTATTTGACCTCGCATAAGACCCGATCTTCATAGTCTTTTCTTAGTGCTTTGCGAGTTACCAGATCGACACGCTTTTCAAGCAATGATGCGAGATCGTTCTTAAGCCTTATGAACTCGAAGAGATCAGGAGTTTGCTCGAAATCGACAAGAATGTCGACGTCGCTGCTTTCAGTCTGTAAATTTCTCGCGTAGGAACCAAAGACTCCTATGGTTTTCACCTTGTACTCCAATCTAAGCTCTGATAGCTTTCCGGAGAGCTTTGAAAGAATATCTTCCAGAGTGTTCATACTGTTCCTCCGCGATTAACATTGTTCTAGGCCAATTATAGCATTGGCGGACTTAAGTCCCGCTTCGCGGGGGAAGAGCCGCTGAAGGCTGAACGCTGGGTAGAGCAAAGATCCGCTGGGAAGATCAAAGACCCGCTGAACGCTGAACGCTGGGTAGAGCAAAGATCCGCTGGAAAGATCAAAGACCCGCTGAACGCTGTACGCTGGGTAGAGCATGGACCCGCTGGGAAGACAAAAAAGAGCCGCTGAAGGCTGTGCGCTGATGAAAACCACGTTGACCGTCATCGGTTCTCCGTTCTCCGAGGAAAACACGTTCTTCGTTCCAGAGCGAGGACCTGTTCTTCGTTCTTGGTTAAGCCAAGAAGAAGATCGAAAACAAGATTCAGTATTCGAGTCTGAAATGATTGCCTTAGGTTATTCAGAGAACATCGCATCCCGTGATGCTGAACTTGTTTCAAAATACTGCTCTCAAGGTTTGTCGAACCTGCAGCGCAACCTGCGACCACGGTTAATCAAAGTCCCAGATACCGTATCAACTACTGGGTGACGATGCCAAGCTTTCATATGATCTCGCATCTTGTCATGCCGAAAAAGTTAATTAGAAGGGGAACAAAGCGCCTGGATAATTATGGCAGCAAGAATCAGGTACCTTCCGACTGTCAGGTTTTCTTTGAACGATATTTGTTTAGCAGAAAAGCCGAGAGAAATACGGTAGCCGGGATTGAGAGGATTATACCTATACTTCCTGCAGTTGCCCTGATTATCTCCGTTGCAATTACGTCCATATTGATTATCCTTATCAAGGGTGTTTTGTATGCCAGAAAGACCAGCATGAGGAAGATTGAGCTCCCTGTATAAGCGAGGATGAGGGTGTTGGTCATCGTTCCCATTATGTCTCTGCCGATGTTGAATCCAGATTTCACGAGTTTGCCCGGCGTGATATCGGGGTTGAGGAATTTCATTTCATACATTGCCGAAGAGATCGACATGGCAACATCCATTACGGCACCCAGTGTCCCAATAATTATTCCGGCAAACAGCAGACCCATAAAATCAAAATGAATGTTCTGGGGTATATAAACGAGCATTGTTGCCTCGTCGCTGCTGAGACCCGTAAGGTTAGCAAGTGAGCCGGTTACGTAAGCAATAACGCTTGCAGAAAGCACGCCGCACAATGTACCGAATGCTGCTGAGAATGATTTTATGTTGAGACCGGAGACAATTCCGAAAGTAAGTACTGTAATCAGTGCTGCCGACAACGAAGAAACGCCTATAGGGTCGAATCCGTTCAGTATCAGCGGCAACATCACTT
>Ga0334899_1001367_pt1 | contig 23588 bp, 22 predicted proteins | sample GraSluR3_MG_FD_207219 | JGI IMG/M metagenome (GOLD analysis project Ga0334899, IMG submission 207219) | Sludge microbial communities from methane-producing bioreactor in Wageningen University, Netherlands - Granular Sludge_8_08-R3 | ecosystem: Engineered > Bioreactor > Anaerobic > Unclassified ...
TTGCCCCTTTGTTGAATGAACGGTTCCTGTCTGGGATGATCTTGTCGGGGTCGAACTCAGTTTTCACACCAAGACCGTGACAGGAGGGACAAGCACCGAATGGATTGTTGAAGCTGAACAGTCTCGGCTCCAGTTCAGGAATACTGATTCCACAGTGCACACAGCTGTTATGAACACTGTATGTCTCCGACGCTTCGGCCCCATCTTCAAGTAATCGTACAATCCGTACAATACCGTCACTCATCTCAATGGCGCTCTCGACCGAATCTGCAAGCCGACTTCTCCCCTCATCTCGTAGGACAATGCGGTCAATGATCACCTCAATGGTGTGTTTCACCTGTTTATCCAGCACTATGGTATCGGAGAGTTCTCTGACTTCACCATCGACACGTACACGAACAAATCCTGCGTGTTTCGCATCTTCGAAGATCTTCTTGTGTTCTCCCTTTCTCCCCATGACCACGGGTGCGAGCACCATGAGTCTGCTCCCTTCCGGCATCATGTAGACGGTGTCGAGTATCTGGTCGATTGTCTGGTCACTGATCTCCCTTCCGCATTCGGGACAGTGTGGTTGTCCGATTCGGGCCCAAAGCAGACGATAGTAGTCATAGATTTCGGTGATGGTCCCAACAATGGAACGGGGATTCTTGTGTGTGGTCTTCTGCTCGATGGCAATCGAGGGAGAGAGTCCCTCGATCTTGTCCACATTGGGCTTCTCCATTCTTCCCAGAAACTGTCGTGCGTAGGCACTCAGAGATTCGACGTATCGCCGTTGTCCCTCTGCGAAGATGGTATCGAATGCAAGCGAAGACTTTCCCGACCCACTCAGTCCACTTATCACGATAAGTCGATCTTTTTCCAGATCGAGGTCGATGTTCTTCAGATTATGTTCACGAGCACCGCGGATAGTGAGTCTATTTCGCATGTGACAGTTCCTCTATCCGGGCAAGAAGAACCGCCTCGGCCATATCCTTATCTACTTCTCTGACCAGTTTACCCTTCTCATACAGATAGACTCTATTGCCAATCCCTGTGATCGCGATATCTGCATGAGCCGCCTCTCCCGGACCGTTCACCTGACACCCCATGATCGCAACCTGGAGCGGTACATCGTAGGTGAGCAGCTTTCCTTGCACTTTTTTAAGGAAACCCTGTGAATCGAATGAGGCTCTCCCACAACGAGGACAAGAGACAATGCGAATACCACCAGGCTCCATACCGATCGTGCGCATGATCTCCCTCGCTGCAGCTATTTCATGCTCCTTATCGTCGGTTATGGAGATTCTCATGGTATCGCCGATTCCATTGGCCAGGAGTCTTCCCAGAACCCAGGTACTGCGTGCAACAGCAGAAATGACCCCTCCGGCTTCGGTTACGCCGAGATGGAGTGGATAGTCACAGAGCCCTGCTATCTCTTCATAGGCTCGATAGGTTGTCGAAACGTCCGTGTGCTTCACCGAGATCACTGTATTGGAGAAATTCCACCCTTCGAACCAGTTAATGTAGTCAAGTGCGGTGATTACCATGCCCTTGGCAGGATCCTTATCTCGCAATGCATGGGGAAGCGAGCCTCCATTCAGTCCGATTCTCACTGCTGCATCGGTATCCGAGGCTGCTCTGATCACCTCCTCGACTTTCCACTTCGCACCAATATTCCCTGGATTTATCCGTATCTTGTGGGCGCCACATTGCAGCGCCTCGATAGCGAGCTTCCAGTCGAAGTGGATATCCGCAACTACAGGGATAGGTGATTCCTTGCAAATCCTGGTGAACACATCCTTGTCTTCGGAGCTTGGATAGGAGAATCTGATGACCGAACACCCCATGGTCGCATACCCTCGTATACAGCTCATCAAACGTTCGAATCCTTCCTGGTCGGTTGCATGGGGAAGGGGTTCAGACCACATTGTCTGAATAGCAATAGGATGACCACTGCCTATATGCAGCGGTCCAATATGAATATCTTTGGTAACTCTTCTTTTCATGAATGGTGCCTTCTCGTAGGTACAAGTGTACACGAATTGCGACAAAAGGAGAAGTCGAACACCCGTGAAGATACAACAAGAGGGCACGTTGCACAACTATGCCTCGAGCCCTCTTCTGGGATTGATGAGTGGGTATCTTACTGGAGTAGCAGCAGCAGGAAGACCAATGTAAAGAGTGCAACGGTTTCAACGATACCGATTACGATGAAGTAGTTCGCCGTTCCCTTTCCAGTCTCAGCCAATGCATCCGATGCAGCAGCAGCAGCTCTTCCCTGCATCCATGCAGAGAGACCAATGGCCAATCCTCCGAAGACTCCTGCGCCGAGGAGCATCATCATATCCTGTCCTGCACTTGCAGCAGCACTGATGAAGTTCATCAGGAGAAATCCATAGATGGTCTGTGTAAGTGGAGCGCCCGAAAAAGCCACCATGATGAACGGTGCAGGCTTTCCATTCGCATAACACTTCTTCCATCCACCCACCGCAGCGAGAGAAGCGGCTCCAGTACCAAGCGCAGAACCCAGTGCAGAAATCCCAAGTGCCGCAGCCATTCCGATAAATCCAATATTCATACCAAGCTCCTTGTCGTTGTTTTCTACAACGTCTGTGATGAAGTTTCAACCGTTTCTCTGAACGGATCGTAGCTGAATCCGGTCCACTCCATACCAAGTTGACCAGAGAATTCCAGAAGATTGAGTCGCACGCCATGAACGACGACCGACAACAGTGCCATTACTAAGTTGAGACCATGACCGATCACCAATACCAATATCCCGGCAGGAAGTGCAAAGCCCTGGAGTAATCCACTCGCCATATTGTTAAAGCTCTGAGCAATGGCGAGCGATGCCATTCCTACGGCAAACAAACGGATATAGCTGATAATGTTCGAGAACGCACTGATAGAGTTTAGGAATGTAGTGAACAGGTTCGCGGCCCCTCCGGCTAACCCCTTCACGAAGGGAATACCAGGACCTTGTGCTCCGAATAGGACAACAAGAGCGAATCCGACACCTACCACGGTTGCGACAGCTCCGACATTGATCGATGCATTCACCACGAGCATGAGTACGAGGAAGTACAGCGCATCTATCATGAGCAGCCAACCAATATCGCTGATGGCACTAAGATCCCTCTTTCCGATTTTCCTGTGAATATTCATTGCACAGGCGAGACTCAACTGCAACGTTCCCACGATGAAGCAGAATTGCATGACCATGTTCTGTGTCGTCGTTGCATCGAGACCGAACATATCGGGATAGTTTGCTATGTGCGGAATCACCAGTGCTTGGAGGAACGGAACCGATTCGAGAATAGCTCGGCTTCCGAACCAGGTACCCGTTACGGCTCCCCAGATAATACTTGTTATACTCAACACATACAAAAGGATGACCGCATTGTTCGCCTTGCGCAGTTTTCCGTGTATCAGCAGCGCAGATATCAGGAAGATCACCCCATAGGCTCCATCTCCGACGATCATGGCGAAGAAGAGGGAGAAGAACATGAGAAACCACATGCTGATATCGTACTCTCGATAACCAGGGACCGTTCCCAAAATATCGAAGACAGGCGTAATGATAGATACCCATCTGCTGTTCTTTACCTTCGTTGGGGGCAGTTCCTCCTCCGATGGGTCGTCCATGGCATAGGCCCATTTATTATCGCTAGCCACTTGTTTGAATTGATCGACTTTGTCCACTGGAATATATCCACGTAACCAAGCCACTGTATCGTCTTCATCCATACCAGCATGTACATGTTCAAAACGAAGTTTCTGTTCAAGAATCCGTTTATGCAATATGAAACAGTTCAGATAGGTGGTAAGAGAGATTAGCTCCTCACCGATCCGTTCCAGTTGAAGATCGATCGAGTCTACACTCGCCTTCAGCTCGCCCCACGATTTCTGTCCTACATGGAGTCGTTGGGCAACACTATCCTCTGGCAGTTGTGCTCCGATTGTAGCGATGAGCTCACTCTTTTTCTCAGAGGAGAGCACCACATAGCTAATATCTGCAGGAATCTTTGCAAGTTCCTTTTTTGCCAGCCGGTAGAATGTGAGAGAAATCCCGTTATCCTGGAGCATACGAAGATCATCTATGGAGAAATCACCCCACTGTTCCAGTTTGTCCCGCTCCATGACAGTCTTCTGTCTTTGATCTTCCAATTCTCTCTTCTGATCCATGATCCAGAGGAGTCTCGCTTGGATCTCTGCGAATTCATCGTCATCGACCTCATCATCGCTCATCATGGGAAGCTGCTCTTTACGCTTTTTGGACTCGGTAGTGTACAGCTCCTGAAGCAAGAGAATTGATCGCTCCATCTGTTGAAGGGATTTTTCTATATCCTCTATCCGCTCGCTCTTTGCTGTGACTTCATCGATGTGTACAATTCCAGTCTTTCTCAAGCTCTTCAGAGCAGAACGCTTCTCATAGGCGAGCACGATGAGAGAGATTCGTTTCATGGGTACGATCATGCCACACCCTCCCCGGTCTGTTTGACCAGCTTCTTCTTGGCGATCTTTCCACGAACGACAGCTGCAGTCTGTTGGTCACCAAGATAGATGCCAATCTTTCTGATGTTCTCCTTCGTTTCAGGGATCTTCACCTTCTCAAACAGGTTCACCCGTTGACTGGTAATGCGCAGCTCTCTACCGAGCAATTCGATCTGCTTTTCAAGAGTCGCTATCATGGCATCGAATCGGGCAATTTCTCTCAGCGCCTTCACTCCTTCATCGACCCAGAGTGGATACCTCTCTAGATCATAAATGGCCTCTTTGAAGGTAAGCTCCTTGAAAACGGGAATAGCGACACCTGCAATATTCCCCTTCTCTTTGAGCACCTTGTCGACAACAACGACTTCGTCCAGCTGCATTGCCTCGGGAAATACACTATTCTCATGGAAGACAGCAACCCAGGATTGCAGTGAATCGACAAGAGTCTTCTGCTCATGCTGCAATTCGCGCACTTCGAGCTCGATCTTCCTGATCACCATCTGCAACTGTTGTTTCTTTAGTTGCAAAGTGGGAAGATACCGGAGGAACTGCTTCAGCTGATCCTTCTGCTTCTTCTGTTCATTCTTCGTCAGTTTGACGGTAGCCATTCGATACTCCTTACGAATCCTCTTTCGGCCAGTGCTTGAGCACCAGTTCGGAACGCATACCAGTCTCTTTCGGCTCGAAGCACTCTGCAAGAATCTCCCAACCTAGGTCAAGAGCCTCTTCCAGTGGTATGTTTACCGAGAGTTCCATCAATCTGCTTTCAAATAACTCTCCATAGTGCAGCAATTTGTCATCCCATTCCGACATCTGGAATCCCATCGATTTCTTCTCTAGTGACTCCTTGTACGATGCATACAGTTTGATCATACCGTCCATGAGCGCTCTATGGTCATCGCGAGTATCTTTATTCACCTGCTGTTTCAGTCTTGAGAGCGAACCGAACGGTTCGATTCTACTATTCTTAAGATAGTACTGCCCTTCAGTGATATACCCGGTGTTGTCTGGAACAGGGTGTGTGACATCGTCTCCAGGCATGGTCGTAACAGCAAGAATCGTAACCGATCCAGCTCCTTCGAAGTCGACCGCCTTCTCATAGCGAGCTGCTAAAGAGCTGTAGAGGTCACCTGGGTAACCTCTATTCGAAGGGACCTGTTCCATGGTGATCGCGATCTCCTTCATGGCGTCCGCGAAGTTGGTCATATCTGTGAGTAGAACTAATACCTTCTTTCCATCGAGGGCAAATCGTTCAGCTACGGCAAGAGAGATATCGGGAACGAGCAGGCACTCGACCGTTGGATCGCTCGCAGTGTGAACGAAGAAGATCGTTCGGCTCATTGCCCCACTCTTCTCAAGTGTATCTTTGAAGTAGAGATAGTCATCGAATTTCAATCCCATACCACCAAGGATGATAAGATCGACCTCTGCCTGCATAGCTATTCTTGCCAGCACCTCGTTGTACGGTTCTCCAGATACGGAGAAGATCGGCAACTTCTGTGACTCGACAAGGGTGTTGAAGACATCGATCATCGGAATTCCTGTTCGGATCATATTCCTCGGAATAATACGTTTAGCCGGATTAACTGCAGGACCGCCGATCTCAATGAGGTTGTCGGTGAGTTCCGGTCCATTGTCACGAGGAGTTCCCGAACCGGTGAATACGCGTCCGAGCAGATCGTCGCTGTAGGAGATTCTCATGGGATATCCGAGAAATCGAACCTTGTCACCTGTGGAAACGCCACGAGCACCAGCGAAAACCTGGAGCGATACTTCACTCCCTTCGAGTTTAATGACATTCGCAAGAGACTCTCCATGAGCCGATGTTACGACAGCCAAGTCCCCGTTTCGTACACCATCTGCACGAACCGTAATGACGTTACCTGCAATGGAATCAATCTTCGTATATACTTTCTGCATTTCACCCACCTACTTCGCCTGGAGAATTCTGGCTGCTTTTCGTTCGTACCTAACAAAGCGCTCTGACACGAGAGCCTTGATCTCTTTCTTGTACATCTCGAATCGCTCATCTTCACGTGGAGTATTGTTCCAGTCGATGAACTTCTGTCTCAACTCATTTATGAACGATCGAGCTGCTTTCTTGTCCTCGATCTGCATTTCCGAACCAAGCACCTCGAACAGAACGTCGAAGACGATCTCCTGTCTGTCGATCGGTGCTGCAAAGTCGACCGGGTCGAACGAGTTCTGCTGAAGATAGACACTATCGATCAATTCACTTTTCAGATAGACGATGTAGTCATCCAAGCTCGTTCCCTCTTCACCGACAACCTTCATCATCTGGCTCACTTCATTACCGCTGAACAGGATCTGTTTAGCATAGTTCACTTTCTGATTGTCTATGACACTTGCGTATTTCGACCAGCTGTCCAATGGGTGAACGGCGGGATACTTTCTTGCATCTGAACGCTCTCTCGAGAGTCCATGGAATGCTCCAACTACCTTCAGTGTAGCCTGAGTCACCGGCTCTTCGAAGTTTCCTCCTGCGGGACTCACCGTTCCGCCGATCGTGACCGAACCGTGTGAGCCATCGTGGAGCCGGACAATACCTGCTCGCTCGTAGAAACTGGCGATGACCGATTCAAGGTATGCAGGGAATGCCTCTTCTCCGGGAATCTCTTCGAGACGACCGGACATTTCACGCATGGCCTGAGCCCATCGACTGGTGGAGTCAGCGAGAAGGAGAATGTTCAGCCCCATCTGGCGATAGTACTCGGCAATCGTAACTGCAGTGTACACCGATGCCTCTCGAGCAGCCACAGGCATGGAAGAGGTGTTACAGATGATGATCGTTCGCTCCATGAGCGTTTTTCCCGTTCGCGGGTCGATCAGTTCAGGGAACTCCTTAAGCGTCTCGACCACCTCTCCAGCTCGCTCACCGCAAGCTGCAATGATAACGATATCGACATCGGCATTTCGGCTTGTCATGTGCTGAAGCACCGTCTTACCTGCACCGAACGGTCCAGGTATACAGTAGGTTCCACCCTTTGCCACCGGGAGGAACGTATCGATGATACGAACCTTGGTTACCAAAGGCTGCTCAGGGCGAAGACGCTCTGCATAATGGGTGATCGCCCGTTTGATGGGCCAGGAGAACACCATGGATAGACGATGCTCCTTTCCCTTGGCATCCTTCAGGACGGCAATCTCATCTCGGACATGATATGTTCCAGCTTTGTTCACCTTCTCTACCGTATACGAACCAGGGGGAAGGTTGAATGGAACCATGATCCTGTGGGTGAAAATTCCCTCCGGAACAGTTCCTAGTGTATCCGATGGGGATACGGTATCGCCCACTTTCACGGTTGGAGTGAATTCCCACGATTTATCGGGAATCGGTTTTAGATATACGCCTCGCTGCAGGAAGAATCCGCACTCCTGAGCAAGTTCAGGTAGTGGATTCTGCAATCCATCGTAAATCTGGGTCAGCAGGCCAGGACCTAGTTCTACACTCAGCATCTCTCCAGTAAACTCTACCGGATCTCCTACCTGAATGCCTCCGGTCATTTCAAAGACCTGAAGTGAGGCGATAGTACCGGAAATTCGGATGACCTCCGATTTGAGTCGCTGTTCTCCAAGCAGAATATACCCGACTTCATTCTGAGAAACATTGCCTTCGAACTTCACTGTCACCATATTTCCGTTGACACCGGTGACTCGCCCGCTATTTTTTGCCATAACCACACACTCCGTTTATATGCTCTTGATAATTGATTGCAAATTGGAGAAAAGTCGCCTGAATTCGGCATTCCCCTCCATCGGTGTAAACAACGCTTTCCTCTCAAGCAAAGCCAACTGAATAGCATAGGTGAACAGTACTTCGAGTGAGAACACCTGGGTCTGGGACAGTTGCTCGGCAAACTCCCAATGATACCGCATGAGTATCAATTCGGCATCGAGAGGATTGTCCGCCTGCAACGCATCCTTGACCACCTGCTCAGTTTGGATATCCTTGTCGAGCGAGGATTGTTCGGTCTCTTCCACTCGCATGAGAGCTTTGGCACGTTTTTCGTGAAGGGATTTACGCATGGTTGTCTGAAATCGGTGCCATGCTTTCAAGAAAGGCCGTTCGTGTTGAATAGCCTCACTGTTTCCTTCAGCGAGATTTCGTACTAGATCATACTCTTTGCTGCCGAGATTCTGCTCACACATCTGGAGAAACGACTCCAGAGAAATCGGTGGATCTTCATCGAATCTGAGCATGGGCAGCGATGCTACCAGATAATAATAGGACGCCACGGACAACTCCTTACTGTGCGTCTGTCGCTGAGCTCAGGATCTTTCGCACGGTGATATTGAGGAACGGCGAAAGCATTCGCGTGATCTCTTCAGCACTGAAATCGTAATAACTTGAGCCATCTTTTGCTGTTATCTTGAAACCGACATCGACAGAAGGGACCGCTCTGATTTCGAGCCCTTTCTTCAACTCCTGAGCAAGTTCGGTGCGAAGAGAGTCGCCGAGCTTCTGCAACTGCGTATCACTCAACTCAACTGCGCTCTCCCCTGGAACGACCAAGTCGCTTTTCACGACGCTTACAATCATATCCACCAGCTCTTTGCCGGTCAGGGTCTTGCTCACATTAGCCTCAAGAAGTCGCTCGAAATGGGCATATATGCTCTTCTTGAGCGAAAGGATCACATCTCTACCGGCCTGTTCGACAGCAGCTTGACCGCTCTGTTTCATGACCGCAACCTCTTTCCGCGCCTCTTCGATCAGGCGTTCAGCCTCTTTGTTTGCGTTCCGTACCAGTTCACTGGCTTTGTCCTGTGCATCCGATACTATCTCCGCAGCCTTTTTCTCTGCTTCGGCGATACCATCACGCTTGATTGAATCAACCAAATCCTGAATTTGCAGTTCCATACGCAATCCTACCTTCTTAATATGTCCCATACTATAAACGTAACGCTAAAAAAAAACAACCTAAAATGAGGGAAAAAGCAAATTCCTTACCCAATTTAGCATTATTATATGATTTAGTTCACAACAATAGTACTTTTACTCATGCGTATCATACCATCATCTACCATTTTGGACAATTCACGTGACACACTTGTTCTACTGGCTCCAAGTATCTGGGCAAGTCGTGTCTTGGTAACCGGGAGCACGATTGTACGAGAGTTCTGCCTCTTCTGTTCAGATGCAAGATATCGCACCAGTCGCTGTCTGAGCGTCTGATGCACCACGAAAGAGAGTCGATCATTCACCAACAGTGTATTGTCGCTAATGGATTGAAGAAAAAGCCTCAGCACATCTGGTGTTTTCGATAGTATGATGAACAGTCCATCATGCTTTATTCTCACGACTTTACTCGATTGCAATGCAACAATGGTATGAGGATACCGAGGAGCTGAGGAGAAAATCAGATTGCCGCCGATGATCGATCTGGGACCGAAGCTCGCTACCGAAAAGATGTCTCCCTCTTCACTTATCTGCTCAACACCTAGCAACCCTTCGACGACTATCTCCATATAGGTACACTCCTGGTGAGCCATATGCACGATTTCGTGTTGCGCATGACTGCAGATTTGCATCTGGGAATCTTTGATCAGGTGTTCTACCAGCGACCGCTCGATGGGAGCACAGAATGGTAGTGAGGCGATATCGGCATATGTCGAGCGAAGTCTCTCCATGCATCGTTCTCCAAGTGTTACCAATGTAACATACTTATTCCGATACTGCACGCTATGCTGTAAACTCGGAGGATCGATCATGAAGAAAACATACCTATATGCAACCATCCGCCTTGTATTTCTCGCTCTATTTTTCGTGTTGGTCGTCACAAAACGATTCCAACTTTGGCTTGTACTCTATCTAGCCGGAGTGATTCTCTCACTATTCTTCGGTCGAATCTATTGCGGGTATATCTGTCCTATGAACACAGTCATGCGCCATGTCCAGAGATTCAGTCGTTCTATCGGTCTTCAGCGACGGTCGACACCAAAATGGATGGAGAGCACGAAACTCCCCTATCTCACTCTGATTTTGGCTGTGGGCTCGATGATCGTTGGAAAACAGGTTTTTCAAAAAGAGCTTCCCATACTCCTCATTCTTTTTGTCCTTTCGATGGGTGTGACACTATTCGTAAAGAGTTCTGTCTGGCACAATGGATTATGTCCGTATAGCATTCTGCTCAGAATTGCTGCGAAATCGTCGAAACGGACACATAGGGTACAGACCGAATCGTGCATAGGATGTAGGAAATGCATCGCAGTGTGCCCAGCAGGAGCAATTGCTCCGATCGAGGGAGCTAAGAAGGTTCAGATTGACCAATCACTATGCCACCAGTGCGAAGCGTGTAGCGAAGTATGTCCCACAAACGCAATCTCCTTTCGGTAAATGGTATGGTATAATAAAAGCTAGCATGTTCCTAATTATGGAGGTTTGAAGTATGCATATCACATTGAAGAACAACGTTTCATGGGTTGGAAAGATCGATACGGAGCTCAGACAGTTCCATGGAAGCGACTACTCTACGCACAAGGGGTCCTCGTACAACGCGTATCTAGTAAAGGAGGAAAAGACAGTACTTATCGATACTGTGTGGCGACCATATGCTGAGTCGTTCATAACGAATCTGGCATCTGAAGTGGATCTTTCGTCGATCGATGCCGTGGTGGTCAATCATGGTGAGGTGGATCATAGCGGTGCACTCCCGGCACTCATGGAGCTCATTCCCGATACACCGATCTACTGCACGAAGAAAGCGATCGATTCACTGAAGGGACAGTACCACAAAGAGTGGAACTTCCACACTGTAAAGACTGGAGACACACTCGATGTAGGCAACGGGAAACAATTGGTCTTCGTAGAGATGACCATGTTGCACTGGCCGGATAGCATGGCCTGCTACCTTACCGGCGATAACATTCTGTTTAGCAATGATGCGTTTGGACAGCATTATGCCTGTTCTGGCATGTTCAACGATATGGCTGATCAGTGTGTACTCACCTATGAGGCCATGAAATACTACGCAAACATCCTGACACCGTTTAGCCCTATTCTTAAGAGGAAGTTGGCCGAAATAGGATCGCTGAACCTCGATATCGACATCATCGCTCCGAGTCATGGAGTAATCTGGCGTGAGAACCCTTTGCAGATTGTAGAACAATACAGTCAGTGGTGCGACGCATATAAAGAGAATCAGATCACCATAGCGTACGATACCATGTGGGATGGGACCAGACAGCTGGCAGATGCTATCGCAGAAGGGATCGTCGGATCGGATCCGAGCGTCGTCGTGAAGACCTACAATATCGCCAAGACGGACAAGAACGATGTCATGACCGAGATATTCAAGTCGAAACTCGCGGTCTTCGGTTCTCCCACCGTTGGCAATGATATGCTTGGTAGCATTGCGGGTTTTCTCCATTTTATGAAGGAACTCAAGATGAAGGGGAAGAAAGCTGCCACATTTGGTTGTTATGGATGGACTGGCGAGGCACCGAAGAAGATCGCCGATTTCATTGAATCGGCTGGGTTCGAGATCGTGGAAGAGCCGTTACGAAACAACTGGAATCCGACAGAGGAAGTCCTGCAACAGGCACGTGAGTACGGCAAGAGATTGGCCCACGCCTAAGGTTCAAGATTTTCTGTTCCGATCGGCGGCAATGAGGTTCCGTATTCCCTGTACGACGACTTCTATTGCCGCCTCTGTGTCGTGGAGTATGGGGTTGTCCATACCCAGTGCTTCTCGTTCCTGATTTCCGACCACGAAGAACGCACTGCCACACCGGACTCCGAGATAGCTTGCTACCACGAAAAGAGCGGCAGACTCCATTTCACTTGCTAGGGTGCCAAGGCGCTTCCATGCCTCCCATTTATGCTCCAATTCATAGGAAACAGGTTTCGACGCGGGATCATGTTGCCCATAGAAGGAATCCTTGCATTGGACCACACCTACATGATATTTCCTGCTGAGTGTTTCAGCGGCCTGAGAGAGGGCAAACACGACATCCATATGAGCGACAGCAGGGAACTCTATCGGTGCATACTCCCGACTCGTACCCTCGTTCCGAATCGCTCCGGTGGCGACTACGATATCTCCACCCACTACATCGAGTTTAATCCCACCGCAGGTACCTACCCGTACGAAGGTGTCTGCTCCACACTGGTAGAGCTCCTCCATGGCGATCGAAGCAGACGGACCTCCGATGCCCGTACTGGTAACACTCACTTTCTCACCATCGAGATACCCAGTATAGGTAACATACTCTCTACTATCAGCAACGAGTTCAGGTGAGTCGAAATGTTTTGCGATCTTTTCACACCGCTTCGGGTCACCAGGAAGAATGACATAGCGACCCACATCCCCTTTTTTCACATGTATATGATACTGAACACCACTGCCCTGCATGTAATCTGTCATGATCGTGCTCCTTTCGCGTGATTTACCCTACACCCGGTTCTCGAGGTTGTCAAATCTAAAAATTTCTACAATTCGACGTAGGTTTTTCCATAACCGCCATCTTCTGGTCTCGCAAACTGATACTGAGAGACATGGGGACTTTTACCCAGATAGTCATGAATACCTCTTGCAAGAATTCCATCGCCCATTCCGTGGATGATGGCGAATGTCTGCATAGCGTGTACAAGTGCACCCTCGATCTGCACCGCTACCGCCTCGATCGCTTCATCTAGTGTGAAGCCACGTACATCGAGTGTAGGTTTCGGCGCCACCGAACGAGATTCGTACGAAACAGCGACGCGTCGCTGCTCCCTTTTCCTACGTTCAGGAATTGCAGAGAGGTCTCGCTCATCCATGGAGAACTTCATAGGGCCAATAGCGACGAGCCATTTCCCCTTTTTTTCCTTCCGAACGATTCTCCCCTCTCGCTTGTGCGGCCCTGCCAAGACATCCATTCCCACGGCAAAGTCGACCTGTTCATGCACCTCGTTCTCAGCAACACGTTTGGCAACCTTATTGGCGCGCTCCTCACTCTCTACCCGCTTCTGCTCCATCGAAGAGATGAATGCCTTCACTTTTTTGGTCTTATCACGAGTGATCTCACCCTCACGCAACTCGGCAACCAGATTCTCCAATTCACTCCTTTTGTCGGCAATGAAACGAGAGAGGTCACCAATCTGTTCCCTTCTTAGCAGTTGTTCTTCCTGTTTAAGCTTGAGTGCTTTTAGATCGAGTCTTCGAACCTGCTCCTGAACCTTTTTTGCACGATCATCGATCGCCTGTTCACGAAGTTCGGCCTCTCTTCTCCGCTCTTCCAGTTCTCTAATGATGGTGGATATCTCTATAAACTCGGATCCGACATACCCCTCAGCGGTATCTATCACCTCATTGGGAAGCGCCATTCTTCTTGCAGTATCGAGTGCATGACTCTCTCCTGGGAGGCCTGAGATCACCTTGAAAGTGGGTTCGTGCGTTTGAGAATCGAACTCCATCGAAGCATTGAGTACCTGGGCATGTGCATAGGCATACTGTTTCAGCACACTATGGTGACTGGTAACCAGGGTAAGTGCAGCATGCGTGACACAATACTCCATGATAGCTCGTGCAAGAGCAGAACCTTCGACAGGATCCGTACCACTTCCCAGCTCATCGAATATGATCAACGACTCGGCGTCGCATCGCTTGAGAATCTGACCGATATTCTTCATGTGCCCACTGAATGTAGAGAGTGCCTCTTCGATGGACTGATCATCTCCAATATCGGTATAGATCGAACGGTACATCGGAAGCGCCGATCCTTCCGCAGCAGGTATGAGATAGAGTGCCTGATGCATCAGCGCGAACAGCCCTACAGTCTTGATCGTGACAGTCTTTCCTCCTGCATTCGGTCCGCTTATGACCACAGCTTTCGTCTCATTGTCCAAAATCAGGGTTATGGGAACTGCGGCATCACGAAGGAGCGGATGACGGGCTTGAAGTAGCGTAACCGATCCGTCCTGTGTGAGGATCGGACGTGTACAACGATATCGCTCTGCGAACCTGCTTCGAGCGTACATGCTATCGGCGAACCCAATGGACTGCATGAGGTTCAACAGTGCAGGACGAACAGTTCTAGCCTGCTCAGATAGTTCTGCAAGAATCCTCGCAATCTCGATCTGAATTTGCTGTTGTGCCATCACGACTTGATTGTTCAACTCAACCAATCGATACGGTTCGAGAAACACTGTGTGGCCAGATGAGCTCGAACTATGAACGATCCCCTCGGTAGAAGATCGTTGATCACTTCTCACTGGAAGGACGACTCGTCCATCTCTGAACACCGGTTGAATGTTAACAGCCTCACCTGGTTGTTGTTTTAGGAATTCCTGACTGTACCGTTGTCGCTCGTTCCTCCTCCGTTCAACCTCCTTGACCAATTTTGCAATGGCTGGATGCGAGGAGCGAACTTCTCCAGGGCTCTCCAGAGTTCGCTGAAGTGAGTTCAGCAGTGCATCGAGTTCCTCGTCGAATGACGAGAGCATGTCCTCGGCAGGGAATTTTCCTGTATCTGAGATTGGATCCGATTCTCCGGGCATCTTGCGAGGATCGCTACAGTATCGTGTGAAGAGTTTTGCAGCATCGAGATACTCGGCAAGAGCATATAGCTGCTCCCCATCGAGCGATCTGCCTGGAATGTGCAACTCCTCGACAATCGTCTGTATAGCGGGAAACGAAACCGGCATATAGTCTCTATACGAAGAGAGTCTCATGAGATCTTCAACGAAATCCTGTCTCTTGGAGAGTATCTGAACATCGAAGAGGAATCCCTGTTCTGCTAGCACCGATCTCCCCTCTTCAGAAAGACACAGTGAACTGACCTCTTGCAGTACGAGGTCGAAGCCTAGATCGTGTATTGTTCTCTGTTCCATGGTTTCGCTCACCTTCTATCACTCTCCCAACTCTCGGGACGATCCTCCAACGAGGCTATCATTCGTAGATAACTCTCGTACCTATCGGCATGGATCTCTCCCGTTTCAACGGCTCTCTGGACCGCACAGTCCGGTTCGTGTACATGAAGACACCGCTGAAAACCACACTTGTCATCATGTTTCCTGAATTCAGGAAAATATGCAGCCAGTTGATACGGATCCTCATGAGGGATGAGTAGCTCTCGCATACCCGGCGTATCGACAACATTGAAACCATGTGCGTCTAGCATGATTGCATGATTGGTCGTGTGCCTGCCTCTCCGATATTTTTGGGAGATGTCTCCGATCCTCTGTACGGATTCTTCACCAAGCAGTCCGTTGACGAGTGTTGATTTTCCCACTCCCGACTGCCCGATGAGTGCCACTGTCTTACCCATCAACCGCTCACGGAGGGCTTTCAGTCCATCGTCATCGAATGCACTCATGGCAAAGGTTTCGTACCCAAGCTGTGCATAGTGGTTGAATCGCTCGTTCTGCTCCTCGGTGAACATGATATCACATTTGTTCAGAACGATCATGACCGGAGTTTCGTGTGCACAGACAATGGCTCGATCGATGAAACGTGGTCTGAATGGGGGATCATCGGTCGATGTCATACAGAGAATCAGATCCATATTCGCCACAAGTGTCTGGTTCACCGAACGTTTTGCATTCCAGCGTTCGAAGCTATTTCTTCTCTCGACACGACTCAGAATGAGCCCCTCGTTACTCTGGTGGAGGGTAAACATCACCGTATCGCCCACAGCTATCGGATTATAGGTATCTTCAACCTGTTGAAGCACTTTCCCCTTGATCCTACACGAGTATGTCGGAGCCTCTGCCAGTCGATTGATGTACTCTTCTGGAATCACTGTGTAGATATTGTTGATCCCTCTGGTCACGATACCGATACGTTCATTCATAGAAGATACTCTACTCAGATTCTCCTCGCTGTGCAAGCAAACTCACCGATTCCTCACCGCGAACGCTTTACACCTGGAATGCTATTTGATAGGCTCTTTCTATGTTTAAGTGTGTACCTTGTGCAGTAGAGGGGTGTCGAAGATATGCGTTGGAAGATATGTACACATGTCTTCATCACGCAGAGAACAGCAATGCTGTCCTGAAGACACTGATCGCGAACATCAACGACACACACAAACACCGGGACATCGTAATGACAGATGTCCGGCTGAAAGATCTCGATTTCTCTCGGATACAGCTCTCCACATCCGATTTTGCGCGGTGTGTATTCGAGAATATCGATTTCACCGATGCGAGAATCCATGCATGCTTCTTCGATTTCTGCCTTTTTGAAGGGTGTACATTCACCGGAAGCGATGCAAGGCACTCGGTCGTTGCCGGTTCGAAATTGTTGAACTGTTCATTCACAGATTCGCTGCTAATCCACACTAATTTCATGGGAATCGATGCACAGAATTGTGATTTCAGCTCGTCCGATCTCTACTATTCTAATTTTTCCTCATCGCATCTCGTCAATGTTCGGTTCAAAGATTGCAATCTCAAGAATGCAGATTTTCGGTTCACCGAACGCGACCAAGTGACATTCAAGTATTCGAACTATGAGGAGGCGAGTTTCTCGTAGCCTATGAAAGTATTCTTCCACTTTTCCTTGAACGAGTTCTCGAATACCTTTCTGGTCGGACCAGAGGATGGTGGCGATGCCATTCTTATCGATCCGGGGAAGATCGATCTTGAGTTGATAGATCGGATAGAGAAGAATCGCTTCTCCATTGCCCATGTGCTCATCACCCATAGACACGAAACTCATACGAAAGGTCTGGGTACGCTCATGAAGATCTACAATCCGAAAGTCTATGCCGGCTCTCCTGGTGTGTTTGACTTTCCAGTCATTCAGGTGAACGATCGTTCGATAATGGATCTCAGCGGTATTACCGTGGAATCGATTCAAATCCCAGGGCACACACTGGATTCGTTCGTCTACAAGATAGGGAATGTCCTGTTCACCGGTGATGTTCTGTTCGCTGGAAGAATCGGTAAAACATCTGGCGTACTCGAAAAGGCGCTCCTGCTACGTGGAATCAAGAACCGCCTTCTCACCCTCGATGAACGATTTCTCATATTCCCCGGTCATGGAACCATCAGTGCCATCAAGATAGAGAAACTGTTCAATCAGGAGCTCATAGACGCCATGTCTAGCGACGATCTCGCCCAATTGAGCCATCCAAGTGTGATCACTTGAGTTCTTTCTGCTCTGGTACCGGTTTTGCATTTCGAAGTATCTGTTTGAACCGATTTGGCATGGGTGCTCTGAAACGCATACGCTTCTCCGACACAGGGTGGTAGAGTTCTAGAGACAGCGCATGAAGCATGAGCGTGCACGATTCGAAGATACTGGTTCCCCGCTTACCATAGATAGGATCTCCAATCACCGGAGTTCCGATATGGGCCATATGGATGCGAATCTGATGAGTTCTTCCTGTATGGAGTCGTATTCGTACGAGAGCACAGGTGGTGAATTGTCTGAGTACAAGATAATCGGTTTTCGCATACTTGCCAGCATCGGAGTTTCCCACGATGAACCGTTTTCTATCCTTTGGGTCGCGAACGATCGTCGTCTCGATATGCCCTCTCCGTTTCGGCATGATCCCATCTACCAAGGCAATATAATATTTCTCCGTAGTCCTTTCACTGAATTGCAGAGCAAGATGGGCATGACTCTCCCTATGCTTCGCTATCACCATGACACCGCTGGTATCCTTGTCTAGTCTGTGCACGATTCCAGGTCTCACGGTCTCAAATTCCTGATCGGAAGAGAAAAAATCATCTCCATACTTGAACACCAGAGCATTTACCAGAGTCTTATCTGGATTCCCTGCTCCTGGATGAACCACGAGAGATTGCTGCTTGTCGATAACGAGGATGTGTGGATCCTCGTAGAGAATGGCAAGAGGTTGTTCCTGGGCTTCGATTGAATCCAGGACATCCTCGTACCAACTAACTTCGACCGTATCGCCACATTTCACCTGTTTGCTCTTCTTGACCGGTATACCATTGATCCGAAACACTGTACGGGAATCGGAGGCGGCCGATCGAGGAAAGTGTGAATTCATCTGGGATACCCAGGCATCGATTCGAGAAACGGCTATTGGTTCCTCGACCGTCAGCTTGTCATGGTGTTCCTTGCTTGCCATTAGTTCTGCATCTCCCCGATAATATAGTCAGCAAGCACCACTGCGAGTGAGAGCGCACCAGCTATGCCGATTACTGCGAGGGACTCTCTCAGTGGATCTGAATGCAGTTGTGGTGCTCCCATCAGTTGAGCTGTCGAATACGCCAGCGATGTCACTCCAACGGTGATCGGTAGCGATCCGAACAGCAATGTCTCAGCTCTCCTGAGCTTTATGCTCCATTGAGGGAATTCATCCGCTCGATAAGGCTCATAGTCTGCAAAGAGCGGGTGCATGAGAATCACCATCATGATGAGAAGAAGCAGCACCCGTTTCACTGATAATCTCTCCTTCCGAATATGGCTGTGCCAATTCTGACCACAGTCGATCCCTCTTTGATTGCCCACCTGTAGTCCTGGCTCATACCCATGGAAAGTACATCGAACGTGAGATGAGGAAACTCTTTTCCACTCCATTGAGCAATCTCTCTGAGCCTGGCGAACGCCTGTCTGACCTGACGTTCGTCATCGGTGAGCGGACCGATGGTCATGAGTCCTCTAATCGAGATGCCAGGGAGAGATTGAGCTTCGGCAAGTAGCTCCTCATAGTCGGCAAGTTCGGTAAAACCCGATTTTGAATTCTCGCCAGAAGTATTCCACTCTATAAGAACGGGCAGGACTTTTCCGAGTTTCTCTGCCTCGTCACTCACCTTTCGGGCCAGTCGAAGTGAATCTATCGAGTCTATAGCATCGACTGCAGCTACAGCCTTCTTCACCTTGTTCGATTGGAGATGTCCAATAAGGTGCAGTTCGTACCCTGCATGTTCTGCAGGAAATTTTGCCTGAATCTCTTGCACCCGATTCTCTCCGAAAAGGGTGAGTCCGCATTTGACTGCCTGTTCGACCGCTGCATAGGGGTGAGTCTTTGAGACGGCCATGAGTTTAATCTCGTCGGTACGTCCACACTCAGCCTTCGCGTCATCTATGGATGCGAGAATTTCATCAATCCTATCAGTCATCGTCATGTAGTGTTCCACTCTCCTCTTTCCGCTTTTTTCTTCCACGTCTCTTATCAATCAGCTCACGAATCAGACTCGAAGGCATATCGAGTTCGTCCGAACCGATGCTTGGAAAAGCATCGAGAATACGATTTCCCGATTTTCTCAGTTGTTCGCTCACCCGTACGATCTCTGCCTCAAGTGCCTCCACGAGTCTCTGCCTCCCTTGAGACAACAACTCAAGCCGCGGTTCTAGCATAGCCTTCAACCGTTTCACTCTCTGTAACCGTTCGGTAAAGGCAGCCATTCCCACTGCACTTGTCGTAGTATCAACCGCCAGCGAGAGAAGCATAACCGATGCACCCGCTGACCGCAAGCGTTCCGGAAGATTCGCTAGACTCTGCTGCATTACAGGATGGATGAAATAGACGACTGCAAGACTGAGCAGTCCGAACAGTACGCTATTTCCTAGGCACACCCGTCCTCGAATGTGAAATTTTCTCGCTCTGTAATCCCACAACCTGATATGGAACACTCGTTCGAGCAGGACGCCTGCACCATACTCAATGATCGAAGTAATTCCCATTCCACCGAGAAACACTAGAATCGGCCAATTCTTCAGATCGGTTACTAGTACTGCAACTGCAACTCCACCGAATCCATACACAGGAATATAGGGGCCATGGAGAAATCCTCTGTTCACGAATCGTTTCTCAGAAATGCTGCAGTAACATATTTCACAGAGATACCCGATCATGCTGTAGAGGAAAAAATACCAGAGATAGGAGTCGATAGGAGCATTCATCGCATCAATTCATCTCGCTTTCAAAAGCTACATACAGAAATACATCCTGATAACCAAGCAAATCGGCTTTGTAGTAGTCTCTCAATGGGCCAGCCTCACAGGTCATGCCAGCCTTCTGCATCACTTTACCAGAAGCAACATTCTCCACTGCGTGTGCAGCTTCGATCCGGTGAAACCCTGCCCGCTCAAGACCAAATTCGAGCACGGTGCGTAACGCTTCAGTCGCATACCCCCTATTCCATGCCCGTTTTGAAAGACAGTATCCAATCTCTCCCCGATTATCATGGAGGCTGGTGATCTCTATACCAATGGAACCGATCACCTCCATCTCATCCCGAGTTTCGATAGCCCAGTGAAAAAACGGGGGGTGCTTTTCATTATCGATCCATTTCTTTATCACCCGTTCCGATTCCTGTATGGTGTGGTGCACCGGAAACCGGAGAAACCGTGTCACCTCAGCGTCGCTAGCCCAAGAGAAGAGCGCAATCGTATCATCCAACGTGAATGGTCGTAGAACGAGTCTTCGAGAAGAGAGGATTGGTGATGAAATTCGCTTGATTCCAGTATTTCCCATGCTGATATCATGAAAAATTGTTGACTGAAAGTCAACGGTGCCGATGTTGATTATCAACACCGGCACCGTATCTGGGGGGTGAGGGATTTGAACCCACGACAGCCTGCTTGTAAGGCAGGAGCTCTCCCACTGAGCTAACCCCCCCTTTGCGTAACGATGAAGAAACTACCATGGAGAGGAACCTTTGTCAACATACCCAAGTACAGTCTTTTTCAAATCCGTGATATGATATGCCAACGAGAACAAGGAGGATTGTATGGACTTTTCTCTTTTACACCCAGCAGACCAGCTGGTCATGATCATGAAACGAATATATACGCGGGGAATGACGACAACTAGTGGCGGTAATCTCTCTATTCGTGATGAATCCGGCGCAGTTTGGATCACTCCAGCTGGTATCGATAAAGGAACCCTTACACGAGGCGATATCGTATGTGTTCATGAAGACGGCTCGGTGTCGGGAGCTCACAAACCATCATCCGAACTCCCGTTCCACCTCGCGATCTATCGTGCGAGACCCGATCTGCATGCGGTATTGCACGCACACCCCAACGCTCTGGTTGCGTTTTCCATTGTGCGAAAGGTCCCCTCCCTTTCACTGTTTCCCTCGGTCGCACGGACCTGTTCAGGCATCTCTCTCGCTGCATATGATCTGCCGGGAAGTGACCGGCTTGGAGAGAAGATCGCTGGCGAGTTCGCGCAAGGTTCAACAATCGTCATGTTAGAGAATCATGGAGTTGTAATCGCAGAAAAGACTCTGTTCAAAGCCTTCATGACCTTCGAAACACTGGAGTCGAGTGCGCATCTGGAGACGATCGCAAGAAGACTGGGGACAGTGAAGGAACTCACAGCGGAACAGCTCTCCATCACTGATACACAATTCCATTTCACCATGCACGATATAGAGTTCAATACCAGATCCACTGAGGAACTTGCCGCACGGAGAGATATGGTCACACTGATTCAACGTTCGTATGATCAGGGTCTGTTCAATGCGACCAACGGAACCTACTCTGTCCGACTAAGCGATGGTTCCATGCTCATCACACCATTCGATAAGGATCGTGCATATGTGCAGGTGGAAGATCTCGTCCGAGTGAAAGAGGGGATGAAGGAGCGGGGAAAGACACCGTCCCGAGCGGTACGATTGCATCAGGAAATCTACCGAAAACACCCCGACATACAGGCCATTCTCGTGGCACATCCGATTCACCTCATGGCCTTTGCGATAACGGACGCTCCGTTCGACCCGCGAACCATACCGGAAAGCTACATTCTGCTCAGAGACATTCACAAGGTCCCATTCGAAACCATCTATCAGGATATCGATGGAATCGTCGGTGCCTTGGACAAGAGGACGCCAGCGCTTCTCATTGAAAATGATAGTGTCCTCACCACTGGAGATTCCCTATTGCAAGCTTTCGACCGACTGGAAGTAGCCGAAGCCACTGCGACAAGTCTCTACCTGTCACGAGCTCTAGGAGATGTCGTGCATATCAGCGAGAAGGAGGAGCAACAGTTGCACAAAGCCTTCAAGCTCGACTAACGGCTCAATTTCGTACAGAAAAGAGGAGCAATGCACTCTTTTGTGGATTCATATGCCAAGAGATGATCCCTTCTGATAGTGCAACTCGTGTTCCACTCTCCCACTCTTCCACATAGGCGATATGTCTATGACGCATATCAAGCTCGAGAATTCGTTCGGATTCTCCTCTATTCAAAATCATGATCAGCCCGCGAGAGCGATAGACTCTGGAGAAGACGACGGTCGTCTCATCTGCCCATTCAGTGTCCCAATCTCCTTGTGCAAACAGCTCATGTCTCTTTCTCAGGTTCCCCAGCCTGCTATATAGTGTGTAGAATCGCATATCCCAACGATCCCGATTCCATTGCATGGGATAGCGAGCTCCTTCGTTGCTCTCGATCGTGCCTGCAAGTCCAATCTCATCTCCGTAGTATATACTGGGGACGCCAGGCATGACAAAGAGCAGCATAACGATGCCTTCATATAATGACCAAGAGAATACCCGTTCATGGTTATGAAATCGCATGGTGTCGTGCGAGTCGATCAGGTTGAACTGTCTTGGCACCAGCTGATCGGGAATGGATGCGAGATGTTGCTGTATCGCCTCGGAGAGCTCTACTCCAGTCAATTGTCTCCCCGTTTCATCTGAGTGCCCCCACTCGGTCATGAGGTAGGTGTCCCGTTGACCACACCATCGTCGCAAGAGTCGACCAGAACCGAAGTAGTTCATTGCCGAATCCCATTGATCGCCCTGTACATACGCCGAGGCATCTTCCCAATGTTCTCCGAGGATATACGCTTGGGGATTCTCCTCTTTCACGACAGATCTTACCTCTTTCCAGATTTCATGACTCAACTGATCGTGCTCATGCCGACCGGTATCGGCTCCAACATCGAATCTCCAGGCATCAATGGAGAACGGCTTTTTCAGGAACTTGCGAAGTACCGATTGCTCTCCACGGTACATGATGGTTCGCACCTCGGGGTTTCCATAGTTCAGTTGTGGCAGTGTCTTTACATCCCACCAATAGACGAATTCTCCATGCTCGTCCCGATAGAAGTACGATGCACTCTCGGAATCAGCCGATTCGAGGGCCCGAGTGAACCAGGGATGTTCCACACCACAATGGTTGATGGATATGTCGAGCATAAGTCGTATTCCGGCATCATGCAGACGTTCTCTCAACTCAAT
>Ga0334899_1001389_pt1 | contig 23285 bp, 20 predicted proteins | sample GraSluR3_MG_FD_207219 | JGI IMG/M metagenome (GOLD analysis project Ga0334899, IMG submission 207219) | Sludge microbial communities from methane-producing bioreactor in Wageningen University, Netherlands - Granular Sludge_8_08-R3 | ecosystem: Engineered > Bioreactor > Anaerobic > Unclassified ...
TAGACCTCGGTTTTACCGCTTCCCGTAACTCCGTGCAAGAGAAAAACTCCGAATTTATCCTGCTGCAGCGCACCGGTTATTGCTTTTAACGCTCCCGACTGACCGGCATTAAGCGACAGTTTCCCGGTAAGTGCAGTCCCGGTTGACTGCTGCCCTCCGCGCAGCCGGGGTAAATTGCCGGCAAACTTCTCCAAAAGGCCCTTTTCCACCAGCGCATCCACCGTTCCCGGTGAAGATTCCGCGGCCGCGGCAAGTTCCTGCCTGGTCAACCCCGGGCATGCCAGGGCTTTTTTTATTACTGCGGCCTGCTTGGGTGCGCGGGTCATAGTCGATAATATCTTTTTCATTTCTGTTTCTGGAACGGCCGCCTTAAAACGCTTCACTTCCCGTGCCGGCCGGTATTTTAAGCAGGGTGCCAAAATCCGGCTTAATGCTTCGGCGGTAGTGCAAAGATAATTATCCGCCATCCAGCGGGCCAAAACCAAAAGTTCCGCGGTAAAAACCGGTCCCTCCCCCAAAACACCAGCGATCTCCTTAAGCCTAATCTTTTTTGCGGGAACTCCAAATCCTGTCACATATCCGGGCAGCTGCCTGCCACCAAATGATACCAGCACCCTGGAGCCTACCTTTATTTTATCTTTAAACGCTGCCGGAACAGAATAGTGAAAAACCCGATCGGTCCTCCGGGCATTAAGCTCAACGATCACTTCGGCAAAAGGGCCGCTTTTATTCATGACACCCCTCCGGGAGAAAAACTTTATAGGTATCAATTTAATTATAGCAAAAAAAAACTCCTTCTTAAACTGCAACAAGTCCGCGTAGCATTTCAACCATTATCAGACCGGGTTAAGACATGTTCTTCAGAGACAACACCTCATCAAGGAGCCGGTCCGCCAAAACACTTTTTCGCATCTCCGGTAAAGGCAAAATCTTGCCGTCAGGGTAGACCAGCTTAACGATATTAGTGTCGGTACCAAATCCCGCACCCGGCATAGTAATGTCGTTAGCCACCAGGAAGTCAAGGTTTTTTTTACGCACCTTGTTCAGGGCATGGGTATCCAATTCTCCGGTTTCAGCAGCAAAACCCACCAGGAATTGCCCTTTTTTCTTGTTACCCAGCTCTGCCAGGATATCAGGATTTTTTATAAATTCAACCGACCACCGGTCACCGTGTTTTTTGATTTTTTCCACCGCCGCCTGCGCGGGCCGGTAATCCGCCACGGCAGCAGTCTTTACCACCACGTCGACCCCGGGGAAATGTTCCATAACCGCATCGTACATCTGCCGTGCTGTTTCCACCGTGATTAGTTTCACCCCCGGCGGCGGCTTTAAAGCAGTCGGGCCGCTGACCAGAATCACTTCGGCACCCCGGCGCGCGGCCGCACCGGCCACGGCATAACCCATCTTGCCGGTACCGCGGTTGGTCAGGTAACGCACCGGATCAAAAGGTTCGACCGTGGGGCCGGCGGTTACCATTACGGTCATGTCCTGCATATCTAACCCGCTGTTAAGAAGCGCAGCCAGCTGTTCTATAATAACCCCCAAATCCGCCAACCGCCCGCGACCCTCTGCGCCGCAAGCCAACCGGCCCATGCCCGGCTCCACAAAATGATAGCCCACTACGCGCAAGGTCTCAATATTACGCTGCACCACCCGGTTATAATACATATTAACGTTCATCGCGGGGCAAAAAATAACCGGGCAGTTCATAGCCAGGATTACGGTAGAAAGGAGATCATCGGCAATGCCGCAAGCCGCCTTGCCGATAATGTTGGCCGTAGCCGGCACCACCACCAGTAAATCGGTACCGCCGGCCAGGTCAATATGCTGCACTTTTCCCTCCGGGAAGGACTCAAACAAATCAGTACACACCCGGTTACCGGAAATAACTTGAAAAGTGAGGGGCCGAACGAATTCCCGGGCCGAGCGGGTCATAATTACCTGTACCCCGGCTCCGTATTTTTTAAGATCGCTTACCAACTGAACCGCCTTATAAACGGCGATACCTCCCGTAACGCCTACTGTAATATTTTTTCCCGTCAGCATGGGCTCCTCCTAATAAAAGACTGTCTTTACGACAGTCTCTTTAATTTGATAAATTAATGGCTTATTTAATACCGCTTCTGGTTCTCTTGTATTTCACCCTATCCTGAATAATATCCACCAGGGCAGCACTCACCGGCTTACCGGCGACCTGACCGTCATCCGTTCCCGCACCGCTTTCAGTCAACACCCTGGCCCGTTTGGCAGCCACTACTACGAGGGTGTACCGGCTGTCAACTTTCTCCATCAGCTCATCGAGCGTCGGCAGATTATTCATACCTTCCTCACTTCCCTATGGAATTTAATCAACATTCGAACCGGGTATAATAAGCATCGAAAAACCGGGGCCGTAATTTCTCCGCCGTAATTATCGCCTGCACCTTATTCAAGGCCCGGTCCAGGTCATCATTTACAATAAAATAATCATAACGGTCTGCCAGTTTGAGCTCCGCAACCGTACAATTGATTCGTTTTTGCACTTCTCCGGCCGAATCCGTACCCCGCGCGGACAGGCGCGTTATTAACTCGTTTTTAGACGGCGGGGCAATGAAAATCAGTACCGCCTCAGGAAATATTCTTTTTACCTGAAGCGCACCCTGAATATCTATTTCCAGAATAATATCTCTACCCTGTTCTAATTCTTGCCGCACATAATCAACCGGAGTCCCGTAATAATTACCGTAAACCTCGGCCCATTCCAGAAACTGACCGTTGGCGATCATCTCCCGGAATTCTTTTTCTTTTAAAAAAAAATAATCTTTTCCGTCTACCTCACCCTTCCTGGGCAACCTGGTAGTAGCGGAAACAGACAGCCGCAACGAGGGAGCACTCTGCCTGACAGCCCGGCAGATGGTTCCTTTTCCCACCCCCGACGGTCCGGAAATAACCAGTAAAATTCCTTTCTCCACGACCCGCCAACCCCGTTTTAATTCGAGGATTCCTCGGCCTTAGACGAGGCCTCTTTGGTCAAAAGGCGCTGCGCCACGGTTTCCGGCTGCACGGCGGATAAGATTACGTGGTCGCTGTCCGTAATGATCACCGCCCTGGTACGCCGTCCATAGGTAGCGTCAACCAACATACCCCGGTCGCGGGCTTCGGTAATTACCCTTTTTATGGGGGCAGACTCCGGACTTACAATAGCGATGATCCGGTTGGCCGATACAATGTTTCCAAAACCAATATTTATCAATTTTATCTCCATTCTGCTTCCCCTTTCATCAACGGTTCTCCCGTTTATTCTATATTTTGTGCCTGTTCCCTTATTTTTTCCAATTCACTCTTAATCTCTATCACCCAGCGACTGATTTCCAAATCACCGGCTTTGGAAGCAACCGTATTTATTTCCCGGTTCATCTCCTGGATAATAAACTCCAGCTTTCTGCCTGCGGGCTTATCCGCCCCGAGACAATCATTTACCTGGTTCAGGTGGCTTTCCAGCCGGACCGTTTCCTCATCGATAGCAGAACGTTCAGCAAAAAACGCCGCCTCTGCCGCAATGCGTTCATTCTCTAAAATCCCCTCTTCGAGGAATTCTTTTAAACGACACGCCAGTTTATCCTTGTAATTCTCCACCATTAAAGGTGCCCGTTTTTTTATCTGCTCATTTAACTGCGCCACCCGCTCAACTTTTTTTAAAAGATCTTCAGACAGCCGCTCCCCCTCTAACCTTCTCATCTGCACCAAATTGTCCAGGGCATTCTCCACCGCTACTTTTACTGCCGGCCACATTTCCTCAACATTCTCAACCGGTTCCTCCACGGTAAGCACATCCGGCAGGTTAATCAGGTGTTTTAACTTAATCTTACCCTCAACCTCAAGTGTTTCCTGTAATTCTTTTATTGACTTATAATACGCTTCAGCAAGGCATTTGTCAACTTTTACTAGCGTATTTTTTGCCCCGCAAGCTTCCACCGTTAAGAATCCATCCACCCTTCCCCTGGCGATGCGCGATTGTATTAGGCGCCTGATCCGGTCTTCCAACGGGGACAGGTAACGCGGCATGCGTAAAAACACTTCGCAGTAACGGTGGTTTACCGATTTAAGTTCCATCAAAAAATTTCTTCCCGGCATTACGGCCTCTCCCCTGCCGTACCCGGTCATACTTTTCAGCAAACATCCTCACCACCATTAAAATCTACAATAATTACAAGAATTAAAGTTCACCCCAGGTTATTTTTTCTCCCCGGGGAAAAGAAAATCCTTTACAGGGCAAAATTAATCACTTATTTTTAAAAAACAGGAACCATTTCGCCCTTTAAAACAACTTTTACAAAACAATAAAAAGCGCAGTGAATCGATTCTATCCTGCGCTTAATCAGCGGACCCATTCAGATCCTATAAAGACGTCAAAAAACCGGTGAGGCAGTCCATACCTTCTTGGATATTTTCCATGGCACACGCATAGGACAGGCGGATATAATCGTCACTACCAAAAGCAACGCCAGGAACCACCGCCACCTTTTTATCCTGCAATAAGATTACCGCCAGATCTGATGCCCGGTTGATTTTTTTTCCCTGGTATGACTTCCCGAAAAAATACTGCACGTTGGGAAAAAGGTAAAACGCTCCACCAGGACGGGTACAGGATATACCGGGAATAGCCTGCAGCCTCTCCAGCATATAGTTCCTCCTCCGGGCAAATTCAACCACCATTTGCCCGACCGCTTCCGAAGCACAATTTAAAGCGGCTCTGGCGGCTTCCTGTGCAATAGAGACGGCGTTGGAGGTAGAATGACTTTGCAAGTCCACCATAGCTTTAGCCACCGGTTCAACAGCCGCGGCATAGCCAATCCGCCATCCGGTCATGGCATAAGCCTTGGAAACTCCGTTTATAATTACCGTACGCTCCTTTATCTCATCCGACAAAGAGGCGATACTGACATGTTCGAGTCCGTCATAGATCAATTTTTCATATATTTCATCGGAAATGACCATGAGCTCATCATGTTTTAAAATCACTTCCGCCAACGATTCAAGTTCCTGTTTGCTGTACACGGCACCCGTGGGATTGCTGGGGCTGTTAAGGATCAAAAGCCTGGTGCGCGGTGTCACAACTGCTTCCAACAGGCCGGGGGTTAATTTGAATCCTTTTTCTTCGCTGGTTGCCACAATGCGCGCCTCGGCTCCGGCCAGCTTGATTTGCTCCAGATAACTGACCCAATAAGGCGCCGGCAGGATCACTTCATCTCCCGCCTGGACCAGTACCTGAACGGCATTATAAATGGAATGCTTCGCTCCGGATGAAACAACAATCTGGCCGGGTTGATACCTGATGCCCTGATCCTGTTCGAATTTACGACAAATTGCTTCTCTAAGCTCCGGAGTCCCCGCTACTGCGGTATATTTGGTCATACCGCCCCGGATCGCGGATATGGCTTCATTATTAATCACTTCCGGGGTATCGAAATCAGGTTCCCCGGCTCCGAAATTAACTACCTTAAACCCCTTCTTTTTCATTTCTTTAGCCATAGCGTTGATAGCCAGGGTAGGGGAGGGACTTATATTCAACGCCCGGTCAGTTAATTTCACTAAATTACCTCCTTTTTACCGGAGGGACGTGCGCAACTCCTAAATTAATTTTCAGGGCACGCCACCGGCTTTCAAAAATTACTGTCGCGTATATAAGGTTATCTGGACCGGCAAAAATAAATTCTACTCAAAAATTTAGTTTTGCCCCCACCTTGGTAACTGAGATAAGAAAACGGGTTTAAATTTCGACTTTACCGATACTGTCGCCGATTCTTTGGACCGCTTCCCGGATCCGTTCCTTGGAAACGGTCAGGGCCATGCGGAAATAGCCTGCCCCGTTCTGCCCGTAACCCGTACCGGGGGTAATTACCACCCCGGCCTTGTCCAAAACCATTTCGGCAAAGGATTCCGAAGTATACCCCCGGGGTACCGGAGCCCAAACGTAAAACGTCGCTTTGGGCTTTTGCAGGTTCCAACCCAACCGGTTCATACCGTCAATCAGGATGTCCCGGCGTTCCTGATATATTTTGTTCTGTTTTTCAACCACATCCTGGGGACCGGTCAGACCGGCGGCCGCGGCATGCTGAACCGCCTGAAAAACTCCCGAATCAATATTCGACTTGAAGCGTCCCAGTGCTTCCACAACCTCCGGTTTGCCGGCGGCCCAACCTACCCGCCAGCCGGTCATATTATAAGTTTTTGAAACAGAATGAAATTCAATCCCGACTTCCTTTGCCCCCGGAAACTGCAAAAAACTGGACGGCTTATATCCGTCGTAAGCAACATCGGAATAGGCGGCATCATGACAAATGAGAATTTTATACTCGCGGGCGAAATCAACCGCCCGGCGGTAAAATTCGGCTCCGGCCACCGCACCCGTGGGATTGTTGGGATAATTCAAAAACATCATTTTAGCCCGCCCGGCTACGTCCGGGGGAATGGCACCAAAATCGGGCAGGTACCCGTTTTGTTCATAAACCGGAACGTAGTAGGGCATCGCGCCGGCCAGAATCCCCCCGCCCGAATAAACAGGATAACCCGGGTCGGGAACCAAAAAGGTGTCCCCCGGGTCGAGATAACACCACGAAATATGAGCAATACCTTCTTTGGAACCCAACAGGGAAACCACTTCGGTTTCCGGGTCGAGTTCAACTCCAAACCGTTTCCCGTACCAGTAAGTCACTGCCCGGCGGTAGCTTAGCAGGCCCACAGATGAAGGATACTGGTGGTTGACGGAATTTTTTGCTTCCTTAATCAACTCTGCGATCACATGGTCCGGCGTCGGCCCGTCCGGGTCTCCGATACCCAGGCTGATCACATCAACCCCGGCTTTCCTTTTCTCGGCAATTAAACGCTCGATTCTGGCAAAAAGGTACGGCGGCAGATTGCGGATACGCCTGGCCTCAAGAAACTTCAACGTCTTTTTCCCCTTTCCTTGATTTGTTTAGATTATAAATTATCTTAATTCATCTCTATCTTATACATTTTACCACTGCTTTAAAAACTTGCAATAATATTTGGTTAAGTATACAAAATTATAACCGCCCACTATTAATCCGGATATGTGCCGGAAAAAACCTCATCGGCCGGACCGGTCATATATACGCGGTTATCACCGGCCCATTCGATAAGCAGGTTGCCGGCTGCAAGCCGCACCGTCACCTTGCTCCCGGTATAACCGTTCAAAATACAGGCCACCGCCGCGGCACAGGCCCCCGTGCCGCAGGCCATGGTTTCACCGGCGCCCCTTTCCCAGACTTTCATTTTTATTTCATCCCGGTTTAAAATCTGAACAAACTCGACGTTGGTCTTACGGGGAAAGACGGGGTGATTTTCAATACGCGGACCTGCCTGCTGCAGCAGAACCCGGTCAACCTCCGGAACAAAGATCACACAGTGGGGATTGCCCATGGAAACGGCGGTCACCCGATAATCAGCACCGTCCACCGTCAATAGTTCATCCAGCACCTTTCCCGGCGGACCCAGCATGGGAATTTGCCCGCGCTGCAACCAGGGTTCCCCCATATCCACCCGCACCAGCTTAACCACACCGTTTTCGGCAATGATCCCGGGAGTGATCGTCCCGGCAAGGGTTTCCACCCTGATTTTTTCTTGTTCTACCAGACCGTGTTCATACAGGTATTTAGCAACACAGCGGATCGCGTTACCGCACATCTCGGCCTCACTGCCGTCGGAATTAAATATGCGCATCCGGACATCCGCCTTATCCGAGGGTAGAAGCAGTACCAGGCCGTCGGCACCAACTCCGAAATGCCGGTGACAAATTTTAACGGCCAGCGCGGAAAATCGATTCGGGTTTAATCTACGGTTAAGGTCGTTTACCAGTATGAAATCGTTACCAAGCCCCTGAACTTTGTTAAATTGCAAGCTTATTACCCCCTGAAAACTTTTACAAGCTTTATTTTACCTCAACTAGACTCTGAGGTACATCACTTTTTTTCTCATTTCCCAGGTCAGATGGCGGTACAAGGTGCTAACCACGATAGGAGCCGCAGCTACCACCAGAATAATGCTCCAATGAAGCCAATTCAAAGAAACCGTTTTAAAAATTGGTTGTAAAAAAGGAACGTAGCAGACCGCTAGCTGTAGGCCAGCCGACATAACCACTGCCCCCACCAGGTAGAGATTATTTATAATTCCGGTTTCTATAATAGTATGGTATTCCGAACGGCAGGTAAAGACATAAAAAAGCTGGCAGAACACCAGGGTGTTAAATGCCATGGTGCGGGCAAGAACCACGTCTTCCAGATGCAACCCGATTAGAAATACCAATAAGGTACCCAGCCCGAAAACCGTCCCGCTGGAAATAATCCGCCAGGCCAGGCCGTGTGCAAAAATACTTTCCCCGGGGTTGCGGGGCCGCCTCATCATGATATCGCGGTCGTAAGGGTCCACTCCCAATGCCATGGCGGGAAGACCGTCCGTAACCAGGTTCATCCAGAGAATTTGAATCGGCATCAACGGGAGCGGCATACCTGCTAAAACAGCAAGCAGCATGGTCAGCACCTCACCTACGTTGCAGGAGAGTAAATAGCGAATAAACTTTCTTATATTGTCGTATATGCCCCGTCCTTCTTCCACTGCCGATACAATGCTGCTGAAGTTATCGTCCGCCAAAATCATGTCCGAGGACTCCTTGGTTACATCAGTACCCGTGGTGCCCATGGCAATACCTATATCCGCTTCCTTTACCGCGGGGGCATCGTTAACCCCGTCGCCGGTCATGGCTACCACGTGTCCGGCTTTTTTCAAAAACTGTACTATTTGCAGCTTGTGTTTCGGTGATACCCGGGCAAATACCGTAGCCTTTTTGACTGCCTCCTGCAGCTGCGCGCCGGACATCCGGTCCAGGTCACTGCCCGTGAGAATCAAATCACCCCGTTTGACAATGCCCATGTCCCGGCCCACGGCACAAGCCGTGGACTGGTGGTCCCCCGTAATCATCACCACTTTGATCCCCGCCCGGTGACAAGTTTTTACAGCCTTTACGGCAGCCGGCCGGGGCGGGTCAATCATCCCGGCCATACCTAGAAAAACCAACCGTTGTTCCACGGCATCGGAAGTAAAATCCACCGTACCCGCAGGCAGTTCCCGGCAGGCAAAGGCCAACACCCGCAGCGCCGACCCGGCCAGAGAATTATTCCGCTTCAGTATAGCTTCCCGGTCCCCGGCGGACAGGGGTGCTAGCTTCCCGTCCTGATAAATGTGGGAACATAAATCCAGGATCACATCCGGGGCGCCTTTAACATAAGCCATCTCCCTGCCCGAAGGCTGCCGGCAGATTACGGTCATACGCTTGCGGTCCGGGTCGAAAGGCAGTTCCGCCACCCGTTTCTCCCTTGGGCTTATTCTTTCCCGCCAAAAACCCGCCTTGGCAGCCATGACCAGCAGTGCGCCCTCAGTGGGATCGCCCAGCACTGACCACCCCCTGTTTTGGGTGCTGCCGGCAGCACCCCGGAAAAAACCCTTGATACTGATGCCGCTTTTTTCCAGAACCGCGTTATTACACAGGGCGGCGGCTTTCATTAATAAGTTAAACTGCTCCCCCTGCCGTTTTCCGGTACCGGAAAACACCCCCTTGGGATCATACCCTTCACCCGTCACTTCAAATTCGTCTTTTCCGGCAATGATTTTGCGTACCGTCATTTCATTACAGGTCAGCGTGCCGGTCTTGTCCGAACATATCACGGTAGCACAGCCCAGGGTCTCAACCGCCGGTAGTTTGCGTATAATTGCGTTACGCCTGATCATCCGCTGCACCCCGAGCGCCAGGGCCACCGTAACGATGGCCGGCAGTCCTTCCGGGATGGCTGCCACCGCCAGGCTCACTCCGGCCAGGAACATCCGGTAAACCGGTTCCCCCCTGATAATTCCGACCACTACCACTACCGTACAAATAAAAAGACAAAAACTTACCAGCCACTTGCCCATTTGTGACAAGCGGCGCTGGAGAAGAGTTTCTTCCTGACCGGCCTCCTGAATCAACCCGCAAATTTGTCCCATTTCAGTCGCCATGCCGGTATTTAACACCAAACCGCGTCCCCGTCCTCTCGTGACCACCGTACCCAGATAGGCCATATTGCGGGTATCGCCCAGGGCCACTTCCCGGTCCGGTAGGGCGGTAACGTCTTTGCGTACCGGCAAGGACTCTCCGGTGAGGGCCGATTCTTCAACTTCCACATTAACCGCCTGCAACAGGCGCAAATCAGCCGGGATCCGGTCCCCTTCACCAAACATGACAATGTCTCCGGGAACCAGTTTTCCGGCGGGGATTTTACGCTCCCGGCCGTCACGAATCACTACGGCTTCCGGTGCGGTAAGCTCTTTCAAAGATTCGATCGACCGTTCGGCACGGTATTCCTGGATAAACCCCAGCACGGCGTTAATCATTACGATAATCATAATCGTAACCGCATCGGCATATTCACCCAGAATACCGGAAATAAAAGTCGCGGCAAGCAACACCATAATCATAAAATCCCGGAATTGTCCCGTAAAGATTTGCCACGGACGCACCCCGGCCGCCCGGACCAGTTCGTTGGGACCAAACCGGGCCGCCCGGTCTTCAGCCTCTTTTTCCGTTAAACCTTTCTTTTCGTCGGTCTTAAAGCGTAACAAGATCTCCTGCTTTGTCAAGGCATGCCAACGCCCGGCCATAACCAGTCACCCCTTGTCCTTTTACCTTTTTATTCCTTAACATATTCCTAACCGGCATAAAAAATTACCCTGGCCTCAGAAAGCAGGCCCCAGAAATTTATCCCGGCAGCTTTATGAGTTTCTTTTTTTATAATATAATGTTAACTGGTAGAAATAGAGTGGAAACCTGGAGGTTTGTAACATGCCGTTTGACGGGCTGGTACTATCAGCAGTACGAAAAGAGCTTGAGGAAAAAATAACCGGCGGGCGCATCGAAAGGGTTTACCAGCCTGCTCAGGATGAACTGGTTCTTCTGGTGCACCGCCCCGGCCGGCGGTCCAAACTACTCCTCTCGGCCAACGCGCGAAACGCCGGAGTATACCTGACCACCAACACCAGGGAGAATCCGGCGGCACCTCCCTTGTTTTGCATGGTGTTGCGCAAGCACCTGGAAGGGGGACGGCTGCAAGAATTCAAGCAGCACGGACTGGAAAGGGTTTTGGTAATTAAGGTTAACTGCCGGGATGAACTGGGCCGTCCGGCGCAGAAACACCTGGTCTGCGAAATTATGGCCAAACACAGCAATATCATTCTTGTGGAACCGTCTACGGACACCATTATCGACGGTATCAAACGCTATTCTCACGCGGTCAGCAGGTACCGGGAAGTTCTGCCCGGCCGTACTTATCTTCCGCCACCGGCACAAAACAAATTAAATCCTCTTATCGTTGATGAAGAACAGTTTCGCCGGGCCTGCCTGGAAATGCCCCTGGATACTACCCTCCCGGTATTGCTCCAAAGGAGCTTTGAGGGTTTCAGCACGGTAACCTGCCGGGAAATTGTTTACCGGTCCAACCTGGAACAGGACCTCCGGCTGAACTACTGCGGTGAGCATGAACTCAGGGCTTTGTGGGAAACTTTGCGTAGCATAATTAACCCCGCCCGCCGGGAATATTTCGAACCCTGCCTCACAACCGGAGAAAAAGGAACCCCCTTGGATTTCGCCGCCCTCGACCTCAGGCATGCGCATACCAACCGGAAACATGGGGAAATGAATATTATACTGGATATTTTTTTTACCTATCAACAACAACGGGATAAATTCAACAGTTTAAAAAAAGTGCTTGTCACTACTTTGAAAAAAGAAACTACCCGGTTGGAGAAAAAACTGGATCTGTATGCAGAAAAAATGGCTGATACTGCCGGCACCGAAAAATTAAGGCTTTACGGAGAATTGCTTACTGCCAATATTTACCGTTTAAAAAAAGGTCTCCGCGAGACAACCGTGGAAAACTTCTACGAAGAGGGCTCCCCGCCGGTCACCATTAAACTTAAACCACACCTTACCCCGGTAGAAAACACGCAATTTTTTTTCAGAAAATATTTAAAGGCCAAAAACACCCGTGAGGCCCTGGAAACTATAACCAACCAGGTGGGAGAGGAATTAAGCTACCTGGAAGGAATAAAAACTAGCCTGGACCTGGCCGAAGAACTTTCTGGGTTAGCCTGGATCAAACAGGAGTTGCAAGAGCAGGGATACCTCAAGCAGCCGGCACCGGATCCGGCCAAACGAAAGAATAAAACGGAGCGACAATTACCGCTTCCCTCTTCTTTTACTTCTTCGGACGGCTTCCAATTACTAGTCGGAAGAAATAATAAACAAAACGACTACCTCACCCTCAAACTGGCCAAAGGAACTGATATTTGGCTGCACGCCAAGGACATTCCCGGCGCCCACGTCATTATAAAGACAGAAGGAAAAAATACCGTAACGCCCGCAACCCTGGCGGAAGCCGCCGGGTTAGCCGCCTATTTCAGTAAAGGACAAGCGGCAAAAACCGTCCCGGTCGACTACACCCTCAAAAAACACGTGCGCAAACCCAAGGGTGCCAGGCCGGGCATGGTTATTTACGACCACCAAAAAACCATTATGGCCGCCCCGGCCGCAGAGTTGGCAGCAAAGCCAAATACCGCGGAATAAACAATTTTCAATACTCTCAAAAGTACCGGTTCGCAAAAAAAAGACCGGGCCCTGCAAGCAGGGTCCGGTCTTTTTTTGCTAAATTATTCTCCAATCCAGGTATTAACTTTTTCCTGGTTGGCATCAACCCAATTGGCGGCAGCTTCTGCCGGATCCATGCCGTCTTCTATATTCAGCATAACTTCTTCCATGTCGGAAGTCTCCCAATTGAATTTATCCAAAATTGCGTAAACCTCGGGCATGTCTTCCTGCAGGCCCTTACGCACGATGGTATGAATATATTCTTCCCCGCCGTAAACTTGCTTGGGATCCTCCAGGTACTTGAGGTCCCACTCGGCAAATTTCCAGTGGGGTGTCCATCCGGTAACCACAATCCAATCCTCGCTGTCTTCAGCCTTTTTCAGAGCTGCCGCCATACCGGCACTGCTGCTGCTCTGCAGCTCAAAGTCCAGGTCGTATTCTTCGATGGCACTTTCCGTGGTCTTCATGACACCGGCACCCGGTTCAATACCGGTTATTGTACCTTCAAATTTATCCTTTTCACTGTTGAGCTCCTCAATCGAATTGATGGTCACATATTCCGGGACCACCAGACCGATCTTGGCTCCTTCCAGGTTGGCGCCCAAATCTTCAACCTCGTCCTTGACGTTTTCAAAATAATCCTCGTGGGTAACCGGCAGCCACGCTGCGACGATGCCGTCAAAATCGCCTCTCGATACCCCCAGCCACATGGCGGCGGCATCCACCGGGGTGATTGTAACTTCATAGCCCACATCTTCAAGTACCTTTTTTACCACGTTGGTGCTGGCAATTTCAGAATCCCACTGCACGTAACCAAGTTCCACCTGGCCTTTTTCTCCGGGGTCTTCGCCTTGCGGCGGCTCCTGCTGACCGCCGCAGCCGGCTGCGATCCCGGCCAATAACATTGCTGCCGCTAATAAAACGATCAATTTTGAAGTTTTTCTCATTTTTTTGACCTCCTCTTTCTTTCATAATTTATATGTTAACACCCGCAGCGCGCAAAAACACACCAAACAGCCGGTATTTATTACCAGCCAGAATATCCCAACTACGCCTTGATCTTACGCTTTTCGCTAAGCCCCTGGGTTATCCGGTCCAGGACGATAGCCATAATCACAATCGCCAAACCTCCTTCAAATCCCAGGGCAACGTCAAGCCGCGAAATTCCCGCCAGCACTTCCATACCTAAACCGCGGGCCCCAATCATCGCCGCAATGACCACCATGGAAAGGGAGAGCATGATGCACTGGTTGATCCCCGCCATAATAGTAGGCATTGCCAGCGGTACCTGTACCCGGGTAAGTTTTTGCCATTCCGTGGCCCCGAAGGCTTCAGAAGCCTCTATTAGTTCAACCGGAACCTGTCTGATCCCCAATCCGGTAAGCCGGATACAGGGCGGCATGGCAAATACCACCGTGGCCACAAGACCGGGCACGTGGCCCAAGCCGAAGAAAAACACTGCCGGAATTAAGTACACAAACGGCGGCATGGTCTGCATAAAATCCAGTACCGGCATGGTTATCCGGTGCACTAAATCGCTGCGAGCGGTTAAAATACCGATGGGTACTCCTACCAACAACGCCAGCACGGCGGATGCAAGCACCAGGGCCAGCGTTTCTACGGCAGGATTCCATAATCTCATATTATAAATCAAATAGAGACCGACAGCGGCACCCAAGGCTGTCTTCCGGTTAGCAATAAACCAAACCAGAACAAAAACCAGAATAATAATAACCAAAGGGTGCACTAATAATATAATATTTTCAATACCGACAATGATATTTTTGAAAAACAGGGTTATCAGGTCAAACAACAACCCTAAATTAATCTGCGCCCAGTCTACTATTTTTTCTACCCACAGGCCGATCGGGATTTTAGGCAGCACCTCCTGCATTCTCTCCTTTCCGCACCATTCCAGCCAGCACCGAACCTCTGACCAAAACCCCCGCCAGTCTGCCGTCCGTCCGGGTTACGGCCACGGGAAAACGGGATTCTGCGATTACTGGAATAATGTCGATCACCGGAGTATCAATATTAACTTCCGGGGTATCTTTAATCATGATGTTATTAAAATCATTCTTATTTTCTTCTACCGCCCGGACGGCGTCTTCTGCCAGCACCAGACCGGCCAGCCTGCGTTCCCTGGTGACCACGAAAATGCTCGATATCCCGTACTCTTTCATAAGGCGCAAAGCCACGCGGGGACCGTCTTTTAATGAAACCACCGGATCCGGTGCCTTCATAACTCCTTCGGCGGTCAATACCTTGGACCGGTCCACGTCAGCAACAAATTTTTCCACATAATCATTGGCCGGTTTGGTGAGAATTTCTTCCGCCGTACCCGTTTGGACGATGGTACCGTCATTCATCAAGGCGATACGGTCACCGATTTTCAGGGCTTCGTCAAGGTCGTGGGTAACAAAAATAATGGTTTTATTCAGGGCGTTTTGCAAAGAAAGCAGTTCATCCTGCATTTCTTTGCGGATCAACGGGTCCAGGGCACTGAACGCCTCGTCCATAAGGAGCATATCCGGGTCGTTGGCCAGGGCCCGGGCCAATCCCACCCTCTGCTGCATACCGCCGCTGAGCTGTGCGGGCATACTGTCTTCCCAGCCTTTCAAACCAACCACTTCCAGAACCTGCGCCGCCTTTTCCCGGCGCTGCTCCTGGGGGATCCCCTGGACTTCCAGGCCGTAAGCCGCGTTATCCAGCACCGTGCGGTGGGGAAACAGGGCAAAACGCTGGAAGACCATACTCATTTTCTTCCGGCGTATTTCCCGCATTGCTTCCGGTCTAGCCCCGGTTATTTCCTCGCCGTCTAGGGTAATGGTGCCACCGGTAGGCTCGATAAGACGGTTTATACATCTTAACAAGGTTGACTTGCCGCTTCCCGACAATCCCATCAAAACGAAAACTTCTGCTTCTTTAACCTCAAAATTTATATTAAAAATCCCCACCGTCTGCCGGGTCTTAGCCAGAATTTCATTCTTGCTGCAGCCCTCCTGCAGCATTTTTAACGCTTTAACCGGGTGGTCGCCAAAAATCTTGGCCAGGTCTTTAACCACAATTTTGCTCATCCCAGACCTCCTTTCATTGAGAATCCTGATGTTTATCGAAACATGTCTAACCTGGCAACTTTATTTTTTCCTTTAAGTTGTCAACTAAGGAAATTATAACATTTAATTAGTTTACTTGTCCAGAAAAAGCAAGGAAAACTAATATAAACTATAACTTATATAATTATACCTAATCTTAGTGTTATTTATAAATGTAGAACATTTTTTATAACCTTGTAATTCCGGCGCGATAATAACCTCGGTATATTCAGGCATGGATGGTAAATAATAATTATAATCATATTTGCCGCAAACCGGTAAAAATGTTTTAGTTTATAGCAGGCAACACGGAGGAATAAAATTGGTTAAATATATTAAACCAATAAAGATTGGTCAGGGTGGACGCCGGAAATCACGTTCCGGCCGTTCCCGCACCCCCGGGGAATACGCGCAAGAAAATACTTTTCCCAGTATGGAATTGCACGATATGGAATTGCACGACCGGCAATTAGATTCTGATTTGCAGTCCAACCTGCAACAACTGATGCGTATTTTGGACGATTGCAGCGACGTGGTCTACCGGGAGTTTGCCCCGGCCGGGGACGGGCATCCCGGACTGGCCCTTGTTTTTGTGGACGGTCTGGTTGACAAGACCCTGGTCAGCGACCAGATCATGCACAGCCTGATGCTCGACGCCCCGCTGGTGCGGCCGGGCGATCAATTCACCGGAGACGGGGCGTTTAAAATGATTAGAGAGCGGCTCCTGCCCTACCAGCAAATGATGGAGACCGGCAACCTGGGCCGGGTGATTGACGCCGTACTGGCGGGCGAAACCGTTTTGCTGGTGGACGGCTGCGCCCGCGCCCTCATCAACGACGTCAAGGGCTGGGAGATGCGCAGCATTACGGAATCCCAGACGGAGATAGTAATCAGGGGCCCCCGGGAGGCCTTTGTCGAATCCATCCGGGTCAATACGTCCCTGCTCCGCCGTAAGATTAAAAACCCCAACTTGAAAATAGAAGCCCTGAAACTGGGGCGGGTGACCAAAACCGACTTGGCGGTAGCTTATATCAAGGGTATCGCCAACGAAAAACTGGTGGCCGAGATCAAGGAACGTTTAAGCCGGATTGAAATTGACGCCATCCTGGAAACCGGCTACATCGAGGAACTGATTGAAGACAGCCCCCGGAGCCCCTTTCCCACCGTTGGCCACACCGAGCGGCCGGACAAGGCGGCCGCGCAGCTGCTGGAAGGGCGGGCGGCCGTACTGGTGGACGGCACCCCCCACGTGCTGACAGTCCCGTTTTTATTCATTGAGTCCCTGCAGTTCCCGGAGGACTATTACGAGCGTTGGGTGGTCAGCTCGGCAGTCCGGCTGCTCCGGCTGGTTTTTTTAATGGTTTCCCTGGTGCTGCCTTCGTTCTATGTTGCCGTGGTCACTTTCCACCACGAGCTGCTGCCCACCCCGCTGCTTTTGAGTTTGGCGGCCCAGCGGGAAGCAATTCCCTACCCGGCCGTCTTTGAAGTGTTAATTATGGAGTTATCTTTCGAAGTTCTGAGAGAAGCCGGCGTACGCCTGCCGCGGCAGGTGGGCCAGGCCGTCAGTATCGTGGGCGCGCTGGTCGTCGGCCTGGCCGCGGTTCAGGCCGGGCTCGTCGCCGCCGCCACGGTGATCATCGTGGCCCTGACGGGGATCGCTTCTTTTACTACTTATTACAGTACCGGTTTCGCCATACGCTTTCTGCGGTTCCCCCTGCTGGTGCTGGCGGGAAGCCTGGGCCTGTACGGGCTGCTCTGCGGCTTGCTGGCCCTTCTGATCCACCTGGCTTCCCTGCGCTCCTTCGGGGTGCCCTACCTGTCCCCGGCGGCGCCTTTTCACCCCGGCGAGCAAAAAGATATGGCCATAAGGGTACCCTGGTGGGCCATGCTCTACCGCCCCCGCCTGGCCGGCACCGCCAACCCGCGGCGCGAGACGGCGGGGCTGGAACCGGCGCCGCCCCCGCCGGGGCAAAACGGCCCCACGGGTGATGAACAGTGATGCTCGATAAAGGGAAGATCGGCAGCCTCCAGGCCGTGTTTTTGCTGGTAAGCATGGTGCTGCCCACGGCCTTACTGTATATATCCGCTCACACCTCCCGGCACGCCGGGCAGGACGGCTGGATTTCACTCATGCTGGCCGTTTTCGCCGCGCTGGCGATCGCCCGCCTGGCCGTGAGTTTAGCCCGGCGCTTTCCGGGCCAAACCCTGTTTCAGTTTCCGGAGCATATCCTGGGCCGGTGGCCGGGTAAGGCCGTTGCCGTCCTGTACGTCTGGTGGTTCTTCCACATGAATGCCGAAATTATCCGGCAGTTCGGCAATTTCCTGGTGGCCGCCTTCATGACGCATACGCCCTTAATTGTTTTTGAATTGTTGATCGTTTTAATTGCCGCTTATGCTGTGCGCGGCGGGCTGGAAGTATTCACCCGGGCCAACCAGATTATCCTGCCCTTTATTCTGGGGTTGATAATCATCACCAATATCCTGATCGCCCCCGAGATAGATCTGAAAAAACTGCTGCCGGTTTTCAGCGACAGCGGCGCCGTACCGGTATTAAAAGGCGCGGTCATGCCCGCCTCCTGGCTGGGAGAAATTGTCATCGTGGCCGTGCTCCTGCCCTACCTGGACCGGGGCCAAAAAGCTTTTAAAATAGCCGTCACGGCCACTTTGATTACCGGGCTGATATTGTTGATAACATTCGTCACGGATATAGCATTATTCAGCCCCCAACTCACCGTTGCGGCCCTGTTCCCCGAACTAAGCAAGGTCAGAATCATCAGCCTGGGTAATTTTTTGGAACGACTGGAGGCAATTACCATGGGCATCTGGATCGCCGGAGGCCTGATAAAAATCAGCCTTTTTTACTGGGCAGCGGTACTGGGCAGCGCCCAGTGCCTGGAACTGAAAGATTACCGGCCCCTGGTGCTGCCGGCGGGCGTCATCCTCCTGGCCCTGTCCGTAATGCTGCACGAAAATATCATTGAACAAGTCAATTTTCTGGGCGCGTTCTGGGGACCTTACGCCCTGTTCTTGTTTCAAACGGGTATTCCGTTATTCCTGCTGGCCGCGGCCGCCGCCAGGGGACTGGGGGGGCAAGAACGTCAATGAAAATCCGTTTTATTTGCTTGCTCCTGCTGGCTTTCACGGCCGCGCTCCTGAGCGGCTGCTGGGACCGCAAAGAAATGAACACGCTGGCCATCGTCCTGGGGGCGGGAATCGACCACACCCCCGGCAACCAGGTGATGCTGACTTTACAGCTGGCCAGGCCCGGCTATACCTTAGGGGCTGCAAACGGAGGTGAAGAACCCGGCATCTGGGTGGTTTCTGAAACCGGCCGGACGGTTTACGAAGCGCAGGGAAAGTTGGCCAACCGGCTCTCCCGCCGTATTTACTGGTCCCACAACGTAATTCTGGTCTTCGGGGAAGACGCGGCCCGGCAGGGCATCCGCCGCTACACCAGTTTTTTCAGCCGTTCCATGCAGGACCGGGAAACCACGTGGGTCATGGTGGCCCCGGGCCAGGCCCGGGACATCCTGGAAACCAGTTCCGTACTGGAGGACAGCTCGGCCCAGGCCGCCGCCTACCTGGAGAGGGCCGGAACCTGTTATGGCATAAGGTTTTTAGATCTTAAAGTTATGCTCGCCGCCAAGGGGGATAATCCGGTTGCTCCGCGGGTGGAAGTGGTCGCGTCCGGTGTCACCCCGGTCCTGGACGAGGAAGAACCGGTCCGGACCAAGAGCGCAGCGCTGACCGGTACCGCCGTGTTTCGTGACGATAAGCTGGTGGGATGGCTGGACGAAACGGAAACCAGAGGCTTGCTTTGGCTCAGGGGCGAACTTGAACAGGGAGTGGTGGTGGTTCCCTCTCCGGACAACCCGGGAAAATACTCATCGGTAGAGATAATTGGCATGCATATGAAAGTTAAACCGCAGTATGACGGAAATACGGTCCGGTGCAACGTAAAGATCGTCACCGAGGGAGAATTGAGGGAACAGCAGTCCACGGAAGTAGATATTACCCAGCCGGAAATACATGCTGAACTGGAAAACAAAATGGCCGGAGTAATAGCAAATGAAGCGCGGCTGGCTTTGAATAAAGCTCAAGAGGAATACGGGGTAGACATTTTTAATTTCGGAACGGCTTTCCACCGCAAGTATCCCCGGGAGTGGGCGGAGCTGCAGGACAGGTGGAACGAGGTGTTCACCGGCGTCCAGGTCGACCTGACGGTGGAGGCCAATCTGAAGTTCACCGGTTTGACGGGCCGTAGAGGCAGTATAAAGGAATGAAATTTTCTAAAAAAATAAGGAAGGAGTCCTGATTAATTTGCTCTTTTTACTGCTGTCAGCCGGCGCGCTGATTATCTGGCTGGAAGCACCCGGCCTGATTAAAAAACAAATGTGGCGGGAACTGGCGGCCTTCGCAGTTTTTCTGGCCGTGGGCCTGGCTCTCGCCATCCCCCAGCTCTACGGTATAAAACTTTTCGATCCCAACGCGCCGGTGGAAACATTGTTTAGGCCAATTGGGGAATGGCTTAAAGAGGGCTTGTATTAAAATTAATTTCATCCAGGATCGACCTGGCCGCCGCCACCGGGTCGGGCGCCGCCGTCACCGGCCTTCCCACCACCAGGTAGTCGGCGCCCAATTCGGCGGCCTCTCCCGGGATCATGGTACGTTTTTGGTCGCCGGCTGCCGACCCTGCCGGACGCACGCCGGGGGTAATAATTACGAAACCGGACCCGCAGGCTTCCCGGACAGCCGGGATTTCCCGGGGGGAGGCCACCACCCCGTCCAGCCCGGACTCCCCGGCCAACCGCGACCAGGCGGCTACCCGGTCCCGGACGGGCCCCGGCATGCCCAACTGGTCCCGAAAAACCTTTTCGTCGATACTGGTCAAAACGGTAACCGCAACCACCAGGGGACGGCTGAGACCGCATTTGGCCGCTTCGTCCCGCACCGCGTCCGCGGCCGCCCGCATCATTTCCCTGCCGCCGGCCGCGTGCACGTTCAGAATGGAAGCGCCCAGCCTGGTAAGCGCCCGGGCCGCGCCGGACACGGTATTGGGAATATCGTGCAGTTTCAGGTCCACAAATACGGGTACCTTTTTTTCCCGGAGCCGGCGCACCGCTTCCGGCCCGGCGCCGTAAAAAAGCTGCATCCCCACCTTGAAGCCCCCGGCATAAGGACCCAACCGGTCCGCAAGTTTAACCGCCTCTGACGTAGTGTCCACATCGAGAGCAATAATTAACGGGTTTTTAAAACCGGACATATCATAATCACCTTTTCAATGCAAACAGATTTTTAAACCTTATGTGCGGCTCCCACCAGTTCCCGGATATCCGCCATCCCATTGGCCGCCAGGTATTCTTCGAGCCCCTCCAGCACTTCCACGGTCGCGCGCGGATTGATAAAATGCGCCGTACCCACGGCCACGGCCGAGGCACCGGCCAGGATAAACTCAAGCGCGTCGTCCGCCGTGGTAATCCCGCCCATACCGATGATAGGCAGCGGCACTTCCCGGTACACCTGCCAGACCGCACGCACCGCCACCGGCTTCACGGCCGGTCCGGAAAGGCCGCCCGTCACGTTGCCCAGCAACGGCCGTCTATTTTTAATGTCGATGGCCATGCCCACCAGGGTGTTGATCATGGACAGGGCGTCCGCACCGGCTCCGGCCACTTTTTCCGCCACGGGCACGATATCCGTAACGTTGGGCGAAAGCTTAACCACCACCGGCAGGCCGGTATGCCCCTTCACCGCCCGGGTTACTTCCGCCGCCGCGGACGGGTCGCTACCGAACTGCAGGCCCCCTTTTTTGACGTTGGGGCAGGAAATATTTACCTCCAGGCCGGCCACGCCCGGTACCCGGTCCAGCCTGCCCGCCAGGCGGGCGTAATCTTCCACGGTATCCCCCGCGATATTGACGATAACCGGCAGGTCGTAACCGGAAAGGTACGGCAGCGCTTCTGCAATAAAGCGTTCCACGCCGGGATTCTGCAGGCCGATGGCATTCAGGATCCCGGCCGGGGTTTCCGCCAGCCTGGGGGGCGGGTTCCCCGCCCGCGGTTTTAAAGTGATCCCCTTGACCACGATGGCGCCGAGCCGGTTCAAGTCAAGATACGGGGCGTATTCCGGCCCGTAACCGAACGTCCCGGAAGCCGTTACCACCGGGCTTTTCATTTGAATGCCGCCGATATTCACAGCAAGGCGGGGTTTGTTCACGACCATACCACCTCTCCGGCCGGGAAGACCGGCCCTTCCACACAGGCCCTCCGGTACCGGATGCCGCCTTCACCATCCAAAGTCCGGCAGGCACAGGACAGGCAGGCGCCAACGCCGCAGCCCATTCTTTCCTCCAGCGACACTTCACCGGGAATGCCTCGCTCTTTAAGCAGCGCACAAAGATTTTTTAACATGCCGCGGGGACCGCAGCCGTAAACCCGGTCCGGTATCGTGGCCCGCTCTGCATCACCCCGGCTGTGCAACAAATGTTCCCATAGCGCGGTCACCGTCCCGGCAAACCCTTCCGAACCGTCATCGGTGGCCGTGACCACCCCGTGGCCCAACGCTTTGATCGCACGGGCGCAAAGCAGCTGTTTGCCTGTCGGCGCCCCCAGGAAAACGGCAGCCCGGTGGTTTAACCGGCTCAACTCCTGTAAAAGGAAATACAGCGGCGCGACACCGATGCCGCCGGCCAGGACCAAGATCTTTTCCCCACTTCCAGGCATGGTAAAACCGCTGCCGAGGGGGCCCAGCAGACTGACCGGGTCGTCCTTTTGCTTTTGCGCCAGCAGTGCCGTTCCCCGGCCCACGACCCGGTACAGGAGAGCAACCGTCCCCCGTTCCCGGTCCACGGCGTGGATGCTGAAAGGCCGGCGTAAAAGCGGGTCCAGCGTATCACCGCAACGCACGTGCAGGAACTGGCCCGGTGCGGCTGTCCCGGCTATCGCCGGGGCAGCCAGATCCAGGCGGTAACACCCGGGGACAATAGCGTTTTGTTTCAGCACTTTAACTTCCAAAATCTGTGACAAAATTCTCCCCCAGTAGCACTATTTATTTTATTAATCTCACTTTTAACCCCGGAAAACACCTCACCCTTCTCACCACTCACATCGCGACTATCAATTCAGAATGTTACGGTTGTCAACCAAGGTATTCCTGCTTTTAGTCGTCAGCCACTACTCCCCGTTGCATTACCACCCGGCCGCGCACTACCGTCGCCCAGGCCCGCCCTTTTAAAGACATGCCCTGGAAAGGAGTATTGCGCCCCTTGCTCTCAAAGCGGGCGGCATCCACCCGCCAAGAATGCTCCGGTTCAATGACGGTGAGGTCGGCTGCGGTCCCGGCCTCCAGCGTCCCCTTCGTCAAACCGAGAATCCGGGCCGGATTTAAAGTCATTTTAGTCACGGCCTGCAGCGGTGTAAGTACACCGGTGCCGACCAGCCGGGTCCAGACCAGGCCCACCGCAGTTTCCAGACCCACCAGACCGAAAGGCGCCCGGTCGTATTCCACATCTTTTTCCTCAA
>Ga0334899_1001400_pt1 | contig 23150 bp, 20 predicted proteins | sample GraSluR3_MG_FD_207219 | JGI IMG/M metagenome (GOLD analysis project Ga0334899, IMG submission 207219) | Sludge microbial communities from methane-producing bioreactor in Wageningen University, Netherlands - Granular Sludge_8_08-R3 | ecosystem: Engineered > Bioreactor > Anaerobic > Unclassified ...
AAATAAAAAAGCTGGCCGGATTGCGGTGATGTTTTATCAATCCTGAAATTCGGGCAATTTTTTTTTAATATTTTGTGATAACAAAAAATTAGCAATATATTTGCATCGCTTTAAAAGCAGGTTCTTTTAAATAGTAGAAAAATATTGCGAGAATAGCTCAGTTGGTAGAGCACGACCTTGCCAAGGTCGGGGTCGCGGGTTCGAGTCCCGTTTCTCGCTCAGAGAGAAAGGGGATGAGAAGCCTGTCCCGATGACTATCGGGAAATTTCGTTTTTCGCTCTTTTTTTTATTTAAGGAGGCCCGGGTGGTGGAATGGTAGACACGTTGGACTTAAAATCCAATGGCCATTATGGCCGTGGGGGTTCAAGTCCCCCTCCGGGTACTTAATTTGAAATATTGCGAGAATAGCTCAGTTGGTAGAGCACGACCTTGCCAAGGTCGGGGTCGCGGGTTCGAGTCCCGTTTCTCGCTCAGAGAGAAAGGGGATGAGAAGCCTGTCCCGATAACTATCGGGAAGTCCCGTTTCTCGCTCAGAATCTTCAATCTCCTCCACACGGTAACCGCAAATTACACCTGTGATTTTCGAAATTTGTTACGGTTGTAATTTTAAATTGTTATCCGGATTTTGCTTTATGCATAACTTTGCACTAAATTTATTTCTCATATTCCAGCTTTTGCAAAACTACATATATTCCCACTATTCGGAAAAAATCAATCATCCGGAATTTGTTGACAGAGGCATTCAGAGGTATTACTGGTTTTTTTCTTTTGATTCATTTACGACGGTGTATTCATAATTTTTAAAACCAAAACGCCGAACTGGTGTTTAACTAAAAACATTTTTCTTAAAACTTTAAACTGATTTTTATGTACACAGGATTACTTCACGCCCATAACCTGTTTCGCTGGCTTGTTTTATTGGCGCTGGTGCTGGCACTGGTATTTGCATTTATCGGCTGGGCCGGTAAAAAGGAATGGTCAAAAAAAGATAAAATCACCGGTCTGGTACTCACCATTTTTATGGATATTCAGTTTTTGATTGGCTTTATTTTGTATGCCTTTGTGAGTCCTTATACCCAAACTGCTTTTGCCGATTTTGGGGCAGCCATGAAAAATGCACTGCTGCGGTTTTACGCGGTGGAACACATTCTGCTGATGGTTGTTGCACTGGTTTTTGTGCACATCGGAAAATCAAAAACAAAAAAAGGAACTCTTTCCTGGAAAAAACACCGGGTTGCTGCCATCTGGTTTGGGCTTGCACTGATTTTGGTGCTGGCCGGAATTCCGTGGAACAGGGCTCTGATTTAATCACGATGACAGTATTAGTTTATCGATCTCATGTGATTTAAATCAATATTGCCGCCAGAAATTTAGATTTTTTCATTTTGTTTTACTTTAGTTTTTTTATCGGTAGCAACTTAAAATAGGTTAAACTGCGCCATAACCATTCAAAAGGTCCGAACTGAAAACGATTTAACCACCAGCGGCTAAACAGAATTTGCAATACAAAAATTATTACAGTTAAAACAATGCCTTGCCAAACTTCAACTTTTCCAAATAGAGCGAAACCGTATGAATGGAACAGCAGTGCAGTTATTATTGATTGAAGCAGGTAATTGGTCAGTGCCATTCGGCCAATAGGCACAAAATACTTAATCCAAAGTCCCGACTTGCCTTTGATGAATAAAATGGTTATCCCTGCTATATAACACAATCCCAATGATATTCCGCCAAAAGTATGCATCGACGATGCCAGCAAGGACCAACCATCAGGAATCATCAATACCGCGTACCGGTAAGAAACTGTATAAAGGAAACTGGTAAGTACACCAACTCCTAAACCCCACCAAAATATTTTTCTGAAAAGGTGCAGGTGGTTCATATAGTTTGTAATTATGCCTCTGCGTGCAACCAAAAACCCGACCAAAAACATAGCCAAAACTACCGGGTAGAAAGACATCAGGCTACCAACAAGCAAAGTTAAATACTCTTCAATCCTCATCGAAACAATCTCGCGGAAACTTCCGGTTGAATAGACCTGGGTTGCTTTTTCAACCAATTCTTTCATTGCAGCTGCACTACCCTGGAATTGAACATCCATTTCAGCTTTAACTTCGGGTATTTGCGAACCCAGTGTAACTGCTAAAGTCAATAACGATATTAGGATTGTTGGTATCAGGGCTAATGCCACGGCCCATTTTATTATTTTTTTGTCCGATGATTTTCTGAACAGGATCAGAACAAACCCGAAAAGCGAATAAAAAAGTAGTATATCGCCTGCCCAGAGTAAACTGATGTGCACCAAACCGAAAAGGAACAAAAAGAAAAGCCTCCTTCGGAAAATGGATAATACAGAGTTGATATTGTCTTTGCTTTTATTCAGAATAATGAAAAATCCAAAGCCAAACAACAAAGAAAAAATGACATAAAACTTACCTTCGAAGAAGAATTTAATGAATGATTCGGCAATGATGTGTATAACTGATGCGTCAGGTTTTGCCCCTAATATAATCTGCGTCATGGGTTCGTACATCAAGTGCATATTTACCATTAATATGCCAAATAACGCAAAACCTCTCAATGCATCGATTAACTCAATTCGATCTGATTTTTTTAAAGGACTGTATTTCATAATAATAAATTTAAGAGTATAAAGTCAATCTGACAGGCACTTTTTCCAAATGATTTTTTAATTTTTGATTTCATGTTTTAAAGCTAAAAAATATTTTACACGCAAACAATAGACCTGATGGAGTTGTAATAATAAAGAAATGGAGAAAAGATCAAATTTTAATCGCCTTTTGGTCCCGGATGCTTTTTAAATATTGAATCCTCATGTTTACCGGCAAAAAACAGAATTTTATAAGATTTATTTTTTTAAAATCTGTTTCCCCTGCAAATTTGTTGCAAAATACGAAATGGCGTACTGATATATTTCGGTATGCAATTCCTAAAAACGAAAACAGAAAACACAGAAACATGAAGCATTTTTTTCTGGTTGTCCTTTTAGGGACCCTATACTTTTTGTCGTATGCGCAAAACTCCACCCTAAGCGGTTACATTCGCGATGCAGAAAGCGGCGAGGCGCTCACCGGGGCAACCTGCTATGTTCCCGAAATTCAGAAGGGTGTAACCTCCAATGCATACGGATTTTATTCTGTTACCCTTCCGCAGGGTTCACATCAAATCAGCTTTTCCTTTATTGGTTATGAAACGCAAATCGTGGAAATCAACCTTGAAGAAAACCAGATCCTTGATGTTTTTATGAAGGAAAAAACTACGCAACTGGGCGATGTGGTGGTTATGGCCGAACGAAGATACCGGAACATTACCGGCACGGAAATGAGCATGGAACGTGTTTCGATAAAATTCAAATACTTCGCTCATTTACTCGAATTACGATTACAATCTGGGTGTGCCGGGCAATACCGCCGATCAGTTCGACTGGAGTTCGCATGTGCGTGACTACAATTTTAAACAGAATTTTTCGTGGTTCCTGAATACCGACAATCGTATAAATTTTGGCCTGAACCTGATTCGCCACCGTTTTGAGCCCGGAAACATTAAGGCCAGTGAAAACTCATTTTTTCAAACCCTGAACCTTACCCGTTACAACGCCATGGATGGTTCGGCTTATGTTTCCAATGAACAGAAAATTGGCGACCTGTTTTCGATGGAATACGGCCTCAGACTAAGTGTTTTTCAGCAGATGGGCGAGGGGAAAGTGCGGGAATATCTGAATCCTGATTCGCCCCAGGCAGATGAGGTAATTAATAAAATCAGTTACGAAAAAGGGGAGCGGATTGGTTCGCCGTTTATAAACATCGAGCCGCGTTTTTCGGCCAGGCTCATTACCGGGCCAACCAGTTCGGTGAAAGCTTCGTACAACCGGATGGCCCAAAACCTGCACCTCATTTCCAATACCAATTCGCCCACTCCGCTCGACATCTGGCTTCCTTCGAACAAATACATCAAGCCGCTGATTTCAAACCAGGTGCGGCCCTCACTGCGTGGCGATAACCGGTTTTTGGGTATTTTCACTTACGGCAACGAACCTCAGGGTTTGGGCAACTTTTACAAATGGGATATTTATATCAACGACACGTTGCTCAGCCAGTCCGATTTTCTCATTTTTGCCAGCGACGAACTGGTGGACGGGAATTATATTTACAGTTTCGAGATTTTTACCGACTTTCACCAGCCTTCCAAACCGGAAGATCGAAGACTGAAATTGGGTGATACGGTTTTGGTGAAACAAACTTCCATTTCAGCATTTGCCTACAATTTTTATTTTCAGCTATTCAACCAGGCGCAAACCGGCAGCTTGTTCAGTGTCCCTCCCGCCAACATTCAGGGTAATTTTACTGCATCCGACGGGAACCCGGTTTTGGGCCTGTTCACCGCACACGATGTTTCAAACTCGAATGTGGTGGTGATTGATGAGAGAATAGAAAACAAATTGCGAAAATGAACAAAAGAACCGTTCTCTTTTTTGAAAGAACGGTTCCCTCGGGCTCAGCAAAGGGACAAAGGAACCGTTCTGAAAAAGGAAAAGAACGGCTCCCTTCATCTTCACTCCAAAATTATTTCAGTTCGCTCTTCATGTAAAACATTGTGATAATTTAGAAATCCTTCTTTCCCTCCATATAATTCATGAACGAAATCCCTGGCGATACTGGTTTTGCCTGTTCCGTTTATCGCTTTGAAAGAACTATATCTGTACGCTCTAAAATTATTCGCAATTCCATGTTTTTCAGAATTAAAGTGTGTATAGAATATAACATATTCAAGATAATCCTGATTCTCAATAAGAAGATGTTTGTATTTTGGATCAAAAAGATTCCCCACCCGGTTTTCCTGATTATTCTATACTTTTATTACCAGATGAAAATGATTGGGCATTAAAGAATAAGCAAGAAAATAAAGATAGCCGCCTAAAAAGTCTTTCAGTAATTTAAGAAAGTAGTCGTAATTTTTCGGCAGGTAAAAAATATTCTGGCAGTTGCTTCCCCTGTTAAAAAGGTGATAATAGTTACCTCCCAATATGGGTGTTATGGTTTTTAATGATGGCATTTTTGATTTTGAAGATAGAAAATAATTTTAGGAAAAGGAACCGTTCTCTTTTTTGAAAGAACGGTTCCCTTTATCCCAAATTCTCTGTTCCCACCTGGTTTTTCCTATTTATCTCTCCTTTTTCGAACCCGGAAATATTTTGCAGGGTAGTTTCGGCAATTTGTTCCAGCGCTTCGCGGGTTAGAAAAGCCTGGTGGGCGGTAATTAGCACATTGGGCAGTGCAATGAGCCGGGAAATAGTGTCGTCGTCGATAATCATTTCCGAGAGGTCTTTAAAAAACAACTTTTCTTCTTCGGCATATACATCGATTCCCAGCGAACCCAGCCGTTTTTCCCGTAATGCTTCGATAACCGCTTCGGTGTCTATGAGTTTTCCACGGCTGGTATTAATCAGCATGGCGCCCTGTTTGACATGTTTCAGGGTTTGTGCATTTATCATCCGGTGGGTTTCCGGGCTGAGCGGGCAGTGCAGCGAAACAATATCCGATTCAGTTAGCAACTCTTCCAGCGAAACATATTCTACGCCCTCGTTTTGCAATTGTTTATTCGGATAAGGATCATAAGCCTTAATTTTCGTTTTGAACCCTTTGAGCAACTGAATAAATGCCCGGCCAATGGCGCCGGTGCCAATTACCCCGATGGTTTTGCCGCTGACGTTAAATCCGGTGAGCCGTTCCAGTGAAAAATTTCCCTCGCGCACGCGGTTGTAAGCCTTGTGGGTTTTCCGGTTCAGGGTAAGAATAAGCGCCAGCGCATGTTCGGCCACGGCTTCGGGCGAATAGGCTGGCACGCGCAAAACGGTGATCCCGTGTTTTTCCGCAGCTTCCAGATCCACATTGTTGAATCCGGCACAACGTAACGTGAGCAATTTTATATTTCTGCGGCTGAGTCCTTTCAGCGTTTTGGCATCGACTTTATCGTTTACAAAAACACAAACCGCATCAAATCCTTTGGTTAACTTCACGGTGTGACTGTCGAGCCGGGTTTCGAAAAACTGAAGTTTGAACCCGTACTTTTCGTTTATTTTGTTGAAATACTCTTCGTCGTAAGACTTTGAACTAAAAAATGCTACTTTCATATTTTTTCAGTTTATTTCCCAGTACAACATGCTTCCCTTCATCTCCAGGTAGTCGAAATCAAATTTCCGGTAAATGAAATTGATGGGAAAAAGCTGGTAAAACCGCACATTTTCGCCGTTTAGCCGGGCCGGTTGCCACTCGCCCCGCAGGGTGTGGAAAGCGGTTAGCGCCAGATTGTTCAATTCCAGCCCCAGTCCCTTTTCAATTCGGATGCCATCGATATCGCCGTTCTCCATCACCACAAAACCAACCAGGAGGCGGCCTTCTATCTGCGATAAGTCCACCTTCGATTCCCTGAATGTTTTCAGCACATGCTCATGTAAGGCCTGTGTTCCCCGTAAAAACCGGGGCTCGCGTTCAACCGAATAAAAAATGTTGTCGATATACCGTTCTCCGTTCTCCCGCCAGTTTTGGTTTGATACCAACTCGTTGTTTTCGTAAACCGAAACAGCTTTGATGTTTCCGTTGGGATAATACTCAGTGAGCTCGCCATGAAAAACAAGCGGAATTTTTGACCGCGTATATCCAGATCGTTTTACCTGATCGTTTTGTGTGTCAGTAAATTTCGAATTTCCATCGGGTTGCGATTCAAAATGGCGCACAATTCTTTCTGAAAATTCCAGGCCTTTAATCCGAATATGAAACAGCTCAGTACTTTTTCTTCTGACCCGTTCGGTGAACAAAAAGGTCCATGAACCATCATCAGCAAGCTTTTCAGTAATGATTCTCACCCGGTTTTTCCCCGGGAATTTTATCTCTTTTTTCAGCACCGTGTTTTCGCCGGGCTTTATTTTCCCGTTTGCCCCGAAATAAATGGTCGTATCATTTTGCCCCGAAAGCAAAAGCGGCACGATAAAAAATAAAATACATACCAAATGTTTCATGCGGTTAAAATAAGAAAAAACGTTTAGAAATTCAGCTTCAATTGCTCGTTTATCAATCTGAACGACATGCGGTGGTATTTTGTAACACCATATTTCGCAATGGCTTCGCGGTGCCTAAACGTCGGATAACCTTTGTTCCTTGCCCAGTTGTATTCGGGAAACTCTTGGTGAATTTTTTCCATATACTCATCGCGCCAGGTTTTGGCCAGCACCGAAGCTGCGGCAATGGAGTAAAACCGTCCGTCGCCTTTTACCATGCAGGTGAATGGAATATCTGTTTGCGGGCGGAACCGGTTCCCGTCGATGAGCAGGTGTTCCGGTACCATTTTCAGCTTTTGAACCGCCCGGTTCATGGCCAGAAAGGAGGCATTCAAAATATTTACCTTGTCAATTTCCTCATTGGATACCATTTCCACAGCCCAGGCCAGCGCCCCGTTTTCAATGAGCGGACGAAGTTTTTTCCGCTGCTTTTCCGACAATTTTTTTGAATCGTTCAGCATCCCGTAATCGAAACCGGAAGGCAGAATTACAGCTGCCGCCACCACCGGACCGGCCAGACATCCGCGTCCGGCCTCGTCGCAACCGGCTTCCAGCAGGCCTTTTTTAAAACAGGGTAACAACGAATTATTCATTTTTTCTGAAGTTAAAGACATGGAATTTTACTCCATCAAATCGGAATCGTAGTCGGTTTTATTCACCCATCCGGCAGGAACATCTTCGCCGGCTATATATCGGTTGTAATAATTCTGAACGGCGCCGTGGTAGGGGTAATTATCGAAAATTTCGCCCTCCCCCATTACTCGCGGGTCACCCTGCTCGATGAGCTTTTCAATCATTTCCTGTTCCAAAATCATTTTCAATCCCGCAAAAATGGGTTCGTCAATCAGGTTTGTCATGCAAAATGGGTCTTGTTCAATCAGGTACAGCTCTTCTGCCGGGCGTTTGCCAAAATTCTGCTGCCAGTATCTCCATTCACCTTTTTTACGGCGGGTGTCCAAAATATAGGTTTTCGTTGGACTTCCGTCGCAGTTGAGATATCCGGTTTCCGGATTTCCTTTGGGCCAGCGGTCGGGTTCAAAATTCCGCAGGTACAGAAATCCCCTGCTAACGATTCCCCGCACCGGGTATCCCTGGTCATCGGGGCGCCCCACATCGTGGCGTTCTTTTCCCACGAGCACATAACTGCGTTCTTTCACCTCTTTCCCTTCCTCTTCCGTATGAAAATACTCCGTAAGGCTTCGTCCGGTAACGGGCTGCATTCCTGATTTTTCAACCGTTAACCCGGCCAGTTCGAGAAAAGTAGGCGCAAAATCGATAAAGCTTACCAAATCATCAATCACCCGGCCCGGTTTTTTAATTCCGTCAGGCCACATAATTGCCAGCGGCAGGTGATTTGAATATTCGTACACCTGTCCTTTTATGCGGGGAAAAGGCATTCCGTTATCGGAGGTTACAATAACAATGGTATTTTCCAGTTCACCAGCATCTTCCAGCATTTGCAGCATCCGTTGCAGGTGCTGGTCGAAATATTCAATTTCAAATGCATAATCGAGCATATCGGTACGAATGGAATCCACATCGGGCCAGAAGGGAGGCACCCGGTCAATATCGGCCAGGCTTTTCCCGCCATAATTAATGCCTGCTTCAAACTCATACGCCCGGTGGGGCTCAAGACTTCCGTACCAGAAACAAAACGGTTGGCCCTTAGGCCGTGCTTCCAGAAAAGCCCCGAAATTTTTTGCATAGTCGTTGTCGGAAATGAATTTTGCCGGTGGTTCGGTTTTATGCTCGTCGAATTTGGGGCCGGTAAGTTCGCGACGTTTCCCGTTTATTTCGCCCGGGTCGCCCGGTGCCCAGCCTTTGGCTGTGCTTCCCACCCAGTACCCGTTTTCGCCCAAGGCTTCGGCATAGGTTTTAAATTTGGCCGGGAAAACAGGCGAATGATTGGCTGCCTCTTCCAGCTGCCAGCTGTTTCGGCCCGTAAGAATGGAAGCCCTCGACGGAGCGCATTTGGCATTGGGTGTATATGCCTGTGTAAATAAAATTCCCTGCGATGCCACCCGGTCGAAAGCAGGCGTTTCTACCCAATCGCACCCGTAAGCGCCAAAATGTTTCCACGAAGCATCATCGGCAATGGCAAACAAAATATTCGGCGGTTTAGGCTGTTCCTGCCGTGGCTGGCAGCCAAACAAGGAGACAAGCGAAAAAAAAATCAAAATTGCTCTGTATTTTAACATGGTATTACAGTTTTTAATATAAACATCAAAAAGATGGCAAATCTGCTTTTCAGGCAAAAAATTTACCTGTAAATTAGCAGCATCGTTCATTAAAAAACAAAAATAAATGAAAATGAGAAAACCGGTTATCTTTTTGGCAATTATTACCCTGTTTGCCTGCACACAGACACCAAAACAACCCGTACTGATTAACGCAGAAAAATTTACCGGAAGGGTTGACGGTAAAAAAGTGGAACTTTATACACTTCAAAATGAAAACGGAGTGGTTGCCCAAATCACCAACTTCGGCGGACGTGTGGTCAGCCTGTGGGTGCCCGACAGGAAAGGTGATTTTGAAGACATTGTAACCGGATACGAAACCCTTGCCGGTTACCTGAACTCCAGTGAAATTTACTACGGAGCATTGATTGGTCGCTATGGTAACCGCATTGCCAAGGGTGAGTTTACCCTGAACGACACGGTGTATTCCCTGGTTCAGAACAACGATGAAAACCATCTGCACGGAGGAACAAAAGGGTTCAACGATGTGGTTTGGGATGCAAATCAACCCGACGGCCAAACGCTTGTACTAACCTATACCTCGCCACACATGGAGGAGGGGTATCCCGGAAACCTGGATGTGAAAGTGCAATACCTTTTAACCAGCGAAAACGAATTAAAAATTGAATATTGGGCTACCACCGACCGCCCTACCCCGGTGAACCTGACCCATCACTCTTTTTTCAACCTGAAAGGGGCCGGAAACGGTACCATCAACGACCATATTCTGCAAATCAACGCCGATTTTTATACGCCGGTGGATGCCGGATTGATTCCTACCGGAGAAATTGCATCTGTGGAAGACACGCCCATGGACTTCAGAATGCCTGTACCTATTGGAGACAGGGTGGACGATGATTTTGAACAGCTGAAATTTGGGTTGGGTTACGACCACAACTGGGTGCTTTTCCCCTCAGAAAGCGAATTAACTTATGCAGCCAGGGCATTGGAACCCGCTTCGGGACGAACACTGGAAGTTTATACCAATGAACCGGGCATGCAATTCTATGGCGGCAATTTCCTCGACGGAAGCGATACCGGAAAATACGGAAAAGTGTACGAACACCGGTCATCCTTCTGCCTGGAAACCCAGCACTTCCCCGACAGCCCCAACCAGCCGGATTTCCCGTCAACCATTCTGAACCCGGGCGAAGAATATTATTCAATTTGTGTGCACAGGTTTGGGGTGGAAGAATGAAATTCCTTTGCTTCAAATTTTCTTTGAGCAGGTGGCTTTAAGTCCACCTGACCAACAGCAGTTTATGAGCTGGTGGCTTTCGGTCACCTGCCCATTTAGATTCAATGAGCTGGTGGCTCTAAGTCCACCTGCTCATTAGTCTCGAACTTCGCTATATTTATTCACCAGCTGACTTAGAGTCAGCAGGTGAAAAGCTCAGTCTCCCCGTTGTTTTCAGCCAGGCGGTTTCTTTCAATTTGAAATCGGTTCTGGAATCAATAAGCTCACTGAAGGCCTGCTGCCATTGGGTTTGCGCAATCAGATATTCGGTGATGGTTTCCATACCTACCTCGTAATTGTCGCGGGTTACGCGCAGGTTTTCTTCTGCCTGCTCCAGCGCAGTCTCGTTTAGCTGAATGCGTTCCCACGCCAGTTGCAGGTTCAGCCGGGCCTGCTCGGTTTCCAGTTGCAGCAATTGCTTGTTTTTTTCCAGTTCCAGCTCTTGTATCTCCTTGTCGATTTTGGCGGCGTTGATTTTTTTCACGCCTTCGCCCCAGTGAAAAATTGGAATTTTCACCGATGCCAGCACATTCAGACTGGTGTTTGAAAAATCGGTTCCTCCAAAATCGATGCCCCCAATGTGGTTGTAACCGGCCTGAATTCCGGCGGAGGGCAAAAAATCGGCTTTGGTCATTTTAATTTGTTGCTCCTGCAAATCGATGTTTTTTTGCAACAACCGGTACTCCGGGCGTTGGTTTACCGTTTCGTTTTCTGTTGCTATTTCTGAAGAAAAATTCACTGAAACTGCCGTGTCAACCGCTGTAATTGCTGTAGTGAACGGAAGACCGGTCACCCGGCACAAATCCATGCGGCTGAGTTCGAGACCGTTTTTAGCCTTTTGCAAATTGAGCTTTGCGTTGTTGTATTCCACCTTGGCTTTCAGCAAATCATTCCGGTTCGACATACCCACTTCATGTGCATCCTGTGCTTTTTTGACCAGTTCTTCCAGCATGTCAACGGCCTGCTGTGCCAGTTTCACTTTTTGGGAAACCGAAATAAAGGTCCAGTAGGCATTGTCGGCTTCGGCAATGGTGTTCATCTGCTGCAACGTTCTGTTTTCACCGGCCATTTCAATGCCGATGTCGGCCATTTTGTTGCCGGCGTTTATTTTACCGCCGGTAAAAACGGGTTGCTCCAAAGCAATTCCTGCCAGATAAGCTCCGCTCAGGCTCACATTCAGCGGTAGCCAGGCATACATGTTGAAAACCGGATTTCCATCTGGGCCAATTATAGGCTCACCGGTCATTGGGTTCATCATGATGTTGGGCACCAACTCACCCGTTTGCGGATTGGGAACCTGGGTGGGCAACGTCAATTCCATTTCAAAGTCCTTGTTCTGATAAATGCCCATGCCGGTAGCCGAAAGCGAAGGCAAACGCATTGTCCGGACGGCGGCCTTTTGCGCTTCAGCTTTTTCCATTTGTTTTGCAGCAACTTTCAGATTTTCGTTTTTACGAAGCGCCATTTCCCGGGCTTGTTGCAAAGTCATTTTCTCTTGCGCAACACCCTGTATTCCAGCTATTAAAAAAATAAAAAGTATAATCTTATTTAATGTTTTCATACTATTAAAATTGTTTGTTTTCAGTGGTATAGTATGGAACTCGCATGAATTTTAATCATACTCCTGGGCGTAAATAATTTACATGCTCGTTTCATGATGCTATTTCTGTTCTGTTTTCGTTTTTTTCCATTCGCTTCACTCCATAAAAAGCCGCGTACAATATGGGCACAAAAATCAGGGTGATGAGTGTACCCACCAGCAATCCGCTGATAATGGCCACTGCCATACTTGCATACATGGGGTCGGTGAGCAGCGGAATCATTCCCAGGATGGTAGTGAACGATGCCAGCAGCACCGGCCGGGTACGCGAAATGGTGGCGTCAATCAGCGCATGGTACTTTTCAACGCCATTGGCAATGAGCATTTCGGCCTCGTCGAGCAGCACAATGGCATTTTTTACAATCATCCCCATCAAACCAAATGAACCGATAATGGCCATAAACGTAAACGGCTGCCCCGCCAGAATCATTCCCGGAACAATGCCGATGAAGGCCATGGGGATGCAGCTCAGCACGATAACTGGTTTTTTGAAATCGTTGAAAAGCAAAATGAGTGTAAGAATAATGAGCATGATGGAAATGGGCAGGTACCTGAAAATATTGCGCAGCGCATCGCCCTGCAGTTCATGCTCGCCCACCCAAACGGCTTTGTAACCGTCGGGAAGCGGGATGTTTTCAATGTCATCCAGCATGCTTTTGCGAACCAGTGCCGGACTGTAACCTTCCAGCGGTTCGCACTGCACCTGAATGGCGCGTTGGCCGTTTACCCGCCGCACCACCTGCTCCTGCCATTCAAGGTCAATGCCTTGTGTAACGGCACTCAACGGCACCGGACTAACCAGCTCCTTGGTGAGTTCGTCGATAGACTTCACCCCGTAAAGCAGTTCCTGTACTGTGGTTTCGTTCACCCCCGAAAGGTTGGGCATCATGCTCCAAACCGGAATGTCTTCCAGGTTTTCAATTTTTGAGCCATCGGCATTACGCAGTTTCATCACAATGCCTGTGCGTGTCTGGCCTTCGAAATACTCGCCAATGGGCAACCCTTCGGTGGCAGCGAGAATGGCATTGCTCACATCCGAACGGGTAGCACCGGCCCTTTGTGCCGATTGTTGAACAAACTTCGCGGTAAGCGCCTGTCCCATCGGTTCCCAGTCATCTTCAATGGTGTAGGGGTCGGCATACGGATTGTTTCTGAAAATTTCCTGTGCCTGCCGGCTTAAATCGCGCAGAACTGCCGGATCGGGACCGGTAAATTCCACTTCCACCGTATGCGATGCTTTGATGGAAAGGTTGTATTTCCGGATACGGGAACGGGCGTCGGGATAGTTGTTGTGCAGGTAATCGCTCAGTACCGGTTTCATCCGTGTCATGGTTTCATAGTCCTCGAAATCCACAATCAGTTCACCGTAATTGTCGGCTGCTTCGCCCATTGGGCGCACCAGGCAATAGCGTGTGGGTGTTTGTCCATGACTGGAAACCACTTTTTTCACTTCGTCGAGTGACAGCAGGTGCCGGGTAATCTCATGTAAATCGTCCTGCACCGTTTGCGGGCCGGCTCCTCCCGGAAGCCTGTATTCAATGTAAACCTGGTTGTAATTGAAATCGGGGAAAAACGTTTTTTTGATGTTGTTGAAATTGAGCCCTGCAATCGCCAGCAGTAAAACAGCAACAATCAGTGTAACGGTTTTGTAATGGAGCAGCACGCCCAGTATGTTTCTGAATTTCCGGTATCCCCAACCGTGATACAATTCTTCGTTGTCTTTCTTTTTTTTCCGTTTCAGTAATTTTTCAGCAAACAGCGGTACCTGCGTCATGGCCAGCGCCCAGCTGATAAAGAGTGAAATGCACAGTACCACAAACAGGTCGCGGGCATACGTTCCGGCGGCATCTTTTGAAAGGTAAACCGGCAGGAAAGCAGCCACGGCAATAAATGTGGCTCCAAACAGCGGCCAGGCAGTTCTGGTAGCAGGGTGAATGAGCGCCCTTTTTCGTTTTACTCCTTTTTTTAAATCTACCAGAATGCCGTCAATCACTACAATGGCGTTGTCAACCAACATTCCCATTGCTACAATGAATGCTCCCAGTGAGATGCGCTGCAACGTTCCGCCTGCAGCCAGCAGAATGGGGAAAGTGGCCAGAATGGTCAGCACCAGCCCGGTACCGATGATGAAACCGCTGCGGAATCCCATGGAAACCATCAGCACCAGAATGACAATCACCACCGAGGCAATCAGGTTTTTCATGAACCCACTGATGGCGCTGTTCACCAAATCGGGCTGGAAAAATACTTTGTCGAATTCGTAGCCTGCCGGAATGGTTTTCTGCAGTTCGGCCAGCCGTTTTTCCACGCGCCGGCCCACTTCCACAATGTTTTCGCCCGATTCCATGGAAAGCGAAATGGCAATGGCTTCTTTGTTGTTCAGGTGCATGGTGTTGCGGGGCGGGTAGGGATACACTTCGTTTATTTCAGCAATATCCGAAAGTTTGAACAGGCTTCCGTCAAGGCCTTTTATCAGCACATTGGCCACATCTTCGGCGCTGGCAATTTTTCCACTCACCGAAACCGGAAGCAGCCGGTTACCGGTTTGCAGGGAGCCGGGATAAACCATCGAATTTTCGCCGCTCAGTGCTGCCAGCACCTGAAAAGGATACACGCCCAGCTCACCCATTTTCGAGGGGGTGAAAACAATTTCGGTAACCGGTTTCTGTGCGCCGTAGGTTTCCACGCGGGCAACGCCGTCAACTGCCAGCAATTCGCGCCGCACGTAGCGGGCCATTTCGCTCATTTCCCTGTAGGAATAGCCGTCGCCGGTCATGGCGTAAAACATGCCATACACATCGCCAAAATCGTCGAAAACCATTGGCGGTTGCGCACCTGCCGGCAGCTTGGCTACCACTTCATTCATTCGGCGACGCAGGAAATCCCAGCGCTGTTCAATTTCATCCTGCGGAACGGTAAGTTCCAGCATCACTGACACGATGGAAATATTTGGCATCGATTTGGACCGGATGGATTCTACATCACCCAGCGTATTCAACTCCTCTTCGATGATATTGGTTACCTGCATTTCCACTTCGTGTGCCGAAGCACCCGGATAAACCGTTACAATCTGCGACATCATCACTACCAGTTCCGGGTCTTCCAGCTTGCTGATGGAGCGGAATGCCAGGATGCCACCAGCCACCATACTAAACAGGATAAACCAGATGATGGCTTTTCTTTGGAAAGTCATTTCAGTAAGGTACATTACAGCATCCCTCCCACATTGGTTTTGGAAACCGGTTCGAGCGGTTCCACCTGTTCGTTTTCATTCAGTTGGTTCACGCCGGCCACCACTACTTGTTCCGTTGTTTGCAATCCTTCGGAAATGCGGATTCTGCCGTCGCCGGTGAGCTGGCCGGTTGCCACTTCGCGTTTTTGCACCGTGCCGTTTGACTGGTACACCCACACATACGTTTTACCGTTTTGGTTAAACAAGGCGTTGAGGGGGACACAGGCCACAGGCCCGGTACTGCTTTTCAAAACTATGTTCACCTGCACATCCATTCCCGGCGCCAGTTTGGGCTGACTGGCCGGATTGATGCGCAGTTGCACTTTATACAACTGGTTGTTGCTGGCTTTTCGGCTGTAGCTCAGCAACTGAAGCGGAAATTCCTCTCCGGAAACCGCCGGTTGCAGGCCCGAAAAGGAGATGATGTTTTCCCGGTCAACATACAGCGCAACCGGAATTTCCACTTCCACCTGGTAGTGCCCCACGTCAATCAGAGAAGCCACAGGCATTCCGGCATCCACCAGTTCGTTTTCCAGGAAATTCACCTGCTGAATGTACCCCGAAACCGGCGCAGTAAGTTTGGTGTCGTTCATCTGGTCTTTGGCGTGTTTGAGTTGCGACTCAACCATCTTTAAACCAGACACAGCTTTGTCGTAATCATTGCCGGCCACGCTTTCACGATTGTGTAATTCAATTACGCGGTCGGCTTCGGCTTTCACCTGTTCGTACTGCGCCTGTGCAGCGGCCAGCTGAATTTCGTAATCACGGGTGTCCATCTGGGCAATCACCTGCCCGGCACGCACAAAATCGCCTTCTTTTACCAGAATTTTCTGAATGGGACCTGCCACGCGGAAAGCCACGTTCACCTCGGCGGCTTCTTTAATTATTCCCGAAAAAGACCTGACCGAAACAGAATCGGCTTGCTGAACCGGTTCAATTTTTACTTTGCGGATAATTTCGGTTTGCCCCTTGTTGTTGCCGGCACAACCGGCCAGCAAAACCAGGCATACCAGATAAAATACACTGTTTCTTAAACGTTTCATAGCCAAATATGTGTTAATCTTTACCTTGAATTTTTTCAGATTTCTGAAAAAACAGCCGAAAGTTAGGGGTTACAGAAAGATGATTTTGGGGAAATTTACTGAAGTGATGAAATTGGGGGGTGAAATGAGATTTGGAAGTAAAATCAGTTTGATAAAACTGGAAAAATTGTTTTTAGCAAAAAAGCTATAATATCTCTAAAAACTTAAAGGAATCGGTTTTTTGGGTTGTTAATAAATTGTTTTTCAATTAAATTTGATGAAAGAATTAATTATGACAGTATTTGAATTATATTCCTTGTTTGAAAAAAGATTTTAAAAATCAACGATTTATATTTTCATGGAAGACATTAAAAAAATCAAAATGAAAAAACTATATATTTCATTCGGGATTGGGGCTTTAATTATTTTAATTGCATGTCTTTTTTACTTATACATGTTTGGTTTTACAATACCTGATAATCAAGTTGTGTGGGGCCAATTTGGTGATTATTTGAGTGTTTTTGTTGCAATTGCTAGTTTAGTTGTAATTGGTTCTTTGACTTATTTTATTGCTAAAAACGAGGAGAGACGTGATAGAGAAAATCAGATTTTAGAGAATTCAAAAATTCGACCTATCTTAATCTTCAAGGATATTGGTGAAAAATGGGCATGTAAAAATGTTGGGGAAGATGCTGCATTAAATATTATGATTGCATTCAAGACAAATAACCTTCATTCATGGGAGCATCCTGTTAAAATATACTCCATGACTTCAAAGGAAGAATTTCAAATAGAATGGAAAAAATTTGGTGTTGCAACCTGGGTCGCAACATATAATGATATTCGTGGAGAAGTTTATACGTCTATTTGTGAGGATGATGATACTGTATATGAAATTGGGAGGAATGAATTGAATTCATATAAAAATAAATATATACGTTTGGAAACAGCAAAAAAAACATCTTTTGATTAATCTGATTTGAACATTACATTTTGAGCCATAATAAAATTAAGGTTTCTTGATAAGGATTTTTAATCTTTGGTTATGAATGGAATAATTCTGGTTTTGATAATCCATATATTCCTCGCTGTAAGCGAGGGTATAGTGTTCATGTTTATAATACTTTTTGCACTTTTTCTTTTTAGTATTAGGCATAAAAAGGTTTTAAATACGGTTCGAAATGATGATTGGAAAAAAATTAAAAAGAATATGGATAAAGCTTTAAAAGAATACAAAAAGTCTGAAAAATATGCTAAAAGTAATGAATATGAAAAAGTAATATATCATTTGACTAGTGCCATTAATTTATTTCCTTCAGGAAAGTACTATGGAAGTCGTGGCATATATAAAAACTGTATCAATGATAATAATGGGGCGATTGAAGATTTAAATAAAGCTATTAAAGCCATTCCTTATGAGCCTTTATATTGGTATGTTAGAGCAAAAATATACTATAATAAATTAAATAATAAAAAATTTGCATTTAGAGATTGGAAAAAAGCTGAACAATTAGGTTCGGTAGGTGCAGCAAATGCACTTAAAAAATATTTTTATGATTCAGAAGGTAATCTACTTCTTGATTCACAAGAGAAAAACAATATGAATAATGTAATTCAGTTAAAAAACAACTGGATTGAATCAAAAAGAAAAGAAATACAAGATTCCCCAAACCTTTTGGATTTACTTGAAGAAACACAAATTAATAATGTGAGCTACAGTAAACTACTAGAATGTTTTGAATGGCAATATAAAAGGTTCAAAATACTAGTCAGAGATAAATTCCGGTGCTCTGATTGCGGTGAATATAGCGAATACAACCATGTACACCATACTTATTATTTGAAAAATTTCCTGCCTTGGGAAATTGATGATTCAGCGCTTGTTTCAATCTGCAAAAGATGTCATTCAAAACGCCATGAAAAAGAGAATATTCATATATATAAGAATGTAAATGGAAGATTAATAATTACAAAAAATCAAAATTCAGTTTGTCCAAGATGTTATGGTAGTGGATATTTACCTCAATTTAAACATGTTGAAAATGGAATATGTTTTTTGTGTTTTGGAGATGTAATTAATAAAACTGTTTTTAGTGAACGGTTATCTGAATTATCAAGGTATAAGGAAACCTACAATATAAAGTTACTTCAGGACGCATTTATAGATTTTACTAATTCGATTTCAATATCTTATTATTTCGATAATATTCTTGAAAAATTTCATGCCGAAGCATCTGATGATGATTTACCATTTTAATATTTGTTTCAAAGCGAATTAAACTATCAGTTACGGATTTTTAGTCCACAATAAATTTGTCCTCATGGAATAGTGTTATAGGTTATGATAATTTAAAGGAAAATATTGAAGGATTAATATCAGAAATTAGAAGAAGGTATTTATAAAAAAATAGAAAATTAAGGTACTTGATTATGACATCATTTTCATATTTTCAATCCATTCTCCATTGTTTTACCTCCATGAAAATCTCTCAACTTCGCTATTTGCTCAAAGACGAATACACCTACCAGGAAACTACCAAAGAAATCTTCCTGAACAAGATTGAATCCATTTTTGAGGCCCACCGGAATTCTGGCGATACCGAACTGTTGCTTTATCCGGGAGTTTGTGCCGGCAAAACCTGTGACAATTGCGGCAAAAAAGGGTATCGCTTTGTGGGCAATCATTCCAAAAACTACACGGATTTTATTTTTGAGGTGAATGAAAACGACATCACAGATATTTACAGTTGTGCCGAGTTTAAATCTGAAACCGAAATTTCCGGTTTAGAAACAAGAGCTTCTGTTTTTATCCATTTAGATGAATATGCTTCCTTTCCGAAAACGGCGGATTACTGGGCGCGCGTTTATGCTGCGCAGGATGCTTACAGCGAATTGATTACAAATCCGCCGCGAAAACCCGATTTTGATGAAATAAAATATTGGGTGGATAAACACGCTGAATTGTACAATCGCCTGGGTGGCTACGATGTGCTTATTCCAAAAATGAAATGGACGCCGTTTCTGATAAATTATAACGATTTAAAAGAGTTGGTTTCGTTTATTTCGGAAAATCTGGACGAAATAAGACAGGCTAACCAATCGATAAAAGATTTAAAAACGGAGCAGGAGTTGATTGATTGGGTAATAAAATACGAAACAGTTTACGAGAAAGGAACAATTGATTTGCGCTATGGAATTGAAAAGAAAGATGAACCTTATATATTTAAAGGCACGATTTTTTATGAAACGTTTCATTTTTTTGAAACCTACCGCAACAATTCTGAACCATTACTTGAAAAATATTCAATTTATACCCGGAAGGAGGTGTCGGAGTTGTATAATGATGAAAACAGCGGTGCAGAAATAAGCGATCTCTGTTCATTACGATTTTATATAAGCAGAAGAAAAGAACTTGAAAAGATCGGTGTCAATCTTCCTTTTTATCTTCAGAAAAATAGAGACACGAATTTTTAAAGAATGATTGTACTCAATAATATTGAAATTTTAGTCTGAACGCCTTAAATTGCAGATTTAATTTGAAAAGGTAGTAGAACAATATATTAGTTGTAAAATAAAAGCCCAAGATTATGGAAGTAAAGAGTTCTTCTGGTATTTATACAGCAACCTGTGATGTAGCACTTGTAGAAAATGTTCAGAAGTATATCAATGCAATTGATGTGCAGTTCCCAATTTTAGTGGAATGCTTTGGATTGAAACCCCTGATCAAGCAATATAGGGTTAAAATTGGACCAAAGGGAACCTGGTATGGCGGCATGGGTAAGATTGCTCTTCTTTTCGATGATCATAATCTGTTTCGAGATCCTCCTGAATGTTACGACGGTGGGTTAGTATTTGAAACAATTCATGGTTTTCTTGAACCGCTAAGACACCCTCCTTATGGATTCGCGAAAAAGAGAAACGGTGAAAACCGTTTGGGTGAGTCGTTTAGCACAATAATTGAGATATGCTTCTTGGAACGTATCGGCGCAACAAATATCGCCGATCGATATAAAAAGGGGCATGGTATGGGACCTTACCACTATCCACTGCTTTTTGCACTTGTGGAAATATATGCGAAGTACGGCATGGAACCTTTTCAGCATTTTTTTCGCGGATTGGAAAGGTCCGGGAAATCATCAAAACTAATGCTTGACGTTAATAAATATGGTAGCGAGGATAGAACTCCTTATGGCTATGGTTATATGCGAAGACTTGCAGAGCTATTTGATAAGTATGCCAACATAAATGTTAAACATATTTTGGAGGCACATTCTGCAGGCACGGAATTTTAATTCCCTGATGATTTTATATTTTTCTTAACAAAAGAAAAGTTACGATATGCTGTTTGGCTTAATAAAGTATTGAAAAATTTAATTTGTTTTTTATTGAAAATTTCGAATCAAATAATGAAAAGGCACCCAACAATCTGGTATAGAGTTCTATATGATTTATAACAAACTGCAAAAATTAGAGGTAATGAACTTGAGTTTGCGAGTTGGAAGGAGTTGATGCTATCGCCTTAAACTAGATTAAGTAAGTTTGAAATTAAAATCGTCCTTAAAAATTGAATATGAGTTAATGAAAAAGAAATCTAAAAAGTTTGGAACACTACAAATTAAAAATGGACAGGAGTTTATCCGTTTTGATCTTATTCCTTATAAAAGTTTTGAATCTGTACATAAAGAATATTTTAGAAAAATATTAGAAATTGCAAAAAATCAAAAGGTTTTATTAATTGGATTTTCTTTAGATACTGAAAACTATAATATGGATATAAGAACTCTTTTTTCAAATTTTAATGAATTGGAACTTTTAATACCTTTGATTTTTAACAGTTTAAATATGGATTGTATTGCAATTGATGGTCCAATTCCAGATATTGATGGTACTGTTCATTATGATGAAATCTATGGAAAAAGAAATAAATATTTTGCTAATAGTTTAGCGCTTGAACATTTTTTACTTAATAATGACTCAGACTATATAAAAGACATTAGAACCAGAAAAATTATTAGGGACTTTTTATTTGATTTTCATTCAATTTATATTGAGTCAAAAATGATTACAGTTGTTAATCAAATAAAAGAAAACTTTGATTACATACCAATTGAACCATACTTAAAACTTTTTAATGGAGGAAGCGATTTCTTTAAAGTTACGGGGTACATCTTGGACTGTATTTTAAAAACCCCTGATTGTCAAGTAGTTTTTTTAAGTTTTGTTAATTATTATCGACAAATTGATATTTATCACAATTATGGGCTTGGAGAATTTGAATCAGGCCAAACTGGCGCTTATGATATTGAAACTGGTGAGTCCTTTATAGAAAAGCCAAGTTCAGACGAAATTCAAATGGAATGGATGAAGCAAGAAAAGATTTGGAATGAAAGATTTATAAGTAATTTAAAACTACTTTCTGAAACTTTTAACAAAGATATTTATTTAAGAATATCTGTTAACTCAGAAATTAGTAGTCAAGATTTTCATGTTATTCCAGCATAGTATCGTAATAAGAAAAAAATTATGTATTAAGGGTTTTTTAATGAGTTTTAAATGATTGAATATTTATGATTAGTAAACATTATGTTGAAGGTATAATTAAATGTTTCACCTCAATGGATATTGAAAAACTTCGCCTTCATTTAAAGGATGAATATTCTTATGAGGAAACCACCAAAGAGGTTTTTCTTCGCGAGATAGAAAAGATTTTCAGGCGTTTTAAAAATGCCGGTGATACAGAACTGATTATTTACAAGGGCAAATGTGGCGGGAAAACCTGCCCGAATTGCGGGAAGAAAGGATATCGTTTTGTGGGCAATCATACTAAAAACTATCTGGACCTGCTTTTTGAAACAGAAGGAGACGATATAACAGATATAAATAGCTGTGCACTATTTAAAACGGATGAAAAAATTAAAAAACTAAATTATCCGCATGAAATTGATGTCAATGAAGATGAAAAAGTTTCGTTTGTAAAAACCCCGGAATATCGGACTAAATTAAATGCGGCAACAACGGCATGGAATGAAATTATTACTTCACCACCCCGAAAAATGGATTTTCAGGATTTGAGTTACTGGATTGCCAAACATGCTGTTGCATACCAATTGATTAAAGATGACGATCCTTTTGACCAACCTATGAATTGGACACCGTTTATCTCGCTTTATGCCGACTTGAAAGATATCCGCAATTATCTTTCACAAAATATGGACAAAATCAGTAACGCAAATGCTGCAATGCAGAATAATCAAACTGAAGAGGAACTTATTGACTGGTTGCTGAAATATGAAGACGTGGGCGATGATGCGCCATTTTTTATTAAATACGATTTCTTTAAAAATGAAGGGGATTATTTCAGGTGGAATTACCAAAACCCCGTTCATTTTAAAGATGATGTTTTTTCGCAGGCCATTCGTTTTCACAACTATTACCTGGCGCAGCACAAAAAAATGTTGAACAAATTTACCACCTACACCAGCGAAGAAGCATCCATTCAATATAATTTTTGTGGCACGAAAGAGGAAACGAAAAGAATTACTTCACTGAGTTTTCATCTTCAAAACAGAAAGGAACTGGAAATCAAGGGAATATTTGTTCCGTTATGGATTGATGAGATGCACAGTGAAAATTGAATATGTTGTGGATTTTAATATTCCGGTGCGATGCACCTTGGTGCCACTTTTCTTTTTTTGAGCTACAAATATTGTCGCGGCGATGCCGCTGTTTGTATAAATAATTGGCTGT
>Ga0334899_1001404_pt1 | contig 23110 bp, 21 predicted proteins | sample GraSluR3_MG_FD_207219 | JGI IMG/M metagenome (GOLD analysis project Ga0334899, IMG submission 207219) | Sludge microbial communities from methane-producing bioreactor in Wageningen University, Netherlands - Granular Sludge_8_08-R3 | ecosystem: Engineered > Bioreactor > Anaerobic > Unclassified ...
CGGATTTCGCTATTCTTTACTTGATAGGAACTTTAGCTCTTTGTTCTTGGCCAACCACCAACCACGTATCACCAATAACCGCTCTTAGCGCCAAGCTTCATCTCAAACTCAAAGCGTCTTCTCGCTCAAAGATCCGCTGATCGCTGTACACTGGAGAGAACCGCTGAACGCTTAAGAACAAGGACCCGCTGATCGCTGATGTACACTACGTTTAAGGTCAACGGTCCGCCGTTCTCGGATAAGAGAGAGCAGAGCAGACAGCCGTCAAAGAGAAAAACATTCTTCTTTGTTCCATAGCAAGGATCTGTTCTTCTTGGTCAAGGTCAGATCAAAGAGATGCTTGTTGCGGCGGAAGCTTCAACGCCTCTGACTGGCTTTCAGATCGCCTCCTGCCGAAGGCAGCCTTGCGTCCCGGCATGATCCTTTGCCGGCATTGCGTCCACTGATGCTCCTCAGTGCAATGCGTCTGATCTTAGAGCGGTTTTTCATCCCCGCGAAGCGGGCATTGCGACCTGGCGTGGTCTTCGCCGGCATTGCGTCCGCCGATGCTTTTCGGCGCCTTGCGTCTAATCAATTAGCATCACTTCCCGACGAAGTCGGCCTCGCCTCCTGCCGAAGGCAGCCTTGCGTCCCCGGATGCTTTTCCGGGCATTGCGTCCTGGCGTGATCTTCGCCAGCCCTGCGTCCCGGCATGATCTTTGCCGGCATTGCGTCCCCTCACTCCTCACTCAGATAATCGAAGAATGTTTACAATAGCATTGTTAACTAAACCTTGACTCAAGTTCGAATGGAATCTATAATTGACCTTGAAGGCTCTCAGATACCTATAAACATGTCTCTTCGGATTCGAAGTGAATTGGGCGATTGATTGTCAGATGTTAACATATAATCAAGTATATTCTCGACTTACAAACCAAGTGTTAAGCTCCAGTAAGTGTCATCCTAAGAAAAACGTAAGTCTGTCTCATTGTATAATTGAATCAGAAGATTGATTATAGTGAACAAGGAGGGGTAAGTGTGGTAGGAAGAATAGCAAGCCTAAAGTACCTTGTCGCTTCTTTTCTGTTCGCTGCCCTTTTCTTCATCCAGTCACTTACACTCACATGGACTCCCAGATTTGCCTTTCAAGCTCTTATACTCAATGTAGCTATCATGCTCGGCATATACGCCTTCAGAGGCTTCGATAACTCAACTACATACTCTCTAAACTCTTGCATCGTCTCATATATTTCAGGAACGATCCTCGGCATTCTCTTTGCCCTCATCCCGATCATCCTTTTCACTCCTAGGCTCCCGAGGCTGACATTCGGCGTAACGGCTGTCATCGCAGCCTTAGTCTTCCCGCTTCTCTCATGCATGATGATGAGATATTCGATTAAGCATCTTCCCCCGAGAAGATATCTCGTAATCGGCAAAGAAGAAGAGCTCGCCCCAATCCTCGAAGAAGTGGAGAAGGCCTCGATGGGCAAGTTCGAAATCTACAGCTATATGAACCCGACAGCCGCTTCCCTCACAGAGGCTATAACCTTTGAAGAAACAAAGCCCTTCGATGCGATATTGATTGGGGATCCCGAACTAGCAGAAGGAGTTGATGAGATTCTCAGCGAGGGCAGGTCAGCAGCAACTGATGTTGAATACTTACCAAGGATAGTTGAAGAGACGCTTCAGCGAATCCCGGAAATTCTTCTCATAAAGTTCAGAGATTACTATGATGTGATTTTCTCTGACATATACTTATCGAGAAGAATGAGGGTATTCGACCTGCTGTTGTCATCAATTCTGATCCTTATCTGCTCACCGTTTCTTATTCTTGCGGTAGTCTATGTTCTGGCTCGTGATGGAAAACCGGTTTTCTTCAAGCAGGAGAGAGCGGGCTATCTCGGAAAGACATACAAACTTCTTAAACTCCGCACAATGGATGATATTAGGAATGAAAACGGGCTCACTGAATCTGTTACCACAGAATCGGGAAAGATCCTTCGCAAATTTAGACTAAATGAGATTCCACAGCTAATAAACGTAATCAAAGGTAATATGAGTCTAGTTGGATGCAGGCCCGATCTTCCATGGCAGCATTCGAAGTGGTCCAAAACTTTTCCCAAGTATTCTGCAAGAATGAACTATCTACCGGGAATCACCGGCCACGCCCAGGTGATGTACAAATACGTGAACACGGATGAAGAAGTTAAAAAGCGGCTCGAATACGATCTTTATTACATAAAGAACAGAAGCGTCAAGCTGTATCTAATAACTCTGATAAGAACATTTGAAACAGTTATATTGGGGAGAGGAAGATGAAGTATTTAATTGCGAATATGGAACCTTGGTTGCTTTCGGCCGTCTCAAAACACCTGGACTGCTGCAAGCTGGAACACCTTGCTGGACTGGATTCTTGTTTCGAAGATGAACAACTCCACGTGATGATTGGATTTCACAACATGAGAAATCTTACCGAGATAGGGCATCTTTGCGACGTTCTGAGATTCTTTGCGAAGGCGAAACGTATTGACAGAGTCACGTTCTTTTCTTCTTATGGAATCTACGAACCTTCTAGAGCTCCGTACAGAGAAGACTCTCCGTTTTCGCCAAAGAACTTCGTAGGTTTGTCTGCTTTAATGATCGAACAAACTATACATTACTTGACCGGCCTGACCGGCCTTTCTGCTGACATAATTAGGATGTTCAACGTTTACGGCCCGGGCCAAGACACTCCTTATGTAGTTCCTCTAGTTCTGTCGCAAATAATCCAGCATGGCCGGGTTTTCGTGGGGGATTCTGCCAAAGTTCGTGACTTCATATACATGACCGACTTCATTGATCTGTTCAAGAGAATAACATCGTTGGAGAACAGTGGAGAAGTTCGGATATTCAATGCCGGATCCGGAGAAGCAACGGCAATACATGAACTACTGATCAAAGCCCAGGAAATAACTTCTGGAGAATGTGACGTTATATTTGATGCTTCCAGGTTGAAGAAGGAATACGACTACGATTACGCAGTTGCAGACATAAGCAAGATAAAGAAAGAGCTCGGCTGGGAGCCGAAGGTAAGCCTCGAAGAAGGCCTTGCGTTGACTTATCAGTGGATACTGGGCAGGAGCGGTAAGTAGTGTTCAAATACGGATTCATTATGGCCGGAGGACAGGGCAAAAGACTTAGGCCCTTAACCTCCGCTATCCCCAAGCCCCTGTTGCCTGTCGGTGACAAGCCAATAATCCAGCTGATAATCGAACACATGAAAGAGTTCGGAATAGTAGATATCTTCGTATCTGTCAACTACAAGAAAGAGATAGTAAAGAGCTTCCTTCGAGATGGCTCGAGATACGGAGTAAACATTACATATATCGAAGAGATCGAGCGCACGGGAACGGCAGGCTCTCTCTCTCTTCTTCCGGATGACTTCGATGACAAGATCATAGTCTCCAATGGCGATCTCATATGCGATGTCGATTACGAAGTTATAAACGATCTGCTTAGAGAATACGATCTAGTGCTTACAGGAATAGAAAGAAAGATACCTGTCGATTTCGGCGTTCTAAAGACAAACGGCACACCAGAGCTAATAGCCTGGGAAGAAAAGCCGAATCTCCAGTACATAATAAACGGGGGAATCTACGGCATCTCGAAAAAAGTGATAACCTATATAAAGAAGAACATACCGAAACACCAGTACATAGACATGCCGACCCTCTGGGGAATGATGAAAGATAATGGAATGAAACTTGCAGTTCATGTACACAAAGGTAATTGGCACGATGTCGGAAGAATGGAAGACTATATGGCTTTGACGGAAAGGGGAGAGGAGATAGACCATTGATGATCTCAGATAATATTGGCAAAGACTTACCAACATTCGAAAGAAAGGATATTCCAGTTGTATGCATTCAAGGGCTAGGCTTTGTAGGTGCGGCAATGGCTGTTGCGGTATCAAGTGCAGTTGATAGTAAAGGAAATCCAAAATACAATGTCATCGGTCTGGATTTACCAAATGAAAGAGGAAGAAAGATAGTTGATGAAATTAACTCAGGCGTTTTTCCCTTCGAATCGACCGACAAAAAGCTACTTTATCATTTTGAGAATAGTGTATCCAGGAAAAACCTCTTCGCAACTACCAATCCTGAAGCGATATCACTCGCTTCAATAATTATAGTAGATATAAATCTTGATCTCACCTGGAAAAACAGCTTTCCTGATGTTGATCTTAACGGTTTTATAAGAGGTATTCGAACAATAGCTGAATATGTATCTGTGACCTCTCTAGTTATAGTAGAGACAACTGTACCTCCAGGAACATGTGAAAAAGTAGTTGTGCCTGAAATAGCTAGAATCCTTGAAAAACGAGGCCTTCCTAATGATTCGATTTTAGTAGCGCACTCTTATGAAAGAGTTATGCCAGGCTCCGATTACCTGGATTCGATTATAAACTATTGGAGAGTCTATTCTGGTCATACAAAAGAAGCAGCTGATAGATGCATGAATTTTCTGTCAGATATAATAAACACTGATAAATTCCCTCTAACTAGACTATCTTCAACCACTGCTTCTGAGACAGCAAAGGTTCTAGAAAACAGCTATAGAGCAGTCAATATTGCGTTTATGGAGGAGTGGGGGCGGTTTGCCGAAGAGATTGGAATAAATTTGTTTGAAATCGTTGATGCAATTAGAAAAAGGCCAACTCATTCGAATATTAGACAACCTGGTTTTGGTGTCGGAGGGTATTGCCTTACAAAAGATCCGTTGTTTGCGAAAGTCGGTGCTGAGAAGTTCTTTGGAAAGAAAATAGACTTCCAATTCAGTAAAAGAGCTGTTGATATAAACAATAGGATGCCTCTTGCCATTATAACCAGGCTCGAAAAGATTTTGGGAGACACCCTTTCGAGAAAGAGGGTATTGCTTCTTGGAGTTAGTTATAGACAGGATGTTGGTGACACTCGTAATACTCCGTCTGAAATACTTGTAAAGGAGCTTAAAAGAAGAGATATTGAAGTCGTCTGCCATGACCCATTGGTTGAAAACTGGCAAGAAATGGATATGAAAGTTATGCATGATATACCTAATCTTGAGGATTTTGATATCGTCATTCTTGCAGTTCCTCATAGAGAATACAAGAATATAGATTTTACTAAATCATCTATTGGAGACAACTTAGTTATTCTTGATGCCAACAACGTGCTTACCGAAGCACAAGTCGAACAGATAAGAGCAAGTGGAAGCGAACTGCTATTCATAGGGAGGGGAAACTGACTTGACTAAGATACTGATTACCGGTGGAGCTGGATTTATCGGCTATCATCTGGCATGTGAGCTATCTTCTAACGAGAAAAACGAAGTGCATATAGTAGATAATTTTTCAAGAGCGGTCAAAGATAAGCATCTACAGATATTACTTGAAAAACCTAATGTCAAAGCCTATGAGATCGATCTCCTTGATATAAACGAGATTGCTACTCTAGAAAGTGATTATGATTATATCTATCACCTTGCAGCAGTTATTGGTGTTAAACATGTACTGAACAGACCAAATGATGTTCTGAGAAACAACGTAATTCTACTTATAAATATGCTTGATTTTGCCAAACGATGTAGAGGACTCAAGCGATTCTTATTCGCATCGACAAGTGAAGTCTACGCGGGGACTTTGAGATACTTCTCACTTTCAATACCGACTTCAGAAAATACGCCTTTAGCTGTTAATGCACTTGAAGAACCTCGAACCAGCTACATGTTATCTAAAATATACGGCGAGGCTTTGTGTCACCACTCTGGAGTTCCTTATACTATATTTAGACCGCATAATTTCTACGGTCCTAGAATGGGAATGTCTCACGTAATACCAGAACTTGCAAAAAAAGCCTATAATACGACAGACGGGAGTTCAATAGAAGTGTTCTCTGTCGCTCATAAGAGAACATTCTGTTATATTGAAGACGCTGTTAAATCGCTGATGCTTATCGCTGAAAACCCAGAATGCCAAGGTTCAATCTTCAACATAGGCAATCAAGAACCGGAAGTGTCAATAGGCGAGCTTGCTGAGGTTGTAATAAAGGTAATAGGAAAAAACTTGAGCATTGAAGCCAAAGAACCTACATCAGGATCTCCCAGCAGACGCTGTCCGGATATAAGTCGAATAGTAGAAGCTACCGGATTCAAGCCCAGAGTGAGCCTGACTGAAGGTATTACCAAAACAGTAAATTGGTATATAGATAACATATTTGCAGGAAACGATGAAAGTGCTAATTGAGAAGCTTTGGAGGCGATCATGGCTTACAAAATACCGCTCTTTGATCTGAACTTTGGTAAGGAAGAAGAAGACGCAGTAATAGAAGTGCTTCAGTCGAAATGGATCTCCATGGGAGACAAAACGACGGAGCTCGAAAACAGCTTCGCCGGGAGAATCAACGCAAAGCACGCCGTTGCGATGACCAACTGCACGGCAGCCCTGCATCTGGCGCTCGCGATACTGGATATAGGACCGGGCGACGAAGTTATCGTCCCTTCTCTCACTTTCGTTGCGACTGCCAATGCCGTAAAATATGTCGGCGCTACTCCCGTATTTGCAGACATAACCTCACTTGAGGATCTCACGATATCTCCTGAGGACATAGAAAAGAAGATCTCGGATAAAACGAAAGCGATAATGGTTATGCACTATGGCGGTTTCGCCTGCGACATGGACAAGATAATGTCTATCGCCGAGAAGCATAACCTGAAAGTAGTCGAAGACGCCGCCCACTCGCCGGCCGCCACTTACAAAGGCAAGTATCTCGGGACGATAGGCGAAGTCTCGGCCTTCTCCTTCTTCTCGAACAAAAACATAACGACCGCAGAAGGCGGAATGCTCATAACCAACGACGACACACTCGCAGAGAGGGCGAAACTCATGAGATCCCACGGCATGACCGCTCTTTCTTATGAAAGGGCCAAGGGACATGCAACTAGCTATGATGTCATTGAGTTAGGTTACAATTACAGACTTGACAATGTCCGCTCCGCACTAGGTGTAGCCCAGCTAAAGAAACTGGATGAAGACATAGAAAGAAGAAAAATATTGGTGAAGCGATACTACGAAAACCTGAAAGATATAGACGGACTGATCGTTCCCTTCATGGGCAAGGAAGAGGAATCGACCAATTACGTCTTTCCCGTTGTTCTGACTGAAAGCTGCCCGCTCGACAGAGAAGAAGTGCGCAACAGGCTGTCCGAAGCGGGAATTCAGACCAGCGTTCACTATCCGTCCGTACACGAATTCTCCATATACAGCGAGAATTACACTAAGCTTCCATTGACCGAATACGCAGCCAGAAGAGAGATCACATTGCCGCTATACTTTTCAATGACTATCGAGCAGGTTGATTATGTTAGTAATTCATTAAAAAAGATACTGGAGTGAGCAGGTTTTGAAAGAAGTCGTTCTCCTGGGTGTTTTTTCTGAGATCATAGAGCTATGCGAAAGAAAGGGAAAAGAGATTGCTTATGGTGTGGACCCGATTATACGATCAGGATTTTCTTTTCCAGTTATGTCATCTGAACTGGAACTGATCGAAACCCTTGGAGTCAGCATTGGCAATTACGAATATATAGTAGTCCCAGATTCGCCGAAAGGCAGACAGAAAATCATAGAATCATTAGCCTCCAGAACAGATGAGATGGATTTCCCATTCGTTATAGATGATGAAGTCATCCTATCAAAATCAGCAAGTATTGGAAAAGGATCGGTCATTATGGGTGGCTCCTTGATCTCCAGCAATTCCAGGATCGGAGACTTCGTTAAGATGAACTTCTTTGCCAGAGTTCATCACGACGTAGAAATAGGCAACTACTGCACAATAGCTCCGGGTGCGACCGTACTGGGAAGGGTAAAGCTCGGAGAAGAAGTATATGTCGGAGCGAATGCGACAATAATGCCTGGAATAGAAATAGGCGACCAGGCAATCATAGGAGCGGGCGCTGTGGTTACAAAAGATGTTGAGGCTGGAAGAACAGTGGCAGGAGTCCCTGCGAGAATTATTGGTTAAACAGAAGGAAGATGACTGTGCATATACTTTTTATAACTAATTATTACCCTCCCGAAATTGCAGCAGCAGCAAATCTTTACGAGCAACTCGGTTATGAGTTTGTAAGACGTGGACACGAGATTACGGTTCTAACTGGAATGCCAAGATACAATGTAAGTAGAGAAATATATAACCAGTACAAAGCAAGTGGAGCAATTGAGAAGAATGGCAATATAAAGGCTATCCGAGCGCGCGTACCATATGTTGCAAGAGGGAGGACACTTCGGAGAGGATTCGAGCAATTCGAAATTGCCGGCAGCTTTTCAAGAGCGGGGAAGCGAATACAAGAAAAGGTAGATGTTGCGCTGGTGTGTTCCCCGCCCTTAACGCTCTACAGAACAGCGCATAAGCTTAGCGAGAAGCATTCCTTCCCAGAGGTGTTGGGCATCCAGGATGTATTCCCCCAAAATGCCATTGATCTCGGGATAATGCGAAACAAATACCTAATTAAGTTCTTTGAAAGAATGGAAAGAAAAGCGTATAACCTGGTTGATGCAATAACCGTTCAATCGGAAGGGCATTTAAGATTTGTAGAACCAAAAGTTAATGACAAATCCAAGATACATATTCTTCAGAACTGGATTGACACGAATCAAATAATGCCGGGCAGCAAGAAGAATGCTTTTTCCGAAAAGTATAAACTTGAAGAGAGCTTTGTTGTATCTTATGCAGGAACTATGGGCCATTCTCAGGATATGGATGTGATAGTTTCAGCAGCAAATTTGATGAAAAAAGAGAAAATCAGATTCATTATTGCCGGAAGTGGTGTGCAGGAAACTCAAGTCAGGCATAAAGTGAATGAGCTGAATCTGAAGAATCTTACTCTTCTACCTATGTTATCGTATGAAGAATACAAACAGCTACTCGATACCTCAGATATTTCTCTGGTAACGTTAAAGACCGGTGTAGAAACGCCGACCGTTCCTTCAAAGATAATTAGCATCATGGCGTCAGGAAAACCAGTCATCGCTTCAATGAATCCTGAAGGTGATGCGCCAAAGCTCATAGTCGAAGCCGACTGTGGATTTGTAGTAGGCGGAAATGCTCAGGACTTAGCAGATAGGATTATGGATCTTTTTAGGAACAAAGAAATGAGAGAGAGATTGGGAATAAACGGCAGAAGATATATTGAGCAGGAGCTGTCCGTTCAGATAGCAGCAGACAAACTCGAAAAGATCTTTGATAGCATTATGTAGGTAAACTCATAGATCCAGGAGGACTTGAGATGTTCAAAAATAAAACTCTTTTAGTCACCGGTGGTACCGGCTCTTTTGGAAACGCAGTAGTTAAGCGTTTCCTTCAGACAGAGATAAGCGAGATTCGCATATTCAGCCGTGATGAAAAAAAGCAGGACGATATGCGAAAACTCTACAACAACGACAAGGTCAAGTTCTATATAGGAGATGTGCGCGATTACAGCAGCATCGAATCTGCTCTCAGGGGAGTTGATTTCGTTTTCAGCGCCGCGGCGCTGAAACAGGTCCCCTCATGTGAGTTCTTTCCACTCGAGGCTGTTAAAACAAATATCCTCGGAACCGAAAACACACTTACCGCCGCGATAGCCAACGGCGTGAAGAAACTCATTGTACTCAGCACAGACAAAGCCGTATATCCAATAAACGCTATGGGCATGACCAAAGCCCTCATGGAAAAGGTTATGGTTGCTAAATCCAGAACTATCTCAGAAAACAAAACAGTTCTCTGTGGCACGAGGTACGGAAACGTCATGGCCTCTAGAGGCTCTGTTATCCCTCTATTTATTGAACAAATCAAAGCCGGAAAACCCCTCACAATTACTAACCCAAACATGACAAGATTCATGATGAGCCTTGACGATGCTGTCGATCTTGTTCTCTATGCTTTTGAGCACGGAAGCCAGGGAGATATCTTCGTTCAGAAAGCCCCGGCAGCAACGATAAAGACTCTCGCCGAAGCTCTCATAGATATCTTCGAAGCAAACAACAAGATACAGACAATCGGCACACGCCACGGGGAAAAGATATTCGAAAGCCTCCTGACTTCTGAAGAGAAAATCATAGCAGAAGACCTCGGAGGTTATTACAGAGTCTCGGCAGACACGAGAGATCTAAACTACTCGAAGTACTTCGAAAAAGGAGAACTTCTCTCGAACAACATAGAACCTTACACATCTCACAACACAGAGAGACTGGATAAAGAAGGAATGAAAGATCTCCTTCTCAAGCTTGACTATGTACAGGAAGAGCTGAAATTCTGGAAGGCGGCAAAGAGATGAGAAAGATACTCATCACAGGAAGTGAAGGCTTTGTAGGGAAGAATTTCCAGGTACAGCTGAGGAGAAGAGGAGATATCGAAATTATCCCCTTCGATAAAGAACACTCTTTCGATTACCTGAAAGAGTCAGTCGATAAAGCCGATTTCATCTTTCATCTCGCCGGTGAAAACCGCCCGAAAGACCCTGCAGATTTCATGAAAATCAACAAAGGCCTTACGAAAACGCTCGCAGAGCTCTCAGCCAACACCGGAAGAAAGATCCCGATAGCATACACTTCTTCGATCCAGGCAGAACTCGACAACGAATACGGAAAGAGCAAGAAGGCAGCAGAAGACGCGCTGATTGAATACAGCGAATCAACAACCTCACCTGTCTGTATCTTCAGATTCCCGAATCTCTTCGGCAAATGGTCGAGACCGAATTACAACTCCGTAGTCTCTACTTTTTGCTACAACATCTCCCATGATCTGGAAATAACCATCTCGGATGAAAAGAGAGAGCTTGAGCTGACATACATAGACGATGTAGTGAACGCCTTTAATAAACTACTTGACATCGAACTAGATCCACAAAAGCATTTCTACCCGGTAGAGAAATCATTCAAGATCACGTTAGGCAAACTTGCGAAGAAGATCTACAGCTTCAAAGAGTTGAGAGAGACATCTATATTACCCGATCTCTCGGACGAGTTCACGAAAGATCTGTATTCTACATATCTCTCTTATCTCGAGAAAGATAACTTCTCCTACAAAGTCGAGATGAAAACTGACAACAGGGGAATGCTTTTCGAACTGCTAAAATCCCCTCACTTCGGCCAGATCTTTGTGTCTACAACAAAACCTGGAATAACCAGAGGAAATCACTATCACGACACGAAGGTAGAGAAGTTCTGCGTGATCTCGGGCAAAGCAAATATTAAATTCAGGCACATACTGAACAACGAAATAATCTCCTACAAAGTCTCGGGAGAAAAGATAGAAATAATAGACATCCCCCCGGGATACACACACTCGATAGAAAACATAGGAGACACTGAAATGATCACCCTCTTCTGGGCGAATGAGATGTTTGATCAGAAAAAGCCGGATACGTACTATGAGAAGGTGGAATGAAGCATAACAGCTTAAAAGCAGAACAGCGTAATTAAGCCCTTAAGCCTTTATGCCGTTACGCTCTTTGTACTTTTGCGCCTTTACGCTTTTATGCCCTTACGCCCTTAAACGAGGTCCCACATGAAAACCAGTTTCAGCGGTCTTGAAGTTTGGAAAGAAGCGTTTGAATTCACGATTGAAGTTTACAGAATCACTGGAAAGTTTCCGAAAGAAGAGAAATACGCTTTGACAAGTCAACTGAAGAGATCTGCTTCATCTGTACCGGCAAACATAGCCGAGGGAAGAGGTAGAGGAGGAAATAAAGAGTTTTGCAGGTTTCTGTACATTGCTCGTGGCTCACTGGAAGAAAGCAAGAGCCATCTGTTGCTGGCAAAAGGACTTGGCTACATAGATGAATCGGATATAATAGGACTAGAAGAGAGAACAGAAAGACTAGGAGCAATGCTCAACAACCTAATAGTACGATTACAGAAATCAGTTTAAGCATCACGCTCTTTGCACTTTTTGCGCCGTTACGCATTTGTGCTTTTAAGCCGTTTCCCTTTTACGCTCTTTTGCTCTATTACGCCATTCCGCTTTTAAGCTATTATGCACTCAACTGGAGGTTCTTTAATGAGCAAGACCAAACTCATGACCATAATCGGTACCCGCCCCGAAATCATACGCCTTTCGGCCACAATTAAGGCCTGCGATAAGTATTTCGATCACATTCTCGTCCATACAGGCCAGAACTGGGATTATACATTGAACGAGATTTTCTTTCAGGAACTCGAAATAAGAAAGCCGGATTATTTTCTCAACGTACCGGGAAAGCATCTTGGCGAGACGATGGGTAATATAATCAGCGCTGCCTATGAAGTCCTCCTGAAAGAGAAGCCCGAAGCACTGCTGATACTTGGAGACACAAACAGCGCACTGAGCGCTATTCCCGCAAAGAGACTGAAGATCCCTATATTCCATATGGAAGCTGGAAATAGATGTTTCGATCAGAACGTGCCAGAAGAGATAAACAGAAAGATAGTCGATCATATAAGTGATATAAACCTTCCATATACAGAGCACAGCAGAAAATATCTCCTTTCTGAAGGCTTCAGAAAGGAGCATATCTTCGTCACTGGCTCTCCTATGCCTGAAGTCTTATATCACTACATGGATAAGATAGACAACAGCGATGCTCTTGAGAGACTGAACCTTGAAGAGGGAAAGTATGTCCTTGTAAGTGCTCATAGAGAAGAGAATCTGGATATTGAGAAGAACTTCAACGAAGTAGTTAACACACTCAACACAGTAGCCGAAGAGTTCAAGGTACCTGTGATCTACTCTACCCATCCCAGAAGCTTGAAGAAGATAGAAGAGAAGGGAGTAAAATTCAATTCACTCATAACCAATCTCAAACCTTTCGGCTTCTTCGACTACAACAAGCTCCAGAAGAAGGCATATTGTGTTCTTTCAGACAGCGGCACTCTAAGTGAGGAATCATCTATTCTTGGGTTTCCTGCAGTCTTATTCAGAACGAGCACCGAAAGACCTGAAGTGCTTGATAAGGGCTCGATAGTTGTTGGCGGAATAAAGGCCAGAGGAGTAGTAAACTCAATAAGGATCGCAAGAGAAAGCTTCGACAACGAAGAAAGAGCTCCATTGTCGCCGGACTATCTGGATAGAAATGTATCGCTTAAAGTCGTGAAGGTTATTGAGAGCTTTGTGAAGTTAATAAATAAAGTGACGTGGTCTAAAGATAGTTATGCTGAAGAGGTAGATAAGGCGTGAGAGTCCTATTTCTTTTGATCTCATTTCCCAAGCCGTCTTTTGGCAACAATATGTATGCCGATCTTGTTGAGGAATTTCATAACAAGGGACATGAGGTATTCGTTGTAACACTTGAGGAATCGGGAGATCTCTCTAAATCATCAGTCAGTGAGGAAAGAGAATTTCCGGTTCTCCGTGTTGGCTGTGGAAAGATGTTCAATGTCAACTATGTCCGAAAGGCTTTTACGATGATGAGTATTCCGAAAAAGTATATCTCAGCTATAAAAAAGCACTTTGGAGACAAGAAGTTCGATCTCGTTGTTTATCCGACTCCTCCAATAACTCTCGCTCCAATTGTGAAATACGTCAAGAAGAGAGACAATGCTCGAACCTATTTGATCCTGAGAGATATCTTTCCTCAAAATGCGAGAGACCTTGGTATGATAAAAAGTGAACTTGTATTCAAGTATTTCAGAAAGAAGGAACAACAGCTCTATGATATTTCCGATAGAATCGGCTGCATGTCTCAGGGAAATATAGATTATGTTTTAAAGCACAACAATGTTGCAAAGGAAAAGCTAGAGATACTTTATAATTGGAAGAAACCGTCTAATCTGCCTCCGATAGATAAAGAAGAGGTCAAAAGGAACTACGATCTTGAAGGGAAATTCGTTGCTTTCTTTGGAGGAAATATTGGTTATGCCCAGGAGCTAGAGTTCCTAATAGAACTGGCTGAGTGCTACAAGACAAGGGATGACATAGTCTTTTTGATAGTGGGAAAAGGAGTCATGAAACCAAAGATAGAGAACCTTGTGAAAGAGAAGCAGTTGCAGAACGTCAGGTTTATAGACTATCTGCCAAGAGACGAATACGAAAAGCTTCTTCGAGCGGCAGATGTTGGTCTGATAAACTTGAGTAGAAAGTTCACAATACCCAATATACCATCAAAAGCAGTAAGCTATATGGAAGTCGGTATTCCCATACTTTCAGCAACGGACAAAAACACGGACTTTGGTAAAATGATAGAGGAAATCGGTGCCGGTTTATGGTGTGAGACTGGGGATATTCAGAAGTACAAGAAGAATCTTGAGATACTTCTGACCGATACTGAGTTGAGAGAAAGAATCCGTGAGAGGGCAACGGCGTTTATGAAGGATAATATGAGAGTATCATGTGCATCTCAGAGAATTCTATCCAGGGATACCGAGTAATGGTAAGACGCAAAAGGTAGTAATCGCCTATTGTAGGCATTGTATTACTAAGTCAGAACGAGCACCGAAAGACCTGAAGTCCTCGACAAAAACTCGATAGTTATCAGCGGGATAAAGGCCAGAGGAGTAGTCAACGCAATAAGGATAGCAAGAGAAAGCTTTGAAAACGAAGAAAGAGCTCCATTATCACCAGATTATCTGGATAGAAATCTGTCTTTAGAGGTTGTGAAGGTTATTGAGAGTTATGTGAAGATAATAAACAAGGTGACGAGGTTTAGAGATAGCTACAGCGAAGAGGTCGATAGACTTTGAGAGTTTCAAATTATGCACTTCGAGGAGTTAAAGAAGTTAGGAAGAAGGAAAAGGATAGAACAATCAGCAACAGAAGAGCTGGAGAGTTTGAAGGGATCATTAAGGTACTGGACAGACACTTGTAAAGGATTCAAGTACATTCTTGCAGACAGCGCGTATGATTTCAACCGGTTCTACGGCTATATATTCGAGAAGACCGGGCTGATACCGGTTATTGACACAAACAAAAAGAGAGGTCTAGATACAGAAAAGCAGAAACAGCTCCGTTGACTGGCAACTGGACTGAAAAAGCTTCACTCAATGAGGTAGCAGCTAAGGGAAGAGATAGAGAGAACCAATTCAACACTCTAAGGTATCCTTGATTCAGAATTCATATAGTACATAAGAAATAGAGACTTTGACACAGTTATCGGCCTTAAGATTCTCACTTACAATCTCGTGGTCATTTACTATCATCTTCACCATCGTTATTTGAGAAAGATTATGGATATTATTCATGCTATTTGATTTGTGAGACAACCATATTGAAATTTGGTATAAAAGGAAGATTTATCTATTTTTGAATTTTGGAATACTCAGGCTAGCTTTTTCTAAGATGTTTGGAATTCTTTTCTGAATGGATTCTTCATTTGATAGTTTTCTAGCCGCAGCCTCAAAGGATGTATTTGGTCCACTTTTATAAACAAAACGAGTTTTCTATTAGTTATAAGGAGTACACTTATCTGAACCATTTTATGAGTACAAGGAGTAGTGAGTAATTTGGTAGCTATGAGAGTCCTAATTATTACACCTGCTATTGAACAACGAGTAGCGAAAATCACGTGGACGCTTGCGCAACTTGGCTATGACATTAGAATTATTACTGGCATCGAATCAAACAGATTTGATAATCTTCTTGGGAACATCCCGAGAATCAATTATAAGTACTTGATAAATCCTCAGTTCACTATGGATCCTTTATTGATGAGTTCACTGAAGCGATTGGTTGATAAGTCTATTGCTGACTTCAGACCAGAAATAGTAATATTTCGCGAGATAATGCTTTATGGAGTGCTTAGGCACAATCTCAAGAAATATATGAAGATGAACAATATTCTAGTAGATATTGCGGACAATTTCGAATTTGTCGCTTCCGATTTGTATAATAAATTCAACCCAGCAGGATGGTGGCTGAAAACAAGTGTAAAAAGCTATTTGAAGGAACTTAAAGACGTAAGGTTTATTACTGTTGTCTGCGAACAGAATGCCGATCGAATTTCTAGGAATTATGAATTGGACAGATCAAAAATCCATGTTTTGGAGAATCTTCCGCTTAAAGCATTTACATCGATAAGCCAAAGTAAGATGATGAAGAAGCCAAAGAGCATTGTCTATTCTGGATTAATCGATAATAGAATCCGTGATTTGAGTGAAGTCGTAAGAGCTTTGCATGGAACAGACTGGATGTTTCACATTTATGCTACTAATCACGATTCCAAGGATTTCAAAAGACTTGTAAAATATGTGGCAAATACAGGTACTTCAGATAAGGTCAAATTTGAAAGCCCGGTTGGCTTTTCTGAATCAATCGATGTATTAAGAAGCTATTCGTTCGGAATAATCCCTCACAAGAATATTAATACTGTCAAGTATACCTTACCCAATAAGCTTTATGATTATATTCAGGCAAAAATACCACTATTGGTAAAAGATGTTCCAATACTTACAGAATATGTAAATTCACTTCATGCAGGTTTATCGTACAAGAACTCAGCAGATCTTCAGAAAAAACTACAAACTCTTTCCATAAATGATTACCTCGGTTTTGAAGAATCATTAGATAGAGCTAAATTCAATCTATTCTGGGATAATATTGCAAAATCACTTTTTGAAAGGTTATTTAGGGAGTAGCTAATATGAAGATAGTACATGTTGAAGACAATTTTCTACCCACATCAGGGTATCAGCTGAACTTCCTTGCTAAGTGGAACGCCAGACACGGTAATGAAGTGAAGATTATTGTTAGTGATAGTATAGTGCCGTGGACCAACGTAGGTTTCACAAGTAATTCGCTTGAGAAAATGGACAGAGAATACGAATTACAACATGGCGTGAAAATAGTAAGGGTTCACAGTAAAAGAAGGATCTCTGGGCGAGAGGTGCTTGATAGACGGCTTTTCCAAATTGTGGATGATGAAAAACCAGATGTTGTTATGGTTCACGGATTTGATACCCTCACAGGGCTAAGATTCATTTGGAAGCTTGGTAAGCTTAATTACCCTATCATATCAGACAGCCATATGTATCCGGTGGCTTCTGTGAATAAGTTTGCCAAGTTTTTCAGAACCTATGTCAGGAAATTCATAACACCGAAGATAAAGCGATTTTCGCTTAATATAGCTGCTGTTTCACCAGCAACGAAGCGATTCATGATGGATTCGTATAGAATTCCCAGTCAACTTATTCCTATAATTCCATTTGGAACAGACACCGATCTATTCAAACCAGATTCCGATCAGCGCGACTTGACAAGAAGAGAACTCAGTATTTCGGAAGATAATTTTGTTTTGATATACACAGGGAAAATCGCGCATGACAAAAAGGTACTCCTTCTTGCTGAAGTCTTTGCTAACATCTGCAAGCAGAAGGTCTCTCGTAAGCCTGTTTTGATACTCGTAGGAAGTGGAAACGGAAGTTACTATGAAAAGGTAATGTACGCACTTGAAAGTGTAAAACAATACGTAAGATATGTCCCTACTCAGGAAGTATGGAATCTACCGAAGTATTATCAGGCAGCTGATCTTGCAGTATGGCCTGGAGCATGTAGCTTGAGTTTCTTTGACGCTCAAGCTTGCGGACTCCCGGTTATTGCAGAGAATATCGCCGGAAATGATGAACGCCTCAGGCATAACAATGGTTGGTTATTCAAGTCTGGTTCTGCCCATGATTTGGAAGAAAAGATTAAGGAAGCCTTGGACCTCTCTTCTGAAGAGCTGAAGCAAATAGGGCATCGAGGAATGGAAATAGCTGTGAAGAATCAGAGTTATGACAAGATTTCAAGCGAATTCGAGAAGTTGATGATACAAGACATAGAGAGATTTCGAAAGGGTGGCAGAAAATAATGGAGAAAAAAGCAATCACAATAATTGGCATGGGCTACATAGGTCTTCCAACGGCAACTATGTTTGCTGCAGCTGGTTACAAAGTAAAAGGTTTTGACGTAAACAGGAGAGTGATAGATACTCTCAAGAGTGGAAAGATACACATAGTCGAACCAGATCTTCAGGGTCTCTTCAAGAGTGTTCTAGATTCAGGCAATCTGATTCCAACGGATACCCTTGAAAAATCGGATGTATTTATCATTTGTGTTCCAACACCTTTCAAAGAAGACCACGAAGAGAAGCTCGCCGATCTCTCTTATGTTGAATCGGCTTCGAGAGAAGTTGGAAAAGTCTTGAAGAGAGGCAATCTCGTTATTCTCGAATCAACAGTCCCTCCAAGAACTACGGATGACATAATGGGGAAGGCCCTCGAAGAAGAATCCGGCCTAAAGATAAACGAAGACTTTCTTGTTGCTCATTGCCCTGAAAGAGTTCTTCCGGGAAAGATACTCCATGAACTGAGAAACAACGACAGGATAATAGGAGTCTCAAACAAAAAGGCAGGAGAGTTGACAAAAGAGCTGTACTCTTCAATAGTCACCGGTGGCAACATATACCTTACTAACACAATTACTGCCGAGATGTGCAAACTGGTAGAAAACACCTTCAGAGATATAAACATAGCCTTTGCAAATGAACTGAGTATAATATGCGATCAACTTGGAATTGACGTCTGGGAACTCGTTCAACTGGCGAACAAGCATCCCAGAGTGAACATCCTCAATCCCGGAGCGGGAGTTGGCGGTCACTGTCTCGCAGTCGATCCCTGGTTCATCGTTGAGAAGTTTCCTAAGACTGCAAGGCTTATAAGAACTGCAAGAGAAACGAACGATTACAAGCCTAAATGGATAGTGAAGAAAGTAGTTGAAGATATTCAAAAGAGATTCGGAGACGAGAAAATAACGATAGGAATACTCGGCCTCTCATACAAACCAAACATTGACGACCTGAGAGAAAGCCCGGCTCTTGAAATCGCTAAAGAACTAAAAGAACTTGGGTATAATGTAATTGCATGTGAACCGAATTCAGATCAATCTGAGATAAGCTCAATAGTAAACGTGAAACTAGATGAACTGATCGAGAAATCCGATTACCTTGTCTATGCAGTACCACACAATCAGTTCAGAGACGGATACAAAGATAACATAAGAGCAAAGCCATTCTTCGATGTGGTTGGAGAGATGAAGTGAGTTTTATCAGCTTACAGGAAGACTTGTAAAGAATTCGGATTAAGAGGTTTTCGGAATTGATGCAAACACTTAGTATTAGTAGGTCGAGAATTAGACCGGAAATCGGAAAGAGAAAGAAGAAGGACCTGTTTGAGCAGTTCATTCCGATTCTAGGAATGGTGGGTTCAAATTTTTTCTATGTAATGGCTTCGATATTTGGTTTTGAATACACTGGAATTGAAAATAGTAGATCATACCTTATTTATGTTGTTCTGGTTTTAGTAGCAAACTTTGTACTTTTCTCCAAATCCTTCACGGTGGGAAAAGGAAGAATTTCTTCGAAAGAGTTCCTTATGTTTCTGATCCTCAGTGTTGTTTTTTTGTCATATATTACGCCAAGCCTTTTTACAGGACGTGTAAATGCAACGGCAACAACTTTTTTCATGTACTTCGTTGCTTTCTCTTTACCTGCTATCTTTGCTGCAATCTATACTTCGAAATTTAGAGCCCTGTTTAAGATAGCTAAGCTGCTTGAAATAGTGATGTTGCTTCTGACTACTAGCATAATTATCAAAGTTATTATCCCGTATTTCCAAGGGCAGAGACTGTTGACATTTGCTGGTGCAGTATACCATCAAACTGGTTCTTACTTAGCAGCATTCGCTTTTGGGTTGAACCTTTACTTCTTGTTTGAAGGATGGCATCATGAAAGATTTAGTTTGTTCAAAAGTCTTTTTTACAAGTATTTTTGTTACCTGTTGCTTATCATTCAAGTTATCGGATTCGTTCTGCCCGGTGGCAGGGGCGGAGTCGTCCTAGGTGCCGCTTACTTCATCTACATCATACTTTCTCAGATCACGAGGAAAAACCTGAGAACTTTGGCTAAAGTCGTTATTTTTGTTGTCTTCTTTGCAGCAGTGATTATCTTGAGCTGGCCATCATTGATGCAGAATGACGTCTTTCGAATAGGTTATATGAGAGCTACACAGTTTATTGCACCGGGCGGAGGGATAAACTGGGAAGGGACTTCGGGGAGAAATGTACTATACCTAAACACTATCCATCTCATTGAACAGCGACCTGTTTTGGGCTATGGTCTCTATGGGATGTGGGATGTAATCAACTACTATCCACATAATCTCTTCCTTGAAGTGTTGCTTCAGGGAGGCATTGTTTACCTTATTATATTCTCGTGGATTTTGTTGTTATTTATTAGAAAGCTTTTGCGTATGACAAAGACAGATGGACGATATAGGATCTTACAAATTCTGTTACTTTATCCTTTTGTCATGCTAATGTTCAGCGGCACTTATTTGAATACACCTCAGTTCTGGTTTGTGCTAGTGTTCGTTTTAACAAGCTGAATGCCAAGAGAAACTTCTTTTCAATGGGAGCACTGGGTATCAGTTCGCACAAATTCAATTCGACAATTCTTTACTGTTTTTATGAAACTATCTTGGGAGTGTCGTTTGTTAATTGCTACAGCTAAGCGATGCGCTATTGGTGAGAAGAAATAGATGAATTATATCCTTATAACACCTAATATTTCAGGTATAGGCGGTGCTCAACAGTATGCATTACGTAAACTCCGATTTCTATCTCAGAATGGGATTAGAGTTCTTATCGTTACCGGAAAAGATGAAGATATTTTACTGAAAGAGCTTATGAAGTATCCTAAATCTGTAATTCCAGAGATAAGCTTTCCGCTTCATATGGTTTCAAAGAAGAAGGTGACGTTGATTTCTTCGCACTTGATTGGCACTATATCCAAAGAATTCAGTTCTGAGAATGGTTTAGTATTTGACAGCGCAACCGTGGGATGCGGAACTTGGGGTGAACATATAGCTAGAAAGCTTAATTCTCCTTCTTTCATATACGATGTAAATGGGTCCACTATTAAGGCAATGGCTCTAGCCTCTTTTGCTTCTTTCAAGTTTTCAAGAGGCGAACTTATTGGCTGTAGCAGATACTCTAATCAGAAGCTTTTTGCGAATTACCCTGAGTATTATGATGAGAGCAAGAATCTATTTGTGAATGTACCGTTTGACAATTCTGAGATTGTTGATGATACAAATGGCGGACTAATTCACAAAGATCCCAATGCTCTTAGGATTCTTACTGTATCGAGGATAGAGAAAAGATACCTTGCTTATCTTATTGGCGAAGTGAGCAAAGTGGCTAAAGTTGTTCCAAACAAGACTGTCGAACTTACAATGGTACTCAACAGGAGACAGGGTAAAGAGTTTGATATCCTTATGAAGCAGAGTCAGGATATTCCGACAAATATGAAAGTTAGTTTTCTTGGTCCGATTGTGCCTTTAACGAGATCTATTTTCATATCTCATGACCTCTTTGTAGGAGGGGGAACGGCAGCTTTAAACGCTGCTTCATTGGGTGTTCCGACAATAATCAATGATGCATATTCAAATAGAAGTGCTGGAGTTTTCGGAGTTGATATCGATTACTTCGGTTATGCTCCCGTTTATGACAAGACAACTGCTAGTCAAATTGAACGATTCCTAGATGATCCCCAACTGTTATCGGAAGCTTCCAAGAAAGGCTTTCAGTTGTTTGTAGAAGAATTCGATAGCTCGGCAGTTATGACAAAATTCATGGAGCATGTTGAAAGAATCACGAAGCAAGAAGCAGAGTACTACTCGTTTGACAAAAAACGCCTATCCGGAAGAGAAAAACTAAAGAAGGCAATAATGTCCTTTGCTGGATTGAAGGCCTATGATCAACTTGCTAAGTTCTATGCGCGCCATCGCTGCAGACAGACGTGATCTCGATGTTTAAGTTTTCAGACTAAGTTAAGCACAGCTACTAATTATGACGAAGAGTACGATGCTCAAGGCTTGGTGTATGTTCTGCAGCAACTACAAGGAGTTTCAATAGTAGGCCAATATCATGCATTGCCTATCGATAAATGCGTTCAAAAACCCGGCGGTCAAGCCGGGCTACAAGTGTTAAACATTGTGATTTCTGTGCTAATGAAATAGACAAAACTGGAAACCCAGTCCTCAACTTCCACTTTGAAACGAGCACTATGGTTCTATGTTCAGATACTCCTACCTAACCAACACCTTCATCGCCGTCTTCCAAAGTCCCCTGTTAAGGAACATGACGACGAGGTCTATCAAGACATCCAGGATGAAGTCGAAGAATTCTGGATCGATCTTCCACTCTTCATCTGGAAGCGCGTCCTTTATCATCTGTTTCACTTTCTCTTTCTTCTCAACCCCGTTCCCGGGAGATTCGACGTAGCTTGCGAAAATTGTGATTAGGGATATTAACTCTTTTATCCAGTTCAAATGGATTACCTCCTTGTAGATTATTTGTTCTGGCGCTTCGCGCCTAAGTTCCTCGTTCCGACGCTACGCGTCCATGTTCTTGGTTAATGCGAAGATCATAGTCTGCGCTTCGCGCCTAAGTTCCTCGTTCCGACACTTCGTGTCCACGTTCTTGGTTAAGAGCAAAGATCATAATTCGGCGCGCTGCGCCCACGTTCCTCGTTCCGACATTTCGTGTCCACGTTCTTGGTTAAGAGCAAGGATCATAGTCTGCGCTTCGCGCCTAGGTTCCTCGTTCCGACGCTACGCGTCCAGGTTCTTGGTTAAAGCGAAGATCATAGTCTGCGCTTCGCGCCTAGGTTCCTAGTTCCGACACTTCGTGTCCAGGTTCTTGGCTAAAGCGAAGATCATACTCTGCGCTTCGCGCCCACGTTCCTCGTTCTGACGCTACGCGTCCATGTTCTTGGTTAAGAGCAAGGATCATACTCTGCGCTTCGCGCCTACGTTCCTAGTTCCGACACTTCGTGTCCAGGTTCTTGGCTAAAGCGAAGATCATACTCTGCGCTTCGCGCCCACGTTCTTCGTTCCGACGCTACGCGTCCATGTTCTTCGTGAGAGCGGAGTTGATCAAAGACGCCGATTCTTTTAGAATTCTCTCGGAGGTGAATGATGTGTCTACAAGTTACAAAGATTTACATGTATGGCAGCTCAGCATGGATTACGTTATGGAAATCTACAGATTAACCAGAGACTTTCCTGAGTATGAGAAATACGGTCTCGGTTCTCAGCTCCAAAGATCTGCTGTATCCATTCCTTCCAATA
>Ga0334899_1001419_pt1 | contig 22911 bp, 21 predicted proteins | sample GraSluR3_MG_FD_207219 | JGI IMG/M metagenome (GOLD analysis project Ga0334899, IMG submission 207219) | Sludge microbial communities from methane-producing bioreactor in Wageningen University, Netherlands - Granular Sludge_8_08-R3 | ecosystem: Engineered > Bioreactor > Anaerobic > Unclassified ...
GTTGGATATCGTGAATTACTTCTCCATTTCGCACTTTATCCCGTAAACTCAACATTAACTCATCAATTTTATTTAGTTTCTGAGATAGAGTTTTTTCTTCATTTGAGGTGGCCACAACATTCTGGATCCCACCATTTTTCATCACGATTCTTTTGTCAGTCATCAAAGCCAACACTGGGTCGTGGGTTACTACCATGACAATCTTACCATGACCTGACAGTGCTTCCAAGGCATCATGCTTTCGTATTCCTGCATTTTCGAGTTCATCAATGAGTACTATTGGTGAGTTGCTGATAATGGCCACATCAGCTACCATGAGGGCTCTTGATTGACCCCCGCTAAGTATGGTTAACTCGTGTTCCTTTTTTATGGGTTCTCCAGTTAGGGTATTAGCTAAGTCCACCACAGCATTGACACATTTACTGCTGGCTCCACGACACTTGGCATGTAAACTTAAAAAGTCTCCCACAGTCATATCTGCTAGGAAATTCATGTTCTGAGATAGTTGAGCTACCATCTTCTTTCGGGGGTTGGTTCTGTCCTCATAACTGGGTTCTTCACCATTCACCAGAATCTTCCTCTTGGAGAATGTATCTTCTTGAGAAAGTTGTTCAATATCACCAATAAGAGAACTTTTACCACTTCCAGTTGGTCCTACCACCCCAAATATTTCACCTTTTTTTATTACAACTTTTTTCACAGGTTCAGGGTTTCCTTGCTTATTGAAACCCCCTAAAATAGTTATTTCTTCTATCATCCCAGATTCACCTTTCCCATTGTATCTCCTCTAAGTCCCAGCCGCATGGTTTCCAGGGCGGTGATCTCATCAGGAGCTATATTTCCTAAATTCACATTAGCACCAAACTTGAGAATAAAATATGTTTGTTGATTTTTCTGGGGAGCTTCCCAAATAATCTTATCCAATTTTGTACCTTCAATAATTATCCGTAATTCATCTTCCTTAACATCTCCATGGTCATCAAAGAGTCCAATGCCCTTACCTCCTTCCCGGGCCTCCATTAAAACCAGGTCAGCACCAGATGCCAAGTCCTGGTTGATCTTTTCCACCCGGTCATTGGCGGTTAAAAGATGGTCTTTTGCAGGATCCTTTTTTCCCACTTCGGTTATCACCAGAAATCCATTTTCCTTCACACGGGAAATAACTGTTTCCCTGTCTTCAGGAGAGATGTCAATGGTTCCATCGGATATTTCTATGGCACCAAATCCCAGTTTATCTGTTTCATCTAAGAATTCATCCAACTTATTCTGAGAATAGGCAAATTCAAAGAGGGTGCCACCAGGGTATGGGTTAACATCATAGGAACTATATATTTCAACTTTCTCCATGACAATCTCCCGGTTATGGATGGCAGAGGTTCCCCATCCAAATTTAGCAAGATCAACATATTTTCCTGAGATTTCAAGCAGATCTATCAGAGATACTGGACCTATGCCCTTATCTAACATCATAGTGATTCCAGTATCTACTTTAGGGTTGCGCTGAGGTGTAAGGAAATCAAATGCGTTCATAAACATCACTGATTTTTTCTTGGATTTAATTTTATTTTGGATTTAATTTTATTAATTCTAACTATTTAACTATTACAACATAATTGAATTCATATTAAGTTTTGTAATCACATATGTAGATAGTCCCTTATATTTAAAGTATTTTAAAATATTTTTAACATCATAACAAATAACTGAGGATGATATAAAATTTAACACAGTATCGAATTTATTTTGATTGCATAGATCTTATTATCATATATAACAGTAAGCTAGAAAAAGAAAGGATTTAAGTTAAATCCAAACTAACTACTTAACTAAAACTATTAATTAGTAATGGAGGGGCAGTATATGGAAAAAAAAATTAACTACTTTGAAAATCCCGGTGCAGAAAATACAGATAAAGTAATAGAACTGGTTAAGGAAAGAAAAGAAGAATTAGGAATTGAAAACATTGTCGTTGCTTCTGTATCAGGGTTAAGCAGTGTGAAAGTTTTAGAAAGTATGCCTGATGCCAAACTAGTGAGCATCACTCACCATGCAGGATTTAGAGATGGTGATGAAGTAGAACTAGAAGCAAAATATGTTGAAAAATTGGAAAATGCTAATGTACCCATTTATGCAGGTTCTCACTCTCTAAGTGGCGTGGGCCGAGGTATCAGTAATAAATTCGGAGGTGTCACCCCAGTTGAAATTATAGCAGGAACTTTACGATTATTTTCACAGGGAGTGAAGGTTTGCGTGGAAATAAGCATCATGGCAGCGGATGCAGGCCTTATACCTACCGATAAGGAAGTTATAGCCATTGGCGGCACAGCAAAAGGCGTGGATACTGCTGTGGTTTTGAAGTCCGCACACATGAGTAACTTCTTCGACCTCAGGATAAATGAGATCATTGCTATGCCCCGACCTTAGGGTCTAGTGATTCTAACTCTTGATGTTACCCCCCACTGGTTCCATTGTCAGAGTTGTGAAATGTGTAAGTTCACAATCACTCCTCAGTTAGATGTTGGAGATGATCTCTGGATATTAGTCAAAAATTCTTTGCTTGGTGGTAAATTATTGGTTAAAAAACCGTTGCTTTTAAATATAAGTTAGTACAATAACACATTTAAGATATATAACATTTGCTGTGGGGGTAGAGATTGAAATCTATTATAGACAATACCATAAAGGAATCCGAAAAAAAAAGGGATAGGAAGGCATTCGAAGAGCATCGTGAATACGGAAGTAGCATCGACCAAGAACTAGAAGACATCATTCAACGAAGTCGAGCTAAAATCTGTGTAATTGGAACTGGTGGAGGTGGAAACAATACCGTTTCCCGATTAATGGAGATCGGTATTGAAGGAGCCGAAACTATTTCCATGAACACTGATGCGCAGGATCTTTTCTACTCAGTCTCCGATGAAAAAATATTAATAGGTAGAAGTACCTGCGGAGGACTGGGTGCCGGAGGCATGCCCGAAGTCGGAGAAGAAAGTGCCGAAGAAAGTGATGAGGAAATAAAGGAAAAACTTGAAGGAGCCGACATGGTCTTTGTGACCTGTGGTATGGGAGGAGGAACCGGAACCGGTTCAGCACCAGTCATAGCCAAAATGGCTAAAAAGATCGGTGCTCTGACCATCGCTGTGGCTACCATGCCCTTCAGTGCCGAAGGACTGCGTCGCAGGGAAAACGCCGAAAAAGGTCTGGAAAAACTTCAAAACGCTGCGGACACGGTTATAGTAATTCCTAATGACAAACTCCTGGAAGTAGCCCCTAACCTGCCTATAAATAAGGCATTTATGGTGGCTGATGAACTGCTGGGAAGAGCTGTCAAAGGAATAACTGAACTCATAACCAAACCCGGATTGGTGAGTCTGGACTTTGCCGACATCCGAAGTATAATGAAAGGATCTGGAATGGCCATGATCGGAATGGGTGAATCAGATTCAGGAGACCGAGCCATTGAATCCGTACATGAAGCTTTAAACAGCCCACTTCTAGACCTGGATATTTCCAATGCCAAAGGAGCTCTCATCAACATCTCTGGAAGCTCTGATCTGACCCTGAACGAAGCCGAAAAGGTCGTGCAAATTGTAGCCGATGAACTGGACCCTGACGCCAATATCATATGGGGTACTCAGATCCAGGAAGAACTACAAAACACCATACGTACCACCATTGTAGTAGCTGGAGTAAAATCACCATACATCTTTGGCATACATGGCGAACCTGAATACATTGAAGAAAGACAAAAAGAAAAAGTGCCAGAATCTTCATTAGAAGAATTCATTGATGGTGTTTTTTAACTGAATCCTTTCTGAAAAGGGGAAGTAATGATTAGGGAGTGTAATCTTTCTCTAACCCCTCGACATTAACCCTAGTCTGTTCTGTCTTCCCCCATGCAAAGGTTTATATGTCCAGAGGGCAATAACCTATTTTTAATATTATCTAAATCTAAATTTTTTACTTTCTCCTTCTATTGATAACTAATGTGAAGTGGGATTTTTATGAATTTAAACAAAGAATCAATGGCAAATTTTATAAAACAGTGCCAAAGAGTATTGAAAGTCTCTAGGAAACCAGACAGAGAAGAATTTATAAATGTGGCTAAAGTAACCGGTATTGGTATACTCATTATCGGAGTCATCGGTTTCGTAATCAATATTATAGGCCAACTTATTCAAGGCACTACTTAATAGCTTGGGCAGGATAAGTTAGTAGTTTGGTGATATTTTGATATATGCAATAAGAACCCTGGTGGGTCAAGAAAAAAATGTAGCCCGAATAATAGCCAGGAATGTTAAAGATAGTGGGATTGGAGTAAGTGCTGTCCTGGTTCCGGAAAGTCTGCGAGGATATATAATAGTAGAATCCTCCACCAAGCTGGATCTTCAAAACCCTGCTTTTAAAGTACCTCATATGAAAGGGGCCATAGAAGGCGAGATTCCATATGAAGAGATAAAAAGCTTTTTAAAGCCGGAACCAATAATAGCTTCTATACAGAAGGGAAGTATTGTGGAACTTATATCCGGGCCTTTTAAAGGAGAAAAGGCCAAAGTGGTTAGGATCGATGAATCCCGAGAAGATGTAGTTCTAGAACTTATCGAAGCCGCAGTTCCTATCCCTGTTACAGTTAAAGGTGATCAAATCAGATTAATACAGAAGGAGGCAGATTAATGGCAACAGAAACCATTGAAATCCTTATAGATGGCGGTAAAGCCACTCCCGGCCCACCATTAGGTCCTGCAATTGGACCTCTGGGTATCAACATGATGCAAGTGGTGGAGCAGATTAACCAGAAAACAGCAGACTTCGAAGGCATGAAAGTACCAGTGAAGATCATAGTGGACACCTCAACCAGAGAGTTTGAGGTAACCGTGGGAACTCCACCCACCACTGCACTGATCATGGATGAACTGAAGATAGAAAAAGGCTCACAGGATCCTGGAATGGACAAAGTAGCTGATCTTAAAATAGAACAGGCTCTTAAGGTCGCCAGGATGAAATTTGATACTCTCCTATCAGCAGATTATAAACATGCCACCAAAGAAGTTGTGGGTACCTGTGTGAGTATGGGTATCACTGTGGAAGGTAAAGATCCACGGGAAGTGCAGAAAGAAATCAGTCAGGGCATCTACGACGACAGATTAGTAGAGAACTCCTGATTTATGGATATTCTACACAATACATCTAAATTTAATTCTTGTGACAAAATTATATCACAAAATTATATCTAAAAAAACAAACACGACGAAATACAAAAAATAAAACACAATAAATCCAACCATTAAATTGAACTTTTCTCAAACAAAAGTTCGGAGGAATTTACGTGAAACAAGAGATCTTAGAAGCGGTGAAGAAGGCTAAGGAGGAATCCAAGCCGAGAAACTTCACACAATCCATTGATGTGGTTATAACCATCAAGGATTTAGACGTGAAAAAACCCGAAAACCGCATAGACGAGGAAGTTCTTCTCCCTAATGGACGGGGTAAAGATGTGAAGATCGCCTTTATTGCCGATGGTGAACTGGCCCTACAGGCTGAGAACGCCGGAGCAAATATGGTGATCAACAAAACAGAACTGGAGGAAATGGGTAAAAATCGTAAAGAAGCCAAGAAGATGGCCAACCGGCATGATTTCTTCGTGGCTCAGGCCGATATGATGCCCTTGGTAGGAAGATTTCTGGGACCTGTACTGGGACCTCGGAAAAAAATGCCAAAACCAGTTCCAGCCACCATCAAACCCGAACCCATAATGGAGAGGCTCAAAAGCACAGTAAAAGTAAGAATAAAAGACCAACCAGTTATACAGGCATTAGTCGGCACCCAGGATATGGATGATGAGCTCATAGCAGCCAACATAGAATCTATTCTGGCAGTGCTGGATCAAAAGCTGGAAAAAGGGCGCAGCCAGATAAAAACCATGTATGTGAAAACCACCATGGGCCCTGTAGCGAGGGTGATCTAAATGCCACATGTAGCCGAGTGGAAAAAAGAAGAAGTTAAAGAGCTTAAAAACCTGATCGAAAGCCATCCTGTTGTAGGAATGGCTGATCTTTCTGACATACCAGCTCCTCAGCTCCAGAAGATGCGTCAGAGTCTACGAGGAAGCGCTAAGCTCAAAATGTCTCGGAAGACCTTGATGGATCTGGCTTTGAATGACTCAGCAAAAGCCAAGATAGAAACTCTGACAAACCACATGGATGGTCAGCCAGCATTAATATTCACTGAAATGAACCCTTTTAAACTCTACAAAATCTTAGAGAGTAGTAAAACTCCGGCTCCTGCCAGAGCAGGGAGTATTGCCCTCGCTGATATTGTGGTGCCTAAAGGTGATACTGGATTCATGCCAGGCCCTATACTGGGTGAGTTGCAGAAGATAGGTATCTCTGCTAAAATCGAAAAGGGTAAAATAGTTATTACCGAAGACAAGACCATAGTTGCAGAGGGAGAGGAGATCTCACGTGACGTGGCTAGCATGCTAACCCGTCTGGATATATATCCTATGGAAGTGGGAATTGACCTTAAGGCAGCTTATGAAGATGAAACCATCTATACCTCTGACATTCTAACCATAGACGAGGAACAAACTCTATCTAACATACAGAAAGCATACACCCAGGCAATAAACCTATCAATCAATGCCGTGGTGTTCAACAGTGCTTCTACACCTGCACTTATATCTAAAGCAGCAGGTGAAGCCTTGAATCTGGCTTTCAATGCAGAAGTTTTAACCTCCAAAACAACTGACCTCTTACTGGCCAAAGCCTACTCTCAGATGCTGGGAATTGCTTCTGAAGCAGCAGCCCAAGATGCTGAAGCTGTTGATGACGAACTTCGTGAAAAGTTAAATGCAACTGCCAGCGCAGCAGAAGCCAAACCAGCTGAAGAAGAGAAAGAGGAAGAAGAAGAGGAAGAAGAGGAAGAAGATAAAGAAGAGGATGCAGCTGCAGGTTTAGGTGCTCTCTTCGGATAATCAGCCATTAAATTGGTTCATATACGGAATTTAAAAATAAAATTAAATAAAATGGAATACTTTATAAAAAACTAAATTGAAGTCTATTCAAGAGGTTTTGAAGTTAAAATAGGATATAATTTGAGGTGATCTCATGGAATACATATACGCAGCAATGTTATTGCACACAGCAGGTCAGGAAGTTAATGAAGAAAGTGTAAAGAATGTCTTAGAAGCAGCAGGATCCGATGTGGACGATGCCCGAGTAAAAGCTTTAATCGCAGCCTTAGAAGACGTGGACATTGAAGAAGCAATGGAAAAAACCGCTGTAGCAGCCGCAGCACCAGCAGCCGCAGCACCAGCAGCTGCTGAAGAAGCTGAAGAAGCTGAAGAAGAAGCTGAAGAAGAAGACGAAGAAGAGAAAGAAGAAGAAGCTGCAGCCGGTCTCGGCGCACTCTTCGGATAAATCTTCCCTCAAGCCAAAAACCCAACAGGGTTTTTTGGCTCCTTAATATTTTTTTTACTCTATTAATCATACTATAATATGAATTAATAATTGTTTATTGATTAAACTTATATCCCATCAAAAGTAATGAAAATTATACTAATTCAAAGTTATACTAATAATATTTAAAAATATAAGCTTAAATCTGGGTAAACAAGTTTATACTTGCCTGTATTCAAATGTTTAAGATTATATCTAAATTTTAAGAAATTCATTGATGATTACCATGTCTGACCAGTTGAAAAAACTTGGTTACACCAAGAAAACCTGTAAAACCTGTGGAGATGATTTTTGGTCCATAGGTGAACGTGAAACATGTGGTGATGCTCCCTGTGATGAATATCAGTTCATTGGGAATCCTGCCACACCAAAAAGCTATGATTTATTTTCCATTCATGATCTTTTCATACGTTTTTTCCAGGAACGTGGTCATACACCCATAAGAAGATACCCTGTTCTGGCCAAACGCTGGAGAGATGATGTATTCCTGGTTGGGGCATCCATCTACAATTTCCAGCCATGGGTAACCTCTGGACAGGTTAAACCCCCTGCTAATCCTCTGGTGGTGGCACAACCTTCTATCCGCCTCAATGATGTGGATAATGTGGGGCGTACTGGCCGGCACATGACTTGCTTCACCATGGGGGGACATCATGCCTTTAATTCTGAAGATAACGAGATATACTGGGATGAAGAAACATTAAAATACTGCCATGATTTCATAACCCACTTGGGAATAGATGAAAAAGAGATTACCTTTATTGAATCATGGTGGGAGGGTGGGGGCAATGCCGGTCCCTGTTATGAAGTCTGTGTCCGGGGAGTGGAACTGGCCACTCTGGTGTTCATCCAGTACCGTACCTTACCCGGAGGTAAAAAGGAGGAAATTCCTTTAAAAATTGTTGATACTGGTTACGGATTAGAAAGGTTTGCCTGGATATCGCAGGGTACTCCTACTGCCTATGACGCTTCTTTCGGGCCGGTTATAAAACAACTCCAAAAAATGGCAGGAGTGGAACTAAACCATCACATCCTGGGGGAAAACGCCCAGGTAGCTGGCATGATGGATATTGAAGACATAGCTGACTTGAAAACCCTACGTTCCAGAGTGGCAGAAAGATTGGGAATCACCTTAAAGGAGTTGAAAGAAGCCACCGAACCCATGGAAGCCATTTATGTTATTGCTGATCATACCCGTTGCCTGGCATTCATGTTGGCAGATGGAGTCATACCATCCAATGTTAAAGAAGGTTACCTGGCACGTCTAATCCTCAGAAGAACCATTCGTTTCATAAAAAAATTAGGAATTAAAGAGTCCCTGGGAGATATCATGAATATCCAGCTTAACTTCCTCTCCCAGACCTATCCTGAAATCAGAAATCATCAGGAGCACATCTTAAGGGTTATTGAACTGGAGGAGAAACGTTACCAGAAAACCATCCATAAAGGACGACAGATGGTTAAAAAGACTGTTAAATACCTTAAAAAAGATAATAAAGATGAAATGCCTTTGGAAACACTTATCAAGCTTTATGATTCTCAGGGTTTACCCCCGGACACTGTAGAGGAAATTGCACTAGATTTGGACTTCACCGTGAACGTTCCAGATAACTTTTACACTCTGGTGGCCGCTGAACACTCTGAAGAAGAGGTGGAAGAGGAAGCACCAGTGAAATTGGACTTCCCTGAAACCAGTCTTTTATTTTATGATGAACCTCAGGAAACAGAATTCAGTGCCAGATTCCTGGGATTGTATGAAAACAATGTAATCCTCGATCGTACCCTTTTCTATCCTGAAGGAGGAGGACAACCTTCTGATGTGGGCTTTTTAGATACTGGAGAAGAAAAAATAAGAGTTTTGCATGTTGAAAAACTCGACGGAATTGTTCTACACAAAGTAAAAGAAGAAAAATTGGAAAAACTTAAACGCCGTATTGGTTCCTCCTTCAAAGGTAGTATTGACTGGAACCGACGTATTTCCCTGGCCCGCAATCACACCGCCACTCACCTCCTGGTAGCAGCAGCCCGGAAGGTTTTAGGAGATCATATCTGGCAGGCAGGGGCTCAGAAGGGTGTTAAAAAATCCAGGATAGATTTATCACATTATCAGCGCATTAGCCAGGAAGAACTCGATGAAATCGAATTAATGGCCAATAGATGGGTGATGGACAACATCCCTCTGGAGACTCAGTGGATGGACCGCACAGAGGCTGAGAAAAAATACGGATTCATACTCTATCAGGGAGGTGTGGTTCCTGGAACCAGTATAAGAGTGGTTCAAATTCCTGGTGTGGATGTACAGGCCTGTGCAGGTACTCACTGCGATTATACTGGCCAGATAGGATTAATTAAAGTTAACCGAACTGAACGGATCCAGGACGGAGTGGAACGTCTAGAGTTTTCTGCTGGAGAAGCTGCAGTGGAGTCCATACAGACTAACGATGCTCTGCTGCAGGAAAGTGCTGCTGTTTTTAAAGTGGAAGTAAATCAACTGCCAAAAACCAGTGAAAGATTTTTTACAGAATGGAAATCTTTTAAAAATGAAGTTAAACGTTTACAAGGTCAGATAGCTAAACTTAAAACTGAATCTCTCATAAAGGAGACTGAACAAATTAATTCATTATCCTTCTTATCAGACACTGTAGAGGCAGATATAGGTGAACTGGTTAAAATGGTCACTCAACTCACTGATGATGGGGGAGTGGATGTAGTTGTACTTGGGAATACAGAAGGAAAGATCGCAGGGGCAGCATCAACCAAAGCATTGGATCGGGAAATAAAAATCAACGAGATCATCAAGGAAGCGGCACAGATCATGGGTGGTGGAGGTGGGGGTAAACCTAACCTGGCCCAGGGAGCCGGACGATATAATGATAAGATCCAAGAAGCCCTTGAATTTGTGCGTGAAAACCTAAAAGACAAATTAGCTCAGAAAAATCTTAATGGATTTAGTTAAAAGATAGTTTACACCTAAAGATTTGATTATTGCAAAAAGTTATGCCTAAGGAGTTATACTAAAAAATTTGTATCCATACATATTTTAGGTGAATTAATTTGAAAAAAACCATCCAGCAGATTAAGGAGAAGATCAAAGAGGGTAAAGCCACTGTTCTCACTGCCGAGGAAGTAACCCAGCTAGTGATGAATGGTGAAGAACCCACTGTTGAAGATGTTGATGTGGTAACTACTGGAACCTGTGGTATCATGTCAGGAACAGCAGCCATCTTCCACATCCCTGTCGCAGACCCTGGAGCCTTCAAAAAAGCCAAAAACATCCTGTTAAATGGTGTTCCTGGATTCCCTGGACCCTGCCCCAATGAATGGTTAGGTTCAGTTGATCTGATGGTTTATGGTACTTCCCATAGTATAAATGATCCACAATATGGTGGAGGATTCCTTTTTAAGGATATAGTTAGGGGAGAAGAAATTGAAATCGAAGTAGAAGACCTTGAAGGTAATATTATAAGGTCAACTGCTACTCTGGATGATTTTGGAACCGCCCAAATGATTGGAACTAGATCAGCCTTTAAAAATTACACTGCTTTTATTAACCCCAGTTTTGAATCTGTTGCATCCATATTTAATGCAGTGAAAATGGATGGACCCTTTAAAGGAATTACATTCTCTGGTTGTGGGGAACTCAACCCACTCCAGAACGACCCTCAACTTAGTTTCCTCCGTAAAGGCAGCCGATTGTTACTAAACAATTCTGAAGGATTATTTATTGGTACTGGGACACGTAGCACTCCTGAAAAGCCCAATATGATGGTAACCGCAGATATGAAGGAAATGGATCCTCATTATATGGGTGGTTTCTGTACAGGAGCCGGACCTGAAGTATATAATAGTGTGGCCACAGCTATACCCATTCTGGATAACGAAATCTTGCAACAGACTTTCATCAGAAATGAAGACATATCATTACCCATTGCAGATATTAGAGGACGTCACAGTGTGTTAAGCCAGACCAGTTATGCTGTGTGGAGAGATACTGATGAAAGACCCCTTTATGAGGAAGAGTTATGTCAGAACTGTGGCACCTGTCTGGTAGAAGAAAGATGTCCTACACGAGCCTTCCAGAACCATAACCTTAACCAAGCCCAGTGTTTTGGATGTGGAATGTGCGCTTACACTTGTCCCTTTGGTATATTCCAGATGGAAAGAGGAACTGTCTCTATGGACTGGGAGGGGGAGACTAAAACCTTGGAAGTTAGCTGCCGCCAATCTGATATTAAACGAGCACGTGAACTGGCTCATGAACTTAAAAACAGAATTCAAAAAGGCAATTTTTTAATTAGTGAATTTTAAATTCATATTCTTTTATTTTATTTCATAGTGAGTTAGTGTTGTTATTTCTCTATTTATTATAATTCTCTTTAACTCTCAGTAAGTCCATCTAACTCCCTTTAACTCTTTAAACCCCATAAATCCCTAAATATCTTAAATATCTTAAATATCTTAGATATCCTATAATCTCCCTAAAATCCCCCTATAATCTTCCTATAATCTTCTTAGAATCCCCCTGTAATCTTCCTATAATCTTCTTAGAATCCCCCTGTAATCTTCCTATAATCTTCTTAGAATCTCCCTATAATCTCCTTAGAATCTCCTTAGAATCTCCTTAGAATCTCCTTAGAATCTCCTTAGAATCTCCTTAGAATCTCCTTAAAATTTCTCAGCTTGGATTTATTCCTAGAAGTTTGAGAATTTCTTGCAGGATAATGTTCCTATTTTGAGTAGTTAAATTAAAAATCTTCACATCATCCCTATTTTTAACCTTCAAAATAAATGGGTGCCGGGAATGTTGATGGATAACTGCGATTACTGGTTTCTGACTTTCCATAACCTTCCAAACAGCATCAGGGAATTCTGTGCTTTTAAGTTCCATGGGTGCTATTTCATCTATGTATAATCAGCAGTTTCAAGAGCATTTTCCAGGGAGGATATACCTATTTCCTGGATGTCATTTAAATTAACTCTATATTTACCAATTACTGGCCCCGAAGTGCAGTGTATACTGGCAAGGATTCCTTTTCGCCCGGAACTGATGTCGATAATATTGAAACCTGTTCTTCTACCGTTTTCCCTTATTTCAGGACAGTATATTCCACCAATAGAATACCCTCTAGTTTTCATTCTATTTTTTATTTCTTCCAGGAGGGTGGTTTTACCCACTCCTGGGGGACCTGTTAGGAGAATGTTGGTTAACGACATGATATTAATTTTAAAAAAAGGTGAAATCTAATGAATAAAAAGTGAATGAATATGGGGAGTTTTTATAGTTTAATGGAAAAGAACATGAATCCCATGACAAATCCGAAAAGAAGTGCTATCACCAGGAAGAGGAAAACCGTCCCCCATATGGAACTTTTGGTTTCTTCATATTCAAAATCTTCATCTCCCAAGTCATAACCCCTTCTATGATAACTTTTTTGATTGTAATTATCCTGATTATATCTCGGATTATAATCCTCATCCCTTTCATATTTTGTTTTATAATTTTTATTCTCATATTCCTCATATTCTTCATATTGATATGAATCTTGATAGGGATCCTGGTATGTGGTTTCAGGGGTGTCTTCTTCCAAATTGTATGGTTCAGTGGGTATTTCCGCTTCTTCCTGGTATTCACCCCTAATGAACTTCTTTTGCAGGGGTTTAGACTCAGAACTATACAATTCCATACCACAGTTAGGGCAGTAAATCTCTCCTTTCCCTATTTCAGCACCACAATTTTCACATCTCATAGTGACCTCGTTTCCATATAAAATCTGCAAATATTCTGACTAAAGCAAATTATCTATGAACTGGGATTTCGCTAGGGTTTTATTGTTCTATTATGAACCATTATCTTCAGTTTTATATACAAAATGATTATTATTTTCTCAAAACTTATATAAATCATTTTTCTGTAGAAATAAAGAAAATGTTATGAAAATTTCCATGGAAAAATGAAATTAAACAAATAGGTAACATGGACTAATATAGATATGTATCCTGTTATTTTTTTCATTGTAATTTCAATCTACCTATGATTTAATAACATCATCAAACAAATATTATGGCAATGAAGGGGGGATGATAATGGATAATGAATTGAGAAGGGAACTTATTGCTAAGTCATCGATTACGTTTAAGGGGTTGCGAAAACTTAACATAGGTGCCGGTGCACTGCACCTTATCCAGGGATTACTTATGATCGGCCTGGGTTTGTGGCTTACCTGGACTCAGGATATCTACACGTTCTATCTTAAATTCAAAATAATATCCCTAACACCACCTGTCTTTCAGATTGCACCGGATCCAACTGTTGTTTTCACTGTCGGTTACCTGGGAGTGATACTTTCTTCATTCCTGTTGATTTCAGCAGTTGCTCACTTTGTTATTGCTTTTGCTCGTAACCAAAATTACAATGAGAACCTAAAGAAAGGTATGAACCCTTACAGGTGGTACGAATATTTCTTCTCCAGTTCCATCATGCTGGTGATTATAGCCACCTTTGTAGGTGTATGGGATCTGTGGTCTCTGGTGATGATCTTCGTCTTGAATGCCGTGATGATCATGTGCGGCTTTCTAATGGAAAAAATCAATTACTACACCAAAGAAACTGACTGGTCTGCCTACTTGGTGGGAGCGCTCGCAGGATTCACACCATGGATAGTTCTGGCCGCCTACTTCATAGCTGCCTTAGGTTCCACTGAAACAGAACCACCCGCCTTCGTCTACGCTATATTACTGATCTACTTCATCATGTTCAACACTTTCTCCATTAACATGGTCCTACAGTATAAAGGTATTGGGAAATGGAAAGATTATCTCTACGGTGAACGAGTTTACATACTTTTAAGCCTGATCGCCAAAACTGCCCTGGCCTGGTTGGCGTTTATAGGAGTCTTTGCACCCTAATACAAGGAAAAGTTGATACAAATTTTTATGTAAGGATAAACTGGTAAAAATTGGTGAAATAATTAAAACCAGATTATTCTTCAGATTTTTCCAAATAAGGTTTTCTGCAATTTGTTAGTATAGAAAAGTGAATTGTATGAAAGTTGTAAAATCAAAAAAGAAACTGATACTGATTGTTGTTTTAGTAATACTAGTAATAACCGTAACTGCTTTTACCTATTATGTTTCTGATTATTATCATGCAGATACCAGGGCACTGATGGCTCTTAATTCAACAGACTCGTATACTGTAGTAAATACCGATGATTCAGTTACATTCACTCCTACTGGTAACAGAAGTGCCATTGGACTGATAATTTATCCTGGAGCCAAAGTTCAGACAGAATCTTACTCAGTGATTGGTTCTAAATTAGCTGAAAATGGTTATACTACAATAATCGCTAAAATGCCATTTAATTTAGCTTTTTTCGGCGTTAACAAAGCAGATAGAGTGATTGAAAAGCATACAGAAATAAATACTTGGGTTATTATAGGTCATTCATTGGGAGGTGTTTTCGCATCAGAATATGCCCTAAACCATCAGGATAAAATTAGAGGAGTAATCTATTTGGCTGCTTATCCTTCATCAAATGCATCTAACGCTACCTTTAAAGCATTATCTATCAGGGGCTCCAGGGATGGATTAACCCTTTCTGAAGACATCTCTGGAAATCTTGATAAATTTCCAAAGAACACCACCTTCATCACCATTGAGGGAGGAAATCACTACAATTTTGGTGATTATGGTTTTCAAGCAGGAGATAATAATAGTACAATCACCCGGGAAGAACAGCAAAAACAGACTGTTGATGCAATTGTCGAATTCCTTAAAACCCTGTGAAGTTAATCTATCATTTAGTATACTATTTAAAAATTAATGGGCTACTTAATTATAAGGTTAAAAATAGGACAATGAATCCTGAAGGCTTATTAAGGTATAACCCTCAAGTAGTGTGCTTCATTTACCCCTGCATTGAACTCTATACTGGAAACTTCATCCATCCAGTCTTCAAATATTTTCCAGAGGAGATCATCATCGGCATAAATGCAAAAAACAGGTTCATCCTCATCTTCCATAACAAATTTTTCCACATCACCATAATCTCGTTTAATGTCATTATAAATCTCATCTGCCAGGTTTTGTTTATTTTTTTCCATGATAACCATCTCTCACTACTTCTTTTATTAATATTTTATTATGTAACTTAAATCAATAGATTATAGGTTATTAAATTAATAGATCATGGATTAAATCAAATTATTAAATCCTAAATCCTTAGCATAGTCAATTACTTCACCAATTTCAGTATAGGTGGGGAGTCTGGAGATTTCTTCATATTCCTCGGCACGGTAAACTGGATGATACTGTCCCATGATGTTTAACATCACTCCCAGGCCTAAATTTTGAGATATCCATTTTATTATGGGTTTTGAACAACATTCCACATGATTGGGTAGTACTAAATGTCTGATTATCATATCACCTGCCTCCCAGGCCATTTTATGATTTCTTCCCACTACTTCCATATAATTTGGGACACCGGAAAGTCGCTGGGCACATTCATTGTTACCATACTTAAAATCTGTGAGATAAAGGTCGACAAAACCATCCAGAAGATACATGGCATCTTCAGAGAGGTACATGTTACTGTTCCAGACAACAGGAATATTTTCCCTTACCAGTTGCATGGTACGGAGGATGTAATGGAGATTGGGGGTTGGGTCGCCTCCCACAAAATTAACATTTCGGGAACCCTCATTTCTCCTTTTTTCAATGATTAAGGCAAGATTTTTTTCATCAATGATGATGCCTCGGGTTGGTTGTTGGCTTATATCCCAGTTTTGACAGTAAACACAGTTGAAATTACACCCTGCAAAGAAAACCGTGTGACTGGGCACCAATAGTGATTCTTCACCTACATGCAAAAACTCAGATGCAATTAAAGGATTTCCCACTCCACAGGATCCTTTTTCATTCTTTCGGTCCACTCCACAATTTCTTTCACAGAAATTACAGTGATGAAACATTTTTGCAGCTATTTTCACCTTAAGATCCAGGTAAGAGAAAAAAGATTTTGTTTTATTGGTTTTATCTGTATCAGTTAGTTTTTCACCATATTTACCCAGAGAAGACCATTTTTGGTAAAATTTAGTAAAATCATTCCTCAAACGTTCATGCTCTATCCAGAGGTGGCCTTCATCATCACTGTCCTTTGCATCCATAATAGAAGCTACTTTACACTTTGATAGTTGCTGGTTGGTCATTACCGCCAGATAATTTGAAAGAACCTGTTTAATAGTCTGGTTAGTCATTTCCACTTTATTTTATATTTTTTTATAATGGCTGCCTATTATTATTTCAGCACGGCTTTAACTGGGATGAGTTGTCATTCCATCCATTGCTTTTGAGTGCCTCTTATTATTTCAGCACGGCTTTAACCCACTACTCTTAAACTGGACACAGTTATAGGGGGTACAATAAAAGGTCCTAATTGTCTGGTTTTTTGTGAGGCTGCTGTGGCATCTTTCAAGATGGAGAATATATTCCCTGAAAGCATTGCCTTTTTTATTGGATATACTACTTCCCCTTTCTCTATCTTAAAGGCGTTCATGGCTTCCACTGAAAAATCTCCAGATATGGGGTTGGCAGTATGCGCTCCTAAAACATCAGTAACTAATATTCCATCTTTTATCTCTGAAAGTCCTTCCTGTTCTTTAAAATCCACAACGAGATTGGAAAGACCTACAGCAGGCATGTCATTGAATGATGCTCGCATCCCATTACCTGTGCTCTGAATTTTTCCTTTGTTAGCTGTGTGTATGTCATATATGAAGTTTCTAAGAATTCCATTTTCTATGATAACCGTTTTTTGGCTGGGTGTTCCCTCTCCATCGCCACGAGAAGAGTTAAGACCTCCCTTGATGGTTCCATCATCATAGATATTAAGTGAAGGGGATGAGACCTCTTTATCCAGCTTATCAGCGTATATCGATCTGCCTCTCTGCACATTATCTCCATTGATGGCTTGTGAAAATGTGGATAGGATTCCTGATGCTGCATGATGGTCCAATAAAATTTTCATATCTCCAGTTTCAACTGATTTTCCTCCCCTGGAATTTAAAGCTATTTCACATGCTTTATTAGCTATTTTTTCAGGATCAATGTCCAATTTCCTGGATGAATCAGATTCACTGGCTGTGGAAACACCTTCCCCATCTGGGACATTAACTGCTATGAAACTAGAAAAGTAGGTAGACGCATCCTCACAAGAAGCACCTTCAGAATTAATGATTAAAGTTTTATAACAACCAGCAGAAACCCCACCAGAGGTTGGTTGGCATTTATTATCCAGAACCGTCCCAATCACGGATTTCCCTAAGCTTATGGTATCTTCCAGTTCCAGAGTGTCAAATTTATTATGATAAATATCCTTCACTACTGGATAATCTGACTTAGAAGCAAAGGCAAAGTTTTCATCAACCAGATTGGCATGTGCATTGGATACTGCCTTTTTGACTGTTTCTTCTAACTTTTTATTTTGTGTAGTGTAGGCAAATCCCATCCTATTATCACAGATAACTCTGATACCCAGTCCCATGGAGTGGGCTTCCTTGGCAAAGTCCACTTGGTCATTCTGGATGGTGGCATCTATATTTTCCGTAGTTTCGATGTAAATCTCAGCCTGATCAGCATTTTTCAGAGCATAATCTAATGTTTGGTTAGCTAAATCATTTATCATGGTAAAAACCTCTCTAATGCCTCTTTAACTCCATCCCCATATGGTTTCTCTGTAACATAATCTGCTATGGCCTTAAGTTCAGGTTCTGCATTGGCCACTGCCACTTTCAAACCGGCAACCTTCAGAAATTCCAGATCATTTTCACTATCCCCCACAGCCATGATTTCATGGGGTTTTACACCCATATCACGAGCTACATGTAATAAAGACGAACCTTTGTCCACAGTTGGATCAGTGATGTGCAGTGCAAACTTGGTATCATATATACTCACATCAAAATCTTTAAGATGATCTTTAACTACCCCTACCGGAATGGTTCGATAAATTGCAATTTCTGAAACCCTCTGATCCGAAAAATCCACTTTTTCAAGGGGATATTTTTCTTCTAAAAATTGATAGGCTCCCTTACATTTTTCAATATCTCCCAAAATCCGCCTTCCCTTGGTTGATTCAATAACTCCCCCATTTTCTGCCACCAAACCTCCTGAAGTGCCAATAAATATGGAAAGAGTTTTAGTGACTGGGAGAATATTTCCAGTTACAATAATAACTGGTATGCCTTTTTTTTCAGCACCTCTGATAGATTCTAGGGCACTACAACATAGTCTCCTTTTACTATCAGTTATGGTGCCATCAACATCCACTGCTATCGCTTTAATCACGTTAACTCACCAATATCCAGTTATTAAATGATGGAAATTATAAATAAGGTTCTCAATGATTGTTGCTTAGTTTATTTTGGGCTCCTTTGAAACTTAAATTAATTCATTTAAAATTATTTAGAAAAAATCATCGGATTTAGAAAGAACCATAACGGTGAGCTATGTTACATGTTCCTTCTTTACTCACCATGCATGCCCCTATGGGGTTGGTAGGATTACATTCCTTACGGAAAAGTTTACAATCTTCAGGCCTAGCCACTCCCCGTAGTATGGCTCCACAGATGCAGCCAGTAACTACCTCAGGGATACTGCCTACTTCAATGTCAAACTTTTCTCTAGCATTGAAATCAGAAAATTCATCTTTAATATCCATAACTGAGTCAGGTATAGGTGGAAATCCCCTCCATTCCTTGGTTGTGATGTAAAAAACTTCTTTAAGGAGTTCTTGGGCTTTTATATTGCCTTCTTCCCGGACTGCACGTTTATATTCATTTTGAACCTTAGCTTTACCATCATCAAGTTGTTTCAGTATTAAGTAAACTGCTATAAGGACATCCATGGGATTGAACCCTGTTACCACTTGTGGAATTCCATATTCTTCTGAGAATATATCATATGGCCTGGTTCCAATAATGGTTGAGACGTGTCCTGGTTCTATAAGAGCGTTAAGATTCACTTCTCCTGATTTTATGAGGAATTCCAGGGCAGGAGGTATTAAACGGTGACAAGATAAAACTGAGAAGTTTTCAGGAGGATTAGAAACTAATTCTGCTGCCGTAGTTGGTGCTGTGGTTTCAAATCCTGCAGCCATAAAAACCACTTCATTATCAATCTTTTGAGCTAGTTCCACAGCATTATTAACCCCATAAACTATTCTAACATCAGCACCTTCTGCCTTTGCATCAGCTAGGGATCCTGTTCCACCGGGCACCCTTAACATATCCCCAAATGTTGCTATGGTAATCCCTTGTCTAGCCAGCTCTAGGCATTCTTCTACTTCACGTGCTGGAACACAACAAACAGGACATCCTGGACCTGCAACTACTTCCACCTCTTTAGGTAATAATGATCTTAAACCATATTGCATTATGGTATGTTCATGTGAACCGCATACATGCATTATTTTTACTGGTTGGGCAATGTCTTCTATGCGTTTTACTATTTTTTCAGAGAGATTTTTCATCGTGTTCATGAGTGCCACCTTATACTAAGGATAAATAAGTTTAAACAAATTATCAAATTTAATATAAACCCAATTAATCTTTTACATGTTTTATCCATTCTCTTCTAAGATCTGATTTTATTCTATAAATCCTATTGATTGATTTGAAGATATTGTTTATATTTTGTTATATGCTTATGGGATTTTTACCTAAAAAAAATGTTTAGTTTCAAAAGAAGGACTAGTAATACAATCCATATACTGAAAAATAAACCCATTTATAACAATTTTTTAGAATTATAACTGATTAAAATGTTTTATTTGGATGTGAAACATCATATAACCTAAAAAAATCCATTATACTACTTTAAAAATATTATTGAACTGTGAAGGGGATAGATGGGTTAGAGTTATATAGTAAATTATCAAACTATTTTTAAGCATGTTATGAAAATTAGTAAATATCAAACTATTTTTAAGCATGTTATAAAAGTTATGCTCTTTAGAAATAAGATTAATGGTAATTAACATGAAGGTTGCTGTGATTGGACTGGGTGTAGAAGGCCTTAATGCCGTTAAATCCCTTTTAGGTCATGGCTATGCTGTTTATGCATCTGATGTTAATCATGATATTGAATTAAAATCTACTCGTAATCTAGATGTTGATCTGGGATTTCATGATTTTGATAAAATTGAAAGCTGTGATGCAGTTGTTTTAAGTCCTGGTTTATGGCATCACCCCCATTTTCAGAAATTTAAAACAAGTAAAAAACTCTTATCTGAAATTGTTACTCCTAAAACACCTCTATTTACTATAGGAGTCACTGGTACCAATGGTAAAACTACCACTACCATGATGATTTTAAGTATACTGCAAAAAGCTGGTATGAAGGTTCTTACTGGTGGAAATGCAGGTGGGGGTTTTAGTGGATACACAGAAGTTATTTTAGAATCTGCTTCCAGCGACTATGATATCCGACTAATAGAAGTTTGTGATATGACTCTAGACTTTTGCAAACATGAATTTAACTTTGACCTGGTTGTAGTGACTAACACAGGTAGAGATCACTTGGAAGTTCATCAATCACTTGAAAACTATCTTAAATCCCTGAAAAATTTTTTGAAAGGGAAGAAAGTTGTTTTAAATCAGAAAAATGAAAGTTTCAGACAATTAACTGAAGGAACAGAAGAAGTTCATTTCTTCACCAAAATTCCTTATGAATTAAACTTGTTCGGAGACTTTAACCGGGAAAATGCTGCTGCCGCTGCCAAAACTGGTGAAATATTGGGAATACCTGATGAAACCATTGAAACTTCACTTAAAAAGTTCGATGTCTTACCTGGCAGGTCAACCATTATTAACCTTCCCCATTCCAAGATAGTGGTGGGCAAAACAGATAACGCCGATGCCACTGTTGCTGTATTGGAAGAAGCTGAATTTCCTGTTATAATCCTGGGAACTCCTCGAAAAGGAGAAATTTGTCGTTTAGAAATTTTCAAAGAAGTTTCAAAGACAAATTCCAAGATAATTGCCATCTTCCCTGGCCTAGATGATACCCTGGATGATGCCCAGAATATACTGGAAAAGGAAAGATATCAGGGAGAGGTTTTTAAACTGAGCAACGTGGATGACGTAGTTGAGTTTGCACTTAAATGCTCAGAAAAGTACCCTAATGTATTCATAGGTGGTAATGGGCAGCGAAAAATTATAGAAATAACAAAAAGTTTAAAAGACGCCGTTTCGGCAGAATAAAAAATAAAAAAAATATTTGTATTGATTATATTGATTGGGGGCTAAAAAAATGCGCAGATCTTTGTTAAACCCAATAGTGGCCTTTGGTGTTTTGATAATACTGATAATCAGCTTCTATTATGTTGGGGACACTGTTGATAATTATTTTCCTGACCAAAAGCCAGAAGAAATCACATCCATGTCCATTGGGGACACGGTGCTAGCAGGTATGAAGGTGATTGATGATGCTAAAATCAGAAAAGTACCAATTTTATATCATTTTGACTATTTAACGAGTTTATTTCAGGAAGAAAAATATTTACAGATTATAAATGGACTTTTAACTGGATCCTTGGAAACCCCACTTTCTCAAATGGCCAGTGGTAGTATATCCTCCCAGGGAGTAGCTCAGGGATTTGAAGGCCCTGGTTATTTGAGTGTGCAGGGTCAGCAGCTGGTAGTAAACCCACCTCAAACTTTTGTATGGGCATATAAAACTGGATACACTGTGGGAGTGAAGACTAAAAGTGGTGTAGAAATAAGAAATGGTGGAAAATCAGGAACAGTCATAAAGGAAATAGCAGAATCCGATATTAACAACAATACCATCCCCCATGATTACGTTACCATTACCACTTTTAAGAAATGGTACAATAAAGCAGATGTGGGTAATTACATCTATCTCGATTATTCACTCGCAGGGTTCAGTGATGGTAGAAACCAGGTTATCCCTGACCAGATTGAAACATTTTTCGGAGATTCTGTAGTAGCCTACATGAAAAATTATCCCACTGGATCTCCCATTATGGCTTATATGGGAAACCACACTGAAAACGTGACCACAACCTATTCTCAATCTTTAGGTTCTTATCCTGAATATGGCGATGCATCCCGGGCTTATAATGCCATGGCATTTGCCAGAGGATGGAATGGAACCATAATACCTCCTAAAACCGGATCCACTGGAAAAGAGAATATTGGTTTTGATCCATGCCCTGATCCTAATGCTACTGGTGGATATGCAACCCACGGTGTTTGTCCTGCTGCCAGGGCACTTCGAGGAGCAACTACAGGTTCGGGTTTACCCTTGCCCAATGGAATTTTATGGGGCGAATTAGCTGTAGCATATGATACCAGTCCCACTGTGGGAGTTAAAGTTTATAACAATCAGGATTATCCTGTAAAGATTGTGATGTGGACAGAAGGAAGTGGA
>Ga0334899_1001420_pt1 | contig 22908 bp, 18 predicted proteins | sample GraSluR3_MG_FD_207219 | JGI IMG/M metagenome (GOLD analysis project Ga0334899, IMG submission 207219) | Sludge microbial communities from methane-producing bioreactor in Wageningen University, Netherlands - Granular Sludge_8_08-R3 | ecosystem: Engineered > Bioreactor > Anaerobic > Unclassified ...
AAACTCCCTTGAAAAGATATCAGCCCTGCCAGTAAAAAAAGTATTTCCGGCACATCACTCCCTCGATATCCACCCCGAAATCTTATCGAGAATGAGTAACGCCTTTCGTCAACTAAAGAAAGACAATAAATTGAAGCACGGCAGCGGCACATTCGATTACGGCGACTGGGCCGTATGGCTGTAGCAACTTGCAAGCGACAAGACGCACCTTTGCCAGGAAGCACCTCTCACCTTTTTTCACATGTGCTTGGCTGCATGGCTTTTAAATGAGAGAAGTTTGCACTGAGCGACAAGACGCAGGTCTCATCTTTTTTCACATACTACTGATTTACTTTGGGTTGAACATAACGACTCTGCACTTAAAAGGTTCTTTAAAAAAACAACATAGTATGCCTATTTATAAACTTGAAAATGACAAGATAATGGAACTTCACAAGACAACTTTTTCCAATGAAAAAATTGATGAAGTTCGAAGTTTGCAAAAGATGTAAGAATGATATTGATATCTGCGGACTTTTCCAGACATGCAGGTGTTATAAAGGCTGGGGATTTTCTTTGAAATTCCATGATTTAAGTGAGTGATGTGAGGCCACATCAAGTAATATCTTGTCTTAAAATAGCTGCAATTTCAATTTAATAATTATATTTGTAATATTCTTACATAATTTAAGGTTAAAATGGTACTAGAAATACGACTTAGTAATTTTTTCTCAATTAAAGATGAGGTTGTTTTAGATTTTAGAGCAGCTAATATAAAATCTACAAATGCAATAGCATTAAAAGATAATTTTTTTATTGAGAATAAATCTGAAATACTAAAAACACTGATTATATACGGGGCCAATGCATCTGGCAAAAGTAATATCATAAAAGCAATCCGGTTTTGTAATGCTATGGTTTTCGAATCTCATAATCATAATGAGAATACAATCTATAATTTTGTACCCTTTAAGTTTGATAATTACGATAAAAAACCTAGTAAGTACTTCATTAGATTTGTATTGAATGATATAGAATTTGAATACTCTTTTTCAATGTTCCGAACTTCAATTATTACTGAAAGTTTACATTACTATCCTAAAGGACGTATCAAGGAAATCTTTACTCGAGATGAAAGGCAGGGAAAGAGTAAAAGAGAAAAATACACATTTACAGACGTTATAAAAAGACCGTTTGATGTGGCCGAAAACACTTCTGACAAAACATTGTATATTTCTCGAGCTAGCCAAATGGATAGAGATATTGCCAAGGAAATATTTAATTATTTTAATAAAACTTTCATTTTAAATTATGTTGGCTTTGGATTTTCTACCATAGAGAATATAATACATAACAATAAAGAACAGTTAATTGAGGCACTTAAGATAGCCGACAGTGATATTGAAGATGTAAAAATAAAAGTCCTAAAGAAGCCGGGAAAGAATATACATGCAGATTTATCTAATATGACATTAAAAGTAGAAGATGTAGTACAAGATCATCTGCAGATTAAAACAACTCACAAGACTAACCCTAAGGTAACTTTCGATTTTCTAACTCAGGAATCTCAAGGTACAATAAAATTATTCTTTATTATGCTTACACTTTTAGATGTAATAAAGAATAATAAGGTATTACTGATTGATGAGATAGAGGAAAGTTTGCATCCGAAGATCATCAATTATATTTTCAATTTATTTAAAGCGGGAGATAAGGCACAGTTATTATGTACAACACATAATACTCAATTTTTAGACCTTAAAAAATTCCGCAAAGACCAGATTTATTTTATTAATAAATGTTCTAATGGTGCGTCTGACCTATATTCATTATATGATTATAGCGATTTTAGAGACACAATGAATCTGGAAAAAGCATATATGCAAGGTCGTTTCGATGCAATCCCAATAATTAATGATTCTTATGTACAACTCAAAACACTTTTGAATGAAAAGTAATCGTCGTATATCTAAGAACAAAAAAATCAATCCACATTTTTGGGTTTTTTGTGAAGGAGAAACTGAAGAAGCATATGTTAGTTTTTTACGAGCAGAGTATAGATTGCCCGTAGAAATAATCACTAAAATTTCGGGATCTCGTATAGATACTCGCTTTATTAATTCATTTAAAAAGGGGAAGCCGACTGTAAAAAAAGATAGGGATTTCTTAATATATGATGCTGATGTTCCTGAGATAATTACTAGGCTTAAACAGATAGAGAGTGCTATTCTTATTGCTTCAATGCCTGCCATTGAATTGTGGTTTTTGCTACACTATAAAAATCAAACATCGTATTTAACTGAATCTACTTGCATAAGAGAGTTGGAAAACAGAAATAGAAACACTTATAAAAAAGGGGTGCTTGATCCTTCTTTAAAAAGCAAACTAAAGGAGAAATACAATGATGCATGCATTCGTGCAAAACAACTCCAACTATTTGATAATCCTTCAACTAATATGTATGTTTTTATTGAAGCACTTGAAAAAGTAAAACAAGAAAAACTTGCATCCAATGGATAAACTCACAACTATTTATTTAACAGTTTATAACTGAACCATTATGATCATTCGTGCTACTGCAAAGACATTGAACATTGCCAGGATTGCTCCTGTGAAGAATTTGTCTGCCATTGAGGGTCCTCTGCCCGGGGAATGGTATGTATCGCTGGTTCCTACTGGCCGCAAGGGGGTCTCTGCAATCCATTTTGTGCATAACCCTACGATGTTGTCTGTATTTTTTATGGGGTAATCGCACAACTAGACTAAGAATTATAAAATATAAAGCATATGCACAAATGGGTTATAGACGATAACGGCAATAGTTTTGTACACAGTACACTTGATGATGGCTATGATTTTTTCATTACTGACAAATGGAATGTAAAGCTTCATTTCAAAATTTCTACATTTATGGTACCTTCTGGTTTGGCCTCAGAAGCTATAGAAGTGATTGATGATCCTGTATTCCATGAACCCAGGGTCTACATGATTCTCTCTGATTTTGGATCTGATGTTGAGGAGTCCGAAAATCAACTCAAAGAAAAATTAAAAAAGGGAATTAATAAGAAATACCTGGAATATTCTGATGAAGGCTACTCTATAAAGGGCAACAAAATCAAAGGCAGGTTTATGGGAGAATATTTTGAAGTTGATGGGTTAAAGTTTTCAACCGAAGAATTTCTGCAGACATGCAGATGTTATGAAGGCTGGGGATTTTCTTTGAAATTCCATGATCTTAGTGAGTGATATGATGCATTCCTCGGATAAATTTACAACTACCTGATTTTACATCCCTTATTGTTATTCGGTCATTTTCTGCATTTTAGCAATATGTATGACACGGAATCTCCATCTTTTGGGACTTTAGTTGAGTCCTCCTTGTTCCGAGGAAAGATACGCAGTTGATCATGTGAACTGTTAAGAGGGTGTTTTAAGCAATATTTTACTTTATTGCGTTTTTAAGCAATATTTAAATTAATTGCACTTTAAAGCAATATTCATTAATATTGCATACTACTAAACTAAAAAATTATGATAGCCGTTATTAAGGGTGACATTATAAATTCTCGGCTGATTATCAACCAAGATAAGTGGCTTATACCATTAGAGGATTTGCTAAATGAATGGGGCAAAAGTCCAGAAATCTGGGAAGTTGCATGGGGTGATTCTTTTCAGCTTGAAGTTGAAAATCCAGCGGAATCATTATATAAAGCGTTATTAATAAAGGCATTGATAAAAGGCATCAGTTTCAAAAAAAATAGTGAAAAAATGAGTGAAATTGATGTAAGAATCTCAATTGGAATAGGCGAAAAAACATACGCAGGACGAAGAGTGTCAGAGAGTAATGGCCCTGCTTATATATATGCAGGTGAAAAATTCTCTTTACTTAAAAAGGAAAATACAACATTAGCAATAAAAAGTAAGTGGCCCGAATTTGATGAAGAGTTTAATCTTTATTTGAAATTAGCAGGTGTATTTATGGATAAATGGACAAAGTCATCGGCTGAATTGGTTGGGATTGTCCTTAGAAATAGCATGATTACTCAAGAGGAAGTGGGGAAGCTAATCGGTATCAAACAAAGCGGTGTAAGCGGAAGGTGGAATCGTGCAAAAATTGACGAAATATTAGAGATTGACAATTTGTTCAGAAGAAAAATCAAACAATTGTTATAATGATTATCATAGTAAAGCTACTACTTGCGCATTTTATAGGTGACTTTATACTTCAACCTTCAAAATGGATTAAGAGTAAAGAAATTAGTAAAGTAAAATCAAAAGAACTTTATCTTCATATTCTAATTCATGGTTTATTGGTTTTAATACTTTTATGGTATAAGAAGCACTTCTCATCTTTTTTCACATATTACTGATTAATTGATGCTTGAACATGGCAACTCTGCACTTAGGAAATATCTGCACTAGCTAAATAGCATAAATATTAAGATTATTAAATAACTCCCACGCTCTTATGTGTTTAATTCCAGCTCTTAAAGGTAAGGCTATGTCATCGAGCGAAACAACGATTTTTTCGTAATTATCGGCAATGGCTTCCAAAGCTGAATATTCTCGCTCGATAGTTTCCTTGTCAATGAGCATATAGGTACTTTGTATATAAATAATACGGTCGGATTTTTTTGCTACAAAATCGATTTCTTTATTCCGAAGTGCTCCTACATAAACATCATATCCGGCACGACGTAGTTCTAAGTAAACTAAATTTTCTAATACATAACCAAATCCGTAACCAAATCCTGAATATAGATAGTTTTTATAGGATAAGTCATTGATATAGAACTTAGAATTACCTGATAGTGTGTCTTTTCCTTTTATATCATACCGTTCACAGCGATGTATTAAAAAAGTATCTTCTATATATTTTATGTAGTTCGAAATGGCATCATAACTAACTTTTCGTCCTTGATTTTTAAAATATTTGACAATATTTGTTATTGAAATAAGATTGGATGCGTTGTTTACAAGATATGTAAAAATATCTTCTAACATTTTTGGTTCACGTATACTATATCGCTGAATAATATCTCTTAATAAAACGGTGTCCTTTATAGCTGAAATATAATTTCGTTTAAGTTCCTCTTTGGGGAGCATAAACAATTCGGGAAGTCCTCCGCTATTCATATAACTGATATAACTTTCTTTGCCTTTCTTCTGATTTGTAACGCCACAATATTCAGCATAACTAAACGGGAAAATTTCTATCGAAATATACCTGCCAGATAAAAGAGTTGCTAACTCACCTGAAAGCATATTCGAATTAGAACCGGTAATAAATAATTCATATTCTTCAGAATAGTCTTGTGAATACGAATTAACGACTTTTTCCCATTCTTCTATCAACTGAATTTCATCAATAAATATGTAAACTCTTCCCTTGGGTTGGAGTGTTTCTTTGTATAATTTAATAAGTTTATCCAACTCTTTGTAGGTTTTCAAAAAATCGAAATCAGCAAATTCACGATTGATAAATAACGTGTTGTGAGGATTAATTCCGCTGTCAATAAGTTGCTTGGCTATTTGTCTTAATATGTAGCTTTTCCCCGTCCGTCTTTGTCCAACAAGCACTTTAATAAGTCTGCTCCCAATGTAACCACTCAATTTATCAGTATATTCGTGCCGTTTAAATCCAAAATCAAAGTTTTTAGAATCCCATAAATTGTACCTATTAAGCAAATTGATATTTTCGTCCATATGTGAATATTTTGCACTAAAATAGTATTTTTTCATTTATAAACGAAGATTTCGCGTAAAATAACAAGACGCAGGTCTCATCTTTTTTCACATATTACTGGTTATGTGGTGTTTAAGCATAAGACGTTTGCACTTATGAGTTATTTCCTGTGCATTTCGGGTTATTTCCCGTCAATTGCTGCCTGGCTCTCGGGGGCCGTCAGCTGGCTCGGTGCCGGGAATAACCCTCTGCCCAAGAATAACTCTGCAAGAAGAAAAAGAACCACCTCTCACCTTTTTTTACATGTTGCTGGTTGTGTGGTCTTTTGGCGAGAGATATTTGCACTTTTCATAAATCCTGCAAGATTTTGGTGCAAAGCTGCGTAGGTGAAGTGCTTGCTGCTGTGACAGATGTGAAAAAAGATGAGACCTGCAGGTTCCACCCGCAAAGCAAGCACCCGCAAAATCAGCAACCGTAAAACCTGCAACCGTAAAACCTGCAGCCGCGAGACTCATGTCAAGCACCTGCTTAATAAAAAACGGCTCTTTTTTGTTTTTGTTACCTCTTCAAACGGGATAGTTCATACGTGAAACCAATGCGAATACCGGTTTCGTTAATTCTTGATTTATAACCTTTCTCTGCCGGAATCATTAGAAGCGCATGGAACTTGGCATATGGGTTTACAAAAATTGAAAGACCGGAATTGAAATTGTATTTGGCACCAAAACCAGCCATTAGACCAAGACCGTTTTGACCCGAAATGGCACTATTACCGGACAGATCCATATCAATCATGGCTCCTCCGTTGACAAATAGGTGTTTAAGAAAGTTGACCCGTAGCGATACTGGTATGCTCAAAATGGTGGTTGTCATTGTTTTCGAAATAACATGCTCTGATGAAAAGTCTGGGATTAAAAGTGATGTGACCTCGATTTTATGATTAGACACATCAAGTCCCGTCTCAATATCCAACCATTTGAAAATCGGCTGTTCATAGCTCAGTCCAAACGCATATGAGCATTTCCCCTCTAAACTTGGACCTCCAATAATATCCTGTGAATTAAGTATAACCGCTTTGCCAAAGGCAGAGTAAGATATCCCGATTTTTGCTTCTGATTCCTGTGCAACCCCCTGCGATTGGAAAATAACCACGAATAACAAAAAAACAACTAACCTCTTCATAACTATTTATTTAAAATAATAATCAAATTTACACTAATAAAATGAATAAAAAAAGCAGCAGGTCTCATCTTTTTTCACATCTTTCTGGTTGCCTTGCAGTTTGGTGTGGCACCTATGCACCTAACCACAAGACGCAGGTCTCATCTTTTTTCACATCTTGTTGGTTGTGTGGCGTTTTGGTGTAAGATGTTTGCACTTAAGAGTTATTTTCTGTGCATTTCGGGTTATTTCCCGTCAATTGCTGCCTGGCTCTCGGTAGCCGTCAGCTGGCTCGGTGCCGGGAATAACCCTCTGCCCAAGAATAACTCTGCATAAAACAGCAGGTCTCATCTTTTTTCACATCTTGTTGGTTGTGTGGCGTTTTGGTGTAAGATGTTTGCACTTACCGTGTGGTTTGTGTGAGGTTGGTGCAAAGATGCTTGGGTTAAGCGCTTGCCAGTTAAGAAGATGTGAAAAAAGATGAGAGGTGCGACCGCCAACGCCCGCCAGCGCCCGTGAAGTTTGCTCCCGCAAAAGCCTGCACCCGCAAGACCTGCAGCTTGGCCAGCACTCGCCAGCGCCTGCAAAAGCTTGCACCCGCTAAACCTCCACCTCTGCAAACTAAATATTTAGCCCATGTATTAAAAAAAATTGTAAATTGCAGAGGTATATTTGAAAAATTTCTAACCTAAACATTTTGATGTCATGAATAGTGTTTGTTTTTCCAATAGGTGCAAAAGGCTGGTTGCTCTAAAGATTGCAGCTTTGGTTGTTACTGTGGTTGCAGTTTGTGGCTGCAGCAAAATAGAAGGAGGCGGGGAAGGGCTGCTAGGCGGGACAAGCCCAAACTACAACATGCTTTTTGATATCTCTGCAAACGGGCTCTACATGACAGAATGGAAAGGAAATAATGGATCTAATGCATTGATTGTTAAGTTCCAAAGAAATTTTTGCGATTTCATTTTAACAGAGGTTTTAACTGGGAAGGTTACAAGTGAAAGGTACTCTTATACTTACGCTCATCCAATTGCAACCTTCACTCCATATTCTGTGGGCAAAAACATCATAAAAGGCACAACTAAAAGTGGCAACATCCTTTCTTCAGACGAAATGACCTTTACCGATGAGCAAAACTCTCCGGTCCTGCTAAAAGTGTTACGTTACAAATAGCACCTCTCATCTTTTTTCACATATTGCTGATTGTGTGGCGTTTTGATGTGAGATGTTTGCACACGACTCTAATTCTGCATGAAGTTTGTGTAAATATGCGTGAGTGAAGTTCTTGCTGGTTAAGAAGATGTGAAAAAAGATGAGACCTGCGTTACAAACTCACAAATTAATTTGTAAATTTGACAAGAGTTTTCTAAACATTTAATCATGAAAAAGATAAGAACCCGAACAGCTTTTATGCTGTATCCTGTCGTACTTTCGGGTGCGATTGCTCTAGTTGTCACTTTATCAATTTTTTCACCAACAAATATCTCTGCACAAACCGGTCGAGCTGCCACATATCTGCCTGGTGCAGAAAGAGGTGTCGCCAAAGATTTAACCCGTCTGGCAGAATGTTACGAATACGGTTATGGAGTGGAAGAAAATCTTAATGAAGCACTTAGACTCTACACACAAGCTGCATTCCGAAAGGACCCTCAAGCAATTTTCCGCATTGGCTATTTTTACGAGACAGGTAAAGGAGGATTGCAAAAGGATTATGCAGAGGCATTCAAATATTATAATGTAGCTGCTTCCCAAGGAAACCAAGGAGCAATGCTCTATTTGGCAGAGCTTTACGAAGAAGGATCGGGTTGCAGCCAAAACCTGCAGATGGCATATAAGCTTTATCTTCTAAGTTGCGTTAGAGATTACTCATTCAAAGGCGCAAAAAGATGTGCCAAATTACTGGGTATAGACACTTTATCTATGCCTAGTTCAAATATTGGAGTGTTTTCAAAATATTCAGTTGGAGAAAATCCCGATCTAAGAGCTATTTACGGCACATACGAAACATACATGCATGGTTTAGAAGGTATTGAAAAAGACCCGATGCTAGCACTGATTTGGCTTGAAAAAGCTGCAGAAGGAGGTTTCACTGCTGCTCAGGCAGAGTTAGGTAATTACTTTTATTCGAAAGGTGAATATACAAAAGCGGTCAAATGGCTTAATGCTGCTAGTTTAAAAGGAGACCAGACAAGCATGTCCTCCTTGGCAGATATCTATTCGTATGGATTTCCGGGAGCTACTTCAACCCCGGAAGTTATTTATAATCTTTACATTGGAGCAGGAAATTTTGATAAAGCCAAAAATGTTTTTTCGAATTTAAAATTAATTTCTGATTCTAAACTTCTTGAGCAACAAATAAATATATTCAATTACCTGAATGGAGCTTCTCAACCTGCACCTCAACCAACTCCACAAACAACCCTTGGTGGCCAAACAGGCAACCAAAACCAGACTGGAACTTACGGGCAGACTCAAACCCAATCCAATTATAATGAACCACGCAGAGTTCTATGCACACACTGTAACGGAAGCGGATATATCTGCGTGGTAAAAACAGTTCCTACATACGGCACTCACACAAATGTAAAAACCAGATGCCAACACTGCTCACAGCTTCTTGAACACGGCATTGTGCATATCCAAAGAAAATGCCCACATTGTCAAGGCAAAGGCTACATCTTAAGATAGCACCAAGGCCGCACCCGGGCACCCCGGCCGCAGGTCTCATCTTACCAGAAACACCTCTCATCTTTTTTCACATATTGCTGATTGTGTGGCGTTTTGATGTGAGATGTTTGCACACGACTCTAATTCTGTATGAAATTTGTGCAAAGGCGCATGGGTGAAGTGCTTACTGGTTAAGAAGATGTGAAAAAAGATGAGACCTGCCACCCCGCGAAAAAGATGAAAGGTGGCTCCTGTAACAGGAACCACCTCTTGGCACGTCGTAAAAAATATTTAACCAGCCTAACTTAAATTATTAACACAAAACAAATCTACTGACGTACGTTATCACTTAATTCGTGCAAAGTTGCCTGAGATAATCACTTGCTAATGAAGCACATGTGAAAAAAGATGAGAGGTGCTTCCTGTGCTTCTTGATGCTTAGTGCAAACATCTCTCGTTTAAATGCCAAACAGCCAAGCACATGTGAAAAAAGATGAGACCTGCGGCCCTGAGAGGTGCAGCCCACCGGCCACCTGCGGCTCGCCGGCCATCTCCACCTCACAACTATTTGCGCAACTCCTGCTCAATTGCCTTTACCAATGCTTCGCCCCGCAAATGTTTGGCAACAATACGGCCATCACGGTCCAGCAAAATTATGAAAGGAATTCCCGAGAACTGGTACTGCTGCATCAACTCATTTCCGGAGTTGGGAGCCAAAACCTGCGGCCATGGCATCTTTTCGTCCTCCAAAGCTTTGTGCCACTCCTTGGTGCCCTTGTCAATGGAGACACTCATGAACTCCACACCCTGCGATTTAAATTTTTCGTAAGCATCAAGCAAATTGGGGATTTCTGCCCGGCAAGGACCACACCAAGAAGCCCAAAAATCTATCAGCAGGATCTTCCCCCTGAAACTTTGAGGGCCAAGCAACTTCCCATCAGGAGCAGGAAAGGAAAATTCAGGAGCAACAGCCCCGATCTTTACCCTCTCACGGTTTTCCCTGTCTGCCTTTTGCCTCTCAAGCACCTTGACCAAAGGAGGGTACTGAGGGTCCACTTTCTTGATGGAAGCCACAATCTTTTCAACCCTTGCAGATTCCCTGTCGGCGTCAAGCATGCTCAACAACACCACAGCACTAGTACGGTCATGGTAAACATCGGCCAAATGGGCAATCCGTGAACTGTAATCGTCGTTTAAAAAACTAAAAACCGCCTCAGTAGCCACCTTTTTGGAACTATCATCAAGGTATTTGACCCTATACAACATCTGGTTGAGAGCAATCATAGATTGGTAGTTACGATGCCGTTCGAAATTGATCTGGTTCATCAGCTCGTTCTTTGGACCACTTTTCTCAATCATGTAATAAGCAGGATTCTTGATTTTGATCTTGGCAGTATCCATACCCCTGAACCTCACATGCACATTCTCATCCTCTGCCCAGAAACTTATCGACTCCCATTTTTTGCAGTCCAAGACATAAACACCAGGCTCCTGTACCTCCATCTCATACCTGAAATTATTGTCACCATCCAGGTCAAACTCTGCAACAACACTTTTCACAGCACCATCATGCTTTATAATCTGCATTTTAGCATCAGGATAGTCAAACTTCACCGAGCCGGATACCACTATGGTCCTGTTTTGGGCAACAGCGCCCAGCGAGCACAACAACCCCGCAACCAACAACAAACCCCGCAAACCAGAACCAGATTTTAAAATATTCATCATAACCTATCTTTATTAAAATTTAAACACCTATTCCGAAAGAACCTCCAACAAACGCTGGAACTCCTTCTCATAATTTATCATGCTCATGGCCATCACACCACCAGACTTCTTAGCCTCCTCACGCCTGCGAGCCTCCCTCTGCACAACCACAGGAGCCATCACGGCAAACCAATCAGCAGCCTTGCGCCTCACAACCCGGTCTTCACAACCCTCCTCAATCTTCACACCCCACATATGCAGCTCATGCACAGGCACCTGCTCCAAACCACCCGCATCATCAATCTTTGCAGAGGCCAAATCATAAAAACCGTCCCAGTCATCCGTCATCTCTGCATAGAACATATCGGCATTCAGCTCCAGCAAATCAGCATCCTTCACCCTCTCCTTACGCAGCCTTTTCAGGAACTTATTGTAACCCTTACCGTCAAAAACCACATCACTACCCTGCCCCGAAACAAATTTCCTGGATGCCAAAGTCCAAATATCAAACAACTTGCGGTCAACCATCTGCTCACCAAACAAACCATGAAAATCACCCTTGTTTGCATGCACATATTTGAAAACCTCAGAATCGGCATCATTTGCATACCTCATGAACAAAGCCCAGTTTTCACGCTCCTTAATCAAAGGCAAATCCAACGAAGCCAAGTAATCGTTTGCCACAACTGCAGCCTCTTTTTGCATATAGCCGGTCTCCAACGCCTTCAGGTAGTCAAACACCAACTCACGCGACCTCTCTCCCGCAGCATATTTTTTTGACAAAGACAAAAGACCATGCTCACTCATCCCCCTCTTGCTCTCTTCCAAGAACTTAGCGGCAGGCATACTCCCCACAATACGGTTCACCACATTGCCATCCTTGTCCAAATACAAGAAAGTAGGGAAAGCAGCAACCTCATAATGGTTCTTAAGGTCAATCCCCTCACCTTTCTCCATATCAATCTTCACATTGATGAAGTTTGCATTAAAGTAATCGCCCACAACAGGGTCTGTGAATACATCCCTGGCCATCACCTTGCAAGGGCCACACCAAACAGTATAGCAATCCACGAAAATTGGCTTCTCCTCCTTTTTGGCCAGCTCCAAAATCTCACTCCAGCTACCCTCGGTAAAACGAATACCCCTGGAAGCCAGAGCCTGCTGCCCCAACTCAAGGAACTTGTCACCCTCCATGAAACCACTTCCCGAAAATAGCAGTTCACCATCGCCATCCACAAAAAGGTAGGTAGGGTAAGCAAATGTATTGTACCTCTCTGCCAAGGAAGTATGGACAGTACCAAGGTTAAGTGACAAATTCACAAACTTCTCGTTGTAGAAATCTGCAACCCTGTCCAATGTAAAGACATTCTTCTCCATCATAATACAAGGCTGGCAATTGTCTGTGTAAGCATCAATGAACACCAGCTTGCCCTCCTTTTTGGCAAGTTTCAAAGCCTCTTCAAAAGAAGCCTCAGAAAAGAGTATCTTCTTGCTATTGCTCCATTTTTCCCTGGCCTGCTCCAACGCACCATTCGCCCTCTCCAAAAATAAAGAGGGATCCTTGTCCAAAGCATAAGGACTCACAACACCCAGCAAATCACCATTGGGCATCATAAAAGCATATGTAGGGTACATGTTCATCTGCAATAACGGCGCAAAATCCTTACCCTCAGGAGCACCCATATCCACCCTCACAGCAATGGCATTATTGTCAACAAACTCCCCAACACCCTCAACCGCAAACAACCGCTTCTCCATCTCCAGCTTCTGGTCATTCATCATCCTTGCAGAGGTAACATCCACAAGTATTATCTTTTTTTGTGCAGAGGCCTTCTGCTGCGCCTCTTTAAATGTCATTGCAGAAAAGCCCTGGGCCGCCGCAACAAAGGGCAGCACCAAAGCAATAAAAACCAATAAGTTCCTTTTCATAAATCTCTTTTATAAATTAAATATTAACGATATCCTTTATTCTGGACAATCTCACCGTGGGAAATCCTGATATCATAATCAGGCACAGGCAGCATCATCCTTTCCACAGGAACAGTAGCATCCCTCAGTTTTTTGCCCGAACGAATCAGGTCAAAACGGGTATGTCCCTCAAAAGCAAGCTCCTTCATCCGCTCTAGCAAAATACGGTCAATCAATTCCTGTGCAGAGGCAAAACTAGCCAAAGTATAATCTGCAGGTTTGCTCGAAAATGCCTTTTTCCTTATATCATTGAGGTGCTTTACAGACTCCTCGTTTATCCCGTTAAGACGGGCCAACGCCTCTGCCCTGGTAAGCTTCACCTCCGACAACCTGATATACAACACATTGTTATAACCATTGCCATTATTGTATTTGAACGAAGTCAAATCCGAAGGGTTGTTGGTCTGGCTCCCCTGCCATATCAGGCAAGCTGTGCCCGCAGATGGGTCAATGTATCCCCTCCTGTCGCCCTCTTCATACAAATTGGCAAACGACTGCTCAATGTAAAAACTCCCCTTGTTGTAAAAAGAGTATCCCAAACCATTGGAATAACGGGAAACACTTGAATAGCACGGAGCCATCAACAGAACCTCGTCACTGTAGTTTGCACTGTTGGTCTCCTCACCGGTAGGGTTCAAAGGGAACAACCAAGAGGTATGGTGCGTATAGGAGGTAGAAAAAGTATATCCCTTGGCAGACTGCAAAACGGAATCTGCATAGTCAGCAGCCAATTGCAAATCTGACTGGTCGTTTGTGTAAGTACCCCTGTAAAGATGCACCCTGGACAACAAAGCAAAAGCAGCACTCCTTGTAGCCCTTGTACGGGCAGCCAAAGTGGTGGCACTCTCGTTGGAAAGGAAAGGCAGAGCCTCCTGCAAATCCTTAAGGATCTGCCCGTAGGTATCACCCACGGTTGCTCTGGACTCAATCTGGTCGGGATTGTAACCATCGTATGGGGTCAGCCTCAATATTGCACCCAAACCATCCATGTCGCCGGTAAGGGCACCATCGCCAAATGCCTGCAACAAAAGCATGTACTCATATGCCCTCAGGAACTTTGCCTCTGCAATATGTTGCTCCATAGCGGCCCTGTTGTAATCGCCAAATTTTTGTATGTTGGTAATTATGTTGTTGGAATAATCAATCGCATTATACAATGTCTTCCAAATGGAGAGTATGTAACCATCGTGGTCAGAGGAGTTGTATTGCGAATTGTCCATGCTCACATAAGAGGAGTTTTCCCTTTGGGCAAGGGTAGGAGTTCCAAGCTCCCCGAAAAGCATGAGCAAACCGGAGTTTGCATAGTTGTTCACACCGGTAGGGGCACCCGAATGGGCTGCATTCATCCTGGTGTAGGCCCCCAGCAAAGCTGCCTCTGCAGTCTTCACATCCTTGTAGGTGGTCTCATCCACCATCACATTCTCAGGTGCCAGGTCAAGGTCGCAAGAAACAATCACAAGCGACATAAGGATAAATATTGTAGATTTTAATATCTTTTTCATGGTTGTTTTTTTTTAAGGTTAAAAGCCAAGTCTGAGTCCAATCTGCACACCTTTGGTCTGAGGCATCGTCAGGTTGTCGTAACCTGCAGATATTGCCGAAGAACCAAATGCACTCACCTCCGGATCCAGTCCGGAATACTTTGTAAGTGTCAGCAAGTTGGTTGCAAGTACAAACACCCTCACTTGCTTGAATGTGTTTTTCTTTGCCAAAACCTTTGCAGGTACCGAATATGCAAACTCAATGTTCTTGAGCCTTACAAAAGAATTATCTTCAAGGAAACGGTCAATTGTACTTGATGTAGTATAGTCGTAATTTCCTGTAATAGATGCATTTCTTAATTTAGGCACATCGGTGTTGTGACCATAGATTTGCCAGAACTTCAGGATATCGGTATCCAGGTTGTTGGCATCACTTGTAGAGTAGGTCATCAACTGAGCCTTTGTGTTGTTGAACATTTTGCCGCCGGAAGAGAATGTAAGCAAAAAGTTAAGCTCAAAACCTTTGAATATAAAGGAGTTTGTAATACCACCATAAAAATCAGGTGTGCCAACTCCCATTATGAACTTGTTCTGTTCAGAGGTATCGTAGTTGGAGGCCGGTGCAGTCTGGCTCACAGAACCATCTTTATACAGCCACAAAGGATTTCCGGTGACAGGATCTACCCCTGCCCACCTGTGCAGGTAAAACTGTCCTGCAGGGTAACCAACCTGGTAATACTTGAAAGAGCTGTTCAGCTGGTCTATCTGGTTACCTTCAAAATTGAGTTTCAAAATCTTGTTTGTATTACGCGACAAAGTGAGGGTTGTCATCCATTGGAAATTCTCTGTGCTCACATTAAAGGAGTTGAGCCTCAACTCCAGACCTTGGTTGGACATATCCCCAATGTTCTGGTCCTGTTTTGTATATCCGGTATAGGCCGGCAAATCGGAGGCAAACAGCATGTCTGTAGTCTTCTTGTAATAATAATCTACATTCATCTCCAGCCTCCTGTCAAACAATGTGGCATCCAGTCCAACATCGTAAGTAACGGTCTTTTCCCATCCAAGGTTGGTGTTGCCGGGCTGCGACATCCCCAGGTAAGAACTTCCTGCATAGTTTGTCCCGGTCACCAGGTTGTATGTAGCCTGCGCACCGTAGTAACCTGTGTTCCCATCCTTGCTGGACCAACCGATGGAACCCCTCAGTTTCATCTCATTTACCCAAGGAAGGCTGTTCTTTACAAATGGTTCGTCGCTCAACCTCCATCCCAACGATATGGATGGCGTGCTCAAATAACGGTTGTCTTTGTTAAACCTGGAAGAACCGTCAACACGATAGGTTATTCCGGCCATGTATTTGCGCAGGAACTGGTAGTTGACCCTGGCAAAAGCAGAGAACAAAGCCCATTTGCTCTCTCCGCCTGCAGAGACGCTTTTGTTTTGCGCCGCTCCCACACCAATCAGGTAAGGACTGAAGAAATTGCTGCCATATATTGCATTCCTGTACATTGTAGAGGTCTCGTAACTCTGGCCCACAATACCTTGCAAAAAATGCTTCTTGAACTCCTTGGTAACATTTATAGTATTGTTTATCACAAACTTGGTATTCATGCTCACACTCTCCGATGCCTGATTCTTAGACACCACCTCTTCAAGTGGCACATCTGCCTTCCTCACGGCAGATTTTGAATTGTACATATCGGTACCGATGTCACTCCTTAAAGTAAGCCAGTCGGTAGGCCTTATTTCAAGGAAAAGGTTGCCGGTAACCCTGTGGTCCACAGATCCCTCTTTGTTCAGCATTGCAGAGGCAACAGGATTGTATGCCTGCGGGTTGCCATAAGGGTTGGTCCCCTGCCCGTAGAAATACCTTCCCTCATCGTCATAGATAGGCAAGTTGGGAGCCTTGATGGCTGCCAGGGAGTAGATTGCAGGTGCTGCTGTTGCATTGTTGTGCACCTGGGAAATGGAGATATTGGTACCCAGTGTGGTTATTGAATTCAGCTTGGAATCCAGGTTAACACGTGCAGAGTACCTTTTCAAATCGTTGTTTATTATATAAGACTGGTTGTCGCTCAAAGAGGCACTGACAAAATAATTTGTCTTTTCTGTCCCGCCGGAAACCGAAGCCGACATATTGTGGCTCACAGCCTGTCGTGTAACGGCACCTATCCAGTCGGTATCGTACTCCTCTGCAAATGGTGTAGAGGGGTAGTACATGGAGTATATCATGTTGTACTGCTCTCCATTCAGCAGGTCCAGTTTGCCCATAGGGTTCTCAATTGACATGCTGTAGGTGACATCTACCTTGGTCCTGTCCCTGGACCCCTTCTTGGTGGTTATCAAAATCACCCCGGCAGAACCCCTGGAACCGTAGATTGCTGTGGCGTATGCATCCTTTAGGATTTCAATTGACTCTATATCATCCGGATTTAGGGAAGTGAGCGGGTTTTTCTCAAACGAATATTTTAGGTCAGGGTTATTTGTGATGGAGCTCGAGACATTGGTGCCTCCAAATGAGTAGCCCGGTATGGAACCTCCCGAAGTGGACATCGAGTTCTCACTCCTGCTTGTTCCGTAGATAGGCACTCCATCCACAACATAAAGCGGGTTGTTGTCCCCCATGATAGAGCTGATACCGCGGATCATCAACACGTTTGCTGCACCCAGCGCTCCCGAAGAGGTAGACATGTACACACCTGCTGCCTGACCTGCCAACAATTTGTCAATTGACAATGCCGGTTTGACCTCCTGCAGCTTGATAGTGGAGACCGAACCTGTGATATCCCTCCTCTCCTGCCGTGAATAGCCAATACTCACAGCCTCATCCAAATTCAGGCAGTCATCCTCCATTACAAACTCTGCATTCACTGCATCATGGATAACCCTTTCCTGGGTTACGCAGCCAATCAACACCACCTGGATTGTACTTCCCTTGGCAACATCCAGTATAAAATATCCATTCCTGTCTGTATCAACAACCCTGTTGGTACCTTTCACCATCACATAGGCTCCGGCAATTGGTTTGCCGTCGGAGTCCTTGACTGTCCCGGTCACTTTGACTGTGTTTTGCGCCAGCAAGCACAAAGAGACAGCCAAAAAAACAAATGTCAATATATATTTTTTCATTTTTTTCATGTTTAAGGTTTGGTTACTTTACTTTTTTGGTCCACACATCATACCTGAGGGTCATGGAAAGCCCGCTTATTGTGTAATATCCGGAAGAACCGGTGAATCCGCCAATTATCCAGGCTTTGTTCCCTTCTCCCAATACCACGTTTGGATATATGCGGGCATTGAATGCAACGGGCAGTTGCAATGACGTAGGCAGAGCTGTCCAGTTTGCAGCATCAGAAGACTCCATAACCACATTCACCCCATTCCTTGCGCTTCCAACCATCCTCTCTCCTCCAATCATATAAAGTTTGTTCCCGTAAGAGACCACCTTGTGACCATATCGTTTGAGCTCCGAGCCTGCCGCAGAGCCCTCCTGAACCCAGGTTGCTCCGTTGTCAGAGGAACTCCACACATCTTCCCGCTGGTTCCCTTCGCTCATCCAGTTCACGTAACCTCCGGTTATCCACAATTTCCCGTTGTAAGAAAACATAGCGTCATCATTGCGGTTCGTGGCAGTGGTCGGTGAGGCTGATACCCTGGTCCAGTTGGTGCCGTCGGTTGTCTGGTAGGTATCGGAGTGGTTGATATTCTGCCACATGCCGAATCCGTACATCTTGCCCCTCCTTAGTACAATCTTGCCATTGTGCACGGTAATTTGCGGGAACACCCTGCCGCTTGGAGCATTCACTTGGCCCGGGGTGCAATCTTCCCAATCTGTGCCGTTTGATGTTACCATCATCCTCCATGTGAGCCATGATTCAGGTGCGGTACCATTTACATCTTTGCCCCACAGCCTTGCTCCGCCTGCTGCAAACATCTTGTTGCCCAGTACTACCAGTTGCGCACCATAACCTCCCACTACATTTGGGTTGGTCTCCACTTTTGTCCATTTGGCCCCGTCTTCAGAGGTGTATAGCTCGTAATAGGCTGTTCCTGTAGCGGCTGTTGCATTGGGATAATGGGCTCCCAATATGTACAATTTGCCATTGAACCATGCTGCGCTGTATGAGTTGAACGGAGGAAGCCCGGTCAGTGTCATATCTGTATTGACCTTGGCACCCGAGGTTTCGCTGTAATCCTTGCTCTCTACCAAAGCAGCCACATCGTAATCACGTACTGCATTGTTGTATTTGGTTTCCAGCTTAAGGGGTTTTGTCAGGTCGATTGTGCTTTCACCGCTTTTGATTTCGGTGTTGTTTGCATAGACCTTGGCTCCTATTGTGGTTGTGAATACCGGTGTGATATTGGATAACACATCTGCAGTGGTACCAAACAAAAGACTGTCTTTGCTGTTTGCAATGACCTTGTTTATCTGGTCCACTTCACAATCGAATACCCTTCCGTCCGGAAGCTGGAACCTGCATGTGAGGATTCCGGAGACATCCTCCGAGAATATCTCGTACTTTTTACAGGAATTCCCTGTAAATAAAAACATAACGGCAAACATTATTGCCATTACCATTTTAATGGGAGTTCTTTGATTTTTCATAGTAAATTGAAGTTAGTTGAAGTTTGTCATAATTATTCAGATTATCTATAGTTTGCGATAATTATCCGGATTATCTATAGTTGGCGGTCCCGTTTTGCAGGATAGTTGGCTATCCCGTTTTGCAGGAATTTTGTGAAAACCGCCACATCCAGGTTGTACCCCATGGGGTCGGTAAGGTGTTCCTCGGTAGCCGGGTCGATGATCGCGTAGTAAGGCTGAGCGTTCACATTGTATTTGTTCATTGCAAGGTGCGCATTGATCTTGCCGATGCTCTTGAGAACTCGGCCGCTCTCGCTGGTGATCCAGTCGCCCTCAACCGCCGTCTTTTTGTCGTCGGCGTATAGGGCAATGAGCACATACTCCTCCCTTAGCAGTTTGAGCACCCTCGGGTCCGACCACACCCTTGCCTCCATCTCACGGCAATTGACACAACCATGGCCGGTGAAGTCGATGAAAACAGGTTTGCCCACTTTCTTTGCATACTCCATCCCCTCCTGATAACGGAAAAATCCCTCCAGACCATGGGGCAGATGCAAAAAATCGCTGTATGTGGGAACAATCCCCTGCGCACGCAATGAATGGTTTGCAGAGTTTACGCCAACTACGCCAGGGAGTTGCCCCTCTATGCCTTGTCCGCTCCCTTGTCCACTTGCATTGTATGCCCCGGTTCCGACAGTTCCATATGAAACTGCTCCGTAGCCACCGGCCCCGTAACCGCCAGAACCAACTCCCCCCACCTGCGCGGTGCGGAAATCCTGGCTGCCCATAGGAGGCAAATATCCCGAAAGAGCCTTCAACGGTGCACCCCACATTCCGGGGATCATATAGACAACAAAGGAAAAGGTGACTATGGACATGGCCAGCCTCTTGACGGTGATGTACTCCTGCGGAGAATCATGAGCAAAGCGCAGTTTGCCCAAAAGGTACAACCCCATCAAGGTGAATACAACAATCCAGATCGCAAGGTAAACCTCACGGTCAAGCAATCCCCAGTGGTAAACCTGGTCGGCAACGCTAAGGAATTTGAAACCAAGGGCTACCTCTATGAAACCAAGCACAACCTTGACGCTGTTGAGCCACCCGCCAGACTTGGGCAGGTCCTTCAAAAGCGAAGGGGCAAAGGCAAAGATGGTGAACGGAAGGGCAAAGGCGGCAGAGAAGGCCAGCATGGTGATGATGGGCTCCCAAATCTCACCCTGGGTAGACTTGATGAGGATCGTTCCTACAATGGGGCCGGTGCAGGAGAATGATACCAAAACCAATGTAAGTGCCATGAAAAAGACCCCTGCATAACCCCCTTTGTCCGACTTGCTGTCGCTTTTGTTGACAAGCCAGCTGGGCAAAACTATCTCGAACGCCCCGAAAAACGAAGCAGCAAAGACCATGAAGATAATGAAAAACAACAGGTTGGGAACCCAATGGGTGGCCAGCCAGTTGAAAATGTCGGCAGTAACAGCCTCGCCACCCGCAAAATAGGTAATCACAATTATAGCCGCAATGGGCAATGTGTACAATGCTATGATTGACAGCCCAAAGAAACTGGCCATCATACGGCCTCGAGAAGAGCTGCTGCGCACTCCCTTTTTGCCCGATGCAGCACCATTTCCGGCAGCGCCTTCAACAGATGCAAGCTCACGCGCCTGGCCCTCCTGGCTCTGTTTCAAAAAGAAAGATACGGTCATCGGCACCATAGGGAAAACACACGGGGTGAGCAATGCCACAAAACCCCAGATAATAGCTTCTATTATAACTCCCCACATCGATTTGTCGTCACTTGTGCCAGCAGAAACAGGAGATAATCCCACGTTAGTTGACTCTTGATTATCTGTGTCTAATACTGTATTTGAATTGGACGCGTTGGTTATGGGTCCTCTTGTTGTAGATTCGTTGGTTGTGGATTCATTGGTTGCAGATTCTCCCGTTGCGGACTCTGTTGAGCTGCTTGCTGTCCGGGATTCTGCTACGTTTGCTGTCTTTGCAGCTTGTTTGGTTGCAGATGTTGTTTCTGGTTTTACAGACGGAGTTGCCTCTGCCTTGACAACAGTTGCCTCTGCCTTAGCACTCTTTGTCGAATCTGACCCGGCAGCCGCTTTACCAATCCCCGGCAACTTAATCGCAAACTCCTTGTCGGTGGGAGGCAGGCAACTCTGGTCGTCACACGCCTGCCACTCAACTATGGCAAGCAACGCAACAGAATCGGCCGACAAAACACGCACCTTTTGGGCAATCACCACTTTATCTTCGCAAATCCCAATCTCCATCCCGAACATCTCGTCATATTTGCGGTACTCATCCGTGAGCAGGTAGGGCTCGCCTACCAACTCAAATGCAGAAGCATTCCCATTGGCAGCCTCCACAACCAAACTGGTTGGAGTGGGCCCATTCTCATAAGGGCCAAGACCGTAAATATGCCACTCAGGCCTGTTTGGGTCAAGATCTCCGGTTAACTTAATTATAAATTGATTGTCTGTGCTTTTCCCTATTTCATATTTCCACCGAATGGGTTGTTCTACCCTTTGTGCTGTCAATGATGAAAAACAGAAGAGAGAGATCACAAAAAGTGATAGTAAAAGAAATTGTTTTTTCATTTTGTTTAATTGTGGTTATAGTAATTATACAATTAAAGGCGGTGTTACCCTAAAAAAAACAAATAAAAAAAGCCGGACATCTGGTCCGGCTCTTGATATTGTTTATTTGAAAGCAGATTAAAGTTCTTCAAAACTAACATCCGAAAAAGATGAAGAGACATTTTGCTCGTCGTTTCTTTCGTTGTTGGTGGTTGGATTTTTCTCTTTTATAAACTGGATAACCTCCTCCAAGCCTTGTGAAAATTTCTCAAAATCTTCTTTGTACAAAAATATCTTGTGTTTGTCGTACACAAAACGTCCATCCTTGTCCATCCTTCTTTTGCTTTCGGTAATGGTAAGGTAATAGTCGTTGTTTTTTGTTGACTTCACATCAAAGAAATAGGTACGTTTACCTGCCCTAACTGGTTTTGAGAAAACATCATCCCCATTTCGCTCACGCGAATCTACATTGTCAAAATCCTCGAAGTACATTTTTCTAGTTTTTAAGTTTAGAACACAAAGATAAAATTAATTTTTGTGCACAAAAACCTATCTTTGTAAAATATTTGATAATATTTCTATTTATGATTAACAGGAGATTGATCCGCATTAAGGTTTTCAAAGTTCTTTTCAGTAAGATTGGTTCGTGTTCAGATTCACTCTTAGCAGCTGAAAAAGAGTTGCTTTACAGTTGTGATAAAACTTTGGAGCTATACTATTTCATTGCATCTTTGCCTATGGCATTGAAATATATTGCAGAACAAAAGATTGAGGCGGGGCTGAAAAAATTTCACCCAACACCACAAGAGGCCAACCCAAACATGAAGTTTGTAAATAATAAATTAATCCAAAAATTAGAAAATGATCCTGTAATCAAATCTTTTTGTGCAAAACACGGACTAAACTGGATGGACCATATTTCGTTTGTCAAAAAGCTTTACAAGATAATTTCGGAGAAGGATTATTTTATTGAATACATGGAATCTGATGACAATTCTTTGGAAAATGACATTAATCTTGTATGTGCCGTATTTGAACAGGAGTTGGAAAACTCAGAGGAATTGGAAGAGATTCTGGAAGAGATGAACC
>Ga0334899_1001431_pt1 | contig 22775 bp, 19 predicted proteins | sample GraSluR3_MG_FD_207219 | JGI IMG/M metagenome (GOLD analysis project Ga0334899, IMG submission 207219) | Sludge microbial communities from methane-producing bioreactor in Wageningen University, Netherlands - Granular Sludge_8_08-R3 | ecosystem: Engineered > Bioreactor > Anaerobic > Unclassified ...
TCAGGATGGTTCCACTTTACGCCGCTATCGGTGATGGCGACTATGATGTCGTGGCTTCCGGTCACGTAGTCCCAAGCTTCAAAGCTCTGCAAGAGAGGATGAGCATATTGTTGGGGAAGCATCGGATCGTCCGGGACAAACTTCTGATAGTTAATCGCTTCAAGCTCTGCGTAGATCAGGTTTTTGTCTTTGTGAAGAGCCAATACTGCATCGTCAATATTGTCGTCGCTAGCCAAGAAGAAGCGGTATGTGTTTTGAAGATACAAGCCATTGTCGTTCCATTCAGGCATTGTGATATAGGGATGGGCTTGTTTGATGTCTACGATTTGGTAGTTATCAGCGATGGCGTCGATGGTCTCGATGCCTGTGCGGATGATTCCATTTTCGATTGTATATTCAAGTTTACCATCTATATTTGGGATTGCATCCTTAGTAAAACAGCCGATGATAGTGCGGGATTGGAAGTAGTGGGGGTCAAATTTGACCCGATCCGCAAATACGGCTGTGCTGATTATGATCAGCATGAATAATGTTATCAGCTTTTTCATGAGCACCTCGGTTCATAGTTTTTCTCACTATCCTATTGGGGCGGATATCGTCAAGAGCTTTTTGTAAAAAGCAGGGCTCTAGTATAGGATAAGGCTCTCTTTTTGCTTGTATTTAGACAAGTAAATTATCCTTAGTTTTTCGTGCTCTGCTTTGATTAATTGGTAGTCATCTTTGATGATCTCAAAAGCATCCTTTCGAGCTAAACTAAGGATGGATTGGTCTAAGATCAGATTGGCAAAGCGAAACTGAGGCATCCCGGACTGCTCATAGCCAAAGAACTCGCCGGGACCGCGCAGCTCGAGATCCTTCTCGGCGATCACGAAGCCGTCTGTGCTGCGCGTCATGACATTGAGTCTTTCACGAGCCATAGAGCTAAGCGGATGATGGCCGATCAAAAAACAATATGCCTGATCTGCTCCTCTACCGACGCGACCGCGCAATTGGTGCAATTGAGCAAGCCCAAAGCGCTCCGCGTGCTCGATCACCATCACGGAAGCATTTGCGACATCCACGCCCACCTCGATCACGGTCGTGGAGACCAAGATCTTGATCTCGCCGGACTTGAAGCGTTGCATGATGGCGTCCTTTTCTTTGGCTGGCATTCTACCGTGGAGAAGCTCTATGGGGAAAGATCGGTAAATTTTGTCCCTAAGATGCTCATAGAGTCTCTGCGCGTCCAGCAGCGCCAGCTTCTCGCTCTCTTCGACCAAGGGGCAGACGAAATATGCTTGTCTGCCTTTTCTTAGCTCCTTCTCGACATCTGCAAAGACGGTGTCCAGCTTTCGCTCTGAGCGGTAGTATGTGATCACGGGCTTGCGGTTTGGGGGCATCTCATCGATCAGGCTGACTTGCAGATCTCCATAGACTGTCATCGCCAGAGATCGCGGGATTGGCGTTGCGGAAAGATAGAGCAGATCAGGGTGAGATTTGCCCTTGGCAAGCATCGCGCGCTGCTCCACCCCAAAGCGGTGCTGCTCATCCACAGCCACAAAGCCCAGCTTGGCAAAATCCACGTCTTTTTGGATCAAGGCATGAGTGCCCAAGATGATCTGAGCACTGCCGTCTGCGATCTGTTTCTTTTGCTCGGCTTTTCCTTTGTAGCTGCCGCCTTTGAGGAGGATGATCATGATTCCCATCCCGTCGAGGAAAGCAAGAAAATTCTGATAATGCTGCTCTGCCAGGATCTCCGTAGGAGCCATCAGGGCTGCTTGGTAACCATTCTCCACTGCAAGAAGCATGGCAAAGATGGTGACGATCGTCTTGCCAGAGCCCACATCTCCCTGGATGAGCCTGGACATCTGCCTGGCAGAGCACATGTCCTCAAAGATCTCGCGGATCACTCGCTTTTGAGCAGCGGTGAGATCAAAACAGAGTTTCTTCTTCAGCTCTGAGGTCAGCACCTTCTTGTTTTCAAAGGTGATGCCGTATATGTTCTGGACATGATAAGCTTTGTGGCGCGCCCACAGGATCTGCGAAAAGAAGAATTCCTCATAAGCAAAGCGGCGGCGCATCTGATCTGCCTGCTCCTGCTTCTGCGCAAAGTGCATCATCTGAAGCGCGACTCTGCGGGGAGAGAAGCTGTGCTTCTGCAATAGGAAATCCGGCAGAATCTCATCAATATATGAAGCGTATTGCTCAAAGCATGTATAGATCAACCTGCGCATCAGGCTCTGCGTGAGACCCTCGGTGAGAGGATAGACCGGAAGCAAAAGCCTGCTCTTCCAAAAGTCATTGTCCTCAGACTCGCTGTCCAATACCTCAAAATCCGGGTGATTGATCTGCAACTGGTCATTGTATGAGCTGAGAGTACCACTGAGCCAGATGGTCTTGCCGGGCTTGAAGATCTGCAGGTAGTTTGGAGGATAGCGAAACCATACACACTCAAGCCCCAGGGCTTTGTCGTTGACTCCCACATGCAGGATCTTCTTACCGGTCGAGCTTGGACGATCATCCACCCATGATATCTCGGCAGTGAAAGCGACATTCTCGCCCACTTGCAGCTCTGCTAAGCTGGGGTCTACTGTGCGGCTGAGATATGTTCTGGGGAAGAGCTCCATCAGATCCAGCACAGTGTGCACTCCCAGTTTTGCCAAGAGCTTGCTGCGGTATTCGCCCACACCCTTGAGATACATCACCGGAGTATCTAGTTTCTTTGATTTATCGATATTTGGCTTCATGAAGCTAGTTGGCAATTCCTTGCGTTTTTGTCAACAAGCTTAAGCGTTTTTGGCGAAAAAGAAAAGGCCGGAAGCATGAAATGTCCCGGCCATAGATTGGATGTCCAGCTTAGATGGAATCAGCTTTCAAAGCGCAGCACCATGAAGATCGGCATTTGATTTCTATCCAAGACATAGAGGCGGATGGTCTTGCGATTGCTTTCTTCCATGTTCTTGATCGCCCTGGAAAGGGCCTCGGTGAATTCATTAACGCTGTCGACAGGACTGCCTTCCACCTGCAGGATGATCATCCCGGGCTGGAGACCTGCTCGGGAAGCGGGGGAGTTTGGCTCGATTGAGCTTACCAACACGCCGTTGTCAGAGCTTATTCGCATCCTTCTGGCGGTTTCACTGTCCATTTCTTCCACCGAGATTCCGGAGGTGAGAGAGGATTGGCTGCTCTCTTCTTCGCTGACAGCATCAGGATCATCCGGGAAGGATTCCAGCTTGATGGAAAGGCGCATCTCGACGTTGTCTCTGAGGATCAGAACCGGCACCCGTTGCCCGATCCGGGCGGTGGCGACGGCGATCCTAAAGCGAGCCACATTGCTCACTTTTTCGCCATCAATCTCTAGGATGACGTCTCCTGCTTGCAAGCCGCCTTGTTCCGCGGGACTTCCTTCCTCTACCTTGGCCACCAACACGCCTGCCACTTCCTTGAGATTGAAGGCTTCCACGAGGTCGGCAGTAATCTCTTGGGGCAGTATGCCGATGTATGCACGCTGCACTCTGCCTTTTGCCACGAGGTCTTCTACGACGCGCTTAGCGAGATTGATCGGAATCGCAAAACCAATGCCGATATTGCCCCCACTGGTGCTGGCAATGGCGGTATTGATGCCGATGACTTCGCCTTGGATATTGAGCAGCGGTCCTCCGCTATTGCCGGGATTGATCGCCGCATCCGTCTGGATGAAGTCTTGGTACAAGGGTGAGTTATTGCCTTGGATCACGCCATATCTACCCAGAGCTGAGACGACTCCCAGAGTGACTGTTCGATCCAGACCTTCCGCGAAGGGATTGCCAATGGCGATTGCCCACTCACCGATCTCAAGGCTCGAAGAATCTCCTAGAGGCGCCACTGTCACGCTATCATCCTCGTCGAGCTTGATCTTAATGACCGCCACATCGGTGTTTGCGTCCAAACCCACAACCTCTGCTGTGTAGATCTTCTTGTCTGCCATGGTCACGGTGATGGTGCCTTCACGCCCACGTTCTGCCACGTGATTGTTCGTCATGATAAAGGCCTCACGATTGGCCTCGTTGTATTCATACACAAAGCCACTTCCCATGGAGGTCACCGGGCGCTGTTGGGTCTGGGGAGAGGGGAAGAAGAAACGGAAAAAGTCATCATCAAAGAAGGGATTGCGATTGCTGCGAACACTCACGGTGGATTCCACCTTGATTTGCACCACTGCTTCGCGGACGTCTCTAACCACCTTGACTACCGGGCTTTCTCCATCGGGCATGAGCATAGGGTTTCTTGCTGAAGCAATACTGCTGAGGCCAATGAGCAACAGCAGAATCATCAAGCTTTTGGCTAATCTCATTCTGTACTCCTGTTCAAAAAGAATTTCTGGTCTTATGAAAAGATAAAAATGCTATAATCCAAACGGGGATAAAATCCATACAAGTATATTATATCGTCTCAAGTCGCTCATGGCAAAAAGAAATTTTCACGAGCAATGTCTCATGCATCGGCTGATGATTCTGATTTGATGTGTGAAGAGGCAAGATTGGCTGTGCTTTTGCGGCTTTTCTTGGATTAGTAAATGTGTTATACTATCTTCATGAAACAAGATGGAGGTGGAAATGAGCCGAGAGCAAAGCATCTCGAAGCTGGGGCTTGCCCCGGGCACATTAGTTTTTACCGGAACCCAAAAGATGAACCAAGTGGAGCTGTTTCTCATTCAGTATAACGAGCACGCCCTGATTAAGACAGAACCCACAAGCTCCAAGGAAGCGATCCGTCTGATCCAAGAATTTGACGGCATCTCATGGCTAAACATTGATGGCTTGCATGATCTGGAGCTGATAGAAGAGATCAGCGGATTTTTGGGCATGCACAAGCTCAGCAAAGAGGACATCACCAGTGTCAATCAACGACCCAAGCTCGAAGAATATGCCGAGCACCTACATCTGATTTTGCGAATGATATCCGGCGAAACCAGTGAGTTTGAGCAAGTGAGTTTTGTGCTCAAGGATCGTCTCCTTGTAAGCTTTCAAGAGCAGAGTGGAGATACCTTTAGCCATGTCCGCAAGCGGCTAAATGACGACAAAGCTCCCATCCGCAAAAAGGGTGTGGACTATCTGCTGTATGCTCTTTTAGATTCCATCGTTGACTACTATTTTGTGTTGCTGGAAGGCTTTGGCGAAGACATCACGCAGATTGAAACGGAACTTCTGGAAAGCCCGCAGAAAGAAAGCTTGGGCAAGATCTATCAATCCCGCAAAAAGATGCTCGAGCTCAGACGCAGCATATATCCGATGCGAGAGATCTGCTCGAAGATGGAGCGCTTGAGCGAGCCTTTGATCAGCCCGGAGCTGGGAGTCTATCTGGCTGATCTCTATGACCACACGATCCGCGTAGTGGAAGGGATCGAGGGCTATCGGGATACAGTGTCGGGCTTGGTGGATTTGTACATGAATAGTGTCTCACACCGCATGAATGAGATCATGAAGGTGCTGACCATCATCGCCACCATCTTCATCCCGCTCACCTTCATTGCCGGGATCTATGGCATGAATTTTGATTACATGCCGGAGCTACACTATCGCTATGCCTACTTTGGGGCTTTGATCTTGATGCTCTTGATAGTCTGTGGAATGATCTTCCTTTTCCGGCGTAGAAAGTGGTTGTAGCAAAAAGCCTTGCAAAAATCCCTGCTCCCAAAAGATTGGTGCTTAGAAATATGACTCAAAGATTCAAAGGAAAACATGTGAGATACATCTTCTTGGCACTAATGCTTTTGGGCTGCTTGTCGGCAAACGCAGAGATAAGTTTTTCGGCATATCCATATGCGGCATACACTTCTGAGACAAGGCTTATGGCGGGAGCGTTCAGCTTTTTGCGCTATAATTTTGCGGATGACGCCTCCACACCCAAGAATATCGACCTTCTGGCGAATACCATCTATTCCCAAAACAGACAGTTTGTGATAGCTTTGATTCCCAGATTGCGCCTTGATGATTGGTCTGTGGAAGCCAGTCTCCAGTTTGAGGATTGGCCGGGAGATTTCTATGGAATCGGAAATTCGACTGATGCAGATCTCTCTGAGGATTATGTTTCCCGGCAATACTCCTCAGAGATGGCTTTGCGCAAGCGGCTTTCTGAGAAGCTTAGCGTCATGGCGCTCAGCCACATCGGATATCACAAGTTTGCCTCAAAGCAAAGCGGCGGCATCCTTGAGAATATTGACCTTCCGGGAGTCGAAGCCGGCACATTTCTGGGATGGGGCATAGGCATCAAGCTGGATACGACAGATGAATCATACTACCCAGAAAGCGGCATGAAACTTGAGGCCAAACAGCTCTGGCACGATCCTTCCATAGGAGGAGACTACAAGTTCCAAAGCTCCATACTGGACATCCGCTACTTCCATTCTCTTTTCCCCAAACAAGTGCTTGCCACGCAGGCTGACATACAGATCCAAAGCAGCGGAAGCCCGGTCTTCTTATATGCAGAATTGGGAGATAGGCTTCGTGCTTTTGACAGCAAACGCTTCATAGATCTATGTCGTATCAGCCAACGCATTGAGCATCGCCACTTTCCTTTTGATGGAGCCTATTCTCAGAGATTGGGTTATGTGCTTTTTGCGGAGCTGGGGCAGGTCTCTGATGATCCCAAAACCCTGCGACTGGATGAGACGCATTGGTCCTTGGGAGCGGGGCTGCGTTTTTCGATCCTCCCCAAAGAACGGCTCAATCTTCGTGCCGATCTCGGCTTTGGCGAGGATTCGGTGAATCTCATGATCAATGCTAGAGAAGTTTTTTGACGGATCTTTTTTGCTGGGCTTTGCTGCCAATGATTTTAGCCTGAATCTGGCGGCGTGTTCGCCTGCGTGGTACTCGGTGGGATCCGGGCGATCTTTTCTGCTTGACACATATAAGGATCCCATTTCCAATGTGCAAAAATGAAAATACGAGAAGGGATTTTGAAGAAGCTTCTGATAATACTGCTGATGTCCGGGTTCACTGTTTTGGCTGCAAGCCCTACCAAAGCTATGTTGTATTCAGCCTTCATACCCGGCGGCGGGCAGATCCACAACAAAGCCTATACCAAAGCAGCTTTGGTGATAGCTACTCAGGGATTCCTCATCGGAAGCACTATCCATCATGATGGCAAGGTGGATGAATATCGCAAAAAAGCAGCTGATACTCCCGACCCCTTTTTGGCACAGCTCTATTCTGAGCGTGTCGATGAATACAAAGAGAGGCGCACCAGCAATATCTGGTGGATTGGGATCACGGCGGCGTTGAGCATGATCGACGCTTATGTAGACGCCCATTTGGCGGATTTTGCCGATGAAAAGGCAAGATTACATCTGAGATTTGAAGAAGAAACAATAGGACTAACATATAGATTTTAAAAAAAGGAGGATTTGCTTATGAAGCAAACAATCAGATTGATATGTATTTTGGTGTTGTGTGGGCTTGTTTTGCCGATATGGGGCATGACGATTCGGGAATTTGAACATGAGGTCTTTAGGCTGACCAATATTGAGCGCAGAAATCACTCGCTTAACGCTCTTAACTATGAAAACGGATTGGCAGATCTGGCTCGCATTCACTCAAGTCATATGGATAGGTTCAACTATTTTTCACACAATGATCATCTCGGTGATGAAGTCTCCGGCCGTCAAAAAAGATATTATCCCGAGCTGATAGTCATCTCAATCGGTGAGAATCTCGGCAAATTCAATAGCCATACGGGCACCTTTAGTCCTCAGGAGCTAGTGAGCGGCTGGATGAGCTCACCCGGTCATCGCGCAAACATCCTAAATCCGGAGTATAGTCATCTGGGAGTGGGGATTGTGCTGTCCGGCAACACTATGTATGCCACTCAAAACTTTGCAGCTCCACTGGTGAAGCTGCGCTCAAATCTGCCCGAATCTTTGGATCAACAGCGGATCTATCGGATCTCTTTTGAATATCTTGGTACAGAGCCCGCCAAAGATCTGACCTGCACCCTGATCTACCCGGATCCGGAAAAGACATATCAGATTTCGGATGAACAAGAGATGGTCGGCGCTCAACCTCTGAAGATTGATTGGCAGGACAAAGGCATGTTTTCCCTTTTGGTGCCGTTTTTGGCAGGTAGGGGAGACTATCGTCTGTGCTTTGGATACAAAGGCAGCTACTATCCGGAAGGAGTAGTCCTTAAGGCAAGATAATCTCCACGAATACAGGGCAGTGATCCGAGCCCATGATATCTTGGCGGATGCCGGCATTGTGAACCCAATTTCGATGCTCTTTGTCTACGAAAAAGTAGTCAATCCTCCAGCCGATATTTCGGGCTCGGGCTGCTGTGCGATAACTCCACCACGAGTAGTGCTCGCCTGCAGACTCAAAATCCCTGAAAGTATCCACCCATCCATGCTCCACGAGCTTATCCAGCCAGGCGCGTTCGATGGGCAAAAATCCTGATATCTTCTCGTTGTCCTTGGGTCTTGCAAGGTCAATCTCTTTGTGGGCAGTATTATAGTCACCTGCCACAAAGACGGCTTTCCCGGTAGCTCTTTTAGATTGCATCACTTCAAATGCCTTGTCATAAAACCTCAGTTTATAATCCAGCCTCTCATCGCTCATAGCCCCATTGGGAAAGTAGATGTTAAAGAGATAGAAATCCTCATATTCGGCAATGTTTATCCTGCCTTCTGTGTCAAATTCCTCCACCCCGAAATAGTCTTCAAATCCGATCGGTTTGATTTTGCTAAACAGAGCCGTGCCGGAATAGCCCTTGCGTAGAGCATGTGACCAATATCTGTGATAGTCTTTCAGAATCTCTATCTCGTCTGGAATCTGATGCTTTTGTAACTTAGTTTCTTGCATCCCCAAGATGTCCGGATCTTCGTCAATAATGGTTTGCAAAAAGTCTTTTTTTAGGATGGCTCTGAGACCGTTTACGTTCCAGCTCCAAATCGTCAGCTTCATATATATCCTCACGTGCTTTTTAAGATAATTTAAGCCAATAACGCAGGACTGTCAATAGGATATATCCGGATCCAGATTCATTCTTGCGACATCAGAAGATCGCTCTTAGAACAGATTTTCAAGCGCAAAGAAAAGATCGAGCAAAACTCCGGTCGTGGACGCAGTTTACAAAGCTGTAAGTCTTTATTTTCTCACCGCTTGCACGCTCGACCGGTGAGCGACCGGTGAGCAAGGCGTGGGCACGCCATATTTTCCAAGCACTTACGAAGCTAAAATTCCTAGTCTGACACAAAAAAAGTGACCCCAAGGAGCAAGGGGTCACTAGGAGCATCAGGACTATGGAGTGTTCTACTTTTCCGGTAGTTCAGCGGATTCTTGGATAGTTTTTTGATTTCTCTCTTTGAGTCTCCAGGTGTTGCCATCAAAGGTGAGGGTTGTCACCGTCCAGAGGTCTCCTGTGTCGTAGAGGAAGCCATAATAGTTGTTGACCGTTTCGTCTGGGCTGCCTTCATTGATGCGAATCACGACCGTAGCATTTGTGCTGATGGCATTTTCATAATCATCGTCGCTATAATAATGCACTTGCACGAGGTAGTCACCCGGGATGATGTTTGTCGTGGTGATATTTTCGGGGCCAAAGCCATCTGTGTCATCAAAATCTAGGGTCAGCCCACTGGCAGTAGTGGAATTTGCATAGTAGCATCTTTCTCCATTTGGATCAGTGACCCAGAGATCGACGTCGGTGCCGCTTGTATCCCAAGTGAGGGTTACGCGCAGAGCCGTTGGCGGGATCTGGGAGGTGAAAGTCTGAGAGGCAATTGCTTCCAGGCTACCGGAGATGGCGGTGACTTCGACTGTGTGCTCCTGCTCATCATATGAGCTGCCGACCACTATGTTTTGTTGGAAATAGCCATTATAGAGCTCCATCTCATAGGCTTGCTGAACATCTCCATCCACGATCATGCTGGCTCTGGTGAGCTGAGGATTTGCCACTCTTCCACGCACGGTGAGCACGCGATCTTCCACAGGGGTCTGGATTGGATTGATCTCAACATAAAAGTCCACGGGGATTGAGATGGGCAGGCTCATTATGACCGGGTTTCCGGCTTGATCCTCCACAAGATAGCGAAACTCCAGCTCAGCATTAGCCGAAGAGAATGTTGCCGGAAGCTGAATATTTGCAAGGAATTGCGCTGTTTCGCCGATGGGAATCTCGGCAGTGTTTTGGTTAAAGCCTACCAAGACTCCGCCCATACCGATGAGATCAGTGGTGCCCACCAGGTCTGTTGAGCCGGTGTTTGAGATGTGTAATCTCACAGTGGCCAATTCACCCGGGTTGAGCATGTTGTCATTGATATCTTCTGCTGTGATAGCATATTCGACAAAGCTGATGCTGGCATCGATGGCGGAGATGGTAATGGAGGCATTTCTTGTGTTGTTAAATGAATCTGTCACTTCCACATTGATGGTGAAGTCCCCTTCACTTTGGGGAACGAAGCTGAGGCGGTTTCGATTTTTGTTCATACTGCCATATTCGCCACCGGTGATGCTCCATTCAAAGCTGAGATCTTGACCGAGGGTGCTGACGCAGCTGAGATTGATCCCCACTGTGCTGCCTGTGGAGACGACTTCACTATCAGCGGTGATGCCCTCGATGATTATGGCATTTTCTGCGAGCTTGAGGAGAGTGTTGACCTGCTCGCGCACTTCTTGGTAGGCGACCGTGAATGCACTTTCGACATTGCGGATAAACTCTTCTGCCGAGGCGATGATATTGTAATCTCCAGTGGGAAGCTCAGCTACCAAGGTCTCCGGCGCGTTGGCAAAGACGGTGACTCTGGGGTCGCTATCGGGAGTATTTACTTTGTCGATGATGACGATTTTGGGCTGTTCAACCGGCGGGTTGCCGCTATCTGTGCTGCGGACCTTGATCTCCATGCTGCCTTTGTCAGATGGATCTTGACCTTGGCTCATGTGTTGATTGAGAACCTCATTGGTCCATTCTCCGGCTCCTCCGCCATATGAATCGGCTACGATCTTGACGCCGGTCTCACCGAGTTTTCTGGCAGTGTTTGCAGTGCGAGTCCTTTCATCAGCATCCCAAAACATCACGTCACGGCGAGTACCCATTTTAAGGGGATCTTCGTCAGAAAGATTGAGATAGGCATTTGCTTTTTCTTCAGGAGTATTGCCGGGTAGTGAGCTGATCGGCACCCAGCCATCCTGACTGTTGTTTTCCAGAATAGCCTGGCGGATTGCGGCATCACGTTGAGCATTGTGGCGCTGAAGATCTGCGGCAAAGCTGGATACGATCGGGATTCCGGATTCGGGATCATTGAGCACCTGTCTGAGGCTTTGTCTTCCGCTGAGCACGCGCCAACCGGAGCGCACCATTCTGCCGCTTGATATGACGGCTCCGGAGGCTTTGTTGTAGACACCCCTGGCAATATCACCGAAGATGTTTTTGTCGTCTCCATAGGGGCGGATATTGTCTTCAAGGCGACGCATCTCATCGAAGAATCCGGCTGCTTCATTGCTTTGAGCGATATAGCCGTTTACCAAAGCGTCGATTTCTTCGATGGCGTTTTTGGATTTATTATCTCCCAAGCCGATAATTCTCTCTTGGATGGAATCCATAGTCTCATCACGAGTCTCAAGACTTTCTGTGAGATTGGTTTGACTAGTCCAGTAGTTTGCAAGTGCTTGTGAGGTTTCTGCAGGTTTATTGTCGCTGCTATCTTTGTCGCAAGACGCAAGGACGAAGACTAGCATCAATATCAAAACTATTCTAAACGCGTGTTTCATTTCTTCCTCCACAGAAGTATTAGTTTCATTATCGGTATCTTGTGGTGATCTTGTCAAGAAAAAAGCGCTGAATCCAGCGCTTTTTATCTTATTGAGTGTGTTTTTCCATCAACGATCATACGTAGATGAGATTTTGTCTCCATTCATGAAGCTCAATAGGCATGATTTCGTTTTTTATTCCAAAGGTCTCAAGGCTATCTTTGAGCTTTTTCAGTGCCGGATATTCGGTGTAGAAATGTCCTGCGTCGATGATCGGGATTTTGCTGTCCAGGAAGTTGTGATAGGAGACATCGCCGGTGATCAGGATGTCTGCATATTCTTGGGCCAGAGGAAGTGCACTTCCGCCGGATCCGCCGCAGATCGCGATGCGAGAGACCTGTCTGTTTACATCAAGACCTGCAGTCCATAGCTTGATATATTTTGAGCCGAGACGTTCTTTAGTGAAGTCAGCCAGGTCTTTGATTTTGATCGGAGTTTTTGAGATGCAGATCAAGCCGATGTCTTTGGCTTCGGGATCTCCCAAGTGTCTATCGACTTCGAGATCCAGCTCTTCGGCAAGGGCGTGATTGACTCCCCCGATTGCAGCGTCAAAATTTGTGTGCATGCTGATCAGGGAAATATGGGATTCTATCATGTTTAGGATCACGGGGTTTGTGATGCTTTTTAGTGGATGGAAGATGAGGGGATGGTGGGTGAGGATGAGGTCATGTCCTTTGCTTTTGGCATATTCCACTGCATTTTCACTCGCGTCCAGACTGATCAGGACGCTTTTAATCTTGCGGGATTTTTCACCAATCAGAAGACCGACATTGTCCCAATCCTGAGCCAATTCCGGTGGAGCGAATTGCTCTAAGTGCTCCAATATGGTGTTTAGTATCATTGTTCATTACTCCATTTATTGATATAGGAATCTTTTTATCTTTTGAGTTGGTGTTTTTTCAAACGGTTCTTTTTGCTCTATGATCTTGTGTACCTTGGAAAACGATGCGACATTGGCATTTAGGAAGCTGCGTAAATCCAGAAGGTGTTTTTCGATAAACTTTTCGGTCTGCACACTGCTGAGCTTTGATATATTGTGTTGAGTATCCAGGATCTCATAGTTCAAGAATACTCTGGCTACGATGTGCCCGGCGTTTTCATAAACCATGGATTCGAGCACTGTCTCGGCTTCATTGAGCTTTGCTTCCACTTCTTCGGCATAGATGTTGTCGCCATTGGGACCGATGATCACGTTTTTGATGCGTCCCTTGATGTAAAGATAGTTCTGCTTGGTGAGTTTGCCGAGATCTCCGGTCTTGAAATATCCGTCTTTTGTGAAGCTTTGCGCAGTGCGCTCCTTATCCTTGAAATAGCCTTTCATGACGGTCGGACCTTTGATCTGGATCTCTCCGATGCCTGTCTTGGGATCGGGATCAGCAATGCGGACATCCAGCTCAGGCAGGACTGTGCCCGTGGAGCGGAATTTGACGACTGCCGGTGCGCACCCTGCGATGAGGGGAGAGGTCTCGGTCAAGCCGTAGCCTATGGCATAGGGGAAACCTGCTTCAAAAAGAAAACGCTCGACATCATGGGAAAGCAAAGCGCCACCGATTCCATAGAAATGCAGGGCTCCGCCAAAGGTCTTCATCAGCTTTTTGCCGGCTACCTTGTGAAGCGCCTTGCGCATGGGCGGCAGCTTATACATCTCGCGCATTATCAGGTTCTTTGTAAGCTGAGGATAAATCTGCAGTTTGAAGATCTTCTCGATGATGAGCGGAACGGTGAGGATCATCGTGGGACGGATCTTTTGCATGGCGGGGATCAAGATGCGAGCCGTGGGAGGCTTGTCCAGATAGTATACGCAGGCTCCTGTCATCATCGGGATCAGGAAGCCGATCGTGCATTCATAGGTGTGTGAAAGGGGAAGCACAGAGATTAGGCGGTCTTGATCATCGACATTTTGGATATGCAGAGTCAGCCAAGCGTCTTTTACAAGGTTTCTGTGAGTAAGCATCACTCCCTTGGAGCTTCCGGTGGTTCCGGAAGTGTAGATGATGGCAGCGATATCTTCTTCTTCCGGCTCAGTATCCATCAAGCCAACGGCTTCCAAAGCTTTGTTGCGCGCTCTTTTCCATGCGGTTTTTCTCTCGTCGATATACTCAGAAAGCTTGTCTTTGGGAAGGCGGGCTTCGATCGGGCTCAGATCGTCCAGAATGAAGAGCTGGGGGAAAGGCTCCAAGTCGCTATAGGCAATCTTCTCATAATGAGCATTGGACACAAAGACAGCCTTTGCTCCGCTGTGTTTGATGATCTGTAGGATCTCATTCAGGTGAAAATCTACCAAGATCGGCACCACTATCGCTCCCATGGACGTAATCGCCAGATACGCGACACCCCAATGTGGCATGTTTTGGGAAAGCAGGGCTACTCGGTCACCTTTTCTTACGCCATGCTCCTTGAGCAATGCGATTACTTCCATAATATCCAAAGACAGCTGTGCGTAGGTGATGGCGTCGCCATCAACCATTGAAAGGGCGGGTCTGGTTGGGTGCTTTGCGATGGTATTTTGGATCATCGCCTTTAGGGTAAAAGCTGGTAGTTTTATCACGAGTCTCTCCTCATCACACTTATATTCATACAGGATAACTCGTTTGGAATGAAAATCAAATAGTATTCATTGCTTTTCTGCCTGCCATATACCCCGTGCTGAATGCCATCTGTATGCTAAATCCTCCTGTTGGCAAGGAGTAAGCTAAGCTCTCTCCGGCAAAAAAAAGACCGGGAATCTTTTTTGATTCCATGCTTTTGGAAGAGATTTCCTTCAGAGACACACCGCCAAAATCCGACATCGACGTGCGGATGTCTTGGATGCTCTTGATGCGAAGATCTAGGGCATCTAGAGCACTGCATAGGCGATGTCTGTCCGAAGCACGAAAATCCGCGGCAAGGCTATCTTTGGGAATCCCAAGATAGTCTAGGATGGCGCAGCTGAGGCTTTGTGGTAAGCCCAAAGTAGGGACGATCTTCCGGAGCTGTTTTTTGGGATGCTCCTGTATCAGGCGCAATAGATCTGAGCTATCCGCAATACTAATCCGGAGCTTATCCCCGGCGGTCATGCGATATGACTTGTCCAAGATCACAGGTCCGCTGAGGCCGGTGTGGGTGAACAGCAGGTCACCTTTTAGGCGCTTCTTCTCATGGGCGACGCCTGCTGACCTGAGAGAGATACCCGCACAGCTTCGAAACGCAGAATAATCCTCGATGGTGACGGAAGCCAGTGCGGGAGCGGGTGGGATCACCTCAATGCCAAGACTGCGCGCAAACTCGTAGGAGGAGCCGTCGCTTCCCGTCTGAGGCCAAGCAGCGCCTCCGCTGCAAACTATGACCTTGTCTGCCCTAAGGGAGCTTTGTCCCTTGATCCTGATCTCAAAGCCCTCTTCTGCGGGGATGATCCGGGTGACCTGGGATTCATATGAGATCTTCGTTCCTGCCTGAACAATATGCTTTATCAGGCTATCACGAAGATCTTGGGCGCGTAGGCTCTTGGGAAAGACTTTGCCATCATCGCGGATCTGGAACGGGCAACCGGAATCTTCCACTATCCGCATTAGAGCACGATTGTTAAGCGCGTAAAAGGCGGGCTTGAGCCAATTCCGAAACTCCCCCAAGCGCGCTAAAAAGGCTTCTGAAGATAGGGAGTTTGTGAAGTTGCATTGTCCCGCTCCGGAGATAAGCAGCTTCTTGCCGCAGTATTCATTACGCTCCAGGATAACCGCGCGTTCTCGGCATGCCAGCGCTGCTCCGATGGCAGCAGGACCTCCACCGATGATTGCGATCATTTGCGTAGACTGGCTCGGCTGAAGATATGCTCCGGGATCCGGATATCGAGCTCCAGCGAGTCTATGATATACTCGGTGCCCTTGCCTTCTTTGAGCTCGTCTTTGAAGAGGATCTTCATCGGTTGCCAGCGCCCCGATATCTTTTGATATTCGGAGGCGGTGAAGGTCTTTAGAAGTTTGCCGCTTTTGGCATACCACTCCTCATAGAGAGGGACATAGCGCTCTTTGTCCACCCAGGTTTTGCGGCGCTGATAGCTCACGTTTTCACTTGTAGCTTCCAGCTCAAGGATCCATGCTTCTCTTCCTTCATAGGTGACGGATTCGAGGATCTTGGCGGAGTAGCTCTCTGTGTAGGATGTCTCCTCCATCATGTCTTCATAAGAGAGATCGCTGCCCATCACGGATTGTTTGAGCATATTGCCGGAGATCTGGATGGTCCTGTCTGAAGAAGGGTCATATATCCAAAGGTCATTTCCCAGTTTCAACATCTTCGTGCCTCTTTCACGAGGGGGAGCCAGATACTCCGTGAAGGCTTTTTCATTGCCCATCGAATAGCTGATGGCTTCCATGCTGCGGGAAGCACGGCGGGAATGAACGACCATACGTGTCGTGGCTTTGCTGCTGTTGGTGATCATGTTTTTGTCCATTTCCTGAAGGATCGTGTCGGCAGAAGGTGTAGTGGCTGCTAGCGGAATCGAGATCAGGATTGCGATCAATAATGCGATGTGCTTCATGTTTCCAGCTCCTTAAAGAGTTGTGATGTTTGTCTGTTAAAGACGGCTATCCCCGCCAAGGATGCTCCGAGCACGCTGGAGAGAAGGCCTGTGAAAAATCCCACCCAGACCACCTTCATGCTCATGGTGGTGGAAAGCAGGTTTTCGGTGAGGATCGATGAGCTTTTTTGGTACACGCTCATGTCCATCACGAAGTTCTTGCTGATTAGGGCGCCAATGCTTACTCCGATGAGCGAGCCGATGAATCCGATGATGAGAGCCTCTGAGAGCAATCTAAAATAGACTTGGCGCTTGCTTTCACCGATGGCGAGTCTGAGGCCAAACTCTCCATAACGCCGGATTCCGTTCATCAAGCCTGAATTCCACAGAACTATGCCCAAGATGATGACAAATGCCATGGACATCCATAGTGTTCCATAATCCATGACCTGCAGCATGTAGCCTGTGTTGCCCTGTTCTGCCATGGAAAGCATGACCGGGGAAAACTCATCATCGACATCTGTGTAGCGTTGGTTGAAGTTTCTGGCGAGGCTTGTTGCCCTAGTGGTATCAAAGCGATTGTCGGTGAAGAAACCCAGAATCTCACCGGCACCACCCGCCATGTCCAGCATCAGGCGAGCAGCATCAAGATCCATGATCAGGGCTCCTTTATCCAAGGTTTGGATGCCAAACTTCACGACTCCACTGATGCGGAAGTTTTGCATGGTCATCGAGCCAAACACGGTTGAGCTGAGCAGGGTGATCTCATCATCCAGCTTTAGATTGAGGTTTTCAAAAGCGATGTCACTGATGAGGATCTCCTCGCTATGCCGGGGAGCTCTTCCTTGGGCGAGCGCGCGATCGATCTGCATCCTATGATAGTCGTCACCGGCTGGATCGAGATCAATGGCAAAGACGATGGCGTCAGCCTGCATCAGGGTCTTGCCCTCGTCGTCCGGGACATCTATCAACGCACCAAAATTGATGCGTTCTACAAAGGTCACTTGCGGATATTCGACCCTCCAGTCCTCAAGCAAATCCTTGATATCCAAAAGCGCGAGATCGTGTGGCTTTTGATTCAGCATCTCGGAATAAGCTCTGCTGACCACTTTCACGTGTCCGGTATCGAATCTGGCGGTTTGCCGGACGAAGCTCATCATAAAACCATCCATGAATGAAAAGGCGAATACCAATATCGCCACCGATACTATGATGACCGAGAGCGGGAACAGCCAACGATGACGATCCCGAAAGATCCCTTTGATGATGAAACTAAACATCTCAATCCACCTTTCCCCGAAGGGCGTCAACCGGGCTCAGCTTGGTGATCTTGCGAGTGGGCAGCCAACTGAAAAGAGCGGTGAAACACAAGACCAGCAGGTAGAGACCGATGATTTCTCCCATGGGATAAACGAAGTAGATGGGCTCAGTAAAGCCTTGGATGCCAAAATCTTCATAGCCTTTTGGGATCTGGAACCCATATTGGGCAAAATACCAGAATAGCGGGAAGCCCAAGATGGCCCCTGCTATCGCCGCAAACAGCAGATAATAGATGCCTTCCAATGTAAAAAGCAAGGAGATCTTGCCCTTTGTAAGCCCCAAAGACGCCAGTGTCCCGATCTCTTTGCGACGCTTGAACACAGCCAAGGCTTGGGTGTCAAAGACCGCGATCATCGCCAGGAAGATCAAGAGAGCATATGTGATGACTTGCTGCACCCGCTCCGTTGCAAGCATCTTATAGAAATCAGCAAAGTACTCTGACTTTGGGATATGCCGAAAGTTCTCATACTCGTGATCGGCATATCGGGCATCTCCCATGACGAAGTATGTGACGAGGCTTTCTGACGCTTTGACTTCGCGCAGAGCTTCCAGATCCAACCACACGGACGACATATCAGCAGAAGCCGCCGGGATGTGGATGACATCCGAAACCTCAGCATCAAGGGCATTGAAGACTCCACTGCTGTCTTTGATCCTAATGCTGAAGATGTCGCCTTTTTCCAGCCTGCTGCTTTGTGCCATATTCTGCCCGATGAGGACGGGGATGATATCCTTTCCTTGCGCTTTGAGCCCTGAAACAGGCAATCTTAAGACATCCTGATCATGGGGGATGCCTCTTAGCACGGCAGGCATCATGCGCCCTTTGGGATAGATGCTTGCCGGGGAGATGAGGATCGGCACCAGGTCACCGCCTTGGATTGCGGACTTCAGTTGCTCGGGTTCCCTCACGGCAGAATCCTCCCACGTATATGAATCATAGGGGTCATAAAGCTTTGATCTTAGGAGCCCCTTGCCATATTCCCAATCTGTTTGTTGGATCAAGGCCAATCGCGTCCAGCTATGATACATAGCCTGCATCCAGACCATGATGATGAGCACGATCGCCAAGATCAGGACATTGATCAGGCTTCTATAGCCATTGCCGACAATGTTTCTAAACGCCAGTCTGAGTATCATCTGAGCTCACCTCACCGTCGGTTAGCTTGATTATGCGTTTGAGATAGGAGATCACCTTTTGATCATGCGTGCTGAAGATGAAGGTCGTTCCGAGATCTTCCGAAAGCTTGAGCATGGTATCCAGGATCTTGTAGGAATTCTCCGAGTCCAGATTGGCTGTAGGCTCATCCGCCAAGACCAGATCGGGCTTTTTAACCATTGCTCGGGCGATTGCCACTCTCTGACACTGACCTCCGGAAAGCTGATTTGGGCGGCTTTTTATCTTGTCAGTGAGACCTACCCATTCGATCGCATCCTTGACCATCCGCTCGCGCTTGGCTGCGTCCATCTTGAGCAGCAGCAGCGGAAACTCCACATTTTCATAGACGTTATAGACCGGAAGGAGGTTGTAAGTCTGGAAGATAAAGCCGATGTGTTTGGCACGCAGGATGCTGGATTTCTTCTGGTTGAGCGTTTGGATCTTCTGCCCGAGCACCTCGACATCGCCGAGGCTGGGCTTGTCCAGGGATCCGATGATGTTCAGCAGCGTGGTCTTGCCGCTTCCGCTGGGTCCGACGATGCCGCTAAATTCGCCCCGCTCAAAGTCCAGATTGATATTCTGCAGTGCCCAAAAGTCACCTTCTCCGGTGGGGAAGGCCTTGCCCATGTTTCTGATCTTAACGATAGATTCCTTCATCTTTTCCTCTTAATAAATCACACTTATCATAATGTTTACGGAGCCTCCCTTGGGCTTGGAGTGATTTACTCCCAGATCCAGCGCCAGATAGTCATATGTCCTGCGCCATGCTCCCTGTATGCTGCCGGTTTCCGCTTCGAGGGCATAGCTTCCCAAAAAACGCAGGCTATCCAAAAGCCCGATCGGATAGTCCAAGATCACAGCAGCGCTAAGCTCTTCATACCTGATGCTATGCATATCTTCTTCTGAGATTGCCAGGATCATGCTTTCAGCAGTGATAGCAAGGCCATTGCCCACGCTTAACACATAGTCCGCCCCGATGCTCCCAAGGGCGCTCAAGCTCAGAGCCCCGGGGATGCCTTCAAAGCGCGAAGCAGAGCCTTCCAACCACCATCCCAAAGCATAGTCCATTCTGAGATCAGCTCCCAAGCGATATTCTCTGCCCAAGGCAGAATCCCGTGAGTGAAAACTAAGCGCAGCATCACCGATAGGGCTGGGATATTGGATTCTTCCGCCCAATTCCGGTTTGTTCTTTTTCCCGCCGACAATTTCATTTCCTTTGGTATCGGCACTTCCCAATACTCCCCAAAGCCAAAGATTGGCGCCATTAAGCCAATGATGCCTAAAGAGCGCAGCTTCCACCCCTTCAGTCACCTGATAGGGATCAAGGGGATCCACGCGATCAAACCACATCAGCGGCCTGAGCGCTTTTGCGGGTCCGAAACTAATGTGCTGCATGCCGATGCGCAGCTGAGATTGGGTATCTGCAGCGTTTAGATAATAGCGATAGCTCTTCAGATCCAAGATCGCCGCATGCCCCTCTTCCCTCTTGCTTTGGTAGCGTGAATACAGGGAGTATTCTCCCGAGAAGTCCAGACCGCCAAAGTCCCGACTTCCATATAGCTCCAGTGCCCAATCCAGCCCCAGATATTGCTCATCCTCTCCCAGATCGGCATATGAGCTAAAGCGGTTTTTTGTCTCAATCGCCGATAGAGAAAGGCAGCCGAGTAAGAGCCAAAGCAAGAGCAAGATCCTCATCCTCTGTCTCCCACGAGGCCAAAGATAAAGAGCTGATTGATCTGTCCCACAAGCTCGTTGAAATCCCCGCAGACTCCCTCAAGGCGACGCTCTTCAAAGATCCTGCCCAGTTCTCTGAGAACAGCGATGATCAGATCCACATTCAAGGATGGATCGATCTTGTGAGATCTTTGTTCCGCGATTATGAAGTCCCGAAAATCCTGCATGCTCTTCAGCGAAATCTCGCTATAATACGCCTTTGCTGGAGCATACTCAAAGATCCCCTGCACGATCTCTACTCCCAGACGCGAGATAAAATCCTGCTTCATGGTGATGATCCGCTTCATCTTTTCTTTGAGATCAATCTCGGAGTGCAAGAGCCCAAAAGTATCCTGCCAGATATCGTCAAAGACGATTGCTAAAAAGCTCCTCACGATCCCTTCCTTGCCGCGGAAATACTTGTAAAATGTGGCTTTGCTGGCCCCGGCAAAACGGCAGATCTCCTCCACGCTCACGCGCTGGAAACCGTAGCGCTGAAAGAGTATAGCTGCTGCTTGGATGATATCCTTTTCTTTGACCTTCATCTCGGGCGGCAGTCTGAGCTTCATCTTCTTTTGCATGGCAAACGTTTTCTCCTTACATAAACGATATATGGTTCAGTATTCGATAACCGTTTAATCTGTCAAGAAATTTCTGTTTTGCCATCCCTAAGCTTGGTGATCTGCCGCCGCCAAAGAATTATCTTGACAGATATCGCCACAAAGCGGATATTATAAAATAAACGAGAAAAAGAATTCAAGGAGCTATCATGAACAAAAAAGCCCTACTGATATTATTCGTAATGATGCTAATCGGCGGCATAAGTGCTGAGTCTTTTGAATGGGGAATCCGCTACATGGGGGGGATATCCTCGACATTTGGCAAGGATGACAATCACACTTTGCGATATGAGATCGATGATTCCGGAGCGCATTTGGCATATCTGGAAGCAGAATCTCAAAGCGCGACTCCTGCCTATGCCCAAGGAGCCGGATTCTATTTCATGAAACGCATCAGCAAGGGCAAGGACTCCTTGTGGCTGCAGCCGGAATTGCTCTGGCAGCGTTATGGGCTCCGCCATGAATATGATCAAGCCGCCTTGGATAGTGACAATCTTGCCGTGCTCGCCGGCTTTGCGCCGACGCTTGACGGCCGCATTGATCACACGGTGGATTTCATCAGCGTCCCTCTTTTGGTCAAGCTCCGGCAGGAGATTCCCGAAGATCGCCGGGACGAGCAGTTTCAGGGTGCCTATATCTATTTTGGTCCTGCCTATTCTTATCTTTTGCAGCAGACCCGGAAATCCAAAAGCGGCGTAAAACAGCTTGATGAAGACATCTCTGCCTATGTAGCAGCCAATCCCGGATACAGTTATGAGACCATAGAAAGCGGAATGGACAAGCTGGTGACCCATCAGTTCAGTACAGTCATAGGCACCGGATTCCAGATAAAGGATGTCTTCAGACTCGGGCTCTACAAAGATACCTTTAGCATAGATCTCAGAGCCGACATGAGCATGTTTACGATCGGTGATGCCGGGCAGAGCAAGGATTTTAGATTGTATTCGGCTATGCTTAGTTTGGGATACAGGCTTTAGATCTATCCTAGCAGATTTTGGATGATGCTGACGATCTGTGCGGGGCTATCAACGAGATAGTCCGGATCTTTGCTGCTGAGCAGCTCCGTGGTGTGAAATCCCCAAGTGACTGAGATCACGCGAATTCCGCACTTCTTGGCGGCGATCACATCTCGGATCTCATCTCCGACATAGATCACGTTTTCTCTTGTAAGCTTATGTTTCTTCATTTGCTTACGGATGCTACTATGTTTTTTTAGCATGCCGGAAGTGCCTTCGATCCAGTTAAAATAGTTCAGCGAATGCTGCTCAATAAAGTGGGATACATTCTCTGATGTGTTTGATGTCAAGAGAGCCAATTCGCAGCCCATATCACGCAGATCTTGGAGCATCGCATCCGTGCCGGGATAGGGCTCCAATTCATGGATTTGATGCCGATACTCGACCAATGCCATGGCAATCGCTTTGGGAACTTTGTAAAAAGGAATCTTGAGATATTTAAGCGCTTTGGGAATACTCAATGAGCGCACTTTGTCAAACTGCTCTTCGTTGAGCGGGTCAATGCCAAAATCCGGCGCAAGCTTGTTTGCGATATTGAGCCCCAGATGGATCGAATCTGCCAGAGTGCCATCAAAATCAAAGAGCAGGGTGAGCTTATTCATTCTTTGTTCTCCACCACGAAGTCATATGCCTCTTTCTTGGAGATTGCATATTTCTGTGCTAAGATCGCCGCCAGATCTTTGCTTTTTTGATCTGATG
>Ga0334899_1001433_pt1:0-15000 | contig 22751 bp, 18 predicted proteins | sample GraSluR3_MG_FD_207219 | JGI IMG/M metagenome (GOLD analysis project Ga0334899, IMG submission 207219) | Sludge microbial communities from methane-producing bioreactor in Wageningen University, Netherlands - Granular Sludge_8_08-R3 | ecosystem: Engineered > Bioreactor > Anaerobic >...
AACGCCCCTATTCATCAACCACTTCCACAGGAAAATTAAACACTGCGGATACAGTGCACTTTTCCAACGTTTAAACGAAAAAGCCGGATTCGAACGCCGCTCAAATGAAGGAACAATACATAATGAGGGTAGATACTATATAACCAGTCACGTTTTGAGAAAAACCTTTACCACCCTCCTCTATGGAGCTGGATGGGATAAACTCAGAGTAGACTGGCTTTTAGGCCACAGAATTGATGATGTTTCCTCAGCCTATTTTAAAATCAGACCAGATATCCTTTTGGAGGACTATAGAAAATCAGTAGGTGAATTATCAATTAAAGAAAACTTCGAATATTGTGAAATAACCGACAAAGATTATCAAATGGCAATAGAACGAATAGAAGAACTAGAAAAACACAAAGACGATTATGTAGAAGCACAAAAATTAATGGACGAATTATTAACCTACAAAAATGTATTAGAAGAACTGAAAAAAAGAAGATAATCTGAATAAACCGTGTATAACCGATCCTATGCGTTACTTATCCTCTTATTTGATTTTTTCATGTACTTATCTAAAAATAATTCTATCATCAATAAAATATAAACTTTGTGAAATGCTAGCTCTTCACTATAATATGTCCATGAACATTGGTTTCATATTACCTTTCCGTACCATTTTGTAGACTTATTCCTTATATTTTCTAAATTAATTTATCTAATTCATTATGTCTTCAAATCAACTATTAATGCATAGATTTGTAATGATATTATTAATTTTCAGTATTTTGAAATTGCATTATGTAATGTTAACTTAAATAAATGGCCTTTTATTAGTAAAAAATGAAGGCCATTAACATGCCATTCAAGTATTTTTTGATATAAAAAACAGATATGCCTAGAATAATAATAAAAATATGTTAAATTTAATCTAGAGTTTTATAAATGTCATTTATTACATTTATATGCATTTTTAAAAATTTAGATTATTTAGAATCTAATTAAAGCTTGTTAAATCTTGAAAAGCTCTTTTTTACTATCATTTGAAGAGATGAACGAGCCCCATTAAATCATGCAAAATCACTTTTTATCATATGATGGGACCTGAGTCAATTCTAACTAATCTCCTTTTTTATTATCAATTATTTTGTAAACGAGTTAATTTTCATTAAGATTGGTTCAACTTCAAATAATTAACAATCTTTTTCAATTTACTTGCTACATTCTTAGGCATATCTTTTATTTTCTTTAATTTTAAGATTTTTTTCTTATCATTCAAATATTCAACATTGTTGGGGCTGATTTTTAATGCCATATCAATGCATTTCAATGATTCATCGAAATTATTTAGTAATAACCATGCTTTCGCCTTGAGCATGTATGCTTGATGAAATGTTGGTTTAATTTTTATTGCTTCATCAAAACATTGCAAAGCTTCATTAAACTGATTTTTATTCTTCAAATCCAATAATGCCATACCTTTATGATACCAAGCTTTATCACATTCAGGATCATTTTTTAATACTTCATCGAAGCACATTATGGCCTTTTCATATTCCCCAAGACTTCCAAAAAGATTCCCTTTATTAAGCCGTGCTGTGGTGTAATTAGGTTTAATTTCTAGAGCTTTATCCAGACAGTCAAATGCATCATCAGAATATCCAAGCTCAGCTAGGGTTAAACCCTTTTGAAGCCAAGAAACTTCATAACTTGGATTAATTCTTAATGACTCATCATAATATTCTAGTGCTTCAGTTGTTTTTCCAGACTGTTGCAGTGTTCGCGCTAAATTTTGATATGCAATATAATTTTCAGGGTCAACAACTATAACTTCTCTAAATTCATGAATAGCATTTTCAAGGCTTCCTCTATTTGAAAATAAAATTCCCATCAAAAGATGTGCATCAGAATTTTTAGGATCTAATGATAGTGACTTTATATATTTAAACATAGCCCCCTCAAAATCTCCCATAGTTGAAAGTAGGATTCCCCACTGATTATATAAATTTATACTTTTAGGATTTATTTCTTCAGCATCTTGAAAGGCCTGTATTGCTTCATCAAAATTACCTTTTTGTCCTAAAGCAATTCCTAAATTTACTTTAGCCATGAAAAAATTAGGATCCAAATCTAGAACTATATTATAATGCTCGATTGATTCATCTAACTTGCCTAAACTCCTCAATAAATTGCCATAATTGGTGTGACATTCTTTGCATTTAGGATTTAAGAGGATAGATTCTTCATACTCACTTATTGCATCTTCGGCTTGTCTGTTATACCAAAGGGCATTTCCTAAATTGTAATGCGCTAAAAAACTCTTTGGTTCTTTTTTAACAGCTGTTTGGTATTCGTTCATTGCTTTTTTAGGTTGTTGAAGTCTGTTGAAAGCTGCCCCTAAATTAATCATATCAAAAAATGATTCAGAATCCATAATTCTAGCTTCTTCATACGTTCTAAGTGCATCATTGACCATGCCAAGCTTTTCATATCCATATCCCTTATTTAAATGAATCCCTTTTGTTCTTTTGACATCGTTTAATGGCCTATATGGACTTTTATCTGTATTTTCCTTATATAATCCTTCTAAATCTTCCCTCAACTCATCAAAATCATTATACCTGTCATCTGGATCTTTAGCCAAACATTTTTTTAATAATGGGAAAATTATTGAATCTAAAGTGGGAATTTCATCATTTTGATGGGCTTTTTTCCATTCTTCAGGAGTTTCAGCATTAAAAGGAAGTTTTCCTTTGTTTACCATTTGATAAAGTACTACTCCAAAGCTGTATATGTCACTTCTAATATCTGCTTGACCAGAAAAAGTTTCAGGGGCCATCCACTCATAAGTGCCTGACATCACACTTCCATTATTATTCTCAAAAAGAGTTAATTCATGTTTAGGGGAATGATCCTTTTTTATAGTTAATTTTTGATTGTCCCATATTTTTGCTAGTCCAAAATCAGTGATTTTGAGTAACTTATCCCGTGTAATCATGATGTTGGCAGGTTTGATATCCTGATGGGGAGATACACCTCGACAGAATGCATGATTCATCCCATAACAAAATTGTATTCCCCAATCTAATATCTGTGAATTAGATAAATCACTATTTAGATAGTGTTCTAAAGTATTTCTATTTTTTTCATCTGGAGCGATTAGTTCTATGAAAATAAAAGGCCTATCTTCAATAACATCAAATAACATTGCATTTACTATATTCGGATGTATTTCCAGATTGATCCATGCTAATGCTTCCTTTTTAAATTGATCAATAGCATCTTCAAAATTGATATATTCATCTTTAAATGTCTTTACAGCATTTATAGTGCCATATTTTTTCAATGAAACAATAAAGACTATGCCCATTCCGCCCTTAATGATGCCAATAACTTCAAAATTCAAATCGGTTTCATAAGCAATTGGACCAATTTCATCTCCAATTTGAATATCTCTGATCATCCCTAGCCCTCCTTCTCTGTTTTAAAATAATTTTTTGTACTGATATGATATTATTACTAACTTATTTGGAGAAAGTAATTAAATATGGCTAATGTAGATGGAAATGCTATTTTAGATGGTAGTAAATTGAATGGGCTGAAGTAAGATATTTTTTGTATGATTTTTTTCTTTGCTAAAAGAACCCAATGAATTTGAAATATTAATTTTCATTCTAGCACTCATTAATTTACAGTGTTAAAGATGTGAAATATTTTCTAAGAACTGCATCACCTTCTTTTAGTCAAAAGGATAATTTTTATGAAACTTCATTAATAAATAATCTCTCAAGTAATTTTGGTAAGAATTCTCTTAAAAAATCAAGTCCAACCTTAATTTCATCTTTATCTGCTGTTCCTTCATGCAATAAAGTGCTCCTTGTATTATAAATTTCCTTAAGTTTTCTGGAAATAGTTTCGGGATCAGTTAAATCTACATTAATATCAACTATGCTTTGGATGTAACGTCTCATGCTTGTTCCAATCGTTTGCTTTTTTAGTCCACCAAGTCGACTTTGAAGATGTTCAATATCTCTTCTTTCATCTGATTCTTTATCGTGTTCATCCCTTTTTTTGTTTAATTCTGAATTAATAAAATTAATTACTTCTTTAGTGAATGTTGATACTTCAGAGTCAGGTGTTAAAGCTTCTAGTGCTGAAACAAGAGTAATAAAAGTTGCATTGTCGCTTTCCTCATATTGAGAAGCAGAATACAAATCAATAGCTAATTTTAACTTTTTATTATCGACTAATTTTTCGGGATTTGGAAAATCAAAAACTTCTTTTATACAGTCCGTGAATCTATTTGCACCTACACCTGCAGTAACGCTTACTTTACCCGCTCCAAACCTCATTAATTTTTTATTCGCTGGCAAAACTACAGTTTCATTTCCATTATACTGACCTTCAACACTATCCCAACTTACTTTTTCAAGCACTGGTTTTAATCGGTTATCATCATCAATGACAATTTCTTTATCATACAATTCAACCTCCTTTACAATGCTAGAATAATCAATTCCGATCTTATATTTTAGTGAAAACCAAAACAAAGAAGATTGTAGTTTTGAAAAAAATCGAATAGCCGATTCTTTATCTTTGAAATAAGATATAACAATTACATAATAATAGCCAAAAGTTTCCAAGCGTAATGAATAGTCATTGATTGTAAAAGGATCAAATTTATCAGTAGAAGAAATTTCCCTACCTGGAGCAACTGTAAAAGGAACATAAAGACTATATCGTTCTGCACCATTTCCTTCTGATCCAATACTAATAGAAAACATCATAACCCATTTAATAATAATTTTTAGTCAGCAATTTTATGTCCAAAATAAATTCAGTAGAATCTATTTCTAAAAGCACACCCTCTTCTTTTATGAGCATTTAATGGCTTTATCTGTTTTGTGTAGAGTTTCATAAGGAATTTGATTCACGATATTCCCTCTTGATACATCCTTCACCTCTGGAAAATATGCTGCAATTTATGCTGCAAAAATTAAATTTATGCTGCATGAAAAAATATGCTGCAATTTATGCTGCAAAAAACAAGATTATGCCTCATCATTTGCAGTTGCTTTATACTTTGTTGCTTTCCCTTTACCAACCACATAAGCTTGATCTTTATCTACAATGCCTTTTAAATCCCTTGAAGCAGTATATCTGGATACACCGAACTGTTTTTGATACTTACTATTAGTAAAAATTATTTTTTGGTTAATCATCATTTTTACAGCTTTTATTTGTCTATAATTTAGTCCCATTATCTTCAAATCGATCTTTTTATCATCAGGAATGTTAGAAGCCAGATCCAAGATTTTATCACCAGGACCATAAAACACCACGACAAATGAATCATCTTCTAACTTGAATTCAGGTTCTTTGAGTCCATGCTGTTGCATGTAATGTCTCATTTTTTGTATACCAGTACCAAATTTCTCCATATCTTTTGTTTCATGGAAAATTGCACAGATTCTTCTGTTACGAGTTTCATGTTTTGTTCCAATATTTTGTAGTGTAACACCGGATACTAAACCTCCGGGACTACTTATTTCCACTCGATCATCAAATATTGAAAACATGATTGGAGCTCCTTTCCTATTGTAGTCACGATGTGCAATTGCGTTAATAAGCGCTTCTCGAATAGCTTCGTAAGGATATTCTGAGATATCTATTCTTTTAAAACCAACTATTTGGGGAACTGTACGGGTATTTCTCTTGAAAAAAGATTCTACATGGTCAATAATAGTGTAAATCGGTCCTGTTAACTCTTGACTATCAATTGTATTGACTCGGGTAACTCCGTCAAATCTAGCTATCCTAATTTCATTCTGAGGAATATAATTAGAAGCATCTTGACTGAAAAATAGAATTCCTGCATTTGTAGGTCTAATTTCACCATTACTTTCTTTTATAACTTTCAAAATACTAAGAAGAATTTCTTTTTCAGAAGTTGCAGGTAGGCCAACATCTAACTTAATAGCTCTTTTTTGGAGGAAGTGTCTCACTTCATCTTCATCAATCATATCGTAGGTAAATTTTGGGTTAATTCTTTCATCAAAATCGTCAAAACTTATTGAACCCTCCTTTTTAAGGAACGATTCTAAACTGGAAATAATTTTATTTTGTAAGTCTTCAATCGATTCAAAACGATTGTAAGTAGAAAATTCTCTTGCTTTTTCAAAAAATTTCATTACTTCAGGTTCTCGGGATTCATCATCACGTCCTTTAATAAAAATTAATTTTTCTCCATTGGTAACAGATTGCGAAAAAACGTCATATTCGGTTTCACTAGCAGAAATTCCAAATTTGTTCTTTTTCCCATAAATATTACCCAATATCCCAATGTAGATGTCACTTTGTTTTACTTCCTCAATAAATGTGAATTCAGCGGTATCTCCACTGGCAGGAGAATCTTCAAATAAAAAAGGCTCGAAAAACTCCCTGATTATAGGAGTATTTTTTATAGATTCTTTAATAGCCCTTCTCTCTTTTCCGAGCTCAGTTTGATTCCCACTGATAAATACCTTATAATTCATAAGCAATCATCTTTAAATTATTACTTATTTCTGTTTCCAATTGATCAAATTCTTCGAACTGCTTCGCTAACTCAGAAGTTAATCTTTGCAGCGTCCATGTTGTTTCTGAGTTTATCATCTGCAGCTCATAGTTTCTGTTCAAATCCTAAGTTAGCGCCATTGTTATTTTTTGCCAATTTTATCCCCTAGCTATTATTTATAATCCGTTGTATGGTTAATCCATGTTAATTAATATTTCTTAGGAATTTATTTCATATGATTGTCTTAAAAGAGTCATAATGTAATCTAAATCTTCTTCAGGTTTGATTTTAAAATCTAAACCAAAAATAGCGCCGATATTTTCTTCGGTTATTTTTTGAATATTTTTCTCTAATTTAAAATCAATACGATGAACTTTTTTTAATTTATCCCATTTAATTGAAAATAATACCATAGTACTCCCCTTTATACTCTATTATTTCTATTAATAATATTATTGTTACTATTAATGTAACTAGAAATTTAAGTCAAACTAATAATTTTAATTAACAACACTACATGAAGAAAATTCAATAATCTTGTTGAATATTAAAAATTTGTTCAATTTGATTTTAAAAATTAGAGATTTTAAAAAACTATTAAATTCATTAAAATAAAAAAATAAGTCCAATAATTTGTTTTCAATTTTTTACTAACAAAAGTATACTTCGTCATACCGCACAAAATTACGAAATTCATGTTATGGAAACCAATGGGAGAATGGAATCATACAAATACAAATATATACAGAATACAGAAACTCAATTATCATTAAGACTTCTTTCACCTATTTACTCTAGGTTGCATGAAACTTATTTGGATTCCAAGCATCTTTCACATAATTTTTAGCTTCTTCAAACTCCATATTCTTATATTTTGTGGCTTCTTCTTTTGAAATTCTTTTTCTTTCGATATCAGCTGAATAATAACGGATGTCTTGCCGTACACAAATATTTTGTTTCCTAATATTGCTCCTAAATGCTCTAACTAACTTGTCACTCCATCCTGGATGGATATAATAGTCTTTACTTGATTGTGGTTTTTTTGTGTAAGGATTATAATTATCATAATTCTGATCTAAAGGTCTGTATCTGCAGTCGGAAATTTGAACATTCCATTTCCAACATTGGACCCTCTTTTTTTCCATTTCTTCAAAACTGATATCATGGTTAAACAACATGAAAACAGAAATTTCCTTATAATTGTACCCAGAATCAACTAAAATATCAATTTGTTTTTTAATATCATCAGCTTCAGAAAAAATACCATCCCAAGCTATTTTAGGGTTGATAAATTGGGCTTTTTTCAATAATCTCCCTAAATTCGGGTTTGAAACTAAAATTCTGCCATCAAAACCACTTTGAGACTCGCAATTTAAAATTTTCCTGTTTTTTTTAAGTACAACCAGCTCTTCCAGTATATTCTCTATAAATGGATTTGCAAGTAAGTTGTTGTCATAAAAAATTAATTTTCTTTTAATTATTTCGTTTTTTATAGATTTTTTGTATGTAAATTTGGGTTCAATTTCATAGACTCCACAACAGGAACATTTTCGTATGCAACCTCTAGATGAATGGATTATTTGGTAATCAACATCTACTAGACTATAGTCTGGTTGACAACTTTCAGCTTCTTCACAGACTCCAACAAAAACTTCGTCACAACCTGTGAATTTTTTACAATCTTCAGGCATTAAGGAGGCATATATCCCCCCAACTACAATTTTAGTATCTGGAAAAGCATTTCTACAATATTGGACTGCATCTTTAACATGTTTAGCCCAATAAGTAAATAAAGAAGTTATCAATATCAAATCTGGGCTAAAATCAAAATGATCGAAATTGCTCTGGAAATCAGCATCTAAACGGGTTAATTTTACATTAAATTCGCCAAATTTTAAATAAGAAGCTAATTTAAGGAGGCCTATTGGTAAAAAATCCTTATGATTTCTACTTTTTTTAGGAATAGGGAAATTTGGTTCAATTAATAATACATTGTTAATACCATCATTCGCCCATTTTTTTGCTATCATACTCTTCCACAAGGATATTTTCTAATTTTTTTATGAAATCAAAATCCGGATCGTTAGCCATACCTTCTAAAATTTTTATTCCTGTAGCTGCATATTCATTTGCTATACTATAAATTTGTGCTTCATCATTTAAAACTTCCATGCCCTCCTCAGCTACTGCAATAGCCTTAATGATCGTTCTTCTTTCAGGACCAAGATTTTCTACATGATCATAATCTTTTGGCTTCTTCAAATCACTCCGAACACCTGTTTTATAATAACCAAGAATCATAGCCATCATAAATAGTTCTTTGTTCTTCCTGCCTTTTAGTGGTCCATCAACATATTTTTTCAAGCGATCATAAATAGCTTTATCTGATTCACTTATATATACTCTGTCATCAAGAGCCATGCAAAACAACCTCCGACTTGTTTCCATTTTCAGTTTGTACTACATTAATAATATACTCCTTACTAACTCTATGATGCAATTTATCCCTAAATTCAGATGAATATTCTTCTCCAGTGACAAGGAGTGTTATTTGCTTATCTTCTAAATATTTAGGGAGAACTTGAGCAATATTTAACTTAATTTCCTTGTCTAATCTGCCCATTGGTGTATCAATAATTATCGGCAGATCAAACCCTGAAATCTGGTTTAGAGCAGCCATGAAAGATAGAGCTAATACGAGTTTTTCACCAGCAGACAATCCATTTGCATCACTAACTCTTCCAGATTTTCTAACAACAGTTACATCATAATCATCATCAATTAGCACATCTACAAATGATTCTTTCCAATTGAGTTTTAAAAATTGTTCTTTAGTAGTTTTTTCTATTCTTACTCTAATATCTTCAATTAATTCTTTCTTAAGTTCTTTTGATACATCTAAAGATGTCTCACAGAATAAGACAACATCCTTTAAATTTTCTAGTTCTGCATTTTTTTGCATTTCTTTATCTCTTTTTTTCTTCAATTTCTCAATAATTACATTAGTAGATTTTATTTGAGCCCCTAATTCCGCTTCTTCTCTAATTTTGGATAATTGAAGACGTTTATTTTCTTGTAACATTTCTTCAAAATCTTTAATTTTCTCAATTTCAGACCCTGTGAGACGAATACTAATTTCTTTGAGGCGTTTGCTTTTCTTTTCTCTTTCTTTTTCCAACCATCGAATTTCTTTTCCAAGCTTTGTTTGCTTATCTCTAAAATTATTTAATTTTTCCAGCAATGATTCTATTGAAGCGTGTTCTGTTCCTATTTCATCCCCAATATCTGTTAAATTGCTAGTTTTTTCCCAAAGTTCCTCAAGGGTTTTTTTGCATTTATCATTTTCCGATAACTTCATACCACATATACACACACCATCCTCAAGTAAATCTTCTAGAAACTTTTTTTTGTACTTGGCAGGTATAAAGCCTTTTTCTTTTAGTGTAGCAGCCTCTTTCAATGTATTTTTTAGAGCAGGGTAAGCTAAAATAGTAGGCGTCATTTCTAGGATAAAATCTATTTTATCATTCTTCGCAGAATCAATCTTGGTGTCTAATTCCGAAACCTCTCGTTCTAATTTTTCTCTTTCTATTTGCAAAGATTGAATATCCGACGACCCACTCCTTTTTAATTCGTTTTCGTATTTTTTTATTTTCGTTTCAGCGATTTTCCTTTGTTTAACAGCCTTTTCAAGCAAGCTACTGTTTTCTTTTAAAGAATCTTCTTTATCAATAATTTCCTGTTCAAGGGCACCCGTTTCTGGACTAATATCTCTAACTTTTTTGGCATAGTGTCTCCTTCGTTCATCCAAATGATCAATGAGCCTTTTTAAAAGTTTTAATTGAGTTATTTTGAAAACAGATTTTTTAATCACTTTACCTGTATTCTCTCTAAAATAATCTTCTAATTTTTCTCCATCAAAAAAGAAATATTCTTCAATATCCTCTGGCATATTTGTGTCTACATATAATGCAGGAAATTCCACTCGTTTATTATTTCTGGATTCTTCATCAAATATTGAGAATTCATCATCTTCAAATATAGCAGGTATAACCTTGCCTTTGGTGTTTTTATGAAAATTTTTCTCTCTTTTGAATGTGGTTAATTCATTATTTTTGTTTAAAATGTCAATTTCCACTTTAACCCTAAATTTACCGCTTTGTGAGGTTTCATTTTCAACAACTTCATTATAAATAGGGTCATCGGTCACATTGTGGAGTTCAAAACCATAGAGACACCAAGTTATGGCATTTAGAATAGTAGTCTTCCCAGCACCATTAGTCCCTTGAATAACAGTAAAATTTTTTTCGGGATCTTTTGCAAAACTAATATTATTCTGACCATAATATTGCCTGAAATTTTCCATTCTCAATTCATTTATTATCATTAAGATCCCTCATTTCTTTAACGCCCTTTCTAATCAAGCGATCATAATCATCTTTTATTCTAGGTTTTTCTTGATCGGCATATTCAAACTCTATGAGCAAAGCACGAATCAAAAAATCTTTAATTGGCTTTTTTTGATTAGTATTGTTTATTGCATCTAAAATTTTGACATTGACATGATACTCCATAATTACACTCCGTAAACATATTTTTCAAGTTTTTCCAAACATTCAGCAGAATTAATTGCTGTACGGGCAAATTCCTTATATCTTTCCATTTCTTTTTTCCTAATTTTCCTTTCAATCTCTCCCGAAGTGCTATTATTATTAAATTTAGGCATGACAATCAAATCATAAATTATAGCTCTTTTTTTGTTGTGTGAACGTCTTAAAACTCGTCCTCTTCTTTGAATATATTCTCTAGGATTAGAAGTGCTCGACATTATTATGGCAGTTTTCGCTGCTGGAACATCAACACCCTCATCAAGACATTTCATCGCCACTAAAGCCCTATAATTGCCCTTTGAAAACTCTCTTAACAAATAATCCCTTTCAGAAATTCCAAGATATTTTGTTTCCTTTTTTGTACCTTCTCCCATGGTAAATTTATGTTGGGGCTTGATATTCGTCCTTAGTAAAATATCTTGTACTTTGTCCATTTGTTGTGGCGAACAATAAACAAGAAGATGCTTGATTTCAGAATTATTTTCTAAAATTTTTATCAAGGTGTTATACTTGTTTTTAGCATTATTAATGATTCTTTGACGCTTGTTAAGCAACGAAGTCATCAATTCCTCTTGTTCTTTCTTATTTGATGATAAATGATACACTTTGGAAATTTTATTTGACATAATTATATAGTCCTGAAGCTCATTAGGAGTAAGTTCAATGAAATAGGGATAATATTCATAAGGAGTCAAATAAAATTCTCCAGTTGCAGGATTAATAGTTGTTAATGCTTTATCAAGTGAAAAACTAAAAACAACTTCATTGAAATAACTCATTATAATATCAGTCCCTTCTTCATCAAACCAGCGAGTAGGAGTAGCACTTAAACCCAATCTGTACTTGTAATTTTCTAATAGGCCTTTTCTACGCTTATTAGATCCAATACCGTGAACTTCATCTACAATCAAAAAAATATCTGCTTTTGACTCTTTCATGGCTTCAATAAATTTAATAGATGATAGAGTGTCATGAGTTGTGAAAATAATCAATCTTTCGCAAATGTCTGTATTGATATCCAAAATATAATCATTTAACTCCCTTTTCCAAGAAGGATTGGCACTATTTGCCACGATAATGTCTTCATCATAACCAAAATCTTTTACATCTTCTATCCATTGATCAATCAAATGAGAATAAGGGCAAGCTATAATACAAATTGATTTGTTATTAGTGTTATAAAATTCATTTAGACATCCTAAAGCAGTAAAAGTCTTGCCAGTGCCTGTAGCCATTTCAAATATGCCAACCATACCATTTTTTAGCCATTTTTCGATTGCTTCATTCTGATGATCCCATAATTTAATTCCCCCAATTTTTTTCCCTGTTTCACCAGCCTTTAGTGTCTCGATTATATCATTTCTACTATTGGGAGCAATTTTAATTAGTTCTTTTTCAACAGCTTCTGGGATATCATAAATCTGAATTCGAGTAGCTTCCCCATTCCAACACTTTTTAAAGTTTTTGAGGTCCTCAAGAAAATATTCCTTTTCAGGTTCTTCCCACGATTTGAAGACTTTAATTTCTTCTACATTATATTTCCATCCTGATGCAGACTCATTAATTGAACCACTGAAAGAAATCATGTTATTTTCTTCATCTGTCAAAATACCAACCTTTTGATGGAACATTCCTCTATTTCCATCAAGAGGAATTCCATCATGATCAAGTAAGACAGCTATTCGAATTTGAAGCTTATTATGCGCAACCATCCATCCTAAAGCTGCTACATGGTCTCTAATAATATTTTCCTCGAGATTACCTATTTCAGACATCATTGATTTTTCAATTATTTCTTTAGGATTTTTATAAGCTGATTTTATTGCTTCAATATCATCTTTTTTAAAATTAGCACTGCATATTAATTCCATATCTCCATCATTTTTAATAAAACTCGATATCCCCCTGGCAGCAACGGCTAATGCGCTTGATGAAAAGAAACCAGCTAATCTCTGATATTTAATCGAATTAGATAAGATAGGTATGTAAAAATCTTTTACTATGTTATCTACATCTGAATCATAACTTTTTTTAAGAAGTGTATTCTTTAACGTCACGTAATCATCTGCAAATTTAATGAATCTTATTGTTCACATGTAGTAGCATTACTACTACTAAACAATTATTATTAATGTTATTATTAATATTTTTCTAAACTATTGGTGATTAAAGTTCAGAACAATTGTTCGGAATTATTTTATACATATTTAATTTGATTCTCATTAAGCAAAAATTAATAAAAATTAGCATTTTTGAGTTTTTTACTCTGAGATCATTCCAAATAAAATTAAAAACAAATAACAAGGTCTGTTAGAAAAAAAAATAACCCTAAAAAATTATTTTTATAATACTATCAATTAATTACGTCATCATATTGCTCATTACGAATAAAAATGAAATAAATTGTGGAGACTAATAATTATTTGATTTAAATAATGAGAATAATGGTTTAAAATCTTCATAAGAACCCGGAGCTATTGGTTCTTTATCAAAATGGTAAGAAATTAAATTAATCTCTTTTCCTTGTTCTTTGCCTTCATAACTATTATAGAAGTAACAAGCATTATGTTCGGTTTTGGGACTTTCCATGATCTTAAAAAATGGAAGTAATTCTAAAGCCTCATATTGATTTTCATGGTATAAATATGTCTTTTTATTGTCTAAAGGGTGGATAGTCTCAATATTATAATCTTTAAATGGTAATCTCCCTTTCAATACTTTGATTTTTGTTGAAAAGACACCCTCATCATAGGACATTGTTCCAGGGATTGGTTGTACTAAATATGAACCATCATACTTATGTGAAATTGTCTGGTTGGTTTTAGAAATCAGACTTCCCAAAATTTTCAACCGCCTTCTGTTTTCCTCTTCACTTACCGGTGGCCCATGACCAATCCATTTGTTTCTATATTCCGCAGCATCCCTAAGAATATTATATAATTTTTTACTAGTTATAATTTCAAAGAATTTAGGGCTCGGATTTCCAAAAGCCTTATATATTTGGGATTTTTCAGATTCATTGAGCATCATTCTTAATCTTTTGGCTAAACAATTGCCCAAATAATTCCAATTTCCAAATGTGGGTTTGTAGTACCAGTTAGGATATTTAGTGTCTTGAAGACATCCTGTAAATTCTTTTATAAGATTCTTATCATTGTTTAAAGCACTTAAAATTATGCTGACATTAAATTCAGTCAATGCTTCATAAAAATGAAGTACATATCTTAATCTATGTTCAACATTACTATCTGCAGAGCATGATAATAAAATTGATGAAAGTGGATATGGTAAAGAATCAATCCAATAATCAAACCTATTGCCTACTTTAAGCAGTTCTACTGATTTTTTAATTTCATTATTCTTCAATGGCCATTTCCAGAGTTTAAATTTATAGTCAGATATTTGTTGATCTAGCTCGGATATCATGTCATTTACTTCTACAGTGTCCATCTGCACTTTTAAATCAGGTAAATACATCTCTGAGTTCATAACTATTTCTTCGAAACGAGGAAGAAAATCGTTGACAATTGATTTATCATTAATATCCCTTGAAGTTCCTATTTCCAAATTTTTTAAATCTTGATCCTTCCAACTTTCTCGAAATTTATAACCAATTTCTGAATTAAAAAAATGCTTAAGATATTCGGGAAATGCTTTTTTAGTGTTTAAAATTAATTGAGCATGGAATTGCTCTGATTTTTCCAAATCTTCAAATGAAACCGATGCATTTAATTTAGGATCAAAAGGCAAATACACAACCTTATCAATATCAGATTTTTCAGGATTATTTGAAATATTGATTTTTTCAATAATTTCCTTACTAGGGCTTGGTTTTAACCCGGCATTTAAGGC
>Ga0334899_1001433_pt1:20000-22751 | contig 22751 bp, 18 predicted proteins | sample GraSluR3_MG_FD_207219 | JGI IMG/M metagenome (GOLD analysis project Ga0334899, IMG submission 207219) | Sludge microbial communities from methane-producing bioreactor in Wageningen University, Netherlands - Granular Sludge_8_08-R3 | ecosystem: Engineered > Bioreactor > Anaerobic >...
ATTGATATTAATCATATTATCAGACAACATAATTTTTTTGATAATAATTATTCCATTTGTTGGTGTTGGATACCTAGTTAATGGGCTCAAAAACGGAGCGATCAATGGGGGAGTAACTGGAATCATATCTTTTTTAATAGGGAGTATTATGTTGGCTATAAATTCATATCAACCCCTATTTATTATATTATTCACTATGATTTTTATGATGATTGTTGGAGCTCTATACGGAATTATTTTCGGAGGATTAGGCGGTTATATTAAAAAAATTACGCAATAAATCATTAAAGTGGATTGTATTATTAATGGGGATTAATGGGGGTCAGAAATATGGGAATATTTGATTCATGGATGTGTTCAAACAGAGAATGCATAAATTCTAAAACATACTCAAAAGAAGGTATTTGTCCTGTTTGCGGGTCTGAAATCCAAAAATTTGGGTTTTTCGAATTTTCAAAACTTGCGAAAGTCAAAGGAGACTATAAGAGAAAACAAAAAAAACAGATGGCAGCAAGAAAACAAAAAAATAAAGTCTCAGAAAATAATTTCAATAAAGGATATAATTGCTATTTAAAAGGAAAATATGAGAAAGCTATTTTCTATTTAGATCAGATTAAACAAAATGATCCTAATTATAAAGTGGGACAGTTTCACATGGCAAATTGTTTTTTTGAACTTGGAAAGTTTGAAGATGCTTTAAATTGTTATAATATTGTCATTTCAGTAAAAGACATTCATGAATATGTAAACTCGGATTTAAAAGAATCTATACGCGAAGAAAAAGAAAAAGAGATTAATGAACTTGAACTTTCTAAAGAAGAAAAATTATCTATAATTGAATCTGATAATAACCCTTTCAAAGACGTTGCCATGAAGAAAATATTACTCATCAATAAACAAATTGGGAGTAAAAAAGAAATCTCTAAAATAGAATCTGAAATTAAGAAAGAAAGAATAGAAAGAGAAAAAGCCCTAAAAGTTGAATTAAATAAGAATTATGTATATATTGAAAAATTTGCTTATAGATATGGCGAAAATTATACTGATGATGATTTAAAAAAATTAACATCTTTATTGGCTCATAATGGACATCTAATAACCAGAGAAAACTATACTCATCTAAAATCCTTGATCAATAAAGAAATTATTGAAATCAAATACGATAATTTCAAGGCTAACTTAAATTATGTAGAAGATGATCATAATCCGGAAAAAAATCCAATGATAAATGGAAAGGATACAAAAACATTACAAAAATACGTTGAAAGATTGTTAGATCTTTACGGTACTAATTATATAAATCACGTTAATCAATTTATAAGGTTTTTAGAAGAAAATGGAATAGAATATAACTCTAGAAAGTTTTATCAGATTGTTGAAGAAGTGACAACAAACAAAGAAATCTCTAACTATGAAAATGAATTACTTAGTGCAGATGAATTAGAGAACAGCCCATTTTTTGAAATAAATGATATAGACAGCCTCAATGGCTACGAATTTGAGCTTTTTTTAAAGATATTATTTGAAAAAATGGGATATGATGTTTATAACACCCCCTTATCTGGAGATCAAGGAGCCGACTTGATAATAAAAAGATTTGGAGAAAGTATAGCAGTCCAAGCCAAACGATATAGTGATAAAGTCAGTAACAAAGCTGTTCAAGAATCAGTTGCATCCATAGCACACTATAATGCAAATAAGGGCATGGTAATCACTAATAACGAATTTACACCATCTGCAATTGAACTAGCTGACTCTAACAACATAATACTAGTTGATAGAAATAAATTAGGTGAATTATTAAAAAAACATCAAATAAGAAAAAATGAGGTTCATGATTAAGAAAATGAGCTAGACTCTTACCCTGCGACAAATCTTTTTTAAGTATTTCTTTACCTTTTCATCACTCCATGCATGGTAATCTTTGATAAATTGCCAGTAATTACCCCTTTTCTGACATCCATAACAATAATAACCTTTTTTATGCACGCGAAATGATGGTTTTTTATCATTATGGTCCTGAAAAGGACAATTATACATCACATATTCTTTATCAGGATAGGACCTTACTGGATCTCCAAGGAGGGACCTAAAGAAAACCCTATGAACAATAAACACTCTTAAAATTCTGAGAATCATCTAACCTTAACATTATATGATTCAACCAGTTCAATATTTTGAAGTTGCTTATGTAGATAGACCTAATTTGCCAAATTTTTATTAATGAGTGAAATCAAAAAATAGGATATTGGAGGGGAGAAATATGAAATCGAGGTTAACATTGGGTATTGTTTTATTTATATTATTGATTTCTGTTTTAGCAACATCAGGATGCTTAGGTAGTAATACTAAAGAAACTAATGAACCTTTTGAGCCTTATGGTAATGACAATGGCACTTTTTATACCAGTGAATACTTATCATTTTTTCATAATCCTTTGAAAACAATTAATCATGGTAACAAGTTAGAAAATGATTCAGAACTCCTTCAAGCTGATTTTGAAAACGGAGATGGTGTTTTAATACAAAAACCGGTTGCCGCAACCCAATCTGCATATGAAGAAGCTGTTGAATCAAAAGACCTTAACGAAAGATTTGAAGATTCAGAGATGACTTCAAATGCCGACATTGAATCAATCCAAATAGCAGGGGTTGAAGGTTACAAAGTTGATTCATTGAATTACCATCGAGGAGAATTAATGTCTCATTCAATAAACGTATTTTTTGTAAAGAATGGAAAATTATATCAAAT
>Ga0334899_1001435_pt1 | contig 22733 bp, 17 predicted proteins | sample GraSluR3_MG_FD_207219 | JGI IMG/M metagenome (GOLD analysis project Ga0334899, IMG submission 207219) | Sludge microbial communities from methane-producing bioreactor in Wageningen University, Netherlands - Granular Sludge_8_08-R3 | ecosystem: Engineered > Bioreactor > Anaerobic > Unclassified ...
GCGAACGTCGAGACGGTCGGGTTCAAGCGGGAGTTGGCCGTGTTTCAGGCTCGGTATGCGGAACAGACCGAGCGGGGCCACGACGTTCCCGGCTCGGGCTCGATCAACGATCTGGGCGGCGGCGTGGAGCTGCGACAGACGAAAACCGACTTCGCGCCCGGACCCCTGAAGCGAACCGAAGTGCCCACCGACCTGGCCATCGACGGCGACGGGTTCTTCGTCGTGCAGAAGGACGACGAGAACTACCTGACCCGGGCCGGCAACTTCACGGTGAACCATCAGGGCGAGCTGGTTACCCAGTACGGGCAACAGCAGTACAAGGTGCTCAGCAGCGAGGGCGTGCCCATCGTATTGGGCCCGGGCCCCTGGCGTCTTGAGGGGTCGGGCACGATCCGCCAGGGAGGCTCCGTCCAGAGCCTGGCGATCGAAAAGCCGGCCTCCCTGGGCGATCTGGCCCGGGTCGGCGAGAACGTCTTCAAGCCCCTGGCCGAGACGCTTCCCGTCCCCCCAGCACAGCGCACGCTCGTCAGCGGCTACCTCGAAATGTCGAGCGTGCGGCCCACGACCGAGATGATCGAGATGATCGAGGCAACCCGCGCCATCGAAGCCAACGTGAACATGATGCGGACCCAGGATGAGATGCTCTCCGGGTTGATCACGCGCGTCATGAGCACCGGGTAGCCGGTGACCGTTTCTCCCCTTACCCTTATCCCAGTCTTCACGCATCCATGAGCGTCCAAACCCTCTATTCGGCCGCCACAGGCATGACGGCCATGGAAACGAAGCTCGACGCGATCGCCAACAATCTGGCGAACATCGAGACGACCGCCTTCAAGCGGGGCCGGCCCAACTTCGAGGACCTGTTCTATCGGCACGAGCCGATCCCGGGCGCCCAGGACTCGGCCGGCCAGTTCGCTCCCACGGGGATCTCGATCGGGTTGGGCTCGCGCGTCTCGAGCACCCAGACCGAGTTTCACCAAGGGGCCTTTCAAGGCACGGGGCGCGAACTCGACGTGGCCATCGAGGGCCCCGGGTTTTTCCAGGTGATCGATCCGTCGGGCGACACCCTGTACACCCGGGCCGGCAACTTCTCGCTCAACGCCAACGGCGAGCTGGTCATGGGTTCGGCCAGCACGGGACGGCTCCTCGAGCCGTCGATCCAAATCCCCCCCGATGCCACGGCCATCTCGATCAGCGCCCAGGGGGTCGTCTCGGTCAAACAGCCCGGCAGCCCCAACCTCAGCGCGGTGGGCGACATCGAGCTGGTGACGTTCATCAATCCCGAAGGGCTCCTCAAGCTCGGCGAAAACCTCTACGCCGAAACGGATTCGTCCGGGGCCCCCACGACGGGCACTCCCGGCGAGGATGGCATCGGCCTGTTGCGGCAGGGGTTTCTCGAGGCGTCGAACGTCGAGCCCGTCCGCGAACTCATCGACCTGATTACCACGCAACGCGGCTTCGAGATGAACTCCCAGGCCGTGAAGGCCGGCGATCAGATCATGGAACTCGTGGCCAACCTGAGGAGATAACGCGTCGTGCTCGGCCGCCCAATGCGCCAGACAACGATCGAGGCCTCACCCAACCGGGCCGGCCGCTCGCAACGCCGGCTCGCCGCGGCCTGCGCCGGCCGCGCGGCGATGCTCGTGTCGATCGCCGTGCTCGGCAACCCGCTCGCCCCGGCGCCGAGCCGGTCCGCGGCGCAGGGCGCCGAGTTGCGGCTCCGCTCGGAGTGCGTCTGTCAGGCCGCGGTGGTGACGTTGGCCGAGGTCGCCGAGATCGTGGCGGCCGATCCCCGGCAGGCCGAGGCCCTCGCGGCCATCGAGCTGATCCCCGCCCCCCCGGCCGGCGCGAAGCGGTTTCTCCGACTCCGCGAGATCCAGGATTGCCTGATCCTGCAGGGGGTCAACCTGCTCGAGCATCGCTTCTCGGGCTCCAGCCAGGTCGCCCTGGTCGGCGCCGAGACGACATCGCCCGAGCCCTCGCGCCTCGCGTCGGCCGCCACCACGCGCATGGCCCAACGCAAGCTCACCGAGGCAATCGTCGAGCACCTGGCACGGCAAGTGCCCGAGCCGCGCCCCTGGAAAGTGCGCGCGATCCTCGACGATCGCCAAGCCTCTCGGATCGCCGGCGCCGAAGGGGAGCTTCGGGTCGGCGGCGGGAGCCCCCCTTGGACCGGGCGGCAGCGATTCCGGCTCGAAATCGCCGGGCCGGAAGGCCCCGCCGAATTGGCGATCGACGCCCAGGTCGAGTTGCCCCAGGCTGCCGTGGTCGTCGTGCGATCGTTGCCGCGCGGAGCGCCGATCCGTCCCGTCGACGTCGCCCTGCGCGAGGTCGAAGGCGCGGCCGGGTCGAGCGAAGTCTTCTACCAGATCGAGGACGTCGTGGGCAAGGAGACGACCCGGTCGGTCGTCGCCGGCCGGGTCCTCGAGAAATCGGCGATCCGGGAGCCGCTGTGCGTGCGACGGGGCGACGTCATCACCGTGCACGTGCGCAGCGCCGGCATCCGGGTGCGGACCAACGCCCGAGCGCGCGACGACGGCAGTCTCGGCGAGTTGATCTCCGTCGAGTCGCTGCTCGATCGGGCCACCTACCTGGCCCGAGTCAGCGGCATCCAGGAGGCCGAAGTGTACGCCCGGCCGCCCCAGGTCGAGCCGGCGCCCTCGGCGGCGCGATCGGGCCGTGCGATCCGGCTCCCGTCGCGCGAAGCTTCCACCCCAACGGAGGGCTACGTTCGATGAGTCGAACCAGTTGGCGCGCGGCCCGTCGTGGCTGGTTGTTGGCGCTGCTGCTGACCTCCGTCGTCTCGGCGCAGACTTCGGGGCCAAGCCCGCCGGCGACGGGCGTCGCCGTTCGGCCGGGTCGGCGAACCCTGGCCGATTCGTCGTGGACCTACCTCCCGCCCCCCGAGCCGCGCCGCCTTCAGATCCACGATTTGATCGTCGTGCTGGTCGACGAGAAGACCCAGGTGATCAGCGAGGGGGAAATGGATCGGAAGAAGAAGGCCGACAGCAAGTTCGTGCTCAAGGACTGGATCGGCATCCACGGAGGCTCTCTGGGGCCCGACATGCAGGAGGACGGCGACCCCGCGATCACCGGCGAGCTCAACGGCAAATTCCGGGCCGAGGCGGGGCTCGAGACGCGCGACTCGATGAAGTTCCGCATCGCCTGCCAGGTCGTCGACATTCGCCCCAACGGCAACGTCCTGCTCGAGGGGCGGCGCTTGATCCACAACAACGAAGACACCTGGGAAATGTCGCTGATCGGCATGATCCGGCCCGAAGACATCTTGCCCAACAACACCGTGCTTAGCGAGAACGTGGCCGACCTGCGGATCGTGAAGCGCGAGTCGGGCCACGTGCGCGACGCGTACCGCCGCGGCTGGCTCACCCGATTCCTCGACCGATTCGGCCCCTTCTGACGGCCGCCGATTAGGACTGTTTAGACCATGCACCGCCTCGTCCCGATGAACCGCATGTCTCCACGAAGCCTCGACTTCACGACCTGGCTCGGGCGCTTGGGGCTGGCCGCAGCCGTCGCGCTGGCGGGGGCCGGCGCGCCGGCGCAGGCCCGGGTGCGAATCGGCAATTTCTGCCGCGTGCGCGGGCAGGAGGAAACCACGTTGCACGGGCTGGGCCTGGTCACCGGGTTGAACGGCACCGGCGACGGGGCCAACTTCCGCCCCACCATCCGCAGCCTCGCCTCGATGATGCAGTTGATGCACAGCCCGGTGGGCTCCGGCGGCATCGACGAGATCAAAGACGCCAAAAACGTAGCCCTGGTCATGGTCACCTTGAGAATCCCCCCGGCGGGGGCTCACCGGGGCGACCGGCTCGATTGCACCGTCAGCGCGATCTCGGCCAAGAGCCTGTTGGGCGGACGGTTGGCGATCACGCCGATGATCGGGCCCTTTCCCGAGCAAAACCCGGTCGTCTACGCGGTGGCCGAGGGCCCGATCACCCTCGAAAACGACCAGATGACCGCCACGGGACGCATCCACGGCGGCGCCCGGCTCGTCGAGGACTTCGTCCATCCGTTCTCCGAGCAAGGGAAAGTCATCCTGGTCGTCGATCGCGACCACGCGGGCTTCCAGGTGACGCAGGACGTGGCCACGGCCATCAACGAGTACGTGGCCTTCCAAAGCGGAGGCGTGGCGCTGGCCAAGGCCGTCGATCAACGCACCGTCGAGGTGGCGGTTCCCGACGTCTACGCCGACGCGCTGGTCGACTTCGTCTCGCAGATTCTCGGCCTGGAGATCCTCGAAACGCAAACCCGCCCCCGCGTCGTCATCCGCGAGCGCTCGGGAAGCATCGTGATCGACGGCGACGTGGAGATCGGGCCCGTGCTCATCACCCACAAGAATCTCGTGATCGAGACGGGCACCGGCGCGGGCCAATTCGTGCCCCTCGACGCGCAGCCGGCGGAGAATCCCAAGCTCAAATCGCTCCTGGCCGCGCTGAAGGCGGTGCACCTCGCGCCGGCCGACGTGATCGACGTCATCAAGGCGCTGGACCGCGACGGCAAGCTCTACGCCGAGCTGATTATCGAATAGACGCCCCAAGCACGCGAGAGGACCCGCCATGAACGTCGCCCCCGTTTCCTCCCGAGCCCTCGAAGTCGCCCCGTGGCAGGCCCGGCCGAGCGGGCCGCCCGCCGCGACCGGCGCCGACCAAAAGGAGCTTCGCGAGGCGTTCGACTCGTTCGTCGGCCAGACCCTCTTCGGAACGCTCCTGAAGGCCATGCGCAAGACGGTCGACAAGCCGGCCTACTTTCACGGCGGGCGCGCCGAGGAGATCTTCCAGCAGCAACTCGACCAGGTGCTCGCCGAGAAGATCGGCGACGCCTCGGCCGACCGGTTCACCGGACCGATGTTCGAGCTGTTCACCATGAAACGGGGCTGAAGAGGGCGCGCGTGATGCGGAGAAGGCAAATCGGAAAGGTCCCCTCATCGGATTTCGGATTCAGGATCTCAACGTGCAAGGCGAACCCATGAAGACGGCTTGGGAGTCGGAACTGGCCCGTTTCCTGACGGAGTTGTCCGCGGTCCAGGACGAGTCGCTCGACGTGCTCAGCACGAAACGCCGTCTGCTCGTTGCCGCCGACGTGGAGGGGCTGGCCGGGCTCGTGCCCCGCGAGGAGGCCCTCATCGACCGGCTTCAGGGCTGTCTGAAGCGGCGCCAGGAGCTGCTCGACCGGGCCGCCGACGAGGGGCTCCCGTCCGACAGCATCCGATCCCTGGCGGCGGCCTTGCCCAAGGATCGCTCCGCTCCCCTCGACGAACAGCTCCAACGGGCCGGCGGGCGCGCCCGGCTCCTGCACCACCACAGCTTGACCAATTGGGTCCTCGTCCAGCGGACTCTGATTCATCTGTCGCGGATCCTGGAGATTATCGCGACCGGAGGGCAGATGCAGCCGACATATGGAAAGGGAGACTCGGTCCACGAGAGGGGTGCGCTCGTCGACCGGGCGGTCTAGAAAAAAAGGGGGACACGGCCACTCTACGAAGAACCCAGCCATGTCGTTGTCCAGTTCCATGCGGTTGGGCGCCAACGCGCTGAAGGCCAGCCAGATCGCCTTGCAGGTGACCGGCCAGAACATCGCCAACGCCAACAACCCCGACTACATCCGCGAAGAGGTCCGGCTGGTCACGGGCCCCACGCAGCAACTGGGCGGACTGTTGCTGGGCACGGGCGTCCGGGTCGATGCCGTCCTCCAGAAGCTCGACGAGTTCCTCGAAGCGCGCCTTCGCGGCGCGATCAGCGAGCGGGCCAGCTACGAGGCGCAGGAAGAGGTCTATGTCCGGCTCGAACAGGCCATCGGCGAGCTTTCCGACACCGACCTGAGCACCTTGTTGAACGGGTTCTTCTCCAGCATCTCGGAGATCATGAATCAGCCCGACAGCGCGTCGGTCCGCAATCTCGCCGTGCTGCAGGGCATCACCTTGACCTCCAACATCAACTCCCTGGCTGAGCGCGTCGCCCAGATGCGCGGCGACGTGAACCGGCGCGTCGAGACGATCGGCGAGCAGATCAACCAGTTGACCGAAGAGATCCGCGTTCTGAACGTCCGCATTTCCCAGACCGAAGGGGGCGACGTTTCCCGCAGCGACGCCGTGGGGCTTCGCGATCGCCGCGTGGCCGCGCTGTCGAAGCTCGCCGAGCTGATCGACATTCGCGTCGAGGAGCAGCCGGGGGCCGGCGTGGCGGTCTACTCCGGAGGCGAGTACCTGGTCTTCGAGGGCGTTCGACGCGAGGTCGAGGTCGTCCGGGTCAGCGACCGCGGCGTGCCGGTCGCCGAGATCCGCTTGGCCGAGACCGATTCGCCCCTGGGAACGACCGCCGGCGCGCTGTTCGGCCTGATGCAATCGCGCGACGAGGTTCTCGGAGGGTTTCTCGACAGGCTCGACGCGTTTGCACGCACGCTGGCGTTCGAATTCAATCGGGTGTATTCGTGCGGGCAGGGACTCAACGGCTTCGACGAATTGACCAGCGATTGCGCCGTCGACGCCAACAACCTGCCGCTGAACCGGGCCGGCCTGCAGGACTCCCCCACGAGCGGGTCGTTTCGCATCCTGCTTTACGATAAGCAGACCGGGTTGACCCAGACCACGGAGATCGTCGTCGACCTCGACGGGCTCGGCGAGGGCGACACGACGCTCGCCAGCCTCGCCCGCGCGCTGGACGCGGTCGACGGGATCTCCGCCCAGGCCGACGTGACGGGAAAGCTCACCATCCGCAGCGACTCGGCCAACCAGCAGTTCGCCTTTGCCGACGACACCAGCGGCGTTCTGGCGGCCTTGGGGATGAACACCTTCTTCGTCGGCACCACGGCGCGGGGGCTGAACGTCAATCCCGTGCTGATCGACGACCCGACCAAGTTCGCGGCCAGCCGCAGCGGCATCGGCACCGGCACCGAGAATCTGGCGGCCGACGAAAACGGCGCCCCCCGCCTGGCCGCCTTCCTCGATCGGCCGATCGCGTCGCAGAACGGCGCCACGATTGCCGTGCTCTACGATCGGCTCGTCTCGAAGACGGCCCAGGATTCCGCCACCACCCAGGCCTTCGCCGAGGGCGCGCGCACCTACGAGGGGACCCTCAGCGCCCAGAAAGCGGCCACCAGCGGCGTCAACCTCGACGAGGAGGCCATCGACCTGATGGTCTACCAGCAGAACTACCTGGCCTCGGCCCGCTACATCAGCATCCTGCACGACCTCCTCCGGTTGATCGCCGAGATCTGACCATGACGAACATCTCCGGCATCCCGACCACGCGGGTCAGCAGCCAGTGGGCCCAGCAACGCCTGTTGGCGCAAGTGCAGTCGAGCCAGCAGCAGTTGTATCGCCTCCAGCAGCAACTGAGCACGGGGCGGCGCATCGAGCTGCCCAGCACCGACCCCGTCGCCGCCATGCAGATCGTGTCGTTGCAGCGCCTGCTGGAGTGCAAGGAGCAGGTCCAGTCCAATCTGGGAACGACCCTCTCCTACCTGAGCATGACCGATACGGCCCTGTCGAGCGCCGCCCATCTGCTCGCCGACGTGCGCGGCGACGCGCTGACCGCGCTCGGAACCACCGTCACCGACGAACAGCGCCGGGCCATCGCCGAGCAGGTGGAGCAGGCGATCCGGCAACTCATCGACACGGGCAATCAGCAATACCGCGGGCGCTACCTCTTCGCCGGATCGAACACGCTGGTTCGCCCCTTCCAGCTCAGCGACGCCCAGGTTATCCAGTACGCCGGCAACGAAAAGGAGATGCTCAGCTACTCCGACGTCGACCTGCTCTCGGTCACCAACGTGCCCGGCAGCCGGGTCTTCGGCGCGATCTCCGACCCGGTCCGCGGCACGGTCGATCTCGAGCCCGTGCTCACCTACGACACGCGGCTGAGCGATCTTCGCGGGGGACGGGGCATCACCCCGGGCAGCATCGCCATCTCCGATGGCCGACACACGAGCATCGTCGACCTCAGCTCGGCCCGATCGATCGGCGACGTGGCCGCCCTGATCCGCGCCCACGCGCCCGAGACCCGATCGCTCGACGTCGCGATCACCGCCACGGGATTGGTCGTCCAGTTGGATTCGGCCCCGGGCGACCTCTCGATACGCGAGGTGGGCGGCGGCACCACGGCCTACGAATTGGGCATCCTCGCCGAGATCGGCGTCGGAAACAACGCCATCGTCGGCAAAGATCTCGACCCGACGCTCCAGCTCACCACGCGATTGGACGACATCCTCGGCGTCCGCTCCCGCGCGGTGGTTCGGTCGGGAGGCGTCGACAACGACATCCTTCTCGAGGCCGACGTGCGCGGCCCCCAACTCAACGGCACGACGATCGTGTTCGTCCACGATCCGACGATCGCGGCGGGCGACGAGTGGGTCGCCTACGATCCGGTCGCCGGCGCGATCGAGGTCGGCATCCACGAAGGCTTCACCCGCGCCCACCAGGTCGTCGAGGCCATCAACGCGGCCCACGACCTGGGCGCGCTGCCGTTCACCGCCCGGCTCGACCCGCTCGACGCCCGGCAAGGCGGCGTCGGGTTCATTCCCGCCACCCCGCCGGGCCAGGTGGCGGGCACGACCGCCGGCGGGTCGGGAACCGAGTTCGACCGCGATTCGGGGCTCCAAATCGTCAACGCCGGCGCCACCCATACGATCAGCCTCACCTCGGCCACCACCGTCGAAGACGTGCTGAACATCCTCAACGGGGCGGGCGCCGGGCTCCTGGCCGAAATCAACCGCGACGGAACCGGCATCAACGTCCGCTCCCGCGCCAGCGGCGACGACTTCGCCATCGGCGAGAACGGCGGCATCACGGCCACCCAGTTGGGCCTGCGCACTTTCACCGGGCAAATCCGCCTCGACCAGCTCAACTTCGGCCTGGGCGTGGCCGACTCGCCGGGCGCCGATTTCACGATCACCCGCGCCGACGGCGTGTCCTTCGAAATCGACGTCCAGGGCGCCCAGACCATCGACGACGTGCTCGACCGAATCAACTTCCACCCCGACAACCTCGCCGCCGGAGTGCCCGTCGCCGCGCGGCTGGCGCGCGTGGGCAATGGAATCGAGCTGGTCGACGAAACCGGGGGGCCGGGTACGCTGGCCGTGACGCGCAACGCCAGCAGTCTGGCCGCCTACCACTTGGGGCTCATCCCCGCCGGGCAGGACGGCAGCTCGGCCCCGCCCGCTCCCCCCGGCGAACCCCAAGTGCTCACCGCCCGCGACGTCCACTTGTTCGAGACCGAAGGGGTGTTTACCGCCCTGGCGCGACTCCAGCAGGGGTTGCTGGCCAACGACGCCTGGACCGTGGAGCGCGCCGTGGCGATGCTCGACGGGGCCATGCTCGAGTTGAACCTGACCCGCGCCGAACTCGGCGCCCGAGAGCAGGGGCTCGACGTGCTCCAGACCCGGATCGATCAGGAGCAGGTCGAGCTCGAGCGGGTGCTCTCGCTGGAGTTCGACGCCGACATGGTCGAGGTCGTCTCGAAGCTCAGCGCGCAGCAGGTCGCCTACGAGGCGTCGCTGATCGCGATCAGCAAGGTTTACCAGTTGTCGCTGATAAACTACCTCTGAGGGCGTGCTTTTTCCTGGTCGGCGGCGAATGCCGCGACCGATAAAGCTCATGTGCGCCGCCGTTTCCGTTTCCGCCCGCAGGTCCTCGTCATGGAAATCGACACCACGCGATTCGGCCCCATCGAGTTCCACCTCGACGACGTGATCCGGTTTCCGGAAGGGTTGCCGGGGCTCGAACGCTGCCGCGATTGGCTGCTGCTGTCCGACGACGAGAACGAAGCCCTGGCCTGGATGCAGAGCGCCGACCGGCCCGACGTGGCGCTGGCGGTCGTGAGCCCCCGGCGTTTCGTGCCGGGCTTTCGGATGCGCGTGGCCCGCCGCGAGCTGGAGCCGCTCGATCTGGCGCGGGACGGGGCCGCCCAGGTGTTGGCGATCGTGGGACGGACCGGGCGGAGCGTCACCCTGAACCTGAAGGCGCCGCTGGTGATCAACCTCGCCAAACGGCTGGGTCGCCAAGTGATCACCAACGGCGATCTGCCGGTTCGACACGAGTTGGGAGAAGATCTTTCCGTCTTGCGACGCAGCGCCTGAGCCCGCGTTGCCCTGCGTCGCCGAAGCCCGCGCCAGCGCCGCCAAGGGCGCGTCCGCGTCGGGCGTCGTTGGAGGCCGGCCCACGGCCCTTACGAGGGAGGAGACATCGATGCTGGTTTTGTCTCGACAGCGCGACGAGAGCATCATCATTGGCGACAACATCGTTGTGACGATCGTCGACATCCGCGGGGACAAGGTCCGCCTGGGAATCGATGCTCCCAGCGAAGTCCCCGTGCATCGGCGCGAGGTCTTCGAGGCGATCCAGCGCGAGAACCTCCGCGCCAGCCGGCTAGGCCCCGACGAGGCCCGGCAGATTGGCGAAAAAGCCCAGGCCGAATCGGGGGTGCCGCCCACGGCGTAACCCGGTTCAGACGTTCCGGATACATCGACTCTGACGGTGCTGAGGGCCCGGGAATCGTTTCGCCTCGATTCTCGGGCCCTTTTCGTTGCCTCGACCGGCCTCTTTTGCCGAGGACGATTTCGTGGAGCAAGTGGCGAATGGCTGCCACAGGACCTAGATTACCTAAAGGGCGCATTTTCCCCGGCCCGATACTGCTCCATAGTCCGGGTGGTCCCGGGACTGGCGCGGACGCTCCCGCGCCGGCCCCACCCCCTGGGGACCGAACGGATCGCGTCGTTCCTTGACTACAGAAACACGGTTTTGGCAACCTGCACCCGAGATGGTCCTGTGGTGCGGGAAGCAGGCAAGCTGGCCCGGAATGGTCGACTCCCCGCACTCCGGTCAGGCTTGAACGAATTCCTTCCTTGAGAAAGGGTGTCAGGCATGACCCGCATCAACACGAACGTTAGCTCTCTTACGGCCCAGAAATCCCTGGCAAAGGCGAACTCCCAGTTGTCCGAGTCGCTGACCCGCTTGAGCACCGGCCTGCGGATCAACTCGGGCAAGGACGACCCGGCCGGCTTGATCGCCAGCGAAACCCTGCGTGCCAACATCACCAGCATCGAGTCGGCCATCTCCAACACCGAGCGCGCCAACCAGATGATCGCCACCGCCGACAGCGCGCTGGGGCAGGTCAGCTCGCTGTTGAACGACATCCGCGGCCTGGTCACCGAGGCCGCCAACACCGGCGCCATGAGCGCCGAGCAGATCGCCGCCAACCAGTTGCAGGTCGACTCCTCGCTGGAAGCCATCAACCGCATCGCCCTGACCACCAGTTTCCAGGGCCAGAAGCTCATCGACGGCAGCCTCGACTTCATCTCCACCGCCTCGGCCGTGGCCAGCGTCGTCGACATCCAGATCGACCAGGCCAACCTCGGCGCAACCGGACAGATCGACGTCGACGTCGATATCAGCCAGGCCGCCGCCAAGGCCGAGATCACCACGGACGGGTTCTCGTCCAGCACGAAGGCCAAAGCCACCCTGAGCTTCGCCGCCAGCGCGGCGCTGACCCTGACCAACGGCTCCCTTGAAATCCGCGCCACCTCGTTGGGAACCGACGAGCAGGGCATCGTAATCGCCCTGAACGACACGAACGACTCGACGGGAACCGCCTCGGCCAGCTACGACGGCACGACGTTGACCATCGACGCCGACATCACCGGCGGCGTGACGCTGCAGGATCTCGCGGATGCCATCACCGATGACGTTGCCGAGTTCATCGCGACGACCGACACGCCCGCGGGCGCCGCCGCGGCCGGCGATGTGGGGGCGAATATCGGCACCACCGGCATTGCCACTCTCGAAGTCGAGGCCGACGACGCCGGGCCCGAGTTCAACAACATGCAGGTCCAGATCGCGACCAGCTCGAGCGTGCTGGCGGGCAGTCCGGAGGCCGCGTACGACGCGACGACCAACGTGCTGACAATCACCGTCAACGACACGGGGATCACCACGCTGGCCAACATCGCGACGGCCATCGGGAACATCACGAACGCCAGCTTCACGGCGACGCCCGACACGACGGACGGCGACGCCGACATCGACATCTATGGGGCCGGGGCCGACGTCAACGCCACCGCCAACACCGACCTGAGCGGCGGCGCCACCCTGCTCGATGACCTGGTCGTCGAAATCCGCGGCAACAAGGGTTCGGAGGTGTTCAACTTCCAGTCCGGGGCCGGCGTCAACCAGGTCGCCGCCGCCATCAACCTCGTCGCCGATGCGATCGGGGTCGAGGCGTCGTATTCGGGCAACACCCTTACCCTGAATTCGACCGGCTATGGGTCGCGCTCCTACGTCGACGTGAGCGTCATTACCGAGGGCACCAGCGGCACCTTCAAGAGCGCCCTCAGCGATACCCGTGCCGCGGGCACCGACGTCCAGGCCACGGTGAACGGCATCACGGCCGACAGCGACGGGAACCGCCTGTCGATCAACACGTCGACGCTCGACCTGACCATCCAGGTGGTCGCCGGGTCGTCGGACAACTTCGACTTCTCGATCACCGGCGGCGGGGCCCTGTTCCAAGTCGGCCCCGAGGTGGTCAGCAACCAGCAGGCCCGCCTGGGAATCGCCAGCATGAACACCGCCCGCCTGGGAGGCGCCAGCGGCCGGCTCTACCAGCTCGGCACCGGCGAAGCCGCCGCCCTGAGCACCGACCCCACCACGGCCGGCGAAATCGTCGACCAGGTGATCACCAAGGTGGTCGAGCTGCGCGGGCGTCTCGGGGCCTTCCAGCGAACGACCCTCGAGACGAACATCAACGCCTTGAACGACACCATGGAATCCCTCGCTGCCGCCGAGAGCGCCATCCGCGACGCCGATTTCGCCGTCGAAACCGCCGCGCTCACGCGGGCCCAGATCCTCGTCCAGTCGGGCACCTCGGTGTTGAGCATCGCGAACAGCCAGCCGCAGAACGTGCTGGCCCTGCTGCGATAGGCCGATCGTCGCCCGATCGACGCCTCGAGATTCCCGCGGCCCGCTCCACGATTCGGAGCGGGCCGCGTTTTTTTGGGGCCCGCGCGGCCACCCCTCGACGGCGCGGGCAAGACGCCCTCTTTTGGCCCAAGGTCTCTCCAAGAGATGCCGCGAAGCGCCCCGGAATTCGCCCCTTCTCGTCGCGGAAGAAGCTAATCTTGACAAGACGGCCGGCAACCGACCCGCCGGTCGCCGCGCCATCGCGAAGCAGACCGAGCGAACCCATGACGTCCGCACCTCGCAAAATCGTCCAGCCCGACGCGCCGCCGCCACCGGGCTGCCCTCCCCGATCGCCGTGGCGGTCGGTCTTCGTCACGCTCGTGGCCTGGTCGGCGATCATGGCCGTCTTGTGGTTGTTTCCCGGCGACGAGGTCCGTTCGTACGTCGCCGAACCGATCCGTCCGCTCGCTCATGCGACGCCGCTGGAGTTTCTCGTCGTCTGGCTGATCGGATGCCTCGGCCTTTCCGCCGTCATCCGCGACGCCGCCGAACATCGCCGAACCGAAGCCGCGCTGCGTCACCGCGAGCAGGTCTATCAATCCGTGGTCGAGAACATCGACGTCGGGATTGCTCTGATCGACGTCGATCACACCGTCGCGGCCGTCAATCCGGCGCAGGCGCGCATGCTGGGCAAGAACGTCGACCAGCTCGTCGGCAAAAAATGCTACCGCGAATTCGAGAAACGCGAAGCGGTTTGCCCGGGTTGCCCCGGCGTCAAGGCGATGGCCACCGGCCGCGCCGCGGAAGTCGACACGCTGGGAATCCGCGACGACGGAAGCCAGTTCGCCGCCCGGGTCAGGGCCTTTCCCGTCGTCGGACCCGACGGGGCGCCCACGGGTTACGTCGAGCTGGTCGAAGACGTCACCCGGCAGAAACAGACGGAGCAGTACCAGCAGCACGCTCGCGAGGTCGCCGAAGCCGCGAATCGGGCCAAGAGCGCGTTCGTGGCCAACATGAGCCACGAGATCCGCACCCCCCTGACGGCGATCCTGGGCTTTGCCGAACTCATGGTCGACGCCTCCGACTTGAGCGAGGCCCGCGAGGCCGCCGAAACGATCCGCCGGAACGGCAGCCATCTGCTCCAGATCCTCAGCGACGTGCTCGACATCTCGAAAATCGAGGCCGCTCGACTCGATCCCCAATACGCCCGCTGCTCGCCCCGAGAGATCGTCGCCGAGGTCGCTTCGCTGATGAAGGTCCGCGCCGATGCCAAGGGGCTGGATTTCGCCGTCGAATACGAGGGGCCCATCCCGCCGACCATCTGCACCGACGCGACGCGCCTGCGACAGATCCTGATGAATCTCGTGGGTAACGCTGTCAAGTTCACCGAGGCGGGAAGCGTTCGCGTCGTGACGCGGCTCGCCGCCGAAGACGGTCGCGAGCCCAAAATGCGATTCGACGTGATCGACACGGGCATCGGCATCGAACCGACCCAGATCGGCCTGCTCTTCGAGCCGTTCACCCAGGTCGACGGGTCGTCCCATCGACGCTTCGGCGGAAGCGGCCTGGGGCTGTCGATCAGCAAGCGCCTGGCCGAAATGCTCGGCGGCGACGTGGCCGTCCGGAGCTCCCCCGGCTTGGGCAGCACGTTCACCGCGACGGTTTCCACCGGTCCGCTCGAAGCGATCGAAACGGAAGAGGAGACGTCCGAAACTCCCGGCCCGCCGGCGCCCTGCCCCGCGGGCCGAACCAGCCTCCCCTACCGTCTGCTTCTGGCCGAGGACGGCCCCGACAATCGACGGTTGTTCTCGTTCGTGCTGCACCATGCGGGCGCCCAGGTCACGCTGGCCGGGAACGGCAGGGAGGCCGTCGAACTCGCCCTGGCGGCCCGGCGCGACGGAAGACCCTTCGACGCCATCCTCATGGACATCCAGATGCCCGTCCTGGACGGATACGCCGCAACCGCTCGACTCCGGCACGAGGGATACGCCGGGCCCATCCTCGCCCTGACCGCCCACGCCATGCCCGAAGATCGGCAGAAGTGTCTCCGCGCCGGCTGCGACGACTACATCGTCAAGCCCGTTGCGGCCCCGGAGCTGGTCCGGCGCGTGGCGGATCACCTGGCCCGGGTCGATTGGCCGACTTGCCAAGAGCACGCGGAAGCGTGAACTCCCCGCTGGAGTTCCGCCTTCAGGCTGCCCGAAGACAAGCTGAAGCTTGAACTCCAACGGGCGAGCCCGGACGGACGGCCGCCTCACCGTGTTGCCCGACCGTCCGCCCGGTTGCGCGGCCCGGCGCGACCTGGTAGAATGCCACGTTGGCGCCCGCTTCGCCCTGGTGAGTCGGCCCGATTCCGCGGGCGTTTTCTGAAGGAAGGCAACGCGATGAGATCCCCAATCAACCGCCGTGAGTTTCTTGCCCGATCCTCGGCCGCCGGCTTGACGCTCGGCCTGGGGGCGACGACGATCGCCGCCGCCGGGGCGCCGGCGTCGGCCGCGGGCACGATCCGCGCGGCGTGCATCGGCGTTCGCGGCAAGGGCGCCCACCACATGAACGGCCTCGAAAGCGTCGAAGGGGTCGACGTGGTCGCCCTGTGCGACGTCGACGAGTCGATTCTCGGCCCCCGCGCCGAGCAGATGGAAAAACGCACCGGCCGCAAGATCAAGGCCTACCGCGACTACCGCGAACTGCTCGACGACCCCGACGTCGACGTGGTCGCGATCGCCACGCCCAACCACACCCACGCGCTGATCGCCATCGCCGCGATGCAGGCCGGCAAGGACGTGTACGTCGAAAAGCCCTGCTCGCACAACCTCTGGGAAGGCCGGCAACTGGTCAAGGCGGCCCGCAAGTTCGGGCGGATGTGCCAGCACGGCACCCAGGGGCGAAGCTCGCCGGCCATCCGCGAGGCGATTGCCAAGGTGCACGAGGGCCTGATTGGCGACGTCTACATGGCGCGAGGGCTGTGCTTCAAGTGGCGGCCCACGATCGGCCGCACCCCCGACGAGCCCGTGCCGCCGGGAGTCGACTACGACCTGTGGCTCGGCCCCGCCCCCCTGCGACCCTTCAGCAAGAACCGCTTCCACTACAACTGGCACTGGCACTGGGATTACGGCAACGGCGACATGGGAAACCAGGGGGTCCACGAGATGGACATGGCCCGCTGGGGCCTCGGCGTGGGACTACCCAGCAAGGTCCACGCCGGGGGCGGCCACTTCATGTTCGACGACGACCAGGAGACGCCCAACACGCTGGTCTGCATCTACCAGTATCCCGACGAGAATAAGATGCTCGTCTTCGAGACGCGCCACTGGATCACCAACCACGAGGGATACGGCTCGGGCGCGCAGAACGCCGTGGGCGCGACCTTCTACGGTTCGGAAGGCTACATGCAGGTCTACTATTTCGGCTACAAGACCTTTTTGGGCAAGAACCGCGAGCCCGGCCCCTCCGCCACCGCGCCGTCGAACGAGTACGAGCGGTTCATCGCCGGCGTGCGCAGCCGCAACCCCGACAACCTGGGCGTCGATATCGAAGACGGGCACCTCTCCTCCGGGCTTTGTCACCTGGGCAACATCGCCCACCGTCTTGGGCGCACGGTCGACTTCGACCCCCAGACCGAGACTTTCCCCGGCGACGACCAGGCCAACGCCATGCTCAGCCGCGACTACCGCAAGCCGTACGTCGTGCCGGAGATTCGGTAGAGTGGCCCCTTGCGCGGCCTGGGAGCAGGCGGCGCGAGTCCTCCGGAGGCAACGGCGGCGTCAGGCCGAGTGGCGGGCCGACTCGTCCACGGCGTCGAACCGCCGGGCCGACATGCCGAGCTTGGGCGGCGGCACGAACGACCGCGGTCGGCCGTTGCCCTCGGCGGGCTGCCAGACCGAGCCCCACACGACCTCGCCTCCCAGCACCGTGCTGCGCAGCTCGAACGAATCGGGGTTCTCGTTGCCCGATTCGATGATCTCGAATTGCACCAAGTCGGCCGCATCGCCCGGGTCGAGATTGCCCGCGGGCACCCCGAGCAGTTGTGCCGGGTTGTGGGTCGCCATGCGCACCGCGTCGGCCAGGTCGACGCCGGCCCAACGCATCACGTTGGGGATGCCCACGCCGATCGGCAGCGCGGCGCCGGCCAGCAGCTCGCGCTGCCCGGCCACCACGAGCTTGCCGCTGGGCAAAAGCTCGATGTTGCAGAAGTCGCTGCGGTACTCTCCGGGGGGCTGACCCGCCTGCCCCGACATGTCGCTGACGAGGATCGACCGCTCGGGCGACTTGGTACGAATGAACGTCTTGACCACGTCGGGCGGCAGGTGATGACCGTCGACGATCAGGCTGGCCATCAACCGGTCTTCCGCCAGTTGCGCCCAGATGTAGTTGCGCAGCCGATGCACGCTGGGATGGGACCCGTTGCCCAGGTGCGTGCTCAGGCGGGCCCCGGCATCGGCCGCCCGGCGGATCTGGTCGGGCGTGGCCGACGTGTGGCCGATCGCCACCACGACGCCCGTGTTGGCCACCCGCTCGATCAACCCGGGCGACTCGTCGAACTCGGCCGACACGGTCAGAATGCGGATGTGACCGGCCGCCGCGTCCTGCAATCGGCGGAACAGGTCCCAGTCGGGACGCCGGCAGTGGGCCAGCGGATGGGCGCCGCGGGCGCCGTCCTGAGGCGAGAGGAAGGGCCCTTCGAGATGCACGCCCGCCACCCGGCGGGCAACGTGCGCCGAGTGACCGCAGGCGGCCGCGATCGTGCCCAGGGCGTGCTCGAGAACCTCGACGCTCTCGGTGGTCACCGTGGGGCAGCATCGCGTCACGCCGAAGGCGTCAAACGAGCCGACGATGCGCCCCACCTTCTCGACCGTCAACTCCCTCGAGCTGAATTCCTGCCCGCCGTACCCGTTGACCTGGATGTCCAGAAACCCGGGGGCCAACCAGGGCCATGTCGCCCGGTCGACCTCGTCGACGGCTTGCGGCACCACGCGTGTAATCGTACTTCCTGCAATCTCCACACAAACCGGCTGGCCCGTGTCGAACCGACGTCCGCATATCTGCATGGAACGAATTCGCCTCCCACGTTGGCACAATCCCCGAAACTTCAGACGGTTATTATAGCAGGCCCGCGCCGCAAAGAAAGGGAGAGTGTCCGGCCCGCTCGGGGCGGCAACGCGCCGAACCGGCGCACGTTCCGCCTCGGGTTGCCTGGGGCAACGCGGGGGGCGTGAGCCCACCACGATCCACGGAACCGAGGTTTCCGACTGAAACGTCTGACTCCCCTTACGGATGCCAACGATTACCCCAGACGGACTCGCCATCGACGATCGTGCAGCGCGGCTCGAACCGCGCCGGGGCGCCCGGCCCGCCGCCCTCGACCAGGTCGAACTGGACGAGGTCGGCCGGCATCCCCGGCTCGATTCCGCCGGGGTCCAACCCCAACAGTCGGGCGGGATGCTCGACGGCCATGCGCACGGCATCGGCCAGATCGACGCCCGCGAACCGCATCACGTTCGCGATCCCCGCTCCCACGGGCGACGACGCGCCGGCCAGGATCTGACGTTGCCCCGCCACGACCAGGCGTCCGTCGTCGAGCAGCTCGACCGCGCCGTGGTTGGCCTCGTACCGCCCGGGCGCAAGGCCCGCCAGCCCCGACAAGTCGCTGATGAGAATGCACCGCGACGCGCCTTTGGCCCGCACCACCGTCTTGACCACGGCGGGCGGCAGGTGGTGGCCGTCGACGATCAGGCTGGCCCAGAGCCGGTCGTCGGCCAGTTGATCCCAGATGTAGTTCGGGTGCCGCGGCAGGAGCGGATGGGCGCCGTTTCCCAGATGCGTGCTCAGCCGGGCGCCGGCGTCGACCGCCGCGCCGATCTGCGCCGAGTCGGCCGCGGTATGCCCGATGGCCGCCACCACACCGCTTCGCACCAACCGCTCGATAAAGGCCGGCGCCTCGTCGAACTCGGGCGAAAGGGTCACGATGCGGATCCGTCCCCCGGCCGCTTCCTGGAACCGCTGGAACTCGTCCCAGTCGGGCCGCCGGCAGTGCGCGCGCGGATGGGCCCCGCGCGGGCCGTCGTGCGGTGAGATATAAGGCCCTTCGACGTGAATGCCCGCGATCCGCCGCCCCACTTCCGGCGACTCGCAGGCCGCGCCAATCGTGGCCAGCGCGTGCCGCATCGTCTCGAAACTCTGCGTGAACAAGGTGGGACACGACCGCGTCACTCCAAACGCGTCGTAGGCCCGCACGATGCGGGCCACCTTCTCCGCCGTCAGGTCGGCCGCGCTGAACTCCTGGCCCTCGTAGCCGTTGACCTGCATGTCGAGTAACCCCGGGGCCAGCCACGGCCACGAAGCCACCGCATTGCCCGCGGCAGCCGCGGGATCGACGCACCGGATCGTCCCGCGGGCAATCTCCAGAACGACGGGCTCCGCGGTATCGTAGCGGCGGCCGGCAATTCGCATGGCATCACCTCCCAACGTGCCCGAAGAACTCACGAAGGACGACGCAAAAACTCAATCTCCGTCGGCCTTGCCCAAGCCGTCGAGAAACTCGATCAGCGCGGCATGGAACGCCGCCGGCTGGTTCATGTAGGGCGCATGGCCCGCGCCCGGAATGACCAGCTTTCGGGCGTTCGGCATCGCCGCCACCAGGGCGTCGGCGTGGGCGATCGGCACGGTCGTGTCGTGCTCGCCCCACACGGCCAGCACCGGCACCGGCACCCCGCCGAGCTTCTCGGCGTATTTCGGAATCTGCACCGGGGCCACGGCCACGTAGCCCCAAAAACGCTCCGGCTCGCGGGCCAGCACGGGCAGGCTGAACCGGCCGCTCATCGAGGGCGAGACCACGGCCGCCCGCTCGATCTCGAGCCGGTCGAGCAGCCGCGCCAGCCACGCGTCGTAGTCGACCGTCGCGGCGGGCGTGCGCCCGAAGCCGGGAAGATCGACGGCCACGGCTCGGAATCCGGCCTCCGACAGCGCCGCCAACGTGCCGATTTCCCGCCACGTCTGGGCTGAGAAACTCGCCCCGTGCAGCAGCACGACGACGGGGCCCTGTGGGGGGCCGAGTTCGAGGTAGTGAACCTGGCCGGGGCCGAGTTCCGTCCAACGCGATTCGATCTTCACGGCGTTGCTCCGCGCGCGAGCGTGTCGTTTTCGTGATCCGATCCCTTTGCTACCATATTGGGGTGGCGTTGAGAAGCCTTCGGGATACCCACGATGGCAAGGCTATCGCTTCGCATGCGAGACGATTTGAAACGCAGGGCCCAGGAGTTGGCCAAGGAGCAAGGCGTCTCGTTGAACGCCTTTATCACGGCCACGCTCGCCGCGGCCGTTGCCCAGCAGGAAACGCTGACGTTCTTCCGCGAGCGACTGCGCGACGTAGATCAACAAGCGCTGTACGAGCGCGTCTTGAATTTCATGCGCAAAACGCGCCCCGGCAAAGAGCCGAGCGTCGACGAAATCGAACGCGCCGTGCGCGGTTGACGGCAGTCGACGGCTCATCCGCATCAAAAGAACCGTGTGGCGAGAAAGGAAGGATCGTGCGAGTTACGAGAACTGCGACCGTTCTGGGGCTGGCCGTCTTGGCGTGGGGCGCGACCGCGGCTCGGTCGGGCGAACTGAAACTGCTCGACAAGCCGCTCTGGATCTTCCCGGGCCAGACCTTCCGCGTCGCCGTCGAGCAGCCCGAGGGCTCGGGCAGGCTCGACGTCGACGTGCCGCCCGCCGTCGAGATTTTCGACGCCTGGCCCAAGGGCACGATCCAGCGGTTCTATTTCCGGTCGTTGCAGCCGGGCGACGCCACGCTCGTGTTTCGAGGCCGCGACGCGACGCTCGAAGTGCCGTTGGAGGTGATTCCGTGGAGCAGTCTTTACGAGCCTCGCCGGTGGAAGGCCGTCGAGCTGCCGCGAATCTGGCCCCTGGGCGACGCCGGATACCGGCACCTCAAACGCCGGCGCACCTTCTACGGCGACGCCGAAATCGAAGCGATGCGCCGGCCCGGCGCCAAGGTACATTCCACGGCGGCTCGTTGGGCCGAGTTGAGCGACGACGACATCTGGAACGTCATCCCCGGCCCGTGCGTCCCGCGAACCTGCCTCATGGTGCTCAGCGGCCGCGGCGAGGACGGTCGCGGCAAGGGGTGCCCGGTCTGCGGCATGAAGGTCTACGAGGGCCGAAGCCCGTTCTATCCGTGGATCTTCGACGCGAAGAACCATCCCTGGAAGGTCGGCTGTCCGTCGTGCGGCACCTGGTTTCCCTCGAACGACTGGCACGAGGGCGACATGCACTCGGGCGATTTTCCCGACGACGGCTTCGGCTGCGAGCCGGTCGAGCCGGTCGTTTCGCCCAACGGCGTCCCCTGGCGATGGCCCTTCGTCGCCTACTACCACCAGTGGCAGGCGTATATGAACGAGTTCACGCCGGGGATCGAGCGCACGGCCTTGGCCTACGCCCAGACCGGCGACCGCCGATACGCCCACAAGGCCGCGGTCGGGCTGTTCCGTTTCGCCGAGAGCATGCTCGACATGTCGCTGAACTTGAACCATCGCAAGATGGCCGTGCGCGACGAAATCCTCCGCTGGCCGGTCGGGGCCCCGTCGCCGCGCGGCCCGGCCGGCTCGTTTCTCTACATCCAACCGAACTGGGACACGCCCCGCATCGAGGCCTGCGCCCGCGCGTGGGACCTGGTTTTCGAGGCGGTCGAGGGCGACGACGAGCTGCTCGCGTTCTGCCGCGCCCGGCACCATCCCGAGATCCGCACGGCCGACGACTTCCGCCGCTTCGTCGAGGCCGGCGTCCTTCGCGTGCCCTTGCAGGCGTGCTTCGACAACGCCGTGTCGCGAAACTACCCCATGCAGGAGGCTTTGCTGGCCACCCTGGCCGTGGTGCTCGACTCGCCCCGCGCGCTGGACCTGGCCGACTGGTTGCTCAACGACGGGGCGGGCATCCGGTTCACGCTGAGCAACGACTTTTTCAAGGACGGGTCGGCCTGCGAGTCGGAGTCGTACAACAGCATCCACGTCCGCGACATGGATCGCGTCTTCGACCTGCTCGAGCGGATCCGCCGCCTCGACCCCGACGCGTGGGAGCGGCGCGGACTGCCGTCGCCGTACGACGATCCCAAGTATCGGCTGCTTTACGACTTCCCCATCGAAAACAGCCTCATCGGCCGCACCACGACGTGGACCGGCGACACGGGCCACGCCATCACGACCGAGCGCAAGGGGCCGATGCAGGCTTTTCCGCTCAAGGGCGGCGATTTCGTCAACGTCTACCGGCGGACGGGCGATCCGCGCTTCGCCCAGGCCATGGCGGGGCCAGGGAAGAAAATCCCCGACCAACTCGACGACCCCGAGCTGCGGGCCAAGGCCGAAAAGGTCGTCGACGATCGCGGCTGGCAGGTCCCGCTCGAAAGCAACGTGTTGGACGGCTACGGGCACGCGATCCTGCGGTCGGGCGAGGGCGAACACCAGCGAGCCTTCTGGCTTCGCTACGGCCGGATCATCCAGCACGCCCATCAGGACCTGTTGACCATGGGCCTGGCCGCCCTCGGACGCGACATGCTGCCCGAGCTCGGGTATCCCGAAGGCTGGACCTACGCGAGCCAGTGGGCCGCCAACTGGGGCACCCACTATGGGACCCACATCACCGGCGTCGCGACCCGCGATTTCGGGCGCGGGAGGCTGACGCTGTTTGCCGATACGCCGCCTGCCCGCGTCGCCTCGGCCGTCGCCACCCTGCCCGGCGATTCCCCGCGCGCGAGCCGCTCGCGCACGATCGTGCTGGTCGATCTTTCGCCCGACGACTGCTACGCCGTCACGCTGGAGCGCGTGCGCGG
>Ga0334899_1001447_pt1 | contig 22623 bp, 17 predicted proteins | sample GraSluR3_MG_FD_207219 | JGI IMG/M metagenome (GOLD analysis project Ga0334899, IMG submission 207219) | Sludge microbial communities from methane-producing bioreactor in Wageningen University, Netherlands - Granular Sludge_8_08-R3 | ecosystem: Engineered > Bioreactor > Anaerobic > Unclassified ...
GGAAGTGGTCGATTTACGCGACGCCGTGCGCGATGCCGTCGAGGCGATGCGGCCGGTCATCGCCGAGCACGAACAGCACCTGAGCGTCGAACTCCCCGACAACCCGATCCCCGTGTGCGGCGACCCCACCCGCTTGCAGCAGATCCAGGTCAACCTGCTCAGCAACGCCTCGAAGTACACGCCACGCGGCGGGCAGATTGCGATCGCCGTGCGCGGGGAGCAAGAGGGGGCCGTCATCGCGGTTCGCGACCACGGCGCGGGCATCTCTCCCGAGATGCTCGAGCGGATCTTCGACCCCTTTGTCCAGTCGGACGAGACGATCAGCCGTTCCGACGGCGGAATGGGCGTCGGGCTCACTCTGGTCCGCATGCTCGTCGCGATGCACGGAGGAACCGTGACGGCCGCAAGCGACGGCCCCGGCAAGGGAAGCCTCTTCACGGTGCGCCTTCCCCTGGCCGAGACGGCCGAGACCCCGCCGCCCGAAATCGACGGCGCAGGGCACTCGGCCGGCACGTGGCGGATCCTGCTCGTCGAAGATAACCCCGACAGCCGCGGAATGCTTCGCACGTTGCTGGAGCTCGACGGGCACGAGGTGCGCTGCGCCGACGACGGGAACGAGGGACTCGAAGCATTCCGCAGTGGCCGATTCGACGTCGCCCTGGTCGACATCGGGCTGCCGGGAATCGACGGATACGAGCTCGCGCGCCGAATCCGCGCCAGCGAAGGCGGGCAGGCCATTCGCCTCGTCGCCCTGACCGGCTACGGGCGCCCGGCCGACCACGACGCGGTCATGAGGGCCGGGTTCGACGACCACCTGGTCAAGCCCCTCCACCCCGACGACCTGAAACGCGTGTTCGACCAACTCGCCCCGCCGCCATCGTCGAACCGCTCGCGGGCGCGAAAAGCCGAGGAATCGGGACCCGTCGGGCCCGGGCCGAACGAGACGCCCGACCGTCCCTGAAAAAACGGGGTGGGAGGCGATACGCTCGTCGCACTCCCACCCGCTTCCACCTTGCGAAGTCGATCGTTGTCCGTGTGGTTTTGTCTTCCTTCCTGGAAGTCCGAACACCGTTTCGGCCCACGTGTACCTTGCCGTACCGATCGCCTTCACGCGACCACGGACTCAAAGGGCGGCGGCCGGGCAGTTCAAGTCGCGCCGCATCTCGGCCACCAGAACCTGGGGATTGACCGGCTTGGAAAACCAGCGGTCGACCCCTTGCGGCCCGCTGGGCACGCCCAGTTCGCGGGGCGCGGTGGCGCTGACGGCAAATACCTTCAGCCCCGCGTACTGCGGATCGCTCCGGATGGCCGAGAGCATCGTCGGGCCGTCGCAGCGCGGCATGTGCATGTCGAGCAGCACGACGTCGGGCCGGGCCCTCGTCGCCAAGTGATCCAGCGCACTCGATCCGTCCGAGGCGCAGTCGACCGCGAAACCGCAAATCCGCAGGAACCCCGCCAGCAGTTCGCTCTCGTTGGCGTCGTCTTCGACGAGCAGGGCCCGGCAGGGACGGTCGACCCCGTCGGCCAGGGGGGCGAGACTCTCGCCTTCGATCTCCTGATCGATCGTGCGGAATTCGTCGAGGGCCCGTTGCAGCGTCTTTTCGGCGTCGTCGCCGAGCCCCAGGTCGAGTTGCCGCTGGAGCAGGTGCAACGCCAGATTCGCCGTATTCAGCCGGTTGCGGAGCCGGTGCCTCAGCTTCTTCGCTTTCGGCGGATGTGCGACCGTCGGGCTTGTGAGACCTTCGCGCTCGGCGACCTCGTGGCGAAGCACCGAGACGTCGGCCGGCGCGCGGACGCCGATCCGCACGGCCCGGCCCGAAATCCGAAGTATCTCGACGGTCACCCCGAGATGGGGGAATACGATCTTGTCGTTCTGGCGGCGCGAGAGCACGAGCATGGGTGGGTCTCCTTTCCGCGGGACTGCCCGGGAGCCCAAACCAGCGCTCCCCGACGCTAAGCCCCTCTACCCTGAGGTCGAAATCGAGTCTTCGAGCATCCCGCGGCGATCGGCCCGATCGTTCCGCGGGCTTCGCCCGGATCGACGGGCGAAACAACTCCGGCAAGCATTCGACCTCCGTGCCGGCGACGTCGACAAGACGCCGGGACCTTCCATTCCCACCACTTGCCAGCCGTGAACGATCGATTGTAAAACTGCGGCCCCCGTCGGGCAAGACGACTTTTCGCCGACAAGAACAAGGGCGACAGACGCATATATTGGGTTAAATACAAAGGATAGAGGGGCTTGTGCGGGGCAGTCGCTTACCGCGACTTCGACGCGGGACGCCCGCGAGGGCCGAGTGTCGATTGCAGGCCGAGTCGCGCGGCCGTCTGTGCCACCCAATCGTCGCTGCCGGACGGGCAACCTCGACGCACGCACCGGCGGATCGCCTCAACCTCGGCTTCCGTCTCGTTCCGGCCAGAGAACGAAGTGCCAGTAATCTGCATTCTGCCGACGCCGCGATTGAGCAGATGAAACACCATCCGGCGCGACTCGTGCGATTCTGAGCATGCCGCCATCTTGCCCAAAATGCCCGGTCACGTCAATATATGCGCCTGTCCGCTTTTCGTGCGAAGCATCCAGGCAATTAGTCCGGTGTACAAAGCTAAGCTGAATCCATCGACGATCAGCAGTGCTTGGGCGACCCCATACAAACCACGCGACTCGATCACACACGCGCAGAGCGCGGCTAACAGGCACAGGCTGACTGCCTGGACCGCCATCTGGAAGCGAAACAGCCGGGCGGCGCCCACGGCGTTGTACATCACCTCGTACAGGAACCGCAATGCCGCCGCAACAAACAGCCAGACGAGGATGGGGGCATGGACGGTGTACTCGGGCCGGTACAGGAACGCGAGGATCTCGCGGCCGGCCACGATCGACGCCAGAACGGCCGCCCCCCCGATGGTCGCGCAAATTGCGACGAGCTTCACCAACAGGCGCCGAAAGCCCGCCGTGTTGCCCGCGGCGAAGTTCTCGGCCAGGCGGGGAACCGCCGAATGGGTGATCGCCTGTACGGCCGTGCGCCCGGCGACGGCCAGATAGGCGATGGCCACGAAGATGCCCAACTCGGCTTCGCCAAAATACCGCTCGACGAAATACCGGGGCATGTTCGTTTCGAGGGAGATCATGGTGGCGGCGGCGGCCAGCGGCAGGGCAATCCACGCCAGCCTTGCCAGGACGCGCGGGTCCCACCGCGGTCGCATCGAGGCACGCTCCGAGCCGAGCAGCCACACGACGTTGGGAAAGTCAACGGCCGCCACGCGAATCAGGCCGACCCCGACCACGGCGAGCGATCCCCAGAACACGTCCTGCGTGAGAAACACGACCAGCGAGAGCGCGCCCAGCGCGAGGGGGCCGGAGAGAAGCTGCGACCGCGCAATGCAATCCATGCGGTGGTGCTGCTGGAGGCAGCCGTGGAGCACGTCGCTGACCGCTTCGGCTGCCCGGCTCAGGCCGATCGCCAGGATGACCCGGGCGGTGGCCCAACGATACCCGCCCCCCAGGGTCACGCCCACGATCACCAGAAGGGCCACGAGCGTCGTCACGACGCGCAATCCGAAGTAGTGGCCAAAGGCGAACTCCCGCCGCGCATCGGTGGCCTGCACAACGCGAAGTTGCAGGTTCGCCAGCATCATGATCGGCGCCGTCAGCGCCAGCCCCAGCCCGAACTGGCCCACCATCTCGGTCGACCCGAGTTTCGCCAGCGCGATCAACATGCCCAACTGGCAAGCGGCGCCGACCGAATTGCCCGCGAATGCCCAGCAGAAATTGCGCCGAAGCGATAGGGGGCGAGGGGCCGCCCGATCCAGCGGCCCTCGCCAACGCGCGGCCGCGCGCCGCGGGGCGGGTGCGATGGGCACCGAGTGAGGATCAGCGGCGGGCACCGCCGGCTCCTCGGCACAGGTCTGATTCATCGAGCGCATCCATTCGCATCGACCCCGACGGTCTCTCGGCTTCCAATCGTGGAGGGCCCCATTTCGCGGCGCCCGACCCGGAAGAAACCTCGGAGCGGGGTCCGCGCCGCGTCCCTTCGGTCCCTCGTCCCTCGCGGCGCGGAGAAGCCTACTCGCCCCCATGCGCCCACGCAATACCAAATCCGAGCCGCTTCCATCGCACGAGGCGCAACCATTCTCGTGAGGCGGAGTTGCGCCGCATGGGAAATGTGGGGCTCCGGCTACGGACGCCATGCTTCAAGAGCGGCGCGAGAAGACCCGCCGGAGGAGGCGCTTGAGTCGATAAAGCAGGCCTCGGCGCGGAGTCAGCCGCGTCAGCGAGAGAGACGTCTCTCGGACCAACTCATCGTCGGTCTTTTCGGGGGGATCCTTCGGGTTTGGGGACACCGCTCTACTCCGATCATCCTTGCTGCGTCTGAATGGAGTATCCCCGGGATGTTCCAAAGTGTCAAATGCCGGGTTCCGTGTCGGTTTTCGGTGTCTTTCCGTCGGGCGGTGCGGCGGAGTCGGGTTCGGGGCTGGAACCCGGGTCTTGCTGCGTGTTCGGGAGGTTGGCGCCGGTTTCCACGTCGAAACGAATTCCGCCCTCGACGGACGGGGAGTTCTGGGTAACTTCGAGGCCCAGGGTCGTCTGGGAATTGTAGGAGGGCAGGATCATCTCTTCACCGTCGACGATCTTGGAAATCTCGACTCGGTAGAGCCCGCAGGCGACGCCGGGCAGCTCGCCCTCGGCGTCGATCATGGCCGTACCCGATTCATCGGTCACGCCGCGGGCCGCGGGGAACCCGGCCCCCAGAAACGCCTCGGGCACGAGCCGCACCGTGGCGCCGGCCACCGGGACATCCTGGCAGTAGACGCGGCAGAGGAGCGATTGGCGGGCGACCTTCGACTGCTGCCAGGCCTTGATCCGCGCGGCGATCTCGGGGCCGCTCACGGCGCCGTCGCCGTCGGCGTCGATCGTGGCCAGCGCGGCTCGCAGAGCCGGCGACCTCTCGAGTTCGGCCGGACCGATCATCCCGTCGCCGTCCGTGTCGTACTGGGCAAGGGCTCGTTGGACGCAGTGTTCGACTTCGATCGCCGGCGGCGGAACGCGTTCGGGGCCGCGCGAACAACCGCTTGCGACGAGCCATGCGCCAACCGACGCGGCGACCGGTACGAAATGCTTAAGGGGCACGATCGAGCTACCTTCCTGCTGAAGCACGTTTCGCCACAGAACGTTACGGACTTGTCTCGCCGGGAGCCATGCCGTCGTCTCGGCTGCCGAGATAGGAAAAGACCTCGGCGTCGATCGTGTAGTGGATCGAACGGACCGAGCCGTCGCAGAAGGCGAAGTGGCACGCGTCGACGTGGGGGCCGCCGAAATGAAAGGGGCTGCTCAGCCCGGGCCGGTCTTGCATGGGGGTCCAACCGCGGCCCGTCGCGCGGTGGTAGTACGTGCTTCGATAAAGATCGCTGTTGAAGCCCGTATAGAGGTTCTCGTTGTCCGACGGGTCGAGTCCGGTGGCATAGGCGTCGGGATTGAGGTATTTCTCACCCAAAAGCAGGGTGTTCGACTCGCCGTCGCGGATCTGGGCCATCCGGATCTCGCTCCGCTCGTAGATCACCCCGTTGCAGGCGCGGATGTCGTACCACGGAAAGTCGGGATTGTCGCCCTCTTCGAGGCTCATCGGGCCGGGCCCGTACTCGTTGTGGCTCTGGCTGCCGCAGTTGGCCGCGTAGTCGCCCCGGGCCGCCATGTTGTGGCTGGGGTCGTTGTCGGCGGCGTTGCGCGCCACGTAGGTTCCGGCGGCCGGCTTGGGGTAGAGAACGCTCGACCGGCGGCTGGGACAGTTCATGATCGAAAGGGGCGTCTTCGTCAACGCGTTCAACTCGGCGCGTTTCTCGTCGGGCGGCATCGCGCGCCCCGACTCGTGCAAACTCTCCTGCTCGATGTAGGGCAGGATGTTGTAGAACCATCCCCCGGGCTGACGCCGGTCGTAGCCGCGGTCGGGGTCGCCGACCCAGTGCCAGCCCCATCCCCCCGTGGGAAGGTGTCGATGGGCCTCGGCGTGTTGCAGCGCCCCCAGGCTCATCTGTTTGAGGTTGTTGCGGCAGGTTGTCCGCCGGGCGGCCTCCCGGGCTATCTGCACGGCCGGGATCGCCAGAGCAAGCAGGATGCCGATAATCCCGATGACCACCAGCATCTCGACCAGCGTGAAACCCGTCACGCCGCGACGGGGCAACCAACCGGCTCGCCGGCGAACGATGTTGCGGGGCGACATCGAGGCTCCTTCGACACCGATATTGCGGGCAAGTGCGACGGCCAAGCTTCGGCCTCTCATGAGCGCGGTTTCCTATGCCTATTATACCGCGAGATTCCGATGGCCCCACGGCTGGCCAAGGGCCACCCTTGCGGGTAGACTCGACGTGGCCCGGGCGACGACGCGGTCCTCCGGCCCCAGAGATTGACTCGGTCTCGTGTCCCGGAGGAAGCGAATGATCGAATGCATCGATCACGTGAATATCGTCGTGCAGCACTTGCCCGCCATGACCACCTTCTATCGCGACGTGCTTGGGATGCGGGTCGTCCGGGAAGTCGCCATCGGCGGCGACTGGATCGCCGCGGTGACGGGCCTCGAAGGGGTCGAGGCCGACGTGGTCTATTTCGAAAGCGGCTCGGGCGCCGGGCTCGAGTTGATTCACTACCGATCGCCCAAGGGCGCCCGACCCGAAGGACTGGATCGGGCGAACACCAAGGGCATCCGCCACCTGGCCTTTCGCGTCGACGACCTCGACGCCCAGGTGGCCGGGTTGAAGGCGGCCCAGGCCGATCTGCTCAGCGCGATCCAAGAGGTCCCCACCACCCAGGTCGAGTTCGCCGCGAAGCGAAAACGGATCGTCTATTGCCGCGACCCCGAGGGCAATCTGATCGAGCTGTGCGCTTACGTGTGAATCGGACAGGTTTGGGGTGGGGCTACCGCGGCTCGACGAGCGGCCGGCAGTAGGAAAGGGCCAACAGGGCGTAGCCGGTCACCAGGGCGGGCTCGCCTTCGAGCCAGCGGGAACTCTCGTTGATCCACGAGCCGTCGGGCCGCTGGCGCCGGATCAGTTCGGCCAGCAGCTCGCGGCGCCAGTCGTGCTTGGTGCCGTCGGGGGCTTCGACCGCGTCGACCTTCATGGCATCCAGGGCCTTGGCGAAGGTGTGGTAGTAGTAGAACAGTCCGTCGGGGCCCATACCCGGGTTGACGTCAAGCGTGTAGAACTTGCGGATCCAGTCGAAGGCCGCCTTGACGCGCGGATCGTCGGGGCCCACGCCGGCATAGATCATGCTCTTCAGCCCGGCGTAGGTCATCGAGCCGTAGCTTCGCAGCCCGCCGGTGGGGGTCTCCCCCGCCTGGCTGCTTCCGCCGGCGGCACAGGTGTAGTAGAAGCCTCCGTCGGGGTTTTTCGCGGCGAACTTCGTCGTGTTGTGCTCGGTCTCGAGGTTCTGACATCGCGACACGAAGACCATGGCCTTCTGCATGGCCTCGTCCTCGGGGCCGCGGCCCAGGGCGGCCAGGGCATCGACGAGGAACTGCGTGTTCGACAGGTCGGGCCGTTTGTGCCTGCCGTAGCCGGCCCCCCCGTACGACGCGCTCGTGATGTCGTGGCCTTCGCCTTCGTCCCACTGGATCTGTTTGACGAATCGCTCGGCGCTGCCAAGGATCTTGTCGTAGCGTCCGTCTCGGTTAGCGGCCGTGAAGCAGAGGATGCCCAGGCACGTCTCGTAGTTGTCGAAGAAAGCCCCCGGCTGGTAGATCCCGCCGTCGGGCTGAACGAAACCTTCGAGGTAATCGAGGCTTCTTGCCACGAGCGGGTCCTCGGGACGAAGCCCGTTGCGAAGCAGACCGGTGGTCACCACGGCGGTCACCCCGGGGCCCGCGTAGCCGGCGTACGACCCGTCGGGGCTCTGTCCCTTGGTGCGGAGGAACGCGACCGCCCGATTGACGGCCCCCTGATACGCGGAGGCCGCGTCCTCCGTCGAATCGACGACGGGGTCGGCTTGCACCGCGACGCCCGTCAGACCCAGCACGGCAAAGCCCACAAGGATCGCGACTCGGGGATGGAACATGATGTGTCTCTCCAGGCTGTTCCGTGACCAGAAAACGGCACGTGCCATCCGGGCCGGGAAGACCTCCGGATGGACGCCTGCCACACTATAAGTCATTGTAACTTACCGGCAGGGTGCGGACAGACGATCGGGGGGCTCTGAGGCGGATGATTCCTCATCGTTCGTCGTGCCGGCTTCCGCCGGAACAACCCACCCAAAAGACCGTCTCAAGGCGGCCCTACGAAACGGTCCCGAATAATCCGCGCTAGTGGACGACGGCCAGGATCTCCTGCTCATCCATGATCAGCAACTCCTCGCCATCGACGACGACCTCGGTTCCCGCATACCGATTGAAGAGGATGCGATCCCCCTCGGCGACCTGGTTCGCCGCGCGGGAACCGTCGCTTCGCAGCCGGCCGTCGCCGACCGACAGAACGCGGCCCTGCTGGGGTGCCTGCCGAGCCGCGTCGGGCAGGACGATGCCGCCCGCGGTCGTCTGCTCGGCTTCCAGTCGCTTGACGACGACGTTTCCGCCCAGGGGCTCCAGTTTCATGGTCGAGATTAACTCCTCGTCGCTAGGAACAGCCGAAGGGGTCAAGCGGGAATTGTGGCGCGCTGGGTGCTGGGAAACAAGTGACCCTGCCGTTGGCCCTGGCGGGGAAAAAACGGCCGTCGCATGGGAAAAGCCCTTGCAGGGGCAGGTCGAAGTGATAGACTGAGGTTGTGGGCCACGGAATCCCCGCGTTGCAGCGGGGGCGCGTGGCAGGCGACACGTGGCGGCCAGCCCGCTCGACCATGGGTGACCCCGCACCGTCGAGCCTCGACAGGCGAGTCTCCGGTGTAGCGGCGACGAGCAACGTGAGGATGGGGGCCATTTCTGGCTAGGCAAGGTCGCTTGACGGCGTGCGAGTTGGAGCGACGCCGGACAGGGTACGGTACCACCGACACGCAGTAAGGGGGCCCGTACCCTCGACCCAACCGGCCTCGGTTCGCTCTCCCGGATCCCGCCTCCGGGTCCACGCCTTGCGATCCCGGTGGGCTGGCCGCCCTTTTTCTCGCCCTCCCGGCACCGGTTCGAGTCGTTCGAGATCCGGCGGAACTGGAAACCGCGAATCGAGCGGCCCCGCGACATCGCGCGTGCGTCGAACGTGTCTGGATTCACTCCAGGTTGCCGAGTATACTTGGGCGCGCAATCGCAGGGACGATTCTGGAGAATGCTTGCTTGGAGACATGTCTAGCAACGCAACACGGGGCAAATCGGAGCGGCCGAGACGGTCCGGCGCTTCTCGCAATGGCTCTTCCATCGGCGCGGCGTCGTTCGAGTGGGCCGAATTGACCGACGCCGAGTTGCTCGACGTGCGGATTTGCGACCTGGGTCTGCGGATCGAGGGCACCCCCTTGGAGCGCCGCATCGCCAGGCTCCACGAGGAGCTCGATGCGCGGAACATCCGTTTTCGGCCGCATTATTGGCTGTCGGACGAGTGGTTCTCTCCCGACGGAGTTCCCGGGATCGGCATCCCTTTCTACCTGGCCCATCCGCGCCTGGCCCGGCTCGAGCGAAAACAGGTGCTCGAGGTCGAAGGGGGCACCCGGGAGTGGTGCATGCGAATTCTTCGCCACGAGGCGGGGCACGCCATCGACACGGCCTACCGGCTCCATCGGCGGCAGAGTTGGCGTGAGACGTTCGGCCGGTACACCCAGCCGTACCCCGACTACTACAACCCGAAGCCCTACAGCAAGAGCTACGTGCTCCATCTCGATCAGTGGTATGCCCAGAGTCATCCGGCGGAGGACTTTGCCGAGACCTTCGCGGTCTGGCTGAAGCCTCGCTCGGGCTGGCGCACCCAGTACCAGGGTTGGCCGGCCATGAAGAAGCTCGAGCTCGTCGACCGGCTCATGGCCGAAATCCAGGACGCCAAGCCCTTGGAGGTCTCCCGGCGGCACGTGGTGCCCCTGCGCCAGATCCGAAAGACCCTCGGGGAGCACTACCGCGAAAAGCGGGCCCGCTACGGGATCGACTATCCCGACTTCCACGACCGCGACCTGCGACGCCTCTTCTCCGATGCTCCGGAACACGCCGGGCGTCCCTCGGCGGCCACGTTCCTCCGCCGCGTTGGGCCCGAACTCCGCCGCACCGTAGCCGAGTGGACCGGCGAGTATCAATACACGATCGACCAGGTGCTCAACGAAATGATCGACCGCTGCCGGGAACTCGACCTGCACCTCGACCGCCGCCGCGATCAGGCGAAACGCGAAGCGCTGGTGATGCTCACCGTCCAGACCATGAACTACCTTCACGGCGGGCGTCACCGGGTGGCCCTATGAACGAGTTCCGCGGGTTGGTTGCGCGCCGTCGGGTGGCGGGGCGGCGCGTTGGCGAGGACGTTCGGGGGGAGTTATGAAAAAGCTCCGCGTGCTGGTCCTCATGCACGAGGACCTCATCCCCCCCGACACGATCGAAGGGCTCAGCGACGAGCAGATCGCCCCCTGGAAGGCCGAGTACGACGTCGTCGCCGGGCTCGAAGCCCTCGGTCACGACGTGCGGCCGCTGGGCATGAGTGACGATCTGGGCGTCGTGCGCCGCGCGATCCACAAGTGGAAACCCCATGTCGCCTTCAACCTGCTCGAGGAGTTCCACGGCGTGGCGATCTACGACCAGCACGTGGTCAGCTACCTGGAACTCGTGCGCCAGGCCTACACCGGCTGCAATCCGCGCGGGCTGATGATCGCCCACGACAAGGCCCTCAGCAAGAAAATCCTCGCCTACCATCGCGTATCGACGCCCCGATTCACCGTCTTTCCGCGGAATCGGGCTCCCCGGCGTCCGCGCCGCTTCGGCTTTCCCATGCTCGTCAAGTCGGCGATCGAGGATGCCTCGCTGGGCATCTCCGAAGACTCGATCGTCTACGATGAGAAACGGCTTTTCGACCGGGTGAAGTTCGTCCATCGCGAGATCGAAAGCGACGCCATGGTCGAGGAGTACATCGAAGGCCGCGAGCTTTACGTGGGCGTGATCGGAAACCAGCGGCTCGTGACCTTCCCCGTCTGGGAGATGCTTTTCACCAAGATGCCCGAAGGCATGCCCCGCATCGCCTCGGCCGAGGTCAAGTGGGACTTCCGGTATCAGAAGAAGTACGGGATCACGACCCGGGCCGCCACCGACCTCTCGCCGGCCCTCGTGGAACGCATCGACCGGGTTTGCAAGCGGGTTTATCGGCTGCTTTCTCTGACCGGCTACGCCCGCCTCGACCTCCGCCTGACCCCCAACGGCCGGATTTACGTCATCGAGGCCAACCCCAACCCCAACCTCGAGTACGGCGAAGACTTCGCCGAGTCGGCCCACACCGCCGGGGTCTCGTACGAGGCCCTCTTGCAGCGCATCCTCAACCTGGGACGGCGCTACCAGGCGGCGTGGCGAGCCTAGGACGCCGCGAGGAAGAACCTCGCCAGGTGAAAGAACACCGGGGCGGCGAAGCAGATCGAGTCGATCCGGTCGAGCACTCCGCCGTGGCCTTCGACGAGGGTACCGAAATCCTTGACGCCGCGGTCGCGCTTGATGGCCGACATGGTCAACCCGCCGGCGAACCCCAGCAGCCCGATCACCAGGGAGGCAACGGCCGCCTGCCACCACTCCAAGGGGGTGGCGAACCCCAAGGCCGCCCCCGCCAAGGTCACGCTGGCCGTGCCTCCCAGAAATCCCTCCCAGGTCCGCGCGGGGCTGATCGTGGGCACGATCACGTGTCGACTGGGCAGGCGTGACCAGGCAAACTGGAAGGCATCGCTCAACTGCACGACCAGCACGAAAAAGAACAGAAGCCGCGTCGTGCCTCCCGCGTCGCGACCGTTTGCCACCCGCGGCGCCGTCTCGGAAAAGTTCGCGTCGGGCACCACGTCGCCTGCCTCGCCGTCGACCGAGCCCGCATCCCCCGGTTCGTCGGGGCCTTCACCGCTGGCCTCGGGCGGATTGGGGCCCGGGATGTCATCGGCCGGGGCCGCGTTGCGGTCGGCGATCTCCAGCGTCAACAGGGCCGGCGCGAAGCTCAGGCAATAGACGCAGATCAACAGCCCCGCCTGGATCTTGGCCGTCCTTTCGAGAAACCGCTTCGCGTCGCCCGACATGGCGATTCGGGCCAGGATGAACAGGAAGGCGTACACGGGGATCAGCGTGCTGTAGAGGTCGTAGCGCCGCAGCCACACGAGAAAGAACTGCAAGGGGGTGCAGAGGAAGAAGACCCAAAACAACGCGCGGTGGTCGCCCGGCCGGGTGGGCGTCAGCGTGATGAACTCCCGCAAGGCCCAGAACGAAATCAGCCAGAACATCACGATCGTGGCCGTTTGCCCGATCACGAAGGCCCCGGCCAGGCAGGCGAAGAGCAGCCACCATGCGCGGACGCGAATCCGGAACATCTCGAGCACGGCGGCGTCGACGCCGCCGGCGGTGCCGCGCCGGAGCACGTAGGCCACGGCGGTGGCGACGATCAACAGCAGCAGAACGCCGCCGACCAGTGCTAGCGTGACCCGATCCATGACGTGGCCGTTTCCCTGCGCTCGTCAAATGTCTTTCAACCGCCGCACCGCGTCCCGCGCCCGCTCGAGAAACTCGGTCTTGGCCTCCCCCGCTTCGAGCCACAGCGGCGGACCGAAGCTGATGCAGGTCAACAACGGCACCGGCAAGACTTCGCCCCGGGGCAGGATGCGGTTCATGTTGTCGATGTGCACGGGGATCAGTTCCAGCTCGGGACGCTTCTTGCACAGGTAGTACAGCCCGCTCTTGAACTCCCCGATCTCCGGGCCGGGCGTGCGGCCGCCCTCGGGAAACACGATCAGCGAGTCGCGGTCGCCAATCTGCCGCACCATCTCGGCGACCGGGCTGTTATGCACCTTGATGTCGGTGCGGTCGATCAGCACGGCCCGAAACACGCGGGTGGCCAGGTACCGACGCAAGGCGCCGGCCATCCAGTAGTCCTTCGCCGCCACCGGCCGCGTCAGGTTCCGAACGGGCCCGGGTAGCGCCGACCAGACGACCACCGCGTCGAGATGACTCGTGTGGTTGGCGAAATAGACCCGCTGGCAAGTGTCCGGCTGGCTCTCGATCCAGCGGACGCTCGCTCCACTCAAGACTCGGGCCGTCAGGGCCAGTATGGATCCGGTGATGTTGGCTTCCATCCTCTCGCATGCCGGCCCCTTCGAGGGGTTCCCCCGTCCCAGAAGACTGCCGCCGAATCCATTCTCTCGTGCGCACTGCCTCCCATGTTAGTATGGGAAACGGTCGGAGAACACCCCCCAACGATCGGATCCACGCCGGTGGGGAGTCTTCAGTAGGCCCCTCGGCGGCCGATCACGCTCGCGGGCGTTCGGGCAAGCAGGGTCAAGTCGGTCCACAGCCTCTGGTTCTCGACGTACCACAAGTCCATCCGCACCCACTCATCGAAGCCGATCTCCGACCGGCCGCTGACTTGCCACAGGCAGGTCAAGCCGGGCTTGACCGACAGTCGCCGCCGCTGCCACGGTTCGTACCGTGCGACCTCCTGCGCCAGCGGCGGCCGGGGACCGACGAGCGACATCTGCCCAACAAGCACGTTGAACAACTGCGGCATCTCGTCGATGCTCGTCCGCCGCAACAGGCGACCGAATCGGGTGATCCGCGGGTCCCGGCGGTTCTTGAATACCGGCCCCTCCTGTTCGTTTCTTACCTCCTGCTGCCGCGCCAAGGCGTCGGGAGCCATCGTGCGAAACTTGTACATCACAAACGGCCGACCACAGTGCCCCAAACGCACTTGACGGAAAATCGGCCTGCCCCGCGTGGTCACCATCAGGATCGCCCAGACCGCCAGCATCAACGGCGAAAACAGCACCAGCAGTGCCGCCGCCCCCGCGACGTCGATCGCCCGCTTCGCGTGCCGATACCAGGGCGATGGGTTGCCCGCGGCCGCCACGCGGTCGCGACCGGCGGTCCATCCGGCGCCGGTCGGCCGGCTTGCCGCTTCCCACGTGACCGACATCGGGCAGGAGAGCGTCGTCAAATCGGGCGCCGCCACGGCGGACGCCGAAGGAGCCTTGTCGGTCCAGGGGGCGGCGAAGGCATCGTGCGCCGATTCCGACGAACCGGCGAGGATCGACTCTTCAGGCCGACCGCCCGGTTCCAGCAGGGCAACATCGTCGGAACGCGCGCCCGGGGCAGGAAGCGATACACTCGGGGTAGACGGCATGGGGCGACACCTCGCGGGGGCAGATTCCACAGCGGCAGCATCAAAGCGAGATTGATCCATCCGAATCGCAAACCCCGCGCCGACAACCGGGGCAACGACGTTCGCCGCCAGCCCGATCGCGATAACACATGTCATGGCTTGCGCTTATGAGTATCGCTGCACCGCCGGCGCGGTTGCTGCCCCGGTGGGCCTGGCCCACCCCACGTTGCCGGAAGTCAACGCGGGCAGCGGTCCGGCGTTGCGTTGCGGCCCGAGGGTCAACGCGACCGCACTACGATCCACGCGTCGTCGCAAGTGCCGGCGAGGCCGGAGAATGCCGGGCGGCCAGTGGGACGGGGGCTTGTCATTTTGGCTACTTCACCTAACCGGCAGAAGCTCACCACAGAAGGCGGTTTGGTCGACGGGCCGGGCCGCCATCGGCCGTCGATTCGAACGCGACGGCGAAGCCTCCTCTTCTATGACTTAAAGCATTATTCTGAAAAGCCTTGCGTAGAGTCGCCCGCCCTCGGTGTTTGCGTTACGACTGGGAAGATTCGCAAAATCGAAAAAAAGCTTCCCTTCGACACAATCGCGAACCGAAATCTATATTCAGGCAGCAATCATCGGATACGGAGGTTGCGCAAGGGGGGTCACGCCTGGTTGGTCTGTCGACCGCGAAGTTTCGTGGGGTAGCGTCTCTCCTTGAAGGGCTTCCGAACGGTTTCGTTGCTGACGTTGTGACGACAGGAACCTTTTGATTGCCTGAGGTCTGAAAACGGCCGGCATGGGTGCACTGTAGCGGGAAGCGCGTGAATGCAGGACCACGGCGCCCGTCCCAGGGGGCGTGGGGATCTGCGGGCAACCCGCCGCGGGTTGATCCTAACAGGAGGGAAGGCATGCGACGTTTGTTGGTTGGTCTCGTAATTGCCGCAGTCACCATTCTGCTTCCGGGCCGTGCATGGGCCGGGAACCAAGAGGTGGCCGAGAAAATCGCCGCGTCTCTGCGCGAGAGCGGCCAGTTGCAGGGCTACAAGATCGGGGTGAAGTATCAGGATGGGACCGTCTGGCTGCGGGGTCGAGTCAGCAGCCGCGAGCAGATGAACGCGGCCATGAAAGTGGTGTTCGCGGTTCCCGGCGTCAGCCGGGTGGTCAACGACTTGAGCATTGCCGACGAAGCCGGCCAGTCGCTCGAGTCGGCCGCTGCGGCACCCGTGCCGCAACTGATTCCGGCGGGGCAGGTCGGCCGTGCCGATCGCGTGGCTGCCACCTTTGCCCCGGCCGCCGCCCAGCGCACGGCCATGACGGTCCAGGAGCCGACCATGGCCCTGCCCCTCGACGAAGGGGGCGAGCCGATTCGCACGGCCGCCGCACCGTCGCGGCCGATTCCGATCGGTTATGTCCAGGAGAACGGGGCACCCGTCCCCATCGCCCAGAGTGCCCCGGCAGCCCAGTACGTCGCGCCGGTGCAAGGCGGGGCGGCCCCGGTCCGTTACGACCAGCCCCACCTGCCGAATTACGCGTGGCCCAGCTACGCGGCGCACCCGAACTACGCGGGTCTGACCTATCCGAAGCAGTACTCGCCCACCGCCTGGCCGTACATTGGCCCGTTCTACCCCTATCCGCAGGTCCCGTTGGGATGGCGGAAGGTGACCCTCGAGTGGCACGACGGCTGGTGGCACCTCGACTTCGACGACGGGCCCCGCCGGGGCAGCTTCCTGTCGGGTTTGTTCCGTCCCTGCCGATAAAACGCCTTGTTGCACGCGATCCCATCAGCACGCGCCCTCGCACGGACCCTTCCGTGCGGGGGCTTTTTTCGTGGCCCTTGGGCCGATGGGGCCGCCCCGCGCGGTTTTTCGCCGATTATCCGGTGCGACCCGAAAAACCCGCAAGTCTGGCGCAGTTTGACACGATAAGTAGTTCTAGCCCCCAGAAGGGCCGAAGGAAACATGGATCCCCACGGTGGCAAGGGGGGAAAGAGACTTGCCATGGCGGCTGGTGTTGGACCGGTCGTCGATCTCGGACCGATCCGTCGAGGTGCCACTCATGCTTCACAGAACACGTTCTTCCGTCGTCCTCGGACTCGTACTGATGTCGCTGGCAACCACGACCGGTTGCTTCACGGCTTACGGTCCGAGCTTGGGCCTCTTGAGCATTCCGGTTCCGATCAGTCCTTACCTCCAGGACAAGCTGGAAGACGAGGCCTGGGACAAGGAGCGCTACGCCACCGTACCGATTCTCGGACCGATCACCGAAGGCGGGCCCGTCAAGGCGCTCGATCCTCCTTCGCACGACGAGATCATGCGGGCGTTGGAGCAGGCCCGCCCCATCGAGGGCGGCATCCCGTTCCTGCACGAGTACCAAAGGAACAACGTGCGGATCGTGGTCGAGCCGATCGCCGACTACATCGATCCGCCCCGCAACTACCCGCTGATCGGCCCGGCCCAACTGCACCATGCCCACTACAAATGCACGGTCTACTTCACCGAGGTCACGCGCGTGGGATGGCCGATCCCGCACACGGTTACCAACCGCGACGCCCAGGAAGTGATCTACATCGACCACAACCACTTCCACATCGTCGGCAATGTCGACCCCGGCGCGAACAGCGAGTACTAGGCCGCCGGCCAAGTGGTCCCGAACGGATCGCCGAATTTCACCCCGGCGGCAACGGTCGCTCTCAGCCGATGTCGCCGGGGTTTTTTTAGGGTCGAACGTCGTCCGCCGCCGGCGGAGTCGCGCCCGCCCCAGATCGCTGGCCGGCCGGGAAGCCTCCGCGGGGTCCGCGACGGCGGGCCGAGTCCTTCGGGAGAGTATCGTGTCGGGTCGAGCCGGACGAAGAACCTTGCCCGTGGGGAATCCGTACCAGACAGGGATGTCGCCTTCGTTCATGTCGCGCAGCTTAGCTCTCAGCACGATCGCGTGGGCGGTTCTGGGCGCCGTGGCGCCGGCGCCGCCTTCGCAAGCCGACGAGGCCGACGACCAGTACGCCGTGGCCGCCGGGCACTACACGCGCCAACGGTGGGCGCTGGCCGCCGAGCAATTCCACGCCTTTGCCGAACGCTTCTCGACGCACGCCAAGGCCAACCAGGCCCGTTTCTTCGGCGCCGAGGCCCTGGTGCAGTTGGGGCGGCACCACGAGGCCGCCGTAGGCTTCCGCGACTACCTTCGCCGCGAGCCCGACGGCGCCTGGGCGCGGCCGGCGCGGTTCCGGGCGGCCGAGGCCGACTACCTTGCCGGAAAGTACGATTCGGCCCGCGGCGATCTCGAGCGCTTTCTCGCCGATTTTCCCGACGACGACCTGAACGGGTTCGTCTTGCCCTACCTGGGATCGATCCTCTTGTCGAACGAGCAGTACGAGGCCGCCGAAAAGCACTTTCGCGACGCCTTGCGCCGATTTCCCCAAGGGAAGATGCAGGACGACTGCCGCTTCGGGCTGGCCCGCGCCCTCGACCGGCAAGGCCAGACCGAGGAAGCCCAACGGCTCTATCTGGCCGTGGCCGCCAAAAAGGGTGGATCCCTGGCCGACGACGCCCAGTTTCATCTTGGGGCGCTTCACTATGCCGCCGAGCGGTTCGACGAAGCCCTCGTGGCCTTCGAGCCGTTCGAGTCGACCATGAGCGACAGCCCCCGGCGGCCGATGGCCCAATTGGGACGCGGCTGGGCCCTGTTTCGCCTGGGACGACGCGAGGAGGCCGCACGCGCCTTCGAGAGCGTCGCCGCCGACGCCCAGGTGGCCGTCGAGGCGCGCTATTGGCTCGGCTTGACCCGCAAGGCCGACAAGGACTGGGATGCCGCCGCCCAGACGTTCCTCGAATCGGTGCGCGAGCATTCCGATCATCCCCTGGCCGCGGCCCTTCGCTTCCACGCGGGCGACTGCCTGTTGCGCGCGGGGGACCTGCCCGCCGCGGCGGCCGAGTTCGACGCGGTGATTCGCGGCGCGCCGCCGGGCAACGAATGGATCGACGACGCCTTCCGCGGCCGCGTGCTCGCGGCGCTTCGGGCCGACGACCACGCCGCCGTCGAACGGCTGGCCGCCGAGTTCGACGGACGGGTCGCCGAAAGCCCCCTGCGCGACGACGTCCAGCGGCTTCTGGCCCGGTCGCGATTGGGCCGCAAACAGTACCGGCGGGCGATCGAGGTCCTCGAACCGCTCGTGGAGGGCCGGGCCGAGACGCCGACGGCCGACGACCGGTTTCTGCTGGCGATGGCTTACGCGGGCCTCGACGCCACCCAAGAAGCCCTCGACGCCTTGCAGCCGGCGCTGGGCTCGGCCACCGGCGAGTTGCGGGCCGACGTCCGGCGCCTCGAAGCCTCGCTGCTGATGAAGCTCGCACGCTACGCCGAAGCCGGCGCGGTGCTCGAACAACTGAGGCAAGACGACGCGACGAATCTTGCCGACCTGGCGGTCTGCTACGCGAAAACGGGGCAGCTCGAAAAGGCCCAGCGGGCTTACGAGCAACTCGTCAATAAGGCGCCCGACCGCGAGCTGCTCTCCTCGACCACCGAGCAGCTCGCCGAAGCGGCCTACGAGGCGGGCGACGCGGGCCGGGCCAGCCAGTGGTTCGGCGCGCTGGCCGACGACGCGCAGGCCGGCCAGCACCAAATCCAAGGGCTGTCGGGCCTGGCCTGGAGTCAATATCGGGCGGGAGACCTCGAGCGGGCCGCGGCGACCTTCGGCCGCCTGCTCGAAAAAGGGCCCCCACCGGCCCTGGCCGCCGAGGCGGCACTGGCCCGCGGACAAATCCTCGAAGACCTGGGCCAAATGGACCCGGCCCTGTCGATGTACGACGCGGTCATCGAACGGTACACGGACTCGGAGCCGTACTCCCAGGCGTTGTGGGCGGCGGCCCGGCTCCGCGACGCTCTTGAGCAGGATCGGGAGGCCGCCGCGCTGTACGAGCGCCTGGCCGGCGAGTTTCCCCAGTTCGCCGCGATCGACGCGGTCCTCTATGGCTGGGCCTGGTCGCTGCGCGACTTGGGGCAGGAAGAAGAATCGTGGGCCCTCTTTGAGCGGCTTTGCCACGACCATCCGTCGAGTTCGTACCGAGCCGACGCCTCGCTGGAGCTTGCCCGGCGCGCGTTCGACGAGGGCGACCGCCCGCGTGCGCGGCAGCTCGTCGGCGAGGTGCTCGCCGGCCGTCCGCGCGACGACCTCCGCGGCAACGCGCTCTATCTGAGCGGGCAGATCGCGGCGGCCGACGAGCGTTGGGACGAGGCAAGCCAGGCCTTCGAGCAACTCCTCGACGAGGGTCCCGACGAGTCGCTGCGCTTGCTGGCCGAGTACGGCCTGGCCGAGGCGGCCTTTCGGCGGAACGACCACCAGGCGGCGCGGGAACGATTCGATCGCCTGAGGCGCGCATGCCAGGGACGCCCCGAGCGCTGGCTGGCGGTGATTCCCTTGCGTCTGGTCCAGACGCTGTGCCACGAGAAGAAGTGGAGCGAGGCGTACGAAATCGCCGCGACGATCGAGGCCGCCTATCCGGGGTTTCCCGAGCAGTACGAGGTCGACTATGCCATCGGGCGATGCCTGTCGGCCCGCGCCGACTTCGAGGCGGCGCGGGAAGCGTACCGCAAGGTGATCCGCTCGAGCGAGGGAGCGAAGACCGAGACCGCCGCCAAGGCGCAGTTGATGATCGCGGAGTCGTACTACCACCAGGAGAACTACGAGGCGGCCCTGCGCGAGTACCTGGCGCTGGAGATCCTGTACGATTTTCCCGCGTTGCAGGCGGCGGCCCTGCTCCAGGCGGGCAAGTGCCACGAAATGCTGGGCGAATGGAAGGAAGCCGCCGAGCAATACACCCTGTTGTTGAAAGGATATCCCGAATCGGACCTGGTCGAAGACGCGACCCAACGTCTCGCCGCGGCCCGAAGCCGCTTGCCGTGACTTCGCCCGGGCGGCGCGAGCCCGTGGTCGCGTCGCGTTGCCGATTCGGTCGGAAGAAAGAAGGGATTCGTTCATGACGGCAATTCGATCGCAAGGACGTGGCTTGCGGCTGCGATTGGCCCCGGGGGCGCTGGCGGCCTGCCTGCTTCTCGGCGCGGCGGCCGCGCCGACCCGCGGGGCCACCGAGGCATTGCCCTCACTCTCGGCGGAGGGCCGAGTGGCCCCCGTCGCCCAGGAGGAGCCGATTCCCACGGAGGATCTGTGGAGCATCGTTCAAAACGGCGGGCTGTTGATGATTCCCATCGGCCTCTGCTCGCTCATCCTGTTGGCGGTCGTCTTTGAGCGGCTGGTGAGCCTCCGTCGCGGGCGGGTGATTCCCAAGCCCTTCGTTCGCCGTTTCATGCAGCAGATGGAGCAGGGCGATCTCGACCGAGCCCAGGCCCTGCAATTATGTGAAGAAAACGACAGCCCCGTCGCCAAGGTGCTCGCCGGCGCGGTGCGCAAGTGGGGGCGACCCGCCGTCGAGGTCGAGCAGGCCGTGATCGACGCGGGCGAGCGGGCCACCAACGGCCTGCGCCGCTACCTCCGCGTGTTCAACGGCGTGGCGACGATCAGTCCGCTGCTCGGGCTGCTGGGCACCGTGGTCGGCATGATCCGCGCGTTCAACGCGATCGCCACGGCCGACGCCATGGGCCGGCCCGAGCTTCTGGCCGGCGGGATCAGCCAGGCCCTGCTGACCACGGCCGCCGGACTCACCGTGGCGATCCCTGCCCTGATCTTCTACATGTACTTCGTCAGCCGCGTCGATCGGCTGATCATCGACATCGACGCCTTGGGGCAAAACCTGGTCAACATGATCTCGGCCGAGGAGCTGCAAGACAAGGCGGCTCACGCCCAGCCGAGCAAGGCCCGGCGGAGCGGACGCCGCGAGAACGCCGCTTAGAGGGTCTTCGTCGGTAACGTTTGCGCGCCGTGCGCGTGTTGTGGAGTGATGGAGTGATGGAGTGATGGGTTCCATCCGGGCAAAATCTCATGATTCTATCACTCCATCCTTCCGAGCGCTCCATCCTTTGTGCCTTGCGGTGCGGACGTCTCGCCTGCTCTTTTTGGGGCAGGCGCGACGCCCGCGCCACAAGGAATGGTTCAAGTCGTTTGCCAGCGCGCCGTTCGCGGCGCGCTCGATGTCCTGTCCAACGAGCGGGTGCCAGCCATGCCGCTGAAAACACACGTCGACGAACAGCCCAGCCTCAACCTGACGCCGATGATCGACGTCGTGTTCCTGTTGATCATCTTCTTCATGGTGGGGACGAAGTTCTCCGAGTTGGAGCGTAAGATCGGCCTGCGCGTTCCCGAGGTCACCAAGGCCGAGGCCCTCACGGCCGCCCCGGAACCGAGGGTCGTGAACGTCTATCGCGACGGGCAGATCACCCTCGATCGCACTCCCCTGACGCTCGAGGAGTTGACCCAGTCGCTGGCCTCGGCGCGAAGCCAGTATCGCGACCTGGGCGTGCTCGTTCGCGGCGATGCCGACGGCCGGTTTCAGCGGGTGGCCGAGGTGCTCAACGCCTGCAAGCAGGCCGAGATCCGGGAATTGGGCATTTCCGTCCGACCGGCCTCCGCCGAGAGGTGACCCCCATGGAAACGGCGCGATTTTCCCGGCCGCTCGATCTGCTGCTCGACATGGAACCCCTGGTCGCGCTGTTGTGGCTGGGCATGCTCTCGTTGACGATCGCGCTGTTGATCTTGATGCGCACCCGCTGGGGCCAGGCCAGGCCCTTGCGAAAATGCCTGGCGCTGTCGGTGCTGGCCCACGTCCTCTTGGCCGGCTATGCCACGACCGTGCACATCGTGACCTCGGTGCCCGCCGAAACGGCGGCGGCGCTTACCGTGTCGCTCGACGAAGCGGCCGTGGCCGACCATCCCCGCGAAGCCGTCGCCACGGCGAGACCGAAGCCGTGGGAGTCGTTCCTCCACGCGACCGCGATTCAGCCGGAGGGGCCCAAGCCGGCCCGGGTCGAGGCGGAGACGTCGCCCCACGTCGCACGCCGGTCGGCTTCCGAGGCGACGGAGCCCTTCGGCGAACCGGCGCTCGACAACCACGCGCTGCCCGCGGCTGCCGAGCCCGAGCCGGGCGCGATTCAGGTCGACGATCCCAAGACCGTCGCCGCGACTCCGGCCAAGACGCCCGAACCGATCGACGCCCCCGACGCGCAGGGCCGCGAAGGTCGGCGGGCCGAAATCCCCGACCTGCCGGAGGTCGCGCGACGGGATGAGCGCGAGCCGTCTCGAATCGAGCCGCGTCCCGCGCGGTCGGCGGGACTGCCGTCGGCGGTTCTCGAGCGTCCGTTGCCGGTTCCCAGGCTGGCCCACGTTCCCGCGACCCCCCAGCCCGAGCGGGCGCTGCCCGATGTCGACGACTCACCCACCAAGCCCGCGCGCGGCAAACCCGCCGAATGGCCCGACCCGGTCACGGAGGCGACCGAGACGGGTGAGGCCACAGCCACCTCGACGGGCGGCCCCTCGTTTCG